>Ga0302325_10029521_pt1 | contig 11330 bp, 10 predicted proteins | sample Palsa_T0_2_FD_201948 | JGI IMG/M metagenome (GOLD analysis project Ga0302325, IMG submission 201948) | Peat permafrost microbial communities from Stordalen Mire near Abisko, Sweden - Palsa_T0_2 | ecosystem: Environmental > Terrestrial > Soil > Palsa > Peat permafrost | place: Sweden: Abisko...
AATATCTTCGAGCGACGCATGCGGGATCGCCGCGGCCGCGATCAGCACGGACATCATCGCCGGGGTAAGCGCAGCCAGCACTTCGTTGCCGAGGTTCTCGTAGCGTCGCTCGTACGGAACGTCCTCGAGCCGATCGAGCAACGCCTCGATGTGCGCTTCGTAGTGCACGAAACGTGCCAGCAGCGCAAGGGCGATCGGCCAGCCGTCGGCGAGCCGGACGATGCGGTCGGCGAGGTGGCGCGGCAGATCGATGCCTTCGAACATCGCCGCGGTTTCGTCGCTGTCGAAGCGGAGCTCGTCGCGCATCAACGTGAGGACCTGGTGCGGCGCGAGATAGTGCCCGACGCGCAGCGGCAGATGTTCGCGCGAGCTGACCAGGATCGCGCGCTCCGGCGGCCGGCACGCGAGCATGTCGCCAAGCAGCGCAAGCACGTCCGGGTTGTCCGACACGGCGTCCGCGTTTTCGAGGATGAAGAGCGAGCGCTCCGGGCGCCCCTTCCAGGCTTCCAGCAGAGCGCGGCTCCAAGCGCCGGCGTCCGCCTCGGTCGCGTGTAAGCGCAAACGCACCAAGGCAATCGCGTCGCCCGCCGGGGCTTCGTCGGCGAGTGCCGACATCGCGCGGCCTGCGAATTCTTGAGCACTCGAAATGCCACGGCAATCGCAGGTCGCGCTGAGGTCGAACCGGCCTGCGAACAAGCGGGCGAGCGCCGATTTCCCATAGCCGGCCGGCGCGCAGAGCCGAACCAGTCGCGGCTCGGACGCGGTCAGGCGCGACACCAGTCGGGTCTGGCGCAAAACCATGTTTCGTGTATCGGGCGCGATGCGGCAAACGACCTGCCTGGGGAGCGCGTGCGAAAATCGTTACAAACGGGCCCGAGGACATCGGGCGCCGGGCCTTAAGGTTGCGCCATGCGGCCGGTTTCGATTCGTACTGCTTTTGTTCGTGCCGGTCTTGGTGCGTTCGTCATCGTCGCGGTGCTGTGCGCGTGCAGCGGGAGCACCGTCGTGTTAGCCCCCCAGACGCCGGCGCCGGCGCAGAGTGCAACCGCGAGCGGTGTGTTGACGACGAGCACCACAGGCTCGAGCTCGGTGACGGTCGGGCCGTTCGGCGGCGGATACTTTTCGAAGGTTACGGCGCCGGTTGCAAACGTCGCGACCACCGTGACGATCGCGGCTTCACTAACCACACCCGCTAGCTTTCCCGTCGTGATGGGGCGCCTGCGTCCGAAGAACATCAACGGGTCGAACGTCAACGTATTCGGCACCGAGACGTGGACACCGACGAGCACCGTGACCTTTATCGGCGATTTTGCACTTGCGTGGTCGTTCCCACCGGGCGTCACGCCGCCCGATCCCACCCACTCATACGTCGCCCTCGAGGATCCGAATAATCCCAGCGCCGGCTGGACCGTGCTCGCGGGCCCTGCGTCGACATCCACGGGCGGCCTACCTCAATCGGCTGTGGGCAGTACGATTTTCGGCTGGGGTTTTCCGCAGATCTCGCTCACGCTCGATGCCGGGACCACGTACGATTTCATACTGTTCAGCACGACGTCGACGCTCGCGACACCCTCGCCCGCGCCAACGGTGAGACCGTCGGCGTCGCCGACGGCAACCGCGTCCGTCTCACCGTCGCCAATTTCGAGCGCGTCCGTCTCACCGACGCCCATTCCGACGGCGACACCGATTCCGACAGCGACTCCGAGACCGACGCCCACACCGGTCCCGACTCAAACACCGACACCGGTACCGACGGCGACACCGATCCCGACCCCGACGCCGAGCCCAACGGCCTCGAGCGGGTTCGAGGTCGAAGCGGCAACCGCGAGCGGCAACGGCATCGTCACGATCGGACAGCAGAACGGAAGCACGGCCGCATTCGCGCTCTTAGCTGATAACAACACGGTGGAGAATTTCCCGAACGGGCAGATCCTCCTCAACCTCAATGGTTTACCGCTGGCGGCGCAAATCTGCGAAACGAATCCGTCCAACGGGCAATGCCTGAGCCCGCCAACGGCGTTTCCGTTTGCGGATTCGTTTACCGCCGGTCAATCCGAAACGTTCTCGGTCTTCCTGACCTCGCAGGGCTCGGCGGTCAACGGCCCGGTGACCGCGACGTTCGAAGATAACGCGAGTAACGTGCTCGGCTCGGCCACCGTCACCGTTCAAAGCACCGCTAGCCCGTAGCAACGCCGGCGGTGTACCGGCGCTAGAGCTTGGTTGTCGTGAAGGTCAAGCGCACGATCCGCCGCTCAGCGGGATGGAAGTGATAGTCGTTTACTCCGCCTCCGCCGAGCGCCGGATTGATCGTGGGGTTGTTGGCGTATGCGGGGTTGGCTGCATCTTGAGGTAGCCAGGAACCGTAGTAGTACGTGACGTCCGGCGGTGCTCCGTTGAAGAGGTTGAGGCAATCGAGGGCGATCTTATTGCCGCCCCGCATCTTGTGCGTGACCTGCGCGTCCCAGAGTGTCGCTCGCGGCGATTTCGGAATGCCGGTCTGATCGAGGTTACGCGGACCGAAATAGCGCATCCGCAGCGATGCGGAAAACGTCGGCTCGTCGGCCGTCGCGCCGAGGGATACGACCCCGTTGAGCGACTCGGGCACCTGTTTTCCGAGGCCGCCGGGATTCGCGAGAAAGATTGCGGTCGAGTCTGCAAGATCGGCGTCGAGCGTCAGCCAGTTCGTCGGCGTGTAATAATTCGCGACTTCGATCCCTTTGCGGAACGTGGGTCCCGCGATCGACTCGTCACCGTGATCGCCATCGAAGACCAGTTCGTTTGCGAGCAGGAGCTGCCAGCCCGAGACCGTGGTGGTGATTTCTTTCTGGTAGACGCGGAAGCCGGCTTCTTCACCTACTGCCCGGTCGAGTGCCGTGTTCTTACTCACGGTGAAACCCGTCGGATCGAAGTGTGCGTTGGTTTGCGGATCGTCGATGCCTAGGACGCTGCGCGCATCGTTTGAATGGAAGCTTTCGCCGAAGTCGGCGTATGCCTCGAAGTGCGGCGTGAACGCGTATGCTAGCGTTAGCTTTGGATTGATCTGTGCGTCGATCGTGCGCCCGGAATTCGCCGGATTGTAAGCGGCGACATCGAAGTTGTAGAGGTCGCCGCGAATCCCCGGGCCGACTCGGAGTTTCCCGAACCGCAGTTCTGACTGGGCGTACACGAACTGATCGCGTTCGACGACTTGGTCGTCGCTAAGGGTCCCGTCAGGATACCGGTTCCGGGCATCGGTAAGAAACAAACCAAGTGTGCTGATGTTGTCGTTGCGGACCCCGATGCCGATTGCCGAGCTCGATCCAGGCGTTTCGAACGTCCGCTTGATGCTCGCTCCCGAAATGAAACGCTCGTCGCGTTGTTCTCGCTGGTCTGGACAAGAAAACGTGAAGGGACCCGGCACGATGGAGTGCGGCGCCGCACCCGCCGGCGCCATTTGATTCGCCGGGCAATACGTCGCGTAGTTCGGCGCGTGCATCGTGGTGCTCGGCGTGCAGGTCGTATATGCGACTTTGCACGTTAGCGGGTTCGATACGGTGTTGTAGTAGTCGCCGGCGTCGAATGCGTAGTACGTGAAATCGGAAAAGAGATCGAGAAAATACTTCTCGCCGTACGCTCCGTAGGTCGTGACGCCGTTGGGATCTCGATGCTTGAATTGCGCGGAGATCGCGTATCGGTACGTATTGCCGCCGTCGGTCGGGTCGACCGCACCGTACTGGTTCAAAAGCCCGGCGGCGACGAGCCGCTGCGGGATTTGGTCGGTCGAGTTGAACGGCCCGTCATACGCGTAACCCGTCAGCGTCAGCCTGTTCGGCCCCGCGTCGTGCGTATAGCGCAAGACGCCGTTGACCTTGTGATACTCGTCGGGATGCTGGAACGTGCCGTTGTCGTGGTAGATTTCGAGGGCGTACAAGAGATGGCCGGCGCCGGCCCCGGGAGACCCGGCTAAGAACATCCGGTCGTAGCCGTAGTCGCCGATGCCGAACTCGGCAGTCGTCGGGATCGTGTCGCGAAAGTATACGTTGTACGCGCCGGCGGTCGAAAAATCGCCCTGGTCCGCGTAGTACGTCCCCTTCTTGAACTCGACGTAGCCTACGAGTTCGGGCATTAGCCAATTGATGTCCGAGTAGCCTTGACCGTGCGCGTGCGAGGGCATGTTGATCGGAATCCCATCGATCGTGCTCTCGAGATCGGTGCCGTGGTCGAGTTGGAAGCCGCGCAGATAGTACTGGTTGGCTTTGCCCTCGCCGCTGTGCTGGCTGATGATGAGCCCGGGAATTGCTTCGAGCACTTCACCCGGCCGAAGGATCGGGCGCGTCACGATTTCTTCCTGATCGATCGTGCCTTCGGAAGCGGCAAGCGATTTACCGATGAGATCGGCCTTACGACCGAGCGTTGCGATCTCCACGATCTGCTTCAAGCACGGCGCGGGCGACGCACGCGGCTCCGGCGACGGGGGCGCAGATCCCGTTGGGCACGGTTGCGGCGACGCGGTGGGTGGGGTCGCGAAAACGACCGCGCCCGCTTGGGGCGCGATCGTTTGCGCGATCACCAGAACTGCAACGGCCAGCATGCGACGACTCCGCGACACGTAGAAGACGTCGCTATCCTACGACGGCGGCGGCAACGGCGTTAGCGTTCTGCGTAAATGACTACGGTGATGACCGCTTCGGCAATTTTCAATTCGTAAACAATGATGACGTTTGGTGGGAAATCAATCTCTCGCCCCTTCCTGCATCGTAAGCTAACGTGCATGATGCTCTTGGATGTCGCAGCCGCCGAGCCGGCTGAAATCGTCGAAGCAGCCCCGGCCGGGCTTGTTTCGGCGGGACGTCCGTTCGGATTGCGAGCCTTGCGCGACATCGTGAGCGACGGCGCCGGCGACGTGCGCTCGAAAGTTATCGCGATCTACGCTTTCCTTATCGGGGCGACGGTCCTAGCGTGGGGTCTGGCCTTCGCGGCGTTCTCGACGCGCCCGCTGCTGCTCGGAACGGCGTTGATCGCCTACACCTTCGGCCTGCGCCACGCCGTCGACGCCGATCACATCTCCGCGATCGACAACGTCACGCGCAAGCTGATGCAGGAGAACAAGCGTCCCGTCACCGTGGGCTTCTTTTTCTCGCTCGGACACTCGACGGTCGTCCTCGCGTTGACCGTCGCGATCGCCATCGGCGCGGGCGTCGTGAAGCAATCGATGCCGGGCCTCGAAAACGCGGGCGGTCTGATCGGGACCGCGGTTTCGGCGACGTTCTTGTTCGCCATCGCAGCGCTCAATATCATCGTGTTCGCGGGTATTTACGACGCATTCCGCCGCGTTCACCGCGGCGAGCCGTTCGACGAGGTCACGGTCGAGAAGTACCTTTCGGACCGCGGTTTGATGGGCCGCTTCTTTCGCCCGCTAATGAAGTTCGTCGGCAAGAGCTGGCACATGTACCCGATCGGCGTGTTATTCGGCCTCGGCTTCGATACGGCAACCGAAGTCGGACTGCTGGGCATCGCGGCGGTCGAAGGCGCCAAGGGGTTGCCGATTTACGACATCCTCATCTTCCCGCTGCTTTTCACCGTCGGGATGTCGCTGCTCGATACGACGGACGGGATCATGATGCTCGGCGCGTACGGCTGGGCCTACGTAAAGCCCGTGCGCAAACTCTACTACAACATGAGCATCACGCTGGTCTCGATCGCAGTCGCCTTGCTGGTCGGCGCGATCGAGGCGTTGGGCGTCGTTGCCGGACAACTGAATCTAAGAGGTCCCCTCTGGGACCGGTTCGCCGACATCAACAGCAATTTCGGCACCCTCGGCTTCGCGATCGTAGGTATCTTCATTGCGGCGTGGGGAATATCGACCCTGATCTACAAGCTCAAAGGGTACGACAAACTCGATGCCGCCGCGCAAGACGCGTAGCGAGATGGAGTGATGAGCTCATGCTGACAAAGCTGACCACGTGGTTTAAGACCTTGCGCGAGCACCGCGACGAGGCGCGCGCCATCATGCAGGCTTCCAGGGAGAACCCGGACGAGCACGGTCACGCGCACTCCCACTTCGACTGGATGACGCACCGGCACGAGCACGTCCACAGCGACCACGATCATGACCACGGCCACGATCATCACCACGCTTAGCCAGGGGTAGGAGCGCCACCCGGCGCATCCAGCTTCGCACTACGCGGGGGGGGGCTTCGCCGCCCCGATGTTACGGGAAAGTGGGATTACGATGTGCGCAACTTGCGGATGCTCGTCTGCGGTCGCCGGAGTGGTTGTCCTTGGCGTGCACGATCACGAGCACGGTCACGACCACGACCACGGGCACGCGCATGACCACGGGCACGGGGACGCGCATGACCACGGGCACGATCACGTGCGCGGCGACCGCCACAGCCATGATGACGGCCACTTACATCAAAGCGTAACGCCGGACTCGCGGACCGTCACCCTCGAGCGCGCGGTTCTCAGTAAGAACGACCAAAACGCCGCGCAGAACCGCGGGCGATTTGCGGCGGACGGTGTGCTCGCGCTCAACGTGATGAGCTCGCCCGGATCCGGGAAGACGACGCTGCTGGAACGCACGATTCGCGAGCTGTCGGCCGAGCTTCCGATGGTCGTCATCGAGGGCGACCAGGCGACGGAAAACGACAGCGCCCGCATACGCGCGGCGGGCGCCCGCGCGTTACAGATCAACACGGGAACGGGGTGTCACTTGGAAGCCGAGAGCGTCGGCCGGGCGCTCGACATCCTAACGCCGCAGCGCGACTCCGTCGTCATCGTCGAGAACGTCGGCAACCTCGTGTGTCCGGCTCTTTTCGATCTTGGCGAACATGCAAAGGTGGCGATCTTGTCCGTCACCGAGGGCGACGACAAGCCCGCCAAATACCCGTACATGTTCGCGGTTGCCGACCTGCTGATCGTCAACAAGATCGATCTGCTTCCGTACGTTGATTTCAACGTCGAGCGCTGCATCGCGAGCGCCCGCGCCGTACGCCCGCAACTCGAAGCGATTGCGCTCTCCGCGCGCAGCGGCGAAGGCATTGAGGACTGGTACGCCTGGATCCGGGCCGCACTTGCGCGAACCCGGGCATCCAGTTCGTCGCCGGCTAGAGTCTAGCGCGCAGCGGCCTCGCGGCTAGTGCGCGTGGTCGTGTGCGGCGTGCTTGAGGCTTCCGTCTTCGGCGTGCTCGTGCTCGGCGTGCTCGTGGGCATGCGCATGTGCAGTGCCATCGTTATGGACGTGCTCGTGCTCGTGGCTGACATGCTCGTGCGCGTGCTCGTGGGTGGTCCCATCCGGGTGGGCGTGGTCGTGGGTGTGTTCTTCGCTTGCCATGTCAATTCGTATTCATTGTATACGAATTGAATCCTCCTCCCTCGAAGCTTCCGCTTCCACGGATCTATGGTTCGAGTTCGCCACGACGCCCTCGGACTCGAGCCAGCTCTCGAGATGCTGGACGTACTCCGGCCCAAACGTGTCGTTGAGGCAGCGCACGTACGCGCCGTAGACTTCGTCTTGGCCGGAGAGCACGTAATGCTCGAGGACCCGGCGGTGGATCGCCATGTAGCTTTCGCGCAGCCGCAGCCCGCCGTGCACCAGCGCGACGAGCAGCTCGCTCGACGAACGTTCCGGGTGGCGCTCGAGACGCTCGCCGAACCAGCGATCGAGAGCGAGCGGCAAACGGACCGACCGGGTCGGACCCATCGAGCCCGATCCTTTCTGGCGCGCCATTTAGGAGCGGTCCTTAGTGCTTGTGGTCGGCCGGGTCTTTTGCGCCGGTGTGAGTATGCGTCTCTCCCTCGTGCCCGTCATCGTGTTCGTGATCGTGATCGTGGTCGTGGTCGACGTGCCCGTGCCCGTGAGCGTGCTTCGTTCCGTCGGCATGTTCGTGCTCGTGCTTGTGTTTCACATCCATCAGTGCACCCTCTCGACCGCGTCCGGCTTACGCGGGGACTTCCATTGCGACGAGTTGCAGTTCGCGCCCCGTGACGATCCGATGCGCCGGGTTCCCGCAGTCGGGACAGACGACTCCAGAGCCTGGGACCGGCGCGCGTTCGGTCTCGCAATGTTCACAGAAAATAACGAGCGGGACATCCTCGATGCGCAGCTCGCTTCCCTCGGCGATCGTTTCCACGGTCGCGACTTCCCACGAGAACTTCAAGGCGTCCGCAGCGATGCCGCTGAGCGCACCGACGCGGACGACGACCGCCTTGACGCGATCGATGCCTTGCGCGAGTGCAGTTTCTTGAACGCCCTCTAAGAGGCTGTAAGCCACGCTGATTTCGTGCAAGAATTCTTCCCGGACGGCGACGAGCGTTGGGCCAGCATAGCACACGCCGTTCTTGCGGGTGATGTATGCGAATTGCTTCTCCCAGCCTGTCAGTAACACACCGGTAACGGAGCGAATCAACCTTATTTAAGGAGGACGGCGCGCGTGCATTGGCGGTGCGCGTCGTTCGGCAAAACACACCTAACGGCAATTCAATTCGCGCCGCATTCGGTAACGAATGGTAACAAAAACCTTATTGCGCGAGCACGAAAATCGTTTCCGCGGCCTCTTGCAATCGCATTTCGTTTTGGACTACCTTGACTAGAGACGTGCGACTTTCGTCCAATTGGTTTTTGCGCGAACGCAGCGAGGACACATAGTGATGGCGGACACCGTAGTAAACGTTCTCTGGATCCCGGCGGGGCTAAGCTGCGACGGCGACTCAGTCGCTTTGACCGCGGCGATGCAGCCCACAATTGAAGAGATCGCGCTCGGCGCTCTCCCCGGGTTGCCAGGCGTAAAGTTCCACTGGCCCCTGATCGAATATAGCCTCGGCGGCGCCGCATTTCTCGAAGCCTTCTTCAAGGCCGAGAGGGGCGAACTCGACCCGTTCGTCCTGGTGATCGAAGGCTCGATCGCTAACGAAGAGAGCCTCAAGGAAGGCTACTTCACCGGGTTCGGAAACGCGCCCGGCACGGACCAGCCGATTACGTTTTCCGGCTGGATCGATCGCCTCTCGCCCAAAGCGTGGGCGATTCTCGCCGCGGGAACGTGCGCGACGTACGGCGGCATCCACGGCATGGCCGGTAACCCGACGGGTGCCATGGGTATCCTCGACTATCTCGGTCGTGACTGGAGGTCGGTTGCCGGCAATCCGATCGTTTGCGTGCCGGGCTGCCCCACGCACCCGGACAATCTTTCGGAAACGATCCTGTACCTGCTGTGGCAGGCTGCGGGCAAAGCGCCGATGATTCCGGTCGACGAAGAGGGCCGTCCCACATGGCTCTTCGGTCAAACCGTACACGAGGGTTGCGACCGCGCGGGGTATTACGAACAGGGTCAATTCGCGACCGAATACGACTCGCCGAAATGCCTCGTGAAGCTCGGTTGCTGGGGCCCAGTCGTTAAATGCAACGTGCCCAAGCGCGGTTGGATCGGCGGTATCGGCGGGTGTCCGAACGTCGGCGGTATTTGCATCGGTTGCACGATGCCGGGCTTCCCGGACAAGTTCATGCCCTTCATGGACGAGCCGCCGGGCGGCAAGATTTCTTCGACGTTCAGCACGGCCTACGGAACGGTCATCAAGACGATGCGCAACTTCACGATGGCGACGGTGGACAAGGAACCGAGCTGGCGCCATAGGGGCAAAACGCTCACGACGGGCTACTCAAAGCACTGATCGACAAGCTACCGCAACGAGAGGACAGGTATGGCAATTAAGGATCTTCCCAGCACTGGTACCGGTACCGAACCCTCGCGACTTGTCGAGATGTCGTGGGACCCGGTTACCCGCATCGTCGGTAGCCTCGGTATCTATACGAAGATCGACTTTCAGAAGAAGATCGTGGCCGAGTGCCATGCGACCTCGTCGATCTTCCGCGGCTACAGCATCTTCATGAAAGGCAAGGATCCTCGCGACGCGCACTTCATTACGTCGCGCATTTGCGGGATCTGCGGCGATAATCACTGCGTCTGCTCCGTCTACGCGCAGAACATGGCCTTCGGCGTTCGGCCGCCGGCGATGGGTGAGTGGATCATGAATCTCGGCGAAGCCGCCGAGTACATGTTCGACCACAACATCTTCCAAGAAAACTTGGTGGGCGTCGACTACTGCGAGACGATGGTCCGCGAGACGAACCCGAGCGTTTGGGAGAAGGCCAAGACAGCCCCAGCTCCCAACGCGAAGGCCCACGGCTACAAGACGATCGCCGACATCATGACCTCGCTCAACCCCTTCACGGGCGAGTTCTACCGCCAGGCGTTACAGATTAGCCGCTACACGCGCGAGATGTTCTGCCTTATGGAAGGCCGTCACGTTCATCCGTCGACGTTGTACGCCGGCGGAACCGGAACGGTCGCTACCCAGCAGCTGTTCACCGACTACTACACGCGCCTTATGCGCTATATCGAGTACATGAAGGTCTGCGTCCCGCTGCACGACGACCTGTTCGACTTCTTCTACCAGGCGCTTCCCGGCTACGAGCACAACGGCGAACGCCGTATCCTGCTCGGATGTTGGGGTGCCTTCCAGGATCCGGACCACTGCGACTTCACGTATAAGAACATGACCCACTGGGGTCGCAAGATGTTCGTGACGCCGGGTGTCGTCGTCGACGGCAAGCTCGTCACCAACGACTTGGTCACGATCAACCTGGGCATCCGAATTCTTCTCGGCCACTCGTACTACGACGATTGGGAGAACGAAGAGACGTTCGTGCCCAAGGATCCGCTCGGCAACGAAGTCGATCGGCGCCATCCGTGGAACATGCATACGCTGCCGACCCCGAAGAAGCGCGACTTCTCGGGCAAGTACAGCTGGGTCATGTCGCCGCGCTGGTACGACGGCAAGGATCATCTCGCACTCGACACCGGCGGCGGCGCGTTCGCCCGCATGTTCTCGACGGCGCTTTCGGGCCTCGTCGACATGAACGGCTACGTCAAAGCAACCGGCACGAGCGTGCAGATCAATCTGCCCAAGAGCGTGCTCAGCGGCCCCGTCTCGTTCGAGTGGAAAGTGCCGAAGTGGTCGAACACGATCGAGCGTAACCGCGCCCGCACGTACTTCCAGGCATACTCGGCCGCTGCGGCGCTGCACTTCCTCGACAAGGCGTTCGAGGAGCTCTATGCCGGCCGCACGCGTTCGTGGGAACCGTTCACGGTTCCGGAAGACGCCATCGGTTGCGGCTTCACCGAAGCCGTCCGCGGCGTTCTTTCGCACCACATGGTCATCCGCGATGGTAAGATCGCGAACTACCATCCGTGGCCGCCGACCCCGTGGAACGGAAATCCGCGCGACAAGTACGGCACGCCTGGTCCCTACGAAGACGCCGTCCAGAACACGCCGATCATGGAAGAGAACGG
>Ga0302325_10029522_pt1 | contig 11330 bp, 12 predicted proteins | sample Palsa_T0_2_FD_201948 | JGI IMG/M metagenome (GOLD analysis project Ga0302325, IMG submission 201948) | Peat permafrost microbial communities from Stordalen Mire near Abisko, Sweden - Palsa_T0_2 | ecosystem: Environmental > Terrestrial > Soil > Palsa > Peat permafrost | place: Sweden: Abisko...
GGCGGTTTCGTAATTACGAAACCGACCACTTAATAGGCGGCCCGGGCGGCCTACGCGGCTCCGTCCGGGCCACCGCTTACCTTCTGCTCGGAATCCCCCCGTCCCGAAGCCACCGAGCCGGAGCTGCCATGTCACTCTGCTTCATCGAGCCGCAGAACGCCATCCGCGTGATCGCCGACTCCGTCGGGCGAGAGGCGCGGCGCCAGATCCTTGGCGAGGTCGTCCGTGCGTGGGTCGATGAGATCCCCGAACCCGAGCTCGAGTCGCACTACGCGAAGGCGGTCGCCGATCTCGACGAGCACGACCTGTCGCTGCTCGCGGCGTGGCACGCGTCGCTTGAGGTCGGCCATCCGATCCCGAACAAGGAGTTCCTCGTCAACGTCTTCCCGTCACTCGGCGAGAACCGCCGCGAGGCGCTCAAGATCGCTGCCGGATTCCGTGGCGAAGAGGCGTTCGAGGCGGGGGTGGGCGAGGAGCAGGCGTTCGACACGGTGCTCCCGTGGCTGTCGGATCAGCGCTGCGTCCAGCTCGCGGCCGAGTGCCTCGAGCTGTACTGCTGGGACCGCCTAGGCGTCGAGAACTAAGGGCCCGTAGGAAAACAGCGCGGCGGCGCAACTCTGCCGCCGGTCGTGGGTTCGGGCGTGTGAAGCAGCCCTAAGTGCCCCCCGCCGCAAATACCGTCGGTCTTGGCGGCTGCAAACCTTCGGCGGCCGGCGTCCTCGCTCGCTCGCGTGCCTACCGGCACGCCACGCTCGCTGCGTCCTTGGCCGACTCGGTTTTCGCTCGCCAATCCACGACGGTACTTACGCCGGAGAACACTAAGCTTGAGCCACGTTCGGAGATTTCATGCGTCGTCGGCGGGTAGTCGCAATGCTGGCAGGGATCGCCTTCGTGGCCGTGGGAGCGCTGCTCGCATCGGGATCCTCCGGTCACTCGATCCCCAATTGGCGGCTGTGCCGCCACAGCGCCCACCCGACGCTCTGTTGCCAGCAGCACGGCGGTTGCGCGCTGCGGATTACGGCTGATGCGACCCCGAACCCGTCGACGGCCGGCGATGCCGTGACGGTTCGGGGCCGGGTGATCGGCGTGGGCGAGCGCGGCGTCGCGGTGGTGCTCTGGCAGCAGCTCCCCGGCGCCCGCGGGTTCACGAGCGTCGCAACGACGACCGCCGGGCCCGGTGGCGGGTACATGTTCGTCGGTGCCCGCGGGACCGTAGACACGAACCGCGCGTGGTTCGTCCTCTCCGGCGGCCAGCGGAGCCGCACGCTGCATCAGCGCGTGCGCGCGCTCGTCACGCTCACCGCCTCGAGCACGCGCCCGACGGCCGGCGACCCGGTGACGCTGAGCGGCACCGTCAACCCGTCCCAGGCCGGCCAGCACATCCGGATCGAGGCGATGGCGGGCGGCGGCTGGTACCAGATCGCGATGCCCGCGCTCGACGCCCACTCGGACTTCACGACCGGGTACGCGTTCCCGCAGGCCGGTACGTTCCGGCTCCGCGCCGTGCTGCCGTCCGATCCGCGCAACAGCCGCTCGGTCTCGCTCCCCGTCAGGGCGACCGTGGCGCGCGGCCCGACCGGGATCCACAAGATCCAGCATGTCGTGATCATCATGCAGGAGAACCGTTCGTTCGACGAGTACTTCGGCACATATCCGGGCGCCGACGGGATTCCCGCCGGCGTGTGTGTGCCCGACCCGTCCACAGGGACCTGCATCGCGCCCTACCACGACCCTCAGGACCTCAATTACGGCGGCCCGCACGGCGCCTCGAACGCGACCGCCGACATCGACGGCGGCAAGATGGACGGGTTCGTCGCGCAGGCCGAGCAGGGCAAAAACTGCTCGAGTACGGACCCGAACTGCAGCCCATGCACGCGGGCGAGCCAGTCGCAGTGCATCGACGTGATGGGCTACCACGACGGCGCGGATATCCCGAACTACTGGGATTACGCGCGCAACTACGTGCTCCAGGACCAGATGTTCGAGTCCGACGCGTCGTGGAGTCTGCCCGAGCACCTGTACCTGGTCTCGGGCTGGTCGGCGTACTGCACCGACCCGAACAACCCGTACTCGTGCACGAACGCGCCGGAGAATCCGAATACGCCCGGGGCGGCGCGGTCGGCCACGCCGCTGTACGCCTGGACCGACCTCACCTATCTGCTGCACAAGTACGGGGTCAGCTGGGGCTACTACGTGTTCCAGGGGAGCGAGCCTGATTGCGAGAACCCGCAGGACGTCACCTGCGCTCCGGTCAAGCAGGGACCGAAGACGCCCGGGATCTGGAACCCGCTGCCTCACTTCACCGATGTCCATCAGGACGGCCAGCTGAACAACATCCAGACGCTCTCGAACTTCTATACCGCGGCCAAGAACGGGACGCTCCCGTCGGTCTCGTGGATCGCCCCGAACGGGACCGTCTCAGAGCACCCACCGGGCCTCGTCAGCGCCGGCCAGACGTACGTAACGGGCCTGATCAACGCGATCATGCAAAGCCCCGACTGGGACAGCACCGCGATCTTCCTCAACTGGGACGACTGGGGCGGCTTCTACGACAGCGTCGACCCGCCGTCGGTCGACGTGAACGGCTACGGTCTGCGCACTCCGGGGCTCGTGATCAGCCCGTACGCGCGCCAGGGCTACATCGACCACCAGATCCTGAGCCAGGATGCGTACAACAAGTTCATCGAGGACGACTTCCTCGGTGGACTGCGGCTCGATCCGGCCACCGACGGCCGGCCTGACCCCCGGCCGGACGTGCGCGAGGACGCGTCGATCCTCGGCAACCTCGTTACCGACTTCGATTTCAGCCAGACGCCGCGCCCGCCGATGATCCTGCCCGTCTGCCCGCACACCGAGCTGGTGCCGACGCCGACCTGCCACGCGGCGTCCGATCACCCCTGATCACGGCCCGGCAAGTACCGCCTCGGTCTCCGCGATTGCCTGCTCGGTGTCGCGGAACCAGATCGAGCGGATCCCGAGCTCGCGCGCCCCGTCGCAGTTCAGCTCGACGTCGTCGATCAGCAGCGCCTCGGCGGCGCTGACACCGAGGCGCACGAGCGTCAGCTCGTAGATCTCGGGCTCCGGCTTGCGCGAGCCGACGAACGCCGAGTCGACGACGACCTCGAAGATCTCGTCGATCGGCAGCATCGCCCGCCACCGAGCCTCCCACTCGCGGACGTTGTTAGTGCAGATCGCGATCCTGTAGCCGCGATCGCGGAGCTCGCGCATGTAGCCGATCATCCGCTCGTTCGGCTTTAGGTGCTCGAAGAAATGCTCGCCGAAGCCGCGCATCTCGACCTCCCGACCGAGCTGGGCGGTCAACTCGCCCCCGAGCGCGCGCAGGAACTCGGCCTCGCTCAGGCGCCCGGTCTCGAGCTCGTGCAGGGGGTTCGCGCGGGCGCTCTGCCACAGCGCTGCCATGGCCGTTCCGAGCTGCTCGGGGGAGATCCCGGACGACTGCTGGAAGCCCGCGAACGAATCGACCAGCGGCGATGTGAGAACGCCGCCGAAGTCGCTGATGACCGCTGTGACACTGCTCACGGGGCAGGCGTGAGCAGATACACGCCTGCCCCCTCGTGGCCCTTGGTGCGCCACCGGAACAGCTCGGCACGGAGCTCGAGGCCGGCGATCGCGAGCTCGCTCCCGTCGCCGGCGCTCTCGCCGCCGATCCGCCGCGGGTAGTACGGCTGCGCCTCCTCGCCCTCGGCCGGCTCGTGCTCGACGAGCCACAGCTCGAGACCAGCCCGCACAGGCAGCCCCGAGGGCGCGTACGTGGTGGACAGCCGCGGGTCGTCGATCTCCAGCGCGGCGCCGTCATGGACGATCGCGCATGCGATCAGGTCGGCGTCGTGGCCGGCCGCGCGCGCCGGGCGCAGCGCGAGCACGGCGAAGCCGCTGTCGGGCCCGAGCCATCCGACGGCGATCCGGGCCGAGGCGGCGACAAGCGGCGGGAGCGTGATCACACTGCGGATTCCTAGGCAGGCGACATCCTGCTCGGCGCCGTCGCGGTGCAGCGCCCCCTCCACCTGGCAGAGCTGGACAAAGCCGTCGATGCCGGCCTGCGCCGGGCCGAACCCAGCGGGCTCACAGGTGGGGTTCAGGCGGAGCTCGAGGCCTCCCGCCGCCGCCAGCCACTCGCCCCGCTCAGCGTCTGTATCGAGGTCGAAGCTGTCGGCGAAGCTCGCGCTCGCGCCCGAGCCCGTTTGGGCGGCCACGCCCCACACACCCGTGTTCAGATCGCCGAACGCGAGCGTCCGGAGTACTGCCGTGGACGCCCCTGTCATCGGCGGAGCCGGGGTTGATCGACGTCGCTCGCGGTCGAGTCGACGTCGTACACGTTGCCGCGGGTCGTGAAGCGCACGGTCTGCGTGACCACCCGGCTACGGAAATTGCGTGCCAGCAGGTGGCGCAACGGCACCCGCGTCGGCGGCGCCAGCAGCAGGATCCCGATCACGTCGGTGATGAACCCGGGAATCATCAGCAGGGTGCCACCGATCAGCACGAGCGCGCCGTCGAGCACCTCGCGGGTCGGAGCGCGCCCTTCGTTGACGGCCACCGCCATCCGCCGCCAGACCGCGCGGCCCTGCGAGCGGATCGCCCACATCCCGAGCGGCCAGCCGACGATCAGTAGCGCGAGCGTCAGCAGCACGCCGATCGCCTCCGCCACCTTGATCACGACGATCAGCTCGGCGACCGGCCACAGCAGAAAAAGCAGCAATCCGAGGAAGAACATGTACCCACAAGGCTACTGCGACCCGCGCGCGGGCCGGGGCGCTATGCGAACGCGGTCGCCGGGCCGTCGAACCGCACGCCCGGCAGTCGGTGCAGGCCGACCAGTTCGATCAGCGTCCGGATCTGAGGCTGCGCGCCGCGCAGCAGCAGCGCGCGGCCGTGCCGGCGCAGCCGGCGCGCGACCATCGCCAGGTCGACCATCAGCGAAGCGTCGGCGAACACGAGCTCCGAGAGATCGACGACCACATCCGCCTGCGCACGGAAGGCGCGTGTCAGTGCTTGGCGCCGCCGGCCCTGCGTCGAGCGATCCTCGTCCCCGCGGCAGCGCAGCACAGGCGGTTTTTCATCGAAGTCGACCATCACTGCAACCTACACAAGCATACGGTCCGGATGCAAGGCGAATTGCGCCATTTCGTACACTGACACCACAATGCCTTCAATTGATGAGGTAACCGACGCGCTGCGCGAGGTGATCGACCCCGAGCTGGGGCTCGACTTCGTCGAGCTCGGGCTGATCTACGAGGTCGCCGTCGACGGCGGAAACGTCCATGTGACGTACACGCTGACGAGTCCCGGGTGCCCAATCGGACCGCAGGTCGCCGAGCAGATCGAGGAGTTCGTCTCCGAGCTCGACGGTGTCGAGGGCGTCGAGTCGGCGATGACGTTCTCACCGCCGTGGACGCCCGAGCGGATGAGCGAAGACGCGAAGTTCGCGCTCGGCTTCTAGCCGCGCTGGCCCCAGCACGTTCCACCCCGCGCTCCCACGGTCCGTTAAAGGGATCGGGCGGGCCCGATCCATCGGAACCCGCCCGATCAACATTCCGCCCGCCGGTGTGCCGCTCAGGGGGCCGCGACTCCACCAGCCGAGACTAGGGCGGATGGGCGGGGACCAGGTGACGCCGAGGCCCCCACCGATTGTCTAAATGCGCGCGCCGGATCAAGGTTGGCCGGTTACGCGCAAATGTGGTGCGGTGCTAAGGGAGTGTCCTAACTCCCGGCGGAGCCGCGCAGCTCGTGCTCGAGATCGATCGCCCGGATCTCGTGCTCGCCCGGCAGCTTGGCGAGCACGGCCGCGACCACCTGCTTGACGTCGCTCTCGTCGTGGCCGAGATCGTCCGACAGCGACTTGAGCGCGGTGTGCACGATCTTCAGTTGTGCCGCGGTCAGCTCAAGCCGGTAGGCGATCTCGTTGGGTCCGATCAGGTCGTCGCTCATCTAGTGCCCTTACCCCTTCGGTCGTCGTTGGCCAGGCTCCGCGCCGCGGGTGCGCTTCGCGCGCATGTCCGACGCGGGGCCGCGCTTGGCACGGGGCCGCCGCTGCGGGATGATCGGCGCGGGGGCGCCGTTGGCCTCCGACCCGCTCGCGCTCGTCTCGCCGGCAGGCTCCTTTTTGGCCCGCGTGGGGCCGGTGCTTGCGCCCGCGGCCTTGAGCAGCTCCGCGAGCGTGGCGTCGATCCCGTCCTTGATCACGTCGATGTCCGGCAGCGCGTCGTAGTCGCCGAGCAGTCCGTAGTCGAGCCCGCCGTTGTAGGACATGATCGCGATCGCGAGCGCATGATGCTGGGGCAGGAACGCGACCGGGAACAGGTCGTCCAGCTTGCGGCCGAGCACGTACAGCGGGAACTGCGGACCGGGGATGTTGGTCACGATCAGGTTGAACAGGCGCGTTGAGAAGTTCAGCCGCGAGGCCTGGGCGAGCACCGTCGGCGGCGCGAGGTTGTTGACGGCCGCGAGCGTCGCCGCGCCGACCGCCTGCTTTGACTCCTTCAGCCCGTCCATCGCCTGGCTGATGAACTTCAGCCGCGCGACCGGGTCGGCGATGTACACCGGCAGCGGCCCGCGCATCGCGGTCAGCTGGTTGCCGAGCGTGTTGCGCTGCTCGTGGGTGCGGATCGAGACCGGAACCAGCGCGCGCATCTCGAGCCCCTCGGTCATCACACCGCGCCCGTGCAGCCAGTCCCTGAGTGCCCCGGAGACGACCGTCAGGACGACGTCGTTGACGGTCCCGCCGAGGGCATCCTTGACCAGCTTGTAATCGGCGAGCTCCTGGCGCACGACCCGAAAGCGGCGGTGCGGACCGATCTCGACGTTGAGCGGCGTCTCGGGCGCTGGGTTCAAGCCCGCCCAGACGATCTCGCCGATGCCCTCGGCCGCGTCGCGGATCACCGCGAGCGAGCTCGCCGGCCGGGTCGCCGCCGCGAGCGCGCGAGCGACGATCTCGGCCGTGGTCGTGACGATGCCGCGTGCGCCGGCAAGTACCAGCTCGGCGCCCGACGGCTCAGGCTGCGGCCGCCATGGCTCAAGCTCGGTCGAGGACTCGGGCGTCTCCGAGTCCCGCTCGAGATCGAGCAGCACGGTCGCGAGGTCGACGCCCGAGACGCCGTCGACGAGCGAGTGGTGGGTCTTGAAGATCAGCGCGAAGCGGTCGTCGCTCAGCCCCTCGATCAGCCAGCTTTCCCACAGCGGCTTGGAGCGGTCGAGCGGCTGCGAGTTGATCCGCGCGGCGAGCTGCAACAGCTGGCCCTCGTCGCCCGGCGCCGGCAGCGCGGAGTGCCGGATGTGGTATTCCAGGTTGAAGCTCGGGTCGTCGATCCACAGCGGGCGGCCGGTCTCGAGCGGCGGCGTGGCGAGCTTCTGCCGGTACCGCGGAACCAGGTGTAGGCGCCCGCGCACGTGATCGAGATAGTCCGTGAAGTCCGGTGGCGGGCCCTCGAACAGCAGCACACCGCCGATGTGCATGTGCGCCGCCGCCCCTTCCTGGTGCAGGAACGAAGCGTCGATCGAAGTCAGGCGGTCGAGATGCTGCTGAGGCAAAGCATTTTCCTGGGACGAGGCGAACGGATCTCGAAGCCTACCTCGATCGCGATAGGCTCCTCGTTAATGGCGTGGGACTTCTCGACCGACCCTGAGTTCCAGTCGCAGCTCGACTGGATGGCGGGGTTCGTGCGCGAGCGCCTGTGGCCGCTGGAGCTGCTGATCGACGAGCTCGGTTGGGATGCTCTCGTTGACGCGATCAAGCCGCTCCAGGGGGAGGTCAAAGCACGCGGTCTGTGGGCCGCGCATCTCGATCCCGAGCTCGGCGGCCAGGGCTTCGGCCAGGTCAAGCTCGGGCTGATGCACGAGATCCTCGGCACCTGCCCGATCGCGCCGCTCGCGTTCGGCAACGCGGCGCCCGACTCGGGGAACTCGGAGATCCTCGCGCTCGTGGGCACCCCTGAGCAGAAGGACCGCTACCTCCACCCGCTGCTGGCGGGCGACCTGAAGTCGGCGTTCAGCATGACCGAGCCCGACACCGCCGGCTCGGACCCGACGCTGCTCAAGACCCGCGCGGTCAAGGACGGCGACGACTGGGTGATCAACGGCCACAAGTGGTTCTCATCGAACGGATCGATCGCCGATTTCCTGATCGTGATGGCGGTCACCGACCCGGACGCCAGGTCGCACCAGCGCGCGTCGATGTTCGTCGTCGACGCCGACACGCCGGGCGTCAACATCGTCCGTGACGTCGCGACGATGGAGCACCCGTGGGAGAGCTACGGCCGCTACGGCAACCACGCCGAGATCCTCTACGAGGACGTCCGAATCCCCGGTAGCGCACTGCTCGGGATGCAGGGGGCGGGCTTCCTGATCGCGCAGCAGCGGCTGTACCCCGGGCGGATCCACCACTGCATGCGCTGGCTCGGCGTCGCGCGGCGGGCGTTCGACATGCTCTGCGAGCGCTCGCTGACCCGCTACGCCGCCGGCTCGCTGCTGTCCGAGAAGCAGACGATCCAGAACTGGATCGCCGATTCGGCGGCGCAGATGCAGGCCGCGCGGCTGATGACGCTGCACGCCGCCTGGAAGATGGACACCGAGGGCGTGGCGGCCGCGCGCAAGGACATCGCGCTGATCAAGTTCTTCGGTGCCGAGGTGCTGCACGACGTCGTCGACCGCGCGCTCCAGATCCACGGCTCACTCGGCTACTCGACCGACATGCCGCTCGAGGCGATGTACCGCTACGCACGCGCCGCACGCTTCTATGACGGGCCCGATGAGGTCCATCGCGCGTCGGTCGCCCGGCAGGTGCTGCGCGGCTACGAGCCGCCCGTGGACGGGGTGCCGAGCGAGCACATCCCGACCCGCCGCGAGGCGGCTCGGCGCGAGTTCGCGCACCTGCTCGAGGCCGTCACCGCGAACGACTGATCTCGCCCGCCTACACTGTCGGGGCGATGGCTCCGACCCCCGAGAAGCTGCTGCTCGCGGCGCCGCGCGGATACTGCGCGGGCGTCGACCGGGCGGTGCAGACGGTCGAGCGAGCGCTCGAGTTGTACGGCGCGCCCGTGTACGTGCGCAAGGAGATCGTGCACAACAAGCACGTGGTCGAGCAGCTGCGCGAACGCGGCGCGGTGTTCGTCGACTCGGAGACCGAGGTGCCCGAGGGGGCGACGGTCGTATTCAGCGCCCATGGCGTCGCGCCCAGCGTCCATGCGAACGCCGCCGATCAACAGCTGCACACGATCGACGCGACCTGCCCGCTGGTGACCAAGGTCCACGTCGAGGCGAAGAAGTTCGCCGCCGAGGGCTACACGATCGTGCTCGTCGGCCACGCCGGCCACGAGGAGGTCGAGGGGACGATGGGGGAGGCGCCCGAGCACATCGTCCTGATCGAGAACGAGGAGGACGTCGATGCGCTCGACGTCCGGGATCCTGAGAAGGTCGCCTACATCTCGCAGACGACGCTGTCGGTCGACGAGACGCGCGCGATCATCAACCGGCTGCGCGAACGCTTCCCGAAGATCACGGGACCTCGCACCGACGACATCTGTTACGCGACCACGAACCGCCAGGCCGCGGTCAAGCAGCTCGCGCGCGAATGCGACCTCGTGCTCGTGATCGGCTCGCGGAACTCGTCGAACTCGAACCGCCTGGTCGAGGTCGCACGCGAGCACGGTGCCGACTCGTACCTGATCGACAACGAGTCGCAGGTCGCCGATGAGTGGCTCGAGGGCAAGCCGGTCGTCGGCATCACCTCGGGCGCGAGCGCCCCCGACGAGCTCGTGCAGCGGCTGGTGGAGTTCTTCCGCGCGCGCGGCACGACCGACGTCCAGGAGCTGGAGGTCGTCAAGGAGGACGTCCGCTTCATGCTCCCGAAGTCGATCCGCCAGGCGATGGCGGGCGCTTCGTCCTCCTAGGACCGCCGCCCTGAACACGCTGGTCGTATCGGACCTGCACCTCGGTGCGAACAACGAGCGCGACATCCTGCGGCACGACGCGGCCGCGCGGGCGCGGCTAGTCGAGGCGCTCGACGGGGTCGGGCGGCTGGTGCTGCTCGGCGACGTGATCGAGCTACGCCACGGGCCGGTCCGCGACGCGCTCGCGGCCGCCCGGCCGGTGCTTGGCGAGCTGGGGGCGACGCTGGGCGAGCGGGGAGAGGTCGTGATCGTCCCCGGCAACCACGACCACGAGCTCGTCTCGCCGTGGCGCGAGCGCAGTGGACGGCGCGGCCGACCGGCGCCGATCGGGCTCGAGGCGGCTGTCGACTGGCGCGCGGGCGAGCCGCTCGCGCACGTCGTCAAGGCGCTGGCGCCCGCGCCGGTACGGGTCGCTTATCCGGGCGTGTGGCTGCGCGATGACGTGTACGCGATGCACGGGCACTACCTCGATCGGCACACGACGATCCCGATGCTCGAGCGGCTCGGCGCGGGGGCGATGGCGAAGATCGTGTCCGAGCCGGCCCGTGGCCCGCGACGGGCCGAGGACTACGAGGCCGCGCTCGCGCCGTTGTACGCATGGATCCACGCGATCGCGCAGAACGGCGGCCCGGATTTGGACCCGCCCACCCGCAGCTCGCACGGTGCGTCGGCGCAGGCGTGGCGGGCGGTCGCGGGGCCACGCCGCGGCGGCCGCCGGGCGGCGGTGCGCCGGAGGGCCGTGGCCGGCGGGTTTCGGGTCGCGATCGCGGGCCTGAACCGCGCCGGCCTGGGTCCGCTGACCGCGGACGTGACCGGTTCGGAGCTGCGACGCGCGGGCGTGCGGGCGCTGGGCGACGTCGTCTCGAGGCTCGGCGTCGACGCGCGCCACGTGCTGTTCGGCCACACGCACCGCGCCGGGCCACTGGCTCGCGATCAGCCGGCCGAGTGGCTCGCCCCCGGCGGCGCGCGCCTGCTGAACACGGGCTGCTGGGTCCACGAGCCCGCCTTCCTGGGCCGCGATCCGGCGGCGAGCCCGTATCGGGCGGGGTTCGCGGTGCGCCTCGCCGACGACGGCCCGCCCGAGCTCGTCAACTTGCTGGATTAGGCCAGGCCGGGCGTGAAGCAGACGGCGTGGCACCTCACGCCGTCGCCGATGCTCAGCTCGAGCACACCGCGGGTGTTGCGCTGGTGCTCGATCAGCTGGTAGCAGCCGGGGTGCTCGACGGTGAGCGACACGCCGTTCGCGGTCACGCCGCCATGTCCGTCGAGCACGGCCCACACGCCGCCCGCCTCGTACGGGCGGTCGAATGGCGGTTCCAAGATGTCCTCGCTCTGCGGGACCAGCTCCGCGCCCGGCTCGTCCGCTGGCCGGATCGGCGGGAGCGTCGGCTCACCATCGAGCCCGAGCAGCTCCTGGATCGCGAGCTC
>Ga0302325_10029523_pt1 | contig 11330 bp, 8 predicted proteins | sample Palsa_T0_2_FD_201948 | JGI IMG/M metagenome (GOLD analysis project Ga0302325, IMG submission 201948) | Peat permafrost microbial communities from Stordalen Mire near Abisko, Sweden - Palsa_T0_2 | ecosystem: Environmental > Terrestrial > Soil > Palsa > Peat permafrost | place: Sweden: Abisko...
GGCGGCATAAGTCATCCAACAGTCGGTGGAGAATTCCGTTCCGGGGTTGCGTACGATCGCAGGGTAGATTTCCTTCCTTTTCGTGAAATCCGGCCCGAAATAGATGTAGGGACCAGCCACTATATCCAAAATGCCATCGTGATTGAAGTCGGCGGCCGCGGCGCCCCAGGCATAATAAAAGGGGTTCACCCGCTGCATCCGGAAATTAGGGGAGACCTGCTCCTTCGGCGTCTCTATGACTCCGAGGTCCTTATAAGAAACATCCTTAAACTTTACCTCTCCGGGGCCGCCTACATATAATGCCAGCGGCCCATACTTACCGTCGGCATCCTCGGCCACCCCGCCGCTTAAACCTCCATCGTTGAGAGAGGTGCGGATAATATTTGCGTCGAGCAGGATCTCAATCTGATTCCAGTCGTCCACGCGATAGTCGGCTGAGGGGCGGGTGAAGGGGAGGGTCGGGCCTTCCGCCGCGACTCCGCGGCCTCTTCCGCCACCACCGCCGCCGCGGCCGCCACGGCCAGGCGCATTTGGATCCAGCGGGGGCGCGATTCGCGTCATTCCACCGAAAGCTCTAAGCTTCTCGCGCTTGAGCTCGTTGCCCTCCGCATCCAGCGTGATCCGGTATGGCCCCACGTCTCCCGCAGAAAGAGAGACGAAGATTCCTTTCATCCCCTCGGGAGTTTTCTCGGCGCGCAAGAGAACCCCGCTCTTGCAACCTTCCGGGCAGCGGAAAGAAGCAAAGAATCCGGTGTCCTGGTAGGAGTGATCCAGCACCAGCCAGCCGCCCTGCCCACCCGGCTTGACGGCTCCGGTGATCTCGCCGTTCTGCACCTTCCAAGCGGCTTGCCCGAGCGTGTGCCACCCGGTCAAAGTCGAACCTTTGACAGTTGCATCCGGTTTAAATGTGGGAGCGACGCCGAAAAGCGGCGCCAACAAGAGGAGCGATACGGCCGACCCTGCCGCGATCCAATAGACGTGTTTCAAAGACATAAGGTCCTTTCTGGCCCGGAAGATTGTGACGCCTCCAGCGCGGCTACGCGGCCGCAACCATTAATGCGCAGTACGCAACGTACATTGTATTATGAAAAGCCAGCCGTGGCGAGCCAAATTATGCGCTGGCCATGGAGCCTCCAGTGGATAATCTTGTTAACCGAGTGGTGGTGATCGGCGGAACCGGCCACATCGGCACTTTCCTGACCCCGCGTCTCGTCGAAGCCGGCTACCAGGTGACTAACGTGAGCCGGTCGCTGCGGAAGCCCTATCAGCCGCACGGGACATGGGCCAAGGTGAAACAGGTGACTTTGGACCGCGCCGCCGAGGAAGCCGGCGGAACCTTCGGGCGCAGGATTCTGGATCTTGAGCCGGATGCAGTAATCGATCTTACCTGCTACACCTTGGAAAGCGCTCGCGGCCTGGTAGAAGCGTTGCGCGGGAGAATACAACACTTTCTCCACTGCGGGACCATATGGGTACACGGTCCCAGCATCGAGGCGCCCGCTACGGAGGATCAGCCCCGCCGCCCGCTGGGCGATTATGGCTGCCGCAAAGCGGCGATCGAAGCTTATCTGCTCAAGGAAGCGCGCGTCCATGGGTTTCCGGCGACCATCCTTCACCCAGGCCATCTGGTGGGGCCGGGATGGGTTCCCCTGAATCCGGCGGCTAACTTCAACCCGCAAGTGTTCGCGGATCTGGCCAAGGGTAAGGAAGTCAGCCTGCCAAACTTTGGGAGAGAAACGGTTCACCACGTTCACGCGGACGATGTGGCGCAGGCCTTCGTAAAAAGCCTGGCGAACTGGGCCGCGTCGGTCGGCGAGAGCTTTCATGTGGTGTCGGCCGCAGCGCTGACTCTTAGCGGGTATGCCGAGTCGGTCGCGTCCTGGTTCGGAAAAGAAGCGCGGCTGCGTTTTCTTCCCTGGGACGAATGGCGAAAATCGGTTACTGAAAAAGAAGCGCAAGTGACCTGGGACCACATCGCCCGCTCGCCGAATTGCAGTATTCGTAAGGCGGAGCGGCTACTGGATTTCCAACCGCGCTACCGTTCGCTCGAGGCTATCCGCGAATCGCTGGCGGATTTGGCCGCCCGGGGCATCATTGAAACCTGAGATGGAACGGCATCACTCGGGGAAATCGACATCTTCATACAGCTTGTAATTATCCAGATTGGTGCCGGGAGCGAAAAAACAGACTACCTTCATCTCTTCGCTTCCAGTGTTGTGGAGCATATGAACCGCTCCTTGCGGAAACAGGACCGTGCTTCCCTCCCGGACAGGCGCGACTTCCCCTGCAACCAGGACCCTTCCCGATCCGCGGATGATGTAGATTACTTCTTCGCCGTGGGGATGGCTGTGCGCAGGCCTGACTTTCTCACCGGGCGCCACGCGAATCACACATGCGGAGCAATGGTTGGCGTTCAGGCGGTCGTCCGCCACCACCCAACGGAGATGGCGCCCCGGCAGGTCCAACTCGTCCGCTTCGGTTTCATGCAAAACAGGAACGCTCATTTCGATCTCCTCAGAATGTAGGGCGTTGCCGGGCCATAGCGAGTCAGGAAGCAGCGTCTCCTTGAACTGCACGATCCATAACCATTAAAGCGAGCTGTGCAGCCGACAGCCCGAATGCAGCCACAAGCTCCTCGTAGGTTCCGGAGTGAATGAAGCGGGGGCGGCCCTCGGCGTTGAGCGTGTTCACGGTGACTACGCGATCCAGGCCTTCAAGAATGCGCTTGCGATGGCGGTACAAAACCTTCAGAAAGTTCTGCCAGATATATCCGTTGTTCTGTTCCGCAAAGACCAGCAGCTTACCCGAATCGAACAACTCCAGCAGCAATTCGTCGTCGATGGATGGCATGTCGACCACCCCCACATTTACGCCTTCCCGGTCGCACAGCGCGTGCGCGGCGAGGGCTTCGTGGACGCCGCGGCCGCTGCTGACGATGACGGCGCGATCTTCCGCGCTCTGCCGCAGGATATGCCCTTTTCCGAACTGGAACGAATAATCCGCGCCATACAGCACCGAGGACGGGGTGCGCATGACGCGCACGTACACCAAGCCGCGATTGCCTTCCATGATCCACTGCATGATGGCAAGCATTTGCCGCGGGCAGGAGACATCGACGATTTTCAGATGTCCGATGCCATCGAAGATCGTGATATCGTCGTTGCCCATATGGGTGGCTCCGTTGGTGCGCGTCTCGAAGTTCGCCGCCGTGGCCAGGAAAGTCAGGTCGAGGCCGTGCCCCTCGCTGAGCCAGCCATCAGGCGCTTCCATGGCCTCCAACCGCTCCTGGTAGCCGACGGCGATGCGGCGGAGGACCTTCCAATCGAAGAATGGACAAAAAGTGCTCACCCACGCGTTGTAACCCAGGGCGGCGAAGGCCTCGCCGATGCCCATCATGTTCGCCTCGGCTACGCCGACGTTCAGGGCGCGGTTCTGATCCACGGCGCCGACGCCGGCTTCGAGACCGCTGGTGCTGGCGAGGTCCGAATCCACGGATACCACGACTGGATCGCGCGCGAAGACTTTCATGGCGCCGGTCACGATATCGCTGGCGCTATACTCCTTGTTCGGGTCGATGCGTGGCAGAGCGGCAGCGTCATATCGTACGCGCTTGTCACGGGGCGGTACGCGCCTCGTCACCACCGGTCCGATAATCGCGTGGAGCGGCCGCGCGCCGGAGGAATCCCGTTGGGTGTCGAGATGCATCAGGCGGGCCATATCGAGCAGCGCGCTCTGTAGGCGCTGGTGCTCGGAGTTCTCGTCCAATCGCTCATAGAACCGGGCAAACTCGCCGACTCGCGTGGCGCGAAGCCCGGCTTGCAGCCCAATCTCCTGCTCGACCAGACTGTCCGTGACGGCGACCTTGTGACGGTTCATGAAATCGGAGAACGCGCCATACCCTTTGGTTGTATGACAGATAATCGCGGTTGGTTTGCCGTTGCGTGCGCCGTAACGGAACTGTTCCAGGGCGGAGTATACGCCATCGTACTTCGTGGCATCGACGCTGTGGACCTGCCATCCGAACGATTCGAACACGCCTTCAAGCCGCGGCATCGGGAAGACCATCCGGCTGGAAAGATCGAGCTGGCCGTGGTTGTGATCCACCAGAATGCAGAGATTGTCCAAATTCTTCGCGCCGGAATACATCACGGCTTCCCAAATCGGTCCTTCCTGCAGTTCGCCGTCGCCCAGGATCGCATAAGAATCGAACCGATTGCCGAAGCGCCCGGCGATGGCGAAGCCTTGCGCCACGGCGAATCCTTGACCCATGGGGCCGGTCGCAAGATGAATGCCTGGCAGTATCGGCCCAGGATGGCCGTTCAAGATGCTCTCGTAAGATCGCGAGTTCTTGAGGACCTTCCCTTCGAAATAGCCGAGTTCGGCGTAAATAGAAGCCAGCGCGGCGACGGCGTGCCCTTTGCTCAGCACGAACATGTCACCGCCGACGCGCGTGGGATCTTCCACATCGGGAGCGATAAAACCACCGTAGAACAAAGTGACGAGCGGAATCACGGCTGAAAAGGCGCCGCCCGCGTGCAGTCCTTTGTCGACCGCGTCGCGGGATTGCTCCAACGTCAAGATACGGACATCGGAATCTTTAATGGCCAGCAGTTTAAGAATCCCTTGGCGGAGCAGAAATTCCGGATCTTCGATCAGTTCGCGGCGTACGGCTCCGGAGCGCTGCAAGGTGGCTGATTGTTCCTTCATACGGTTGTGAGACCGGCCTCCCTGACTTTTTGCAGCTCGCGTACGTAGTGGGAAATTCCGACATCCGGGCGATTCGCCCAAATCGGAGTGCAATTCGGGTATTCCGTGCAACTTCCCCAATACTGCGCATCCGGAAATTTGTCCATCATCCCTTTGGCGCAATCTCCCACGATGAGGACATCGCCGTCCACCTCCGTGATCCTCTCCTCGAATTGCAGACCCGTGAACACGAAGAGCGGCCGTTTCAGCTTCGCGAGCGTTCCGTCGGCTTGGAGCTGATCCAACTGGATGCGCACAATCGCGCGGCAGCCGGCCTCGCAAGTCGACCCCATGATGAGATTCACGTTAGGGTATTGTCCCTGAAGGACGGTGTTTTGACGCTTGAACCGCCGCTTCACCTGCGCGATGGGCGGTCCGAAGAGTTCAATCTCCTCCATCTTGTTGGTGCCGAGGCCTTCGGCCGCTCCGAGCACGGTCGACGGCACGTTGGTCCCCGGATAATCCCAATCCATCAACGCCTCGCAGATCGTGTCGACCGCCACGGGGTCGGGTCCGCCGCAGATTGTATTGAAGTCCTTGATCAGATCCTCGCTATAGGGGCTGAATGGGCCATTGCCTTGACATGCGTATAGGGAATCCATCACGAACCACTTGGGATTGGCGGCGCGCGTCAGATTGACAATCTTCTGATAGATGTCGTCGCGGTGGCATCGGACCATCCAGTCATAGTCCGGCAGATTGCCAAACTGGAGCTTCATCGCGCCGGTAAAGGTGGTGTGAACATGGACCTTCCATTTCGGCAGTCCGATATATACGTCCGCGTCGCGCACCGGCCGGGGAACGGGAAATTCGTTAAAGCTGATGGGACGGTCAATCTTGTACATATCGAACGGGACGTGTTCGAACGGGCACAGTTCTGCGCCGGTCTTCTCAGCCACTTCGGTGATTCCGCACAGATCCATGGCCGCACGCGTGTCGGCCCCCATCGCACACCGCTCGCCGATCTGGATGCGCGAGGGATTTTGCTCCTGCACGAGCTCGATCAAGGCCTGAAGCATCCTCGGGTCGGTGGTGAAGCCCGCGTTCGGCACGATGGGTATTACCGTGTTGATCTTGATCAGGACCTTGTCGCCGCGGGTGACGATGTTTTGCATTCCGCCCATTGTGTTGTCGGCGATCTCGCGGATCATCTGCTTAACCAAGTCCAATTGCTGCCGGGTGTACTCCCCCGGTTTGCCGAGATCCGCGTCGCTATGGGTAATGGCGATCTTCGTTATTTTCTTCATTTTGGTCCTATTCTTCGCGGTCGATTCGTGGCTGGATCAACCCGAAAACGTTGCACATTACGCAATCCATCTTGCATCTTTCTATGATCGCATAATGTTATCAGGGCGTGTGGAAGGAAGTCAATGATCTGACATTGGCCCGCATGATCCGAACCTCGAACGAATCGGGAAGCTGATCAAGCGCCGCGAACCGGCCTGGCATCGTCATTTCCCGCCGCAGCCTGATCCTATTTGACTCGAACGTTATAATTGGTTGCATCCGATGAAAAACAAAGTGAGCAGGCAAGAGACTCCTTCTATTCAAAGCCTTGACCGTGGCCTGGTGATCCTGGAAGCGGTCGCCCGGTCGGCGGATCCTGTTTCTCTCGGAGAGTTGACGGAACTGCTGGAGATCGATCGCAGCAGCGTCTTCCGCCTCGCCAATACCCTCCGGCGGCGCGGCTTTCTCTCGTACCTTACGGGCAAGAAAGTGTATATCCTGGGCCCCTCGGTCTGGCGTCTGTCGCACCAGTACGATTGGGGGAACATGCTCATCCGAGTCTCTCGCGACCAGCTCAAATCCCTGGCGACGCAAACCGAGGAGACCGCGCACCTGGCAATTCGTGAAGGCAAACAAGCTCTTTTTATCGACCATGCCGTTACCCATCACGTGATTGCGGTAGCGGGCCAAACCGGGGAACTAGCTCCTCTGTACTGCACAGCGCATGGCAAAGCGCTACTGGCGGATTGCGACTATTCCGACCTGAGAAGCATTTTCGGGTCCGAGAAGCTTCAGACTTATACCAAGCAGACGATCGGCACGCTCGACCAGTTAACCAAAGTTTGCGCGCAGATTCGGACACAGGGATTCGCTACCGATGACGGCGAATACCAGGAAGGGATTCGTTGCGTGGCGGCGCCGATTCGCGCCGAGGGCGGAGACATCATCGGGTCGATCGGCGTTTCGGTTCCTTTGCAACGCTTTAGTAAGGACCGCTATCGCGTATGTGGAGAGCAGGTCTCCGCCGTAGCGCAGCGCATCACCAGCCTGCTGAGCAACGAGTCGCGAGACTAACCGGAAGCGCATTCACCGCAGTTTCGTCTTCACCGCGTTCTTAATATTGACTGATCCGCCAGGAGTTGGTAATCTGTCCTTCGCAATCGCTATTGCGTTTTACGCAACGTCGCATTTCCAGCCGGCGCAACCCTATGAAGACGAATCCTATCCGAGATTTCGGCATCGACAAAGCATCCTTCCGCTATACCGGGTATCAATTGAAGCGCCCGGAATGCATCCTGGCGGAGCCCGACGGCACGTTATGGTCCGCCGATGCGCGTGGAGGCGTGGTCAGGATTGCCGCCGACGGATCGCAAGAGATCGTGACGCAGAGTCGCTCGCAACATTTCGACAAGGCGGCGACGGAAGCGACGCGCTACCTCGAAGGCACGCTTCCGAACGGCTTGGCATTCGCTAAGAACGGAGACTTTCTGATCTCGAACTTCGGCACGGATTGTCTGGAAGTCATGTCGAGAGACGGCGGTTCACGGGTTCTGGCGGACAGCATCGAGGGTGAGCCCATAGGCAAGGTTAATTTCGTGCTTCGGGATTCGCAAGACCGGATCTGGGTAACCATCTCGACCAAAATTAAGAATTGGATGCATGCCCTGCGGACGGATCTGCCGGACGGCTATCTGGCGCGCTATGAGGACGGCGCCTTCCGCATCGTGGCCGATGGCTTTCACTTCACCAACGAGATCCGCTTCGACGCGCGCGAAGAGTTTATGTATGTTGTGGAGACCACCGGCGGATGCATCACGCGGTTGCGGATCGACAAAAACGGCAATCCGGCGGAACGCGAGATTTTCGGCCCTCGAAGCTTGGGCAAGGGCGCATGGCCCGACGGAATCGCTTTCGACAGCTACGGAAATCTGTGGGGCACCATGGTGTATTCGGATAAGTTATTTGTTTTGACGCCGGAGGGCGACTTACGGATCCTCTTGGACGAGGGCGACCCGGAGCGCGTGGACGCTCTCGAAGCCGAGTTCCTCAAGGGCCAGGTGACGCAAGACGTCCTCTTTGCCACCGGGCAAGGCATCGCGCCTTGGATGGCCAGCGTCACCTTTGGCGGCCCCGACTTGCAGACCATCTACATCGGATCCCTCAAAGGCAGCCGAATCCCGTACTTTCGGGCGCCGGTTGCGGGCTTGCCCATGGTGCATTGGTCTGAGAGGCAAGCGGCGGGCACGCAGAACCCGTAAGACGGCGCCGGTTCTTTCGTCACTTGGTGTAGGTTGCGAGGAGCACGCCGCCAAACATGACGACCGCTCCGATGAAGTTGGTCGCCGTGATCGGCCGCACCGGCGAACCAAGCCAGCCGAAGTGCGACATCACCATTCCACCGACTATTTGACCAGCCAGCAGCGTGATCATCACCGGTCCGGCTCCGACCTGGGGCATCAGCCATGCAATCGCGAAGACCAGGGATGCCCCCATCAAACCCGCGGTCAGGAGAAAGGGGTTCACGAGTGCGAGGGGTTTCAGGGCGTCCGTCTGCCAGCCGGTCAGTCCAATCGCCAGAGCTCCGACCGCGCCAATGCACCAGAACAGCGCATTGCCGACGCGCGGATTGTTCAAGACGCTCCCGACTTTTCCATTCATGGCTAAATGGATGGCCAGCACCGCGCCAAGGAAAATCGTCAGGGCATACAGAGGCGCTTTCATTCGTCCGCTCCAGTTTGATGCATACTATGCATCACGTCTTGCATATTCTGCGTACAAATGCTAGCAGGGTCGCAATACCAAGTCAATACTTTTGTGCCGCAATCGCTGCCCCCGCCGGATTGACGCCTGAATCGAGAGCGGCCCGCCTTGACTTTGCGTACATTGCTTCGATACGATATTGCTGATTATGCCTTAGTTGATGCGTAATATGCATCACCAAATGCCGGCTCGACCGCCGATTCGCAGGGGAATTATATGATCGCACAGGAAGTCAGGAAGCTAAATTATTTTGTTAACGGCGGGCCGCGCCTCTCTGAGAGCACGGACTACTTCGATATCTGGGACCCGAGCATCGGCGAGGTGATTGCACAGGCGCCGGACTGTACCGAGTCCGAGGTCAATCAAGCGGTACAAGCCGCCAAGGATGCGTTTCCCGCCTGGGCGGACACCTCTCCTATGAAGCGGGTTCAGGTGCTCTACAAATTTCGTGAACTTCTCGACCGGAACCTGACGGAGCTGACCAGGATGGTTGCGACCGAGCACGGCAAGGTTTGGGAGGAGGCGCAGGGCGACGTTCTCAAGGCCAAAGAAGTGGTGGAAGTGGCGTGCGGGATTCCCTCCATGCTGGTGGGTGAATCGCTGATGAACGCGTCGCCCGGCTACGATACGGTCCTTTACCGTGAGCCTCTCGGCGTGTTTGCGGGGATCGCGCCTTTCAATTTCCCCGCCATGATTCCAATGGGCTGGATGATGCCGCTTTGCATCGCGACCGGCAACACTCTGGTCTTGCGGCCGTCCCCGGTGACGCCTATGACCTCCCTTCGGATGGTGGAGCTTCTCTATGAAGCCGGGCTGCCAAGCGGAGTAGTGAACCTGGTCACTTGCGGTACAAAGCAGGCTGAGGGCTTGGTGAAGCATCCGGACATCCAAGGCATTATGTTCGTCGGATCGACGCGCGTCGGCGAGCAGGTTTACGCGACGGCGGCCGCTCATGGCAAACGGGTGCAAGCGCTTTGCCAAGCCAAGAACCACGCTCTGGTGATGGAAGACGCCTCGATCGAAAGAACGGCGCGGGGAATCATCAACGGCGCTTTTGGCTGCGCGGGAGAGCGATGCATGGCGCTGCCGGTGGTGGCCGTGCACGAGAAGGTAGCGGACGAATTGGTGAAATGCCTGATCGATTTCGCGAAGGAGCGCAAGATCGGACCCAGCTATGACAAATCCTCGGAGTTAGGTCCACTGGTGACCCCACAGCACCGCAACTCAGTCCGGCGTTGGATCGAACGCGGCGTCGCGGAAGGCGCGAGTCTGGTGCTGGACGGCCGCGGCGCGGTAGTCGACGGATACGAGAACGGCTTCTATCTTGGTCCCTGCATCTTCGACAATGTCGAGCCTGGCATGAGCATCGGCGAACAGGAGATCTTCGGCCCCGTGCTCTGCGTGAAGAGGGTAAAGAGTTTCGAAGAGGGAATCACTATCATTAATGAGAACCCCTACGCCAACGGGTCGGTGATTTTCACGCAAAACGGATACTACAGCCGCGAGTTTGCGCGAAGAGCTCACGCCGGAATGGTCGGCGTCAACGTGGGTATCCCAGTCCCGGTCAGCATTTTCCCCTTCTCGGGCCGCAAGAAATCGTTCTTTGGCGATCTGCATACGATGGGTAAGGACGGGATTCGCTTCTTTACCGAGGTGAAGTCGGTCACTACGACCTGGTTCAACGAGGAAGAAATCAAGAGGGAAAAGATCGACACGTGGGATGGAATGCTGAACACAAGTCACCCGCCGCGAACTGCACAGTGAATTGGGTCAAAGCTTGATATGCCCTGAAAGCCGCAGGAGGAATTACCATGAATGTCTACTCGCGAATGTTAGCCGCAACCGTGACTATACTATCGGCGCCTTGGGCTTTTGCGCAGGTGCGGATGTCGGAAAGTACCGGCCTCAACCTGTTCCAGAATAACTGCACGACTTGCCATGGAGTTACTCCGGTCGAACACGCTCCAACCGAGGCTACCATTAAGACAATGTCGCCCGAGGCGATCTACGACGCCATCACGACCGGCTTAATGAAGAATATGGCCGCGAGTCTCAGCGATACCGACAAGCGCTTACTTTCCGAATATTTGGGCGGCAGGAAGCTCGACAAAGAAGATGCTGGAGATGCCAAGAACATGCCCAACGCCTGCTCCACCCGTCCTCCGGTACGAGACCTGGCGGCTCCCTCGTGGAACGGATGGGGCGATCTCTCGAATACGCGCTTCCAAGGCGCCAAGGAAGCGGGTCTGACGGCGGGCAAGGTGTCGAGATTGACCCTGAAATGGGCCTTCGGATTTCCCGGAGCGACGGCTCTCTACGGACAGACGATCGTGGATGGCAGGGTTTTCGTCAGCAGCAACGCCGGTTACGTTTACGCGCTCGACGCCGCGACCGGCTGTATCCAGTGGTCTTTCAAGTCGACGGCGGTTGTGCGCAGCGGCATCACCATCGGGCCGCTGAAGCCGGGCTCCCCCAGACTGGCCGCCTTCTTCGGCGACATCCGCGGATTTGCGTACGCACTGGACGCCTCGACGGGGCAATTAATCTGGAGATCTGCCGCCGACAATCACCCGCTGGCCCGGGTAGTCGGCAATCCC
>Ga0302325_10029524_pt1 | contig 11330 bp, 13 predicted proteins | sample Palsa_T0_2_FD_201948 | JGI IMG/M metagenome (GOLD analysis project Ga0302325, IMG submission 201948) | Peat permafrost microbial communities from Stordalen Mire near Abisko, Sweden - Palsa_T0_2 | ecosystem: Environmental > Terrestrial > Soil > Palsa > Peat permafrost | place: Sweden: Abisko...
GTGGCAATGCATCGATTTATGGAAGAGCAGGATTTGGAAGCCCTCGTCGAGTTTTCATGAAGTCCCTGAATAATTGAAGTGAAGTGGCTATGAATGCGAATCGCTCCCGTGAACGGACCTTTGAAACATGAGAAACACATCCGACGCGAGAAAATGATTCATCAAATTCATCGTTTGTCTACAAATACTCCTCCTCAAGCCCCATCCCGCGAGAGAGAACTTAAGAGCGGCACATCCAAACTTCAAGAAAATATCCTCTTCTTCCGATTCCGGTCCGACTCTGATCGTCCTTACAGCTTCGACCCCCGCTACCTCAACTCCGAGACTGCCAGCTGCAAGAAATGAAAACACCTGGTACTAAGGGCACCAAGTTAGACGTTAGGCACTATTTCCTGCTCTTCGTTAAACACTATTTTGAGTTCCAAACTTTTTGGGGGTTGCACCTCTACACACTTTAGTAGGTAACTCTTTCATGAGATTCTAGAGTCCTGATCAAACGATCACTTTCGCACGGCCCTTCCTAGAGAGCACAGCCTCAAAGGTGAGATGTATCTATTTAGATTCTAGAAGGGCACCTGGCTTTGAAGTAAAAAGGGGAGCAGCTTGGACTTGCTTCTAAATTGTAGCTCGGGCACCCACGGACGGGGATTATCCAGTAGAGATTGCAGATCGACGCAGGGTTAAATAGTAATATTGCAGTTTTCATCACACACGCTTTGCGCAACTCTTAACTTCGTAAAGCTCTGTGCATTGTAATACTAAAATAGTGAATTAGAAAGGGGGAAGAGTGTACAGTAGGTACTTTGTATCACGATCGCGTGGCGGGTCTTCACGTGCTGGCCCGTTCTCTTCTCAGAGATGACCAGACAGGCACGTTTTGCTGCCGTGATGATCCTCGTGATGATCTTCGTGATGATCCCCGTCCAGTTCAATTAAAGTGTGGCACTAAAACATCATGCCTTTGAATTTCGAAACATCAAATGAGCCACTCAGGGAATACTCGGCAATAATAAATTGATTGGCCTTCAAATTTCTCTGAAATGAACTTACCGAGGCTGCGTTTGACAGGTTCCCGACGTTCCGTTTTACCAGGACGCAAAGGATGACATTTGAGGGTGTTTTTGGGCTCCAAGGGGATCCTTTACCAGCATGGGAAGGTGGTGGTCGTGCGTGGCAATTTGGGAAACATCCAGCAAGCAACAGGGCGCTGAGGGGTCTCAGGGGTGACTGGGTCAGGTTGAGAATGGGATGAACGAAACATCGTGGAAACCGGGGCAGAAAATACAGTAGAAGGGCTCTTCACATCTTCTCTCCTTACTATCACCACCGTCCATCCCGCGTCGCATCATCGGCCGCCGTCGCCATGTCTCAACCGTGCGTGACTGTGCTCGATTTTTGCACAGCGACGACTCGACGAGGAGATAAAAAGCTCAAAATAGGAACTGCGCGCGTATTTCTAAGCATCTTTCCGAGTTCTTCTCCCAGCGAACGGATGTTTTGTTGTAGTGATTGGCGTTGTTTAATTTCGTTTCATCTGCTGCGCTACGCTGATTGGCGATAGCGAGCCGGCTAAGATCCCCCGTTCCTGGAGCTAAGGCCGCATCGGGGCCTAGTCTGGGGCTAAGAAAGGGGACTTGCAGGGGGGCCCGATGGCTCTTGCGGATCCTGCAGGCTGCTGGCTGCAGCTGCAGGCCCGCGAAAAAACGAGGAGCCATCGGCGGCCAGACGATTTCCACCCTCTACCCTGGCCTGACCTCAGCAAAGACCCTCTAACCACCTCTCCTTCTCTGCCCTCCCACTCTCTCTCCCACCACCTCACCGTCGCCTCCTACCCACCAGGATACTGTAATACCTTCAATCGTTCGTTCGGTCGTCCTTCTTTTATCGACCAGTTCGGATTGTTTGTTTCTTCACCACGCTCACTTTCGCGGAGTTTCGATAATTGTTTACATTCCTTTCGCACCCAGATACCTCACCATCCACTCCGCGAACTTCTTGAATTCAGCCCGTCGATAATATTCAGATAATATCTTCGACTTCCTTTCGTGCCACGCGTTTCGCATATAACACGCGAACTATCACCACCTAATCTTCGAACCCCTCGGACATCTCGACGATAGTTACACAAGCTGAGGGACAAGATGGGTCACTCTCACCTTCACCGTCGCCACGCGCAGCTTGGAAACCCCTTCGGTCCCGCGGCGAGCGCAATTAAGAGTGCCTTCGGACTAACGAACGACAACACACAACAAGCTGCATCTACTGTCGTGTCCATTGTTTACGTGACTGCTTCCAAGACTTTCTCGGGCGCGATTGGTGGTTATTCGACTCAGGGTGTCGCTATTGCGCCTACTACTTCTTCAGCAGACCCGGAGATTGCTTCGTCGCCTCCAGATGAGGGTGCTTCAAACACAGCTGTCATCGTCGATACTAGTACTACCCCTGATCCCACCCCTTCAACCTCGACCGGTCTTCCCACTGCGATCTCTCCAACCCAAACGTCCGTTCCGGCCTCTGCCTCTCTTTTAGCTGCAACAGACAGTTTTTCTTCCACCACGTCGTCCAAGACACCTTCAACAATATCAGCTGCGAGCTCGACATCAAGCGCGACATCGAGTACTAGCCCAAGTGGAATGAGTGCTGCTGGGAAGGCTGGATTGGCGATTGGCATTTTGTTACTTCTCGGAGTTGTGTTATCGTTGGTTTTGTTCTGCTTCAAGAAGAGACGGGATGCGGCAAAGGAGCGTCTGGATGATGAGAAGCATGAGTTTGGAGATATGAACCGACAAGCTAGCCAACGTACAACTGCTACCGCGCCACGACTCTCTCTTCGACCCGTCACCCAATTCCTTCCCAACCTCGGAGAAAGGCGCCAAAGTAGAGGAAATGCTCTCATGATGGCCGGTAGACCTATTACGGAGAGATCTCAGAGACCAATGACCCCACAGTTGAACAATCGCGACAATCCATTTGGCAATCACGCTGAGACCATCGATGCCACCAACGCGAGAGGTCCAGATGTTGTTCAAGGCATGGGTCCAGGAGGTGAGATTTTGACAGATGCCGCTGCTGCAGGAGCTGCTGTTGGTCTTGCTCGCGGTGCTTCTAAGCGCGGCAATGGTCCCAAGCCTCTGGACTTCACGAAGAAAGGTCCTTTCATGGGTCCCCCAAGCCCTGCTGGTACCGAGTTCAGTGTGTCATCTGAGTCTACTTCTACACCAACTCAAACCCCATCTGGAGCTGCCATTGCTGCTGCTGGAGGTCCTATCAATTCTACTGTCCACCGTGTTCAACTTGACTTCAAACCATCTATGGAGGATGAACTTGAGTTGCGTGCTGGTCAGTTGATCCGACTCTTGCATGAGTATGATGATGGATGGGTAAGTCGTCTTCTTTTGTTACGTATTCACAGCTAACGAGTTTAGGCTCTCTGCATACGTCTTGATCGTTCTCAGCAAGGTGTTGTTCCCCGAACCTGTCTTTCGACCCGTTCTGTCAAGCCTCGTCCACAACAAAATGGTCCTCGAGGTCCTCCCCCACCAGGCATGAGAGTTCCACAACAACAACCACGCCCAATGTCACCAGCAGGCGGACTCATGACTCCCAACGGTCATCCTCGACCAATGTCTCCAAGTCAACAACGCCCAATGACCCCTAGTGGACAGCGTCCCATGACATCAAGTGGCCAAAGTCGGTCTGCTAGCCCAGCACCAACGCAAGCTCGACGCAACAGTCCTCCAGGCCTAAGTTCTATGAACCCTGGCCCTCAATTTAACTATGCTGGCTCCCCTCCAGGCCCTTCAATGGGACCCGTCGGACGAAAGCCAGTTCCAGGCCAAGCCTTGTAAAGACATTTCTCCCTCGTTAGACTTGCAACAAGATTTGTTTTTATGCAGGGCAACGGCGTAATTGGTTGGCGAAGCTGATGATCGAAACGAAACATGTACAAATTTTCCTCTTCTCGTCTTTTTTCATATTTGGGAGGAACAGTATCGAGATGAGCTCACGGAATGTGTCAAATTACTTCGATTCTTTGCACAACTGGATGAGTGTGTTGGCTAGGCAGAAACACACTATACTGCCACAGTTCAGTAATGTGTATTTCGCAGATCCTTGCGCTTTTTTTGCTTTCTTCTTTCGGGTATGATACCTTGCTGTATCTTCGTTCTTGCTGAGGCTGGATTTTTCTTGGTTAATTAAGATGGAAGGCTGAAGTCCTTTGTTGTTGCGGTGTGTTGTTTGTGTATTGAGAGGGAGGTGGACGAGTGCTTAGCTGCTGTGCTGGGCTTGGCTGGGCCTGCGAATAGTTGATGGCTGGAAGTAGTGGTACAAAATGGAGCGGGGGAAGGTAGATAGCCTGTAGATAGATATGTTACTGTACAGTACCAGAATCAAGATGTTGAACTAAGCCTCCTTTCTGTTGCACATTTTTCTCTAGAGTCAACGAATTTAGTGGATATTTAATCGCAAGTGCGGAGCCTTGAAAATCGAGAAACGACGTGCGGTGATGAATTTGGTGGCAAGCGGCATCCTTGTGGATGTCGGTGTCAAAAAGGAACACTAGGATGCTCATTCCATCAATATTCTACTCGTTCTAGAATATCCCGTGTCCTTCAAGGTCGTCCATAGATCGTACCAGGGGAGCTGGAATCATAAAGTCGTCTCTTGCAGTACAGTACATTTTCATTCCTCAACTACGCAACTCTTTCCCACAACCCTACTTCTCTAGCAAACTTTTCCTCTCCAAAAGCGTTTTGTATATGATTTCCTCTCATACTACCATTAGTATATCTTATTTTCCACCTCACATATAACGTTGTCGACGTTAGTGAGAGTTCTTGAATGTTATGACGGCGGAAAAGTTCCTAATAGCTATTTGCGAAGTGACAGTGCATCTCGTAAGAGAACGAAAGGCATTCCATTTTCTGCAAATCTCCAAGGTACAATCACGCTTCTCATGGGTATGCCCAAGTCTGGTCCACTTTTTCCAGCTCCATCAAGTGTGGGATATTGATTATCGAGTGGGCGCAAGTGAGAGCGCAATGCACAGTGTACAGAGCAACATAGTATATCCACTAAAGACTGCTTTGTCGATCTTTGGTGGGATGAGCTTCGGGTCGCACTTTCCGCATTGCGGCATACCACGTGAGAATGACGAATCGTGACTTCCCCACATAGACATTACAAACCCCAAATCCCCTCAAAATGTTTCCCAGATTAAAATAATCGATTCTTAGAGTTAATTGACTTCAAAATAATGGTGGACGATGAGAGTATTAAATCAGTGGCGATTATTGGCGCAGGTGCAGCAGGTAAGTGCTCGCCTCCTTGAGACCTTAGCTTTCCTATCAGATGTTTTTAGTACTGTATTAATAATCATATCATAGGGGCAATAACGGCAGCGGCATTTACAGCTGAGAAATATTTTGAAAGAATTCAAGTTTTCGAGCGACGGGAAAGTGCTGGTGGGACATGGTAATTCTAGCCATCCTTCAGTGCACCACATCACCTGACCAGTCTGTAGGATATACGACACCTCAACCCCTCCAAGGCTGCCTCTCAAGCCGGGGAGCACAGCACCAGATCTGGACCCTCCTCTAGAAATACCGAACAGTCTTCCCAAGATCACGTCCCCCAACAAGCAGCAAAGATTTACTCAGACTCCGATATACTCTTCACTCACGTGCGCAAGGCTGCTCTCCTTTGCCGCAGTTGACTTACAATCAATAGTACAAATGTCCCCGCAATTGCGATGTCATTCTCAGACCTCCCTTTTGCTTATGGACCATTCGTTCCCCATCACATCCCAAAACAATACGTCGAATCCTATTTTTCGCACCACGAGTTAGATTCCTCGCTCAGTCTCAGCACAACAGTTGAAGATGTCTCCATCATCAAGAACCCAAATAGAACGAAAGAAAAATGGAAGTTAACGTTGAGAAAACACGACTCTGTTCGCCAAGTAGACGTGTGGTGGGAAGACGAATTCGACGCCGTGGTTTTTGCAAACGGACATTACTCCGTTCCATTTGTACAATCCCTTTGCTTCCCCTCACAAATCTATCTGACATCAATGGCAGGTCCCCGAAGTCAAAGGCCTCGCCCAATACCTAGAACTCTTTCCCGACCGGGTAGTCCACTCCAAAACCTACCGCACACCGCTCCTCTACAAAAACAAGAAAATCCTCATAATTGGCAACTCCGCTTCAGGAACAGACCTTACAGCCGACCTCCTGTCATCAGCCCATCTGCCCATCTACCAATCCCGCCGCTCAGCCTCCCGCGGGGATGGACCCACTCCACCTCCTGGCGTCGCATGGAGGCCCGTCATCAAAGAATACCTCCCCTCAGGACGAATCATATTCGACGACAATAGCTACCTTGATGACATCGACACAGTGATCTATTGCACTGGATACCAACCTTCTTTCCCTTTCTGGAATGTCAAGAATAACGGCCGTGAGATCTGGGATTATGGGAAGAGGAAGTTGGTGAAGAACTATCTGCATACTTTCTTTCAAGATTTTGAGACACTGGGGATAGTAGGTATACCGCGGGTTCTTACATTTAGGAGTTTTGAGTACCAGGCCATTGCGCTTGCGAGGTTGTGGAGTGGGAGGGAGGCGAGGGGCTTGCCGTCTTTAGATGAGCAGGAACGGTGGGAGAGGGAGAGGCAGGAGTTGCGTGAGATTGAGGGGAAGAAGTTCCATGATATTGAGTGGGAGACAGGGGAGACGTTGGGGTGGCTGGGAGAGTTGTATGGGATTGCAGGGTTGGGGTTGTTGACGGGGGAGGGGAGAGTGCCGCCTGTACTGGGGGAGGAGGTCAGGTGGGCGATTGAGAATTTGAAGAAGTATCCTGAGCCGGGGAAGGATAGGGATGAGGAGGAGAAAGAGAAGGAGGTAGATGGAGAACTTGAGGGTGATTGGGTGGTTGTTCGCCATCACAGAAAGGACTTACTTGCGTTTATCTAGACCTGGTGGAGAGATCAAGCTTTCGATTAATCTCCATATAATTAAGGCTTTTAGCTTTCTATAACTGAACACAGCGACAGAAGCCAGGTACGAAGTAATGTGCGAGCTTGGTGGGTAAAGGGGTCGTTGTATTGACTATGTAAGGAAGCTCACTTTTATGCTTGAGAAATGAGCTAGTCCTCACTTAAATATCAGTCACGTGGAATCTGCTGTCACTAACATCTTCACGGTTCAGCGGCCTTCTTAGCATCCTTGTTCTTCTCAGACAAACTAAACTTGCCATTGATTACATCAAATCCTGTTCTCTAAAATTTGGTCAACGTATGGGCTTCCAGACTGCGCTGTGGTCGATTCTACAGCTTAGCAGAAACAGCGAATTGACAACAGAAAAGTTGACAGCGGCAGTATCACTGACACGGCGAATTCGTCCCATCAAACACTAAAATAGCACACAAATGTCTACAAGCAAACTCAGAACGCTTGGGGAACACCGACAACATACATCCTCCGCGTCGCAAACCGGAGCATTAGTAAGATTACAAACACAATCTTCTGTCCCTCTTTCCTGTAGGTCTTGCCTCTTCGCCCTCATCTACCCGATTCTGAAAATCTTACTCTCACACCGCTCTGTTTTATACACGACTATTGCTTCGCTGGCTTTGTTGTGCATGATGCTTTGCAATACTTATGATCTGAAGAATATAGAAGACGGAGAAGGAAAGTTGAAGGAAAGGAAAGACAGAGGTAGAGGAAAGAGCGACTTCAGAGATCGAGGGGCTCCATCTGGGAGGGGGGACACGGCTGTACTAGGAAGCGACGACAGCACACCCTTGTGACGCGAGGTCTCGTGACGTCCAAGGATAGAATCTTCAGAATCTTCTACATGTATTTTGATCACTGACTTCTCAAGCTATTCGAAGACTGCATATCCTCAAAAAAAGAGTCTGTAGCCTGACTGATAGTCGAGGAGCTCCTGCAACCCAGTATGCCCGTTCTCTCTAGCTAAACCGGATTGAGAACTATGTGAAAGATCAAACTCACTCCTATCCAAACTCAACTGCCTTTGATCTAATATTCTGTGGTGGTATTTTAACTGGACTGTTTGCTCACTTGATGTTAGGGAATCGTGGCAATGGATGAAAACCTGAAAGCAAGAATAGTGTTGACAGCGCTTGCTGTAGCGAAAGGTGTGAAAGAAGCAAGAAATTTGGCTGAGAACAGCGCAACGGGCTCTGGCGTGTCCTCCGACTGCTCGCCTTTGTGCAGTTAGAATTCCCCTCCAGATTTCTCCCTGTCGAACTCTGCCTGTCGATGTACGTAGGAAATCGAATATCCACTTATCTCTTCCTTTTCGTTCCTTTCCTAGTCCCCGATGTTTCATATTAGAAAAGCCGTGGGTCGTAGCTGCATATATATATTATATATTCATTTTCCAACTCAAACGCACAAAAACGCTTTTGGGTATCAATTATCCAACCCAACCGAGCAATTTCCTCATCCATGCGCACGAAATCCAAGCCCAAGTCTAAACTCCTCTATTCTATCGATATTAATTCCATGCTCACATCTTCGGCGCAATAGTCAAAACAACTTGCTTCACTCTCGCCTCTTCATCTTTCAGCGGTGTCCAATGCGTAACATACTTCTCCTCCACTCTCCTCAGGCCCTCTTTCTCCCCACCGTACCAGGTGCTTCCCTTTCTTTCCTCGAATCCAATCAACAATCCGATCTCAACACTTACTGCTTTCCCTATTTTCAAAGCCTCTCTTACCGTCGATTTGAATGCCTTGGCTATTGATGAGGACGACGAAGACGAATGTTCGGCGAGGATCTTGAAGATGTCTTTGTTGTAGATGGGTGCGACGCCGCCGTTTGGGAGGTTGAGACAGAGCATGTCGATTACCCCAGGAGAGTAGTGTTGGATCAGGAGGGTGTAGGTGTGGGGCTCCCAGCTCATTACTAGATACTTAGGGTTTGATGGTCAGTCGAATCCTCTCTTCATACACGTGGCTGCATACTTTCGAGTAGGCAGTATAAAATGCCTCCACCTGCGTTTTGAAGCTCATTTTCGCAACCCTACTGATCAACTCTCCTTCCATGCCAGCTTCATCTCTCACACTGATCGTGCTAGCTGCCGCAGAGTACGCAGCATTATATTTCCTCCAGCTCTTGAAGAAGCTGCTTCGGGTTTTTGTGGTGCCTTCCCTTCCCGAGTTTCGACTCCGAATACTTGGTGGCTTGTTCTTCTTGGACGCTATTTCATCGGCTTTGTCGAGCTCATCATCATTAACGCTCAATACTCTGAGAACGTCGGTACAAGAATGTATTGTTGTACTGCAATTGATCTGCCCACCGAGAAAAAATGACACTTCACCACTCTCATTGAACAGAGGAGAGACGTAAAGCAAATTCCAGAACGGATCCCCATTTTTGCGATAGTTGAGAAGAAGTTCCACGGTTTCTTCACAACTATCGATTGAAGCCTTGAGCCTTTTGGTGGCATAAGTGTCCGTAAGTTCGCCTTGGAGGAACCGACAGTTGCGGGGTATGATGTCCTTTCGAGTGTATCCTGTGACCGCGACAAAGCCGTCTGAAGCGTAAAGAATTGGATTGTCCGCCTTACCCGGGTCCGTCATACAGAAACAATCCCCCAAACCTTGATACCGCTCCCTGTGATCTGCTAGTGCCATTGTAGCCGTCGCCGTGACTTGATGTTTGACGAATCTTGGATATATATCGCTGGCCAACAATTTCTCGATGTGTTCTTGGGCACCAAGGAATATTGTTTCGAGACTTGGAAGCGTTAATTGTGTTGCTTGTTTGATGTCCGCGGATATGCGCTTAATGTGTGAATGGGGAAGATTGATTTGGCGGGGGGCATCGGGGGATGTATACGTTGAATGGATTGATCCAAGGGTCTGAGAAAGTTCATCAAGGAGACGATTATACCTGTCAATCTGTGTTCAGATTTGTTAGCTATTGAATTCGAGGTGCTCGCGTTAACATCGAATTCAAAAGTTTGAGACTGCCAATGAGTCTCCCCTTACCTTCTGAAGAAACTCCATGTTTTCTCCACAAGCTCTGCTTTGGCAAAACCGCAAAAATCGATGTGCAGTCGTAGGATTGTGGATGACAATGCTGAAAACCTCGGAACTAAAGAAGTCCGCCATGTTATTCACATTGCCTGAGCTTCCCATAGTCGTACCATTTCCATTTCTGCTACTCGCGCTTCCTTCTTCGCTCTGTCTTACTGATGCATTCCTGCTACTCAAAGTGTCTGTTCTGCCACTGGACGAGCCTCCGCGGCTGCCACCATGCCCGACCTGTAAGTTCGATTGCATAGTGGGAATATGGTCCTTTGGTGGGCTCCTGTTGGGTGGTGGGAGGGGCGCGGTTCGGTTGATGCTGAGATTTGAATCGCTGTTGCGTAGGTGTCCAGGGTATGTAGAAAGCGACTCCCCGCTCTGGATTACTTGATCAATGGATTCGACCCCTTCAGGACCTTGAGGATAGGGCATTGTGGGAGGTCTGGTTTTCAGATGACCCGCATAGAGGGAGAACAGCAACACGAGGATGAGCTTGGGGATCCAGCTGCCGGAAGAGGCAGACCATTGTGAGATATAAGGCGGTAGGTTTGTCCCCAAAATCAGAGGGGCATGCCTCGAAGCGGGATAGAGCGGGGAGGATTTAAAGGATCTGTGCTCTTTATTTCGATCCTGGAATGAGCCCGATTTGTGGCGGCTTGGCCTATTACGGAAATAATGGCAGGTTAGGAACGACGATTTGTAAGAAGAGGTAGCCTAAGGGCGCGGGAAAGTTCTTACCGTGAAATAATTAGCCAAGACATTCAGGAACAGGAAGTCAAGGGTAAACTCTCCGTCAACCATTAGCCTCTTCAAGTCCGCTCGAAGACGAGTCCAGCAGTGGGGATGGCAAGATGCAACTGTCACACATAAGCCAGGACGTGAAGTCGGCCAGGAACCTGCAATGAATGGCAGAGTCCCTGCAAGCTGCGTGAGGGCGTAAGTGTACCGTGCATGGCGCTTGCTGAATGGTGTAAACTTTCCCACTAGCCATTGCGTGGGCACTTCTGCGGCATGGATGATGATGGTACGTTCTCACATGTTGATATGGGGCTCGGCTTGGCTTTTCGATAGAACTCTCCCAAATCAAGAGTCAGGACACCGACGCAATTGCACAGTCTGGAAGTATAGTAGAGTACAGTATAGTATATTACATTACAGTATGGTATAGTATGGTATAGTATAGGACTTGCTCAAAGGCTTGTTGAGGGGAGAGAGAGAGAGAGGTCTGTCGTCCCGGGAGCTAGGGGATCGTGGCGCCGCTGGGAAACAC
>Ga0302325_10029526_pt1 | contig 11329 bp, 12 predicted proteins | sample Palsa_T0_2_FD_201948 | JGI IMG/M metagenome (GOLD analysis project Ga0302325, IMG submission 201948) | Peat permafrost microbial communities from Stordalen Mire near Abisko, Sweden - Palsa_T0_2 | ecosystem: Environmental > Terrestrial > Soil > Palsa > Peat permafrost | place: Sweden: Abisko...
TTGTGCGACTTAAAGAACAAGTGCTGTCAAGAAATACATGGTGAAATTGCAGCAAAGAAATTGCCAACGCAAGAAAGGGACACTGAAACATAAGAAGATGCTAATTCCTCTTAACTTTGGTCAATCATAGGGAGTATTAATCGTCCACTTGGTCGCAGGCTCGGAAAGCCCAAAATGTTCAACCTGACTTCGAACATTTCAAGGCCTAGCAACAGCCGCCTCTGCACCACTTCCCAGCAGCCCACTGACATAATTCACTGTCTCCCCCTATCTCCCAACTGAGTTGCGCCGTCAAATCTGATTCTGCAGTGCCCGTCAACCGCGAATCATTGCTCTCGGACTCAGCTCCGACCACAATACATCCATCAATCACCACCCACTCCTCCACGTGCCCCATGAAGCCCGTGAAGAAACAAAGCGACACCTCCGGACCCTAGAGTCCCGTCTATCTTTCCTTAAGCTACCCGTCGCTGGTCAGCCGTTACAAGTCAACAACATGGATCTACCGAACGACATCTTCATGCTTCAACCCGAGAGTCAGAACCGTCGAGAGCCCGACGCGAGATAGCAACAAGCGCGTGAGGAAGCGGAGACAGTATCCTTAGCTCAACGTTTGTTATTGCCTTGGATTATAGAACCCTTCATGTTCAAGCCTACCGAGAGCTTATGGGTGGAGAATCAGGAGGGTACGTAAGGTTGGGACGTGCCGTTCAGCATGATGGGAGTGAAATAGCCTAATACTTCCAGCGCCATGGAGAATATCGCCGGTGCACCTCTCGCTACGCTCGTTCGGCTTCCATTATGGTACTGGAAACGAGTGGTTTGACGCCGGGGGCACAATCAAGAGACCGACAGGAACTAAAGACGAGATTTCTCTGACCTCCCTAGTCCTTTCGATATCGGTTACGGTCGGAAGGACAAGTCGAATCTCGGGGCCTGGGCTGAAGATGAGATCCGGGTTTTCCTTGGGATTTTGCTGAAGGAAGCTGGTGAACAGTCCTCGAGCATCGGGAATCTGTACTTGGTTATTCCGGAGAAAAAGCAGCCGTACTTTGAGGCAACACGTTATGAGTCCAAACTACTTCTGTCCGAAAAAGGGCATGACAAGCTTTCTGCCTTGAACTGAAGTTGATCATAGCAAGCTTATGTACAACGCGAAGACTCTGACGGCGCTTGAGAAGCAGATACAGGATTGGATTGCCTTGCAGCCCAAGTACGGGGGGGATGGACAAAGGACGGCATGTAATCTTACTTTCCCCAGATCATACTTGTTGTAATGGACTATAAAAGACGCGGAGGAAAGGAGGGGACAGAATAGCTTGTAGTGTGTCCGAGAACGAGATTGTTAATATATCCCACTGGGAAGACTGAGACCTTCCCAAGATGTAATTTTACGCCATGTCCTGTATTGATAAATTCAAAGTACTCGATCGGGAAAAGAAGTTGATAATGCCCTTCGAGAAGCTTGAGGCAGGTGACAATAGAATCTTGGAATTGCTTGATGAGATTCGCACTTATGTGATGATTGAAATGTTGAAGTCATGCGGGGAGATGCTTCGCTGGAAGACATCATGTGATGTGTCATGCAAACACACCCACCAACGCGTCTGTCTAACTCCAGGGTCTTTGCAGCCCATTGGGACAGCCAGTATTTTGGAATATTGTACTATACTGCGATCGGAAATGCGACCATTCAGATGGAATAGAAGACGGATGGAAAGTAAACCACGGGGGAGACGATTCGTCGGAAGCACAAAGCAGGAAAACATAGCCATACCTAAGCATAGACAATAGAACAGGGGTAGGAAGTATTCCGGAAGAAGACACGAATGTAAAGTAGATAAATCTAGGTTGTTTGAAATGCGGGGTGCTCGACCAAATCACAGGAACCTAGAGGAGTAGCTCTTTCCTTCGCCCAACACATTGGGCATGCAGAGATCGAGACCTTGATCCCTTCCCTAATGGCAATCCAAAACTAGACAGAACACTTGATTTTACTGTACAGCATTACTGGTATTGACATATGTCGCTCCTCTTTATCACAGAGCTACGGATTGAGCTCCTGTAAGTTAGGAGAATGAGAATGCACTTGCATTACGCCTCGAAGCAGTGGAGTACATGGCAAAACTGGCATCCAACAGCATGCACTTCCTACTAAAGCACACCACGAACAGTTCTGCTAGTAGTATCAAGCAAAGCAACAAATCGCAAGCGGCACAAAATCAAAACAACATAGAGCAAGGAGTTGAGGACGAAAAAGAGTCTCCATTGACAGCCATTGGCGCCTTACATGATACCAAGCTCAGCGCCTTTGCAAGCTTGCTACCCAAGGTTCGTTCGTTCGCAGGATGTAAAATCCACCCATGAATATAATGTCTCTCATCCTCTCCTTTTTCCACCCCCAATTTTTCTCGTCAGAACCTCACCAGAACCTCGCCCACAGGCTCGCTCAATAAAAGCTCTCCACCATCGTATCCTTCAGACTCCCCTTAATATTCCCTGGTCCCTGGCCTTCTCCCAACCTAAACACACTCTCCACAACACTCAGCTCTGTCGCCGTAGTATCAAGCCCCGTAACCGCCAACCAATCATTAACTACCATACCCGCACCCACGACACTGCTCCCCCGATTCACACTTCCCGCCACAAGAGGGACTTGCAGTAAACTCGACAGCTCGTCTTGGTCTTGGATAGAAGTCTTGGGATGTACAATGCCGCCCTGGTTCGAGAGCGCCATGTAGGAACCCACGAGCACGTTGTCGGCGATCGTTTGGCGGAAGACTTCGACGCCTAGGACGTCGGCGATTATTTCTTCGGTTTCGCGCTCGAGGTCTGGGTGGACGAGGGCGACGTGGTCGTTGGAGACGATTACGTTGCCAAGGGCTGACAGGCGCTCTTCTATTCTCTGTTTGCGCCTTAGGTCAATTCCTTGTCTTGATCTATGAGGGTTGAGAGAGGAGGGTGTACCTGTATCTTCACTTCATCGGGTAATGAATTTCGCAGGTGTTGCAGTTCTTGGTCTGTTGTGCTGGTGGGTACTAAGAGGCCTTTTCGGTTTCTGCGCCGTCAACTATGAGCACTTGTCCTTCAAGCAGAGATAACCTATCCCATGTATGTATGTGTGGTGGGATTGTAGACGTACCCAGCTGTCAACCGGCCAATAATCCTCGTGCCCGCAATCGTCGCATGGCAGATGGGAATCACATCCTGGAGTTCTGCTTCGAAGATACTGTTGGATGCTGATCAGCCTCTGTTTGAACCTCATACCAGTCTCCCCTCTTCCATCTTTCCCACTTTTGCCATTCCATCCATGCACAGAGTATGCGCAACCCAAAGGCGAACAGGGGAAGCAGCTTCAACATACCTATAGAAATTCTCACTCGCGCCCACAGCAACCAAAGCATAACTATTCGTCAACGTCGAGAAGACACCGACCCTGTTGTACGTATTAGCCCCATTCTTCCACTCCCCTCCAACCCCCAGTTCTTCCTCCTGCCCTGTTGCACAAATCCTATCGCGGGGCAGAAGCGCAATGAGGGGCAAATCTTCTACTCACTCATTCGAATTCTCAAACTGCGCTCGTACCGCCATGACTTCCTCTCCTCAATAAAATCTCCTCGTAAGACCTTCTCTCTTCCTGAAATTAAGTGGGAGATGTTTGTGTAGTGGGTGTCGTAGAACCGAGAGGAAATGCTGCTGCGTTGCTTTGCTTGCTCAGCTAGAATTTGCCTGCAATGAAATGCGCAGCTTCTTATGCTTGTGCAAGCGAGGGGTTCGGGCGCTAGTTCAAGCAGGGATGGGCGATTCCGCGCGGGTGACTCAGGCCTTGGATGTAGAGTTAGTTAGTGGTGGCGCAATGGATGGTATGAGTCGAGATGAGTATGAGTCGCATTGGACGAGATGGTCTGAGATGGAGTACTCGTAAGCAAGAGCAAGTCTGGGCAGCGGCAGCGAGCTGGTGTAAGATTATTGGTTGGGCCGGCGGGAGCGGAAAGGAAGGGAAAGGTAGAACTAGGTGGGGCCCTGGGCGTGGTGGAAGTACCTGCAGAAGGCTGAACACGGCTGAGATTGGGGGTTATGGAGGTGCTTCCGGATGGAAGGGGGGGACTTTGGTGGCCGCTGAGACTTGTCTGGGGGCTGAGGGGAGGGACGGGGAGGGAGTCAGTATAGATAGGGTGGGGGCCAAGGCTAAGGTACAGATTAGGGGATGACTGGTTCTCTCGATAGCTGCTTGTTGTTGAAGTTTTAGATATCCCAGGATTCGCAAGACCATTGAAGGAAAGAGGAGCCTGAATGTGCTAATTAGATGTCCAGACATTCAAGGGCAAAGGAAGACAATTGTGCTTGAATTCACGGAGTATTCAAGGCGAGAGGCCATTTTAATATGCATTGGATTGGGAATTGATATCATGTCTTACGAGAGGTTTTCGTAACCAGTGATTTAAGGTTAGGTATATGGCTGCGGCGCAGTACCCCCTTCCATCCGCAGATGGGATAATACAGTTTGATCCAATGTCCATAAAATAAACTCCTCCCAACACTCTCACCACAGTTTCTGTGTACCTCCGCTCCCTCCAAACACAGATCACTAGTCCTTACCAAGGGCAGAATGAGGGTGGAGGAGGTAATGGGCGGCTTTGCGGCGGAGCTGAGCTGAGCAGAGTTTTCGATGAAGGTTGCCTAGTACAAAGTGCGGGGGAGCTTGTTGGCGCTGTTGGTTGGATGGGTAGGTCCCAAGAGCCGCAGGACGCTAGGGGCTTGCTGCTTACTGTGTAGGTTTATTTCGATGTCCCAAGACTTGCAAGAACATTGAAGCGGGGAGGAATTGAACCTGCCTGTACATATCCCAAAGGGTTGTAAAGAACATTGAAGTGGGGAGGGAATTGAATCTACCTGTAGACATCCCAAAGTGCTGTAAGAAAATTCAAGAAAGGGAGGGGAAATCTAGATATGCCTGTAGATGTACGACGCTTCACAAGAACATTCAAAGACGAACGGCGGGCGAAGGAAGGAAATCGTAGTAGCAGTCACGAGATATTCAGGAAGGCAGGGAAGTCATTTCAATGTGCATTCTATTAAACTATGTACATATGGGGTTCAATGCATTATAATATCACGAAATCCGCAATCATCCTCAATGCACAACGGGGTAAGTACCCCCTTCCATCCGTAGATGGGATATAGTATGATTAATGTCCACGCATCTTCAATCGTTCTCAACGCATGACGGGGCAAGTACCCCCTTCCATCCGCAGATGGGATATAGTATGATTAATGTCCACGCATCTTCAATCGTTCTCAACGCATGACGGGGCAAGCATCCCCTTCCATCCGTAGATGGGATATAATATGATCAATGTCCACACCCATCCTCAAACAATTCCAGCTTACCACCATGGGCGCGGGGGCGCGGGGGGAGGTGGTGGTCGGTTTTGGGGCGGGGCTGGGCGGAGCTCTCTGTGTCGGTTGCCTGGGGTGGATCGTGGAGCCGGCTGGTACTGCTGAGTTTGCAGCGGCGGATAAACGGATCCATACGGTGCCGGCATAAGCTGTGGTGGCTGCTGTGGTTGTGGGGGGTGAATTGGCTGCGGCATCCTGTATGGACTCTGTGGCATGTACATATTGGATGCAGGAAGGGTTGAATGAAATTGCGCCGCATCGGCCAGCGTATCCAGCTTTCCACAGGAGGCAAGCGTGAAGGTTGGTAAGGGAGGCGGTGGCAGCGGAGCTGGTTGCGCATATGGAGTACGATAGGTTCGATCTCTAACTGGATCATAGCGTTGGGGAGTGGGCGGGTTGATCTGGGCGGGTGGCGGTGGAGGGGAGAATTGAGCGTGATGTGCCGCGACAGCAGCCTGTCTTGCTTCTTCTTGTCTTGATGCTTCAGCTTGATCAACTGCTTTAATCAGAGCTTGATCGATGACAGGTTCCTCTTCGATGACTTCTTCTGGCTCTTCTGGTTCGGGAGGGACTTCGAGGTCTCCACTGCCTTGCAGCAGTCCCCGCATATTCATCTTCTCGACAATTGCTTCATCGAAGTCTTGGTCAGCCTTCATCATCCACTGAGATCGCGAGGTGCGGAAAGCCTCTCGAGCGCGATCAGTGCCGGGGCGTGGACTTTGAATGAACATGATCGGGTTTGTGGGTTGGAGAGGAGCCTTCCAATCATTGACTGGATGGTCTGGGTTGATTGATTCGGGCAATGTGATGCCAATTCGTGGATGCAACTTGTGCTTCTCAACAAGGTCTTGATCAAGATCTTCGCGAGTATTCTTTGCGGAGTTGTGTTGGCGGATGCTCTGATCGAGATAGAATTTTCTCGGGTTGGCAGGAGTCTGGCCATATCTGTGATTGGGGTTGTCCTTCTTGGACTTGGTAATGCGATTGCCAATCTCATCTTCGTCGAATGTGACTGGAGGTGGGCAAACAATTCTGTTGTTGTGTCTGGCTGAGAGTCGAGGGACACTGACACCTTGTGCATCTGTTGGCTGTGCCGGGGCATCATCGTTGGAAAACACATCCTCTCCAACAGCAGCCGCAGCAGTAGTGGCACCAGTGGGCGCAGCTGCTCTTGGCGAACCGGCATCTCCATTCTCATCATCTCGACCCGAAGACTCTGGGTCTTCATCCTCGGCGCCGCCAGTCGGAGGGTTCGCATTCGTAGTTGGAGGGTTTGCATTCATGCTTTGGGCGTTGCTCTTCTTGCCTCGACCCCATTTCTGCTTCTCCTTAACTTCTCTCTGTCTCTTCTCTTCCTTGCGGTTTAGCCAGGCCGGCTCCCACTCATTCTTCTCCTTTAGAGTCTTGGCAGCCCACCAATTTGCTGGATGCTGCTCAAAGTAGTTATCGCCGTCCTTGAAGCTTGCCTCTGGATTGGCTTTTGTTGGCTAGAGCACTGTTAGAAATGCATCGATCTGTGGGGCTGAATGAAGACATACTACTGCAAATGGTCCCAGAGCAACATCAGGAACAATCTGTTCAACTGGCTTGAGTATCTTGATAACTCTTCCGTCCTCCTATGATTTGTTAGCGTATTCAAATGAATCAGATAGGAGGCACTTACACCTCCAGCGAATGGGATCTCATCAAGTTTGCCTGCTGCGACGCCTTGGTGGTAGACATACAGGGCCTGCTCTTTGATGCGAGTCTCGTAAAGTTCGAGAGTCTCCTCAATAAAATTCTATTGAATCGATTAGAAAATAATTCGTTAAAGAGGTTGAGAACGACATACCATGAGTTGATCCTCCTGATACTTAGCATCGTAATCTTGCTGCCGCTCTAACAAGCCAAGCTTGCGATCATAATCATGCTTGAGATTGAGAAGGTGTTGTTCGTAGTTTTCCTTGAGTGTGTTTTGAATCATTTCGTATTGAGGAAGGCTTTCATGGTACTTAGGATCGCTTTCGAGTCTGGCCAAACTCTTGTCGGCGATGACTGAAAGGGCAACTTTCTGGATGGTGGCCAGTGCTCGATATTGATTCTTCAAATCGGCGCGACGATCGTAAAGTGCTCGGAATTGAGGGGCTGCGATGTTTCTGGCTCGTCCACGACCGCGGCCTCTGCCTCGCATTCCACCGCGACCCCTTCCGACTGGAGTAGAAGCAACTTGGGGGGTACTGCGGCCACTCAGAGCGGAACCGCCTCGACCACCTCGGCCACGTCCACGACCGCGACCTCTACCCCCTCGGCCTCGGAAACCGCCTCGACCACGAGTGACAGGGGCTACAACTTGAGGAATAACAGGCTCATCATCGAGAACAGGGGGTTCCTCCCAGCCAACTGGCTTTTGAGGAGATGCAGATGCAGCTTCGTCAGCAGAGGAACCACTTGGGGCATCAACTGTGACTTCAGGAATTTCAGACAAAACTGGGGGAGTTTGTGGCTCAGGTTCTTCAGGTGTAGTGGGTTCTGGGGTCTTGACAGGTTGTTGAATTGAATTTGATGACGAGCGACGCTTCTTGGATGGTGGCAGCTTGGGCTCAGAGGCTTCGGCAGATTTTGATGAAGGGCTGGAAGAAACTTTCTGACTAGATGAAGCACCGTTCGTACTGATGTCGCCAGCTTTGCGCTTCGATGACCTCGTGCCATAGGATGAAGAAGTCTTGGTCTCGATTACCTTGGGGGGACCAGCACCCGCAGGGGTCTCGTGACGAGCTGGGGCCATCTTGAGAGACAACGCCCAGCGATGGAATGGGGAATTACAAGATTGAGTGAGGGATCAAACGAAGTTTTGAAGAAATCTGTGCTTGTGTCTCCGCGTAGGAGACGATTGGGGTTTGTTGAATGTGTGCGCAATGCGTTGTTGGTTGTGAAGAGGTTGGGTGTGCGAAGAAAAAGTGTGTTGTTTGATGAAGGAACGTGGTTGCAAGACCGACGAAGATCTGAGCGACGTTGTGCGAGCTGTTCAACAATAGATGAATTCGCGCTGGTCGAGCGAGCTATTGTTCTCATTCCCCGAGGGTCGAGTGAATAGGGCGACGTGCGAATGAATGAAAAAGTTGACAATAGCAAGAAATCGATTGAAGGACTCAGAACAGACTACGAATTTGAGAAGCGAGGTTTGGCTCAGAAATGGTGGCCTCTGATTGGTCGCATTCACCGGCTGCCCGGCTCGAAGGATCATGGAACCTTCGACAGAATTGCCTGGTTTCGAGGAGAACTGGTGAAAGACCCCCAAAGGTGTAGTTATTATGATGTAGATGATCGAAGAAATTTATTTCAATGAAATCTGTGCATCGGGTTGTTTTATCTCGATGATGTCGTCGCATAATTGCATGGATTCAGCTGTTTGTCAGTGCATCTTGGTGCAATTTAGCCACATTTTCATCGCCGACATCAGAGAGAAGCAAGCATTGATTCAATGTAACCATGTAGTGATTATGTGAGAGATGGTCCACTATCTGGCTAATGAGAAATGATGACTGTGTCATACTTTATAACAGGTGAGCAGGAGTCCTGGTATCGGGAGAGCGTGTAGCCAGGACGCTGTAATCACCATGCTAACAGCCTTTTAACAGCAATTTTTGTTGATGCGACGACCTAGATCAACTCAAATACTTGATGTAACGGTTATTAGACCTTTGCTATAATTGTTTTAATGTTGTTGTTGAATTTTCAGATCGATAAGAGGGTTTCGTTGGGCCCCATCCTCCTGTGCCGTCGGGCACCTCTGAAAAATCGACAGAAGTTTTGAAAACTCTGGAAACATTACTGGCATCAAGAGAGAGTTCCTAGAAAATTTAAGACATGCATTTGTACCTGTTTTCCAAGATTTGAAGTGATATGTTGATGACCTCCTCGATGGGTGTGGTGCTCCCAGCCAGCGCTTCGGATTTGAGCTGGAGCCACGGACGACCTCGAATTCGTCCCAATTCTTCCATAAAATGGCTTTGAACACCATGGATATTATTTATAAGTGCTGCTTCGACCTCACAGAAGTCATGATCGCAGGGGCAAAGTTCCCGTTGAACTTTCTATCCGAGGTGTAGACATACGGATCATGTCCAGAGCAGAACCACCAACAGTTCAACGCGCATCTCCGCTGCATTTAAACAGAGCCAAGAGTGTATTTCTCTAGTATTTTTGTATCATTAAACAATTCATCAATATAACAATAGATGTAGGTGGACAAGAATTTGACTTTCACGGCCTCCCCGACACGCTTGTGGCGATGCCGATTCTCGGTTTCAAGCCGATCCCCAACCTCATGGATGAAGCATCAGTTTTGTCACGCTCTGTTCGTTCTCCAAGCAACGGATAGAATAGATGCAAATTCCACGATTTAAGCTACATATTGCGCACTGATTTACAATTCCTCCAACGCCGTATCGATGAAGTGGATGGGATGAAGTTTTAAGCAGAGGCTTGGAGCTCGCGACCAGCCTTCCCTCCGGATCTCCACACCACCCCTATATTCTCGAACAAAATAATTCTGATCCGATATGTAACATCTGTCAAGATGCCCATAATTCGTCCTGTTCCCAGCTCCTGATATTGACGTTGATGACGATTCCATGCACTGCAGCACTAGCATCATTCGGTCGAGCCTGGCGTCTACAAAAACCCCTGCCCTCCTCCAATTCCCGAATCCCAACCTGATTATAAAGGGCGAAGGTTAAACAAGCATATATTAGTTCGTAGGAAGGCTGATCGGGTAGTTCGCAAAGTTTTTGCATTTGCGTTTAGGCAGAAATGTTGGAATCAACAGTGTGTGGCTCGTGGAGATCCTCCTAGACTTCGGATTTGAGGGAAATGTTGCAATATTCCCCTTTTGATGGACTTGATGAGTGCAAATAGATCGAAAACAATTCGTCGGACGATAAGAGCGAACCATGGTATTGCTAGAAGCAAGTGGAGCAGAAAAGGCAGTGCCGCAGCAACAGGGCAGGGGATCGAGAATGCAAAAATTTAAACTCGATTCTGGCGGAATCGCGCAACTGGTATGATTGCGGCTAGTCTTCTTACTTCCAAAGGACAGACTTAACTCTCTGCCAATCTCTGCAAATGAAGTGGTATGGAAGTCCAGCCTCCACAGCACGGAAACCTTTCGGCTCGAACTTCAACACCAGTTCAAAGCTCAAGGCAGCTCGTTGACGATCCTGCAGTCTTTTACAGAGCTGGACGGATTTACGCTAAGCTGGAAATAGAGTTCGAATCATTTCTTTATTTGCTGTACAAAATGCGTCTTGATCTGTCACTCTAACTTCCACAATTCAAGCGAGCATGCTTTGACTTGCAAAGGGCAGAAAGTTCCGCTTGATTAACAGTCAATGCTATCAATTGAGTCTCCTCTAACATATCAAATAACAGGAAATTGACCTCTCAAGCCTTTGCGCAGACAGACTAATGCTGCCCCCAGCGGTGCTCTCCAAATCTCTCCATCCGCCAGATCCTTCACTGCTCAAATCAAAGCAAACAACTCTAGGTAAGTGTAAGTACCTCTATTCTGTCTAATAGCTCTTCCTAACATATCGTATCGACATAGTTGAGTCACGAAAGACAATTCGTGCCTCCACAACAACCCCTCTTCTCCCCTCCAGACATCTCGAAGGACAGCCTCTCCATACACCAAAGACACCTCTCTGTCCGATTTTCCCGGCATACCATCTATACTTCATACACAGCTAAGACATGTCGTCTCAATTTAGAACAACAGTTTTCCGCCGATCTATCTCCCGGACCGTGATATTTCGTTTCTCCTTCTCTTCCATCGCAGCTAACCTACATCTCCCCGATCTACACAAGACGAATACAAACCGCAGCAATCCATCCCGTCCTACTCTCCCCATTCCCCGGAGATCTTTTCCTTTGCATGAAGTATCCAATAAAA
>Ga0302325_10029527_pt1 | contig 11328 bp, 12 predicted proteins | sample Palsa_T0_2_FD_201948 | JGI IMG/M metagenome (GOLD analysis project Ga0302325, IMG submission 201948) | Peat permafrost microbial communities from Stordalen Mire near Abisko, Sweden - Palsa_T0_2 | ecosystem: Environmental > Terrestrial > Soil > Palsa > Peat permafrost | place: Sweden: Abisko...
CGACCCAGCAGCAGAGCGCCTACCGGTACTACTCGGTCTACAGCCGTGACTTCACGGTGGTGTACGCCCGGTGACCGCCGAGGCGGAGGCCGGGTCGCCCCCGGTCCGGCTGCTGCGCTGGGTCACGGCCGTCCTGACCACGGCCCGGCCGCGGCAGTGGCCGAAGAACCTGCTCGTGTTCGCGGCGCCGCTGGCCGGGGCCACGCTGGGCCGGGACGACGGGCTGGGCTACGCGCTGGTCGCCGCGGCCGCGTTCGGCTGCGCCTCGGTGGCCGTGTACCTGGCCAACGACGTCGCGGACGCCGAACGGGACCGGCGGCACCCGCGCAAGCGGCACCGCCCGGTCGCCGCCGGCGACCTGGCCAAGTCGCACGCGATCATGCTGAGCGCGGTGAGCGCCGCGGCCGGGATCACCGCCGGGGTGGTCATCTCCGAGCCGCTGCTGACCGCGTCGGTCGGCGGCTACCTGGGCATCTCCTTCCTGTACTCCGGGCTGCTCAAGCACATCCCCGTGGTCGAGCTGTGCTTCGTGGCCTCCGGGTTCCTGCTCCGCGTGCTGGGCGGCGCGGCCGCCACCCACGTGCGGCCGTCCGGGTGGTTCCTGCTGGTCTGCAGCCTGGGCGCGTTCGGGGTGGCCGTGGCCAAGCGGTACACCGAGCTGACCAGCCTGGGGCCTGAGGCGATCGTGCACCGGCCGGTCATGCGCCGGTACCGGGCCGGGGCCCTGCGGCTGGCCCAGCTCGCGGCCGGCGTCGCGATGATCGGGTGCTACCTGGCCTGGGCGGCCGGGCAGCCGTCCGGGGCTGCCCGCTGGCACCTGGCCAGCGGCCTGCCGCTGGCCGTCGCGCTGGTCCGGTTCGGCGTGCTCACCGGGCGCGGCACGGCCACGCCGGTGGAGGATCTGCTGACCCGAGACGGGCCCATGGTGGTCTGCGAGCTGGCCTGGCTGGCGCTGTTCGCGGCCGGACTCTAGGAGACACGATGACAACGACGACCGAGCGGGTGCTGTCCGGCTGGGGCCGGACGGCACCGTCGCGCGCCCTGGTGACCGGTCCGCTGGACCTGCGCCAGCTCGGCGACCTCATCGTCGGCGCCCCGGCCGGCGGCATACTGGCCCGCGGGGCCGGGCGCAGCTACGGCGACGCGGCCCAGAACGAAGGCGGCGTGGTGCTGAACCCGGTGACGGTCAGCCGGATCGAGCCCGACCCGGAGCACGCCATGGTTCAGGTCAGCGCCTCGGTTACCTTCACCGAGCTGCTGGCCTGCCTCGTGCCGCTCGGCCTGCTCCCGCCGGTGCTGCCCGGAACCCGGCACCTGACCGTGGGCGGCGCGGTCGCGGCCGACGTGCACGGCAAGAACCAGCACGCCGACGGCTCCATCTCGGCCTGGATCGAGGCGATCGAGCTGCTGGATGGCGAGGGTGCCCTGCGCGCCGTACGCCCGGGCTCGCCTGGTTTCCGCGCTACCGTGGGCGGCATGGGCCTGACCGGCGTCATCGTCAGCGTCCGGCTCCGGCTGATGCGGATCCGCAGTGCCCGGCTCCGGGTCACGACCAGAAGGCTCGGCGACCTGGACGCGCTGCTGGCCGCGCAGGACGAACCCGGCACCCGGTACGCCGTTTCCTGGGTCGACCTGTCCGCCACCGGCCGCTCGCTGGGCCGCGGCGTGCTCGACACCGGCGACCACCTCACCTATCCCGATCCGGTGCACGAGGCGGATGGCCTGCACTACCATCCGGGCCGCCTCATCCCGGCCCCGGCCCTGCCCTTTTGCCCGGTAACTACGTGGTCGGCTCGCGCGTTCAACCAGCTGTGGTTCCGGGCCTCGCCGCGGGGCCGCACCAGCGTGGCGGGGATCCCCGCCTACTTCCACCGGCTGGACGCGGTCCGGGACTGGAACCGGACGCTAGGCCCGGGTGGCTTCCGCCAGTATCAGTTTGTCGTCCCGTCAGGTGCAGAGAAGCTGCTGGTGCACGTGATCACCGAGCTTCAGCGGCACCGGGCCGCCGCCTTTCTCGGCACCCTCAAGCGGTTCGGCCCGGCCAGCGGCAATTACCTGTCGTTCCCGCTCCCCGGCTGGTCGCTGGCGGTGGACATGCCGGCGGGCCGGCCCGACCTGCACCACGTGCTCGATGATCTGGACCACCGGGTGGCCGAGGCCGGCGGCCGCGTCTACCTGTGCAAGGACAGCCGGCTGAGCCGGGACGCCTTCGCCGGGATGTACGGTAGCGGCCTGGCTGGCTGGCGCGCGGCCCAGGCCGCGCTCGACCCTGAGTCAAGGTTCCGCTCCGATCTCGGCCGGCGGCTCGCACTGGTGGACCCGTGACCGCTCTGTCTCGCATCCTGGTGTTCGGGGGCACCAGCGAGCTCGCCCTGGCCATCCTGGCCACGCTGGACGCCCCACCCGGCGCCGAGGTGATCCTGGCCGGCCGCGACCAGGCCCGGCTGGCCGAGGCCGGCCAGATGCTGCCCTACCAGATCCGCACGGTCACGTACGACGCGCTTGAGATGGACGGCCACCAGGCCCTCGTCGACGCCCTGTTTGCCCAGAGCCCGGTGGACCTGGTGATCTCGGCGGCCGGCGTGCTCATCCCGCAGGCCGACGTGGAGGCCGACGTCACCCTGGCCGCCACCATGATCGGCACCAACCTCACGGGGCACGTCACCGCCCTGCTGGCCGTCGCGGCCCAGATGCGCAAGCAGAGGTCCGGCACGATCGTGGTGCTGTCCTCGGTGGCCGCGGTCCGGCCGCGCAAGGCCAACTTCGTGTACGGGTCGGCCAAGGCGGGGCTGGACGCGTTCGCCCGCGGGCTGGCCGACTCGCTGCACGGCAGCGGGGTACGGGTGGTCCTGGTCCGGCCCGGGTTTGTCACCGGCCGGATGACCGAGGGCATGCCGCCCGCGCCGCTGGCCACCACGCCCGCCAAGGTCGGCGCGGCCACCGCGGCGGCCCTGCGGCACGGCAAGTCTTCCGTCTGGATCCCGGCGCCGCTGGCTGGCCTGGCCGTGGCGCTCCGGCTCGTCCCGCGTCCCGCCTGGCGCCGGGTCTCCCGGTGAGCGGCTTCGCCGGCACCTCCCAGCCCAGGGTAGGTTCTGGAGGCGTGAGGGTACTGGTCGCGGAGGATGACGAGAATCTCGGCGAGGTGCTGGCCCGGGGGCTGCGGGAGCAGGGCTATGTCGTGGATCTGGTGCCCGACGGCGAGACCGCAGCGAACTACCTGCGCTTCTACTCCTACGAGGTAGTGGTGCTTGACTGGCGGATGCCCAAGCTGTCCGGCCTGGACCTGCTGGCTCGGCTGCGCCGGGGCGGCACCGGTCCGCCGGTGCTGATGCTGACCGCCCGGGACACGCCCGCGGACCGGATCACCGGTCTGGACGCGGGTGCCGACGACTACCTGGTCAAGCCGTTCGACTTCGGCGAGCTGCTGGCCCGGCTGCGGGCGCTGCAGCGCCGGCCCAAGGTCAGCCAGCCGACGCGGATGGTGATCGGCGATGTCGAGTTCGACCCGGCCACCCGCCAGGTGCTGGTCCGCGGTCAGGTCCCGGCGCTTACCGGCACCGAGTTCGGCATCCTGGAGATCCTGATGCGCCGCTCGCCGAACGTGGTGGACCGCCGCTCGATCGCGCAGCACGTCTGGGATAACGAGGCTGACGCCTTCGGCTCCAACACCATCGACGTCCACCTGGCCCGGCTGCGTGCCAAGCTGGCCGGCGGGGGAGTGCGGATCGAGACCGTCCGGGGCGTCGGCTACCGGATCACCCCGGCCTGAGGCCAGCATGAAAGCCAGGATGCGCCCGAGCCCCGCGGTCAAGGTCGCCGCGGTGGCCACCGCGATGCTGGCCGTGACCTACGTGGCCGCCGTGATCGTGCTCAACATGCTGGTGGGCGCGCACCTGACCGGGCAGAGCGATGTCCGGCTGGCCGACAGGCTCTCCGATGTCCGGCGTAACCCTTCCCAGCTCACCCAGCGAGCCGCCGGCCCTAGCGGCGGCCGGGACCCGGACGACCTGGACGCCGATTCGGCGCCGGTGTACCTGTGGGCGGCGAACCCTGGCGGCACCGTCACCGCGCACAGCCCGGGCGCGCCATCCCTTCCCGCCACCCTGTTCCGTGACGGCGCGGCCCGCGACGGCCTGGTACTGACAGCCGACCTCGGCCTCCGGGACACGCAGTTCCGGCTGAAGATGGCTCGGGACAGCAGCGGCTGGCTGGTCGCCGGTCAGAGCCTGGCCGGTGACGCTCATACCCGGAACCTGCTACAGGACGTCGAGCTTATCGCCGGGCCGTTCGTGCTGGCCGCGGTGTTCCTCGCCTCGCTGGTGGTGGGCCAGCGCGCGCTAGCCCCGGTAGAGCAGTCGCGCCGGCGCCAGCTGGAGTTCACCGCCGACGCCTCGCACGAGCTGCGCACCCCGCTGGCCGTGATCCGGGCCGAGGCCGACGTGGCCCTGTCCGCGCCGCGGGACGCTACTGGCTACCGGGACGCGCTGACCCGGATCCAGGGCGAGACCCAGCGGCTGCGCCAGCTGGTCGAGGACATGCTCTGGCTGGCCCGGTTCGACTCCCGGCCGCCGCCTCCCGGCGACGAGCCGGTCGACCTGGCCACGCTGGCCCAGGCCTGCGCGGACCGGTTCCGCAGCGTCGGCCCGGCCGTCACCGCTAACGCGCCGGACACGCCGGTGCTGATCAGCGCGCCGCCGGAGTGGATCGACCGGCTGGCCGGGGTGCTGGTCGACAACGCCTGCCGCTACGCGGGTCCCGGCGGGCAGGTCCGGATCCAGGTCCTAGCCCAGGGCAGCCGGGCCAGCCTGGTCGTCGAGGACAGCGGTCCCGGCATCCCGGAGTCGGAACGGTCCCGGCTGTTCGACCGGTTCCATCGGGCCATCGAACAGGGCTCCGGGACCGGCCTCGGCCTGGCCATCGGGGACTCGATCGTCCGCTCCACCGGTGGCCGCTGGCAGGTCGGCGACTCCGCCCTCGGCGGCGCTCTGATGTCGGTGTCCTGGCGCTATGTCCAGCCCAGAGCCACCCGAACGGCCGAGCCGGGTGCCGCACGCCGCGGCGTGAGACCCTTCCGTGACGAGGGCACCTGACGCTGGCTGTCCCCAGCAGCGCACGAGCCCGGCAAGCAGGCACGCTGGGGGAGGTCCCACCGAATGAGCGCTCCTCGCGGCGTCCCTGTCCCCGCTGACCTGGATCAGGTCAGCGTCATCGGCGCGTCCGCCTCGGGACGGCCGGTCAGGTCGTCGTGCGGGCGGTGCCGGCGCGGAAGCTTACGGTGGCGATCGTGCCGGATGCTCCGGATTCCACGCTAGCCTGATCGGCGATCTTGCGGACCAGCCACAGCCCGTGGCCGTGCTCGACCGGCCATTGGGCGGCGTCGGGGACACTCGCGCCGGGGCGGTCGCCATCGGCTTGGGCGGGCGGGGGGCCCGGATCGGTTACCTCGCAGCGGATCCCGTCGCCGGTGGCCCACAGCCGGACGCGGCCCTGCCCGGCGCCGTGGCGTACCGCGTTGGCGGCCAGTTCGTGGACCGCCAGGACGACGTCCCGGACACGGTTCTCTGCGATGCCGGCGTCGAAGGCGTGCGCGGCCACTGCCGCCCGCACCGAGTACAGGGAGTCACCGTCGAAGGGCTGGTCCAGGGTCGCGGGCTCAGCGCCAGCCGCGACGGTCGTGGCTGGGTCAGGCAGCTTGTCTTCCTGGCCCGCAGGTGGCTGTCCGGCGCCGTGGACGTTACCGGTCATCCGCGCTCACCAGGCTGACTCCCGCGATGTCGCGGGCACCGAGCAGGACGAAAGTGTCAGCAATAGCCGGATGGCACCGCAGTTGGACGGACCGGGAGCTGGCCAGGCCGCGGGCCGCGTTCAGGATCATCCGCGCGCAGGCGCCGTCGATGAAGGTCAGGGCGGCCAGGTTGATCGTGATGTCGCCGTCCAGCCGGATCGCCTCGGCCAGCGCCAGCGAAAGCGGCTCTTCCCGCTGGTAGTCGATCTCCCCGGCCAGCCGGATCCCCGGCGGGGCGTACTGGCGGCAGATCCGCAGCAGCGCATCGGCGTAGTAGCTGGCCGCCGCCACCGACCGGGTGTGGAACGGCGCCACGATACCCAGCGTGACCGGGTCGAACCGCTCCCGGTCGTACTGGCACAGGACCGAAGCCGTCGTCCCGGCCAGCGCCGCTGCTATGCCCTCCTCGAACTCGGGCAGCTGCTCCACGCCGCTGACCGGACGGAGCGCCCAGTTCATGTCCATCGCAACCCGCAGGCCGCCGAATCCGTCGTGCTGGCTGGCCGTCATCTGGCCGCGCAGCCACCGCATCGCCTCCGCGGCGCTGAACGCCTGCTCAGAAAGCAGGCAGCCCTCGCAATCCGCCACCGTCATCTGCCCGCTCGCCACGGCCGACTCTACCGGGATCCCGCGCCGCGTCAGCTCCGGCGCGGCGCGCTGCGGTCCCGCCTCGGTTACCCACACCACCCTCAAGCCGCCTGCTAGCCCGTCGCGGACGAACGCCGCGGTCAGGTCGAACAGGTCCTCGGCCTCACCGAAAGTCAGGCACGCATGATCATCGACCGCCAGGTCCGTGATCTGCACGTCAGCACCAGCCGTCGTCACCCTGCAGCCTCCAGCACGACATCCGCGCCTCCGGGCGCGGCTCAGCTCCGCGCTGAAGACAAAACGGTAGCGGCTGCCTCTCACGCGCCGCGTGGTAATCGCCGACACGGCACCGGGCATCATTGCCATCTCACGTGCACGCACCCCCGAATAGCGGTGACCCGCTGATGGGGCACCCGCTACCCGCCACTGGCGCGATAATGCAGGGAGTCCGCAATGATTGACTAGCCAGCGGGCGCGCTGGGGGCCAGTCCCAACCGTATGACCGCTCCTCGCGGTTTAACACGGTATGTACCTCGTGACGGCAGTGCTTCCTGTGCTTCCTGTTCTTCGTCCTGCACGCCGACTGATTCTTCATCCGGCACGTCTGCGACTCCTAGGCGCGGGTGGCGCTTTCGATGTAGCCGGTCATCCGGTTGAGCAGGCCCGTGGCCCGCTGCAGGTCAGCCGAGGCGGCTGGCACCGGGTCGGCGGGCAGGCGGCCAAGTAGCGGGCCGAGGCCTGGCGACCAGGACTCCGCCAGCTGGGCGCAGATGGTCGCCGCATCCCTGACCGCCCGCGGGTCGACCGTCCACAGCACCTCGAATCGCCGGTCAGCGTCAGGCCTGTCCTCCTGGCCGGCGAACTCCCAGCCTGCCACGCAGGCCGGGTAGTCTGTGGCGTCGCAGACCAGCGCCCACTCCCGGCGCAACGGCGCGTCCGCCGGGACGGGAACCTGCCACGGCGCGGGCGTCGCGGCAGCGGCCGCAGGACTGTCGAAGTCGGCGAAGGCGACGACAACCTCGGCGGTACGCGCCAGCTCGTCCCAGCGCTGTTCGGACTGGCGGTAGTAACGCTGTCGCTGAAAGCTGCCGAAGATAGCCGCGCGCTCGGCCCGGGCACAGCACTCATCTTCTACCGCCCACGTCAGGGCGAGCAGCGTGGCCTTGCGCAGCACCTGGGGCACCAGATCGCGATGACGGCGGCGCAGGCCGGCGAAGACCGACGGCTCGGCCTGCGCGCTGCGCGCGGCGGCCTGGCCGATGGCCGCCTGCAGGCTCATCCCCGAGGCCCGCAGCCGGAGGACTTCCTCGATGAGCGTGATCTGGTGCTCGTCGTAGCGGCGGTGGCCGCCGGCCTGCCGTCGCGGGCGGGGAAAGCCGTACCGCGTTTCCCAGCTGCGCAGCGTCGCGGTCGGCACGTCGGTGCGCCGAGCCAGCTCGCCGATGGCCAGGCCGCCGTCCTCAGCTTCGTTCACGACCGCTGGTCCCTCCCGGCAAAACTTATGCATGGTGCGAAGGTAAATATCTAACTTGTGTTTAAGTCTATGGCTGCCGGACACCCGGTAACAAGCACCTGCGAGGAACAGCCTCCGGGCTGACGCCAGCGGCTAGGTGAAGTTCATCAGAAGAGGAGAACGAATGATCGAGCAACTGCATAACGCGGGCCTGAAGTCCGAATACGCCTACATCGCCGGGTTCGCCAGCATCGGCCTGTCGTTCGCGGCGTGGGCGACGTCTCGCCAGGCGGAGAGCGCCGGGACCGACCGCGCCGACCGGTGGGGGATCTTCGTCGGGCAGTGGGCACCCACTTTCTTCGGCCTGGGAAACGCGCTGCGCAGCTACGAGAAGTAAGACCTGAGCTGATCCGGCCGGGCTCGCCCGGCCGGATCAGCTGCCGATCATGCTGGTGATCTTGAAGTTCTGGTCTTGCGCCGGGAGCAGCTTGAACCGGAGCATGGCGTTCACTACCCGCTGCAGCCGCACTGCGTCGACGCGAAGCGGGAATGAAGGCAGCGAGATGAAGGCCGCGACCGAGGGCGCGATATCCAGGTACTTCTCGACAGCCTTCTCCGCAGCGGCGCGGTTGGTGTCGGCGATTTCCTGCCCCTGGGACAGCGCGGTGGTGAAGGCCTTCAAGGTGTTGGGGTATTTCTGCGCCCACGCCTGGGTGACCGCGTAGCCCTGAATCGGGAAGTCCTGGGTCGAGCCCTGGTCGAGGTCGGCCAGCTCCTGGGAGCCTGCGGTCTCCTCGTCGGCGCTGACGAAAGGCTCCGGAGCGAACGACGCGCTGACCGCGTTGCTCTTCAGCGCGCTCGCCACGGCCGGGAACGCCACGTTGTTGTCGAAGCTCACCTCACTCGAGGCGATACCGTGCTCGCTCAGCAGCGAATCGATCAGCAGGGTGCCGATGTCGTTCTGCGCGTTGGTCGACACTGTCTTGCCCCTGAGCTGGCCGACCGCGCTGATCGAGGAGTTTGCCTTGACGAGCAGCGTCAGGACGTTGGGCTGCAGGAAGGAGGCCTCGGCGATGATGCGCAGCTTGGCCATGCCGTGCACTTCATCGTCGATGTAGGTGACGTAGTCCCCGGCGGTGATGTCGTAGGTGCCCTTGACCTGGCCGTTGATGAGGTCCTGAGTGGTGGGCGGCGGACCGTTCGTCGGCACCGGCACGATCGTCACGTTCAGTCCCTGGGCGGCGAACAGGCCGTCCATCTGCGCTATGTAAAGCCCGGCCGAGTCGATGGCGGGGAACGCGTCGACGACGATGCTGGTCTTTTCCAGCTTGAGCTTTGCCGCGCCGCCGCCCGAGCCGCTAGAGCATCCTGCGGCGAGCATCGCGACCGCCACCGCCGATGCGATGAGTGCGTTCCGGGATTTCATTTTCGCTCCAACAGGCACGGCAGGCCGCCTGCGGCACGCGAGCGGCTGGCTGAACACGGCGATCGGCAACTGGAATGCATCGAAGGTGATCTTAATGTTCAGCACCGCACGTCACACGGCAAACGTGATGTTTTGTCCGAATCAGATGTCACGCTGTCACCTAGGATAACTCCCTGTCGTCAGGGTCGGGTGTCCGGCCCGGCTTGCATCTCATGGCAAAGGCGCCCGATTTATCGCGGTGACTATATTCGTGTGATTTGCGGCACGTCCGCACGGTTTACGGTTAAATCGCGCGGTACGGCGGGCCTTCCGGTGACCGGGGATGGGCGTCATCGGCGTTTAATTACCTGGCCGCGGGTAGCTGATGGCAGCCGTAAGGATAAGCAGGGCGTGTATCAGCTGATGGGTGTGCTAGTGCTAAACGACCAGGGCAGCGAAGCTACAGCGGATCTTAAGGAACTGCAAGACGCATTGCTCGGCACGGAAAGCGTCGAGCAGTTCTTGCACGAGATGGCCCTGCTCGCGGCCGGCCTGGTCAGCGGCGGGCTCTCCTGCGGGATGACCATGCAGCCCAGCGGGCGCCCGGTCACCCTGGCCTGCAGCGATCCGGTGGCCGCGCAGGTGGACGAGGTCCAGTACGAACTCGACGACGGTCCTTGCTTGTACGCGATGCGTCATGCTCAGCTGGTGCGCATTAGGGACACCTCGGAGAAGGCGCGGTGGCCCGAGTTCGAAGCTCAGGCGCAAGCCCACGGAATCCGGTCCTGTCTGGCGCTGCCACTGACTGCTGACGGCAAGCCGGTCGGCGCGCTCAACTTGTACGCGCCGGCGGCATCGGCGTTTGGCGCCGCCGAAGTGCGGCGCGCGGAGAATTTTGCCAAATACGCCTCGGGAGCGCTCACCCTCGCGATGCGAATGGCGTCCCGCGCGGCCCTTATCGAGCAGTTGCGGTCGTCGCTCACCTCACGGACCGTCATTGATCAAGCGCTCGGGATCATCATGGCCAGGGAGCACTGCACCCAGGCCCGCGCGTTCGCCATCATGCGGTCCGCGTCCCAGAACAGCAACACCAAACTCCGGGATATCGCCGCTGCGATCGTGACCAGCGTCACCGGTGAGCCCCCGTCCCCGCCGCCCCCGTTCGAAGACGGCTAGCCAGACGGCCCAGCTAAGACGGCCCAGCTAAGACGGCCCAGCTAGGCGGAGCCCCCGCCATCGGTGTCCACCTTGGCGGTAGCGCTCTCGGATGGCGGCGGACCGCCTTGCTCGAAGGGCCCCGCCAGCGAACCGGCCACGCTGGGAAATGTCTCCACCAGGCGGTCGACTCCGGTGATGGACAGCACGCGCTGGACGGCCGCAGTGGCCACCACCAGCCGCATGCTGCTGCCGCTTTCTGTGGCCCGCCGGAACGTCCGCACCAGCGCGCTGACTCCGGCGGAGTCGCAGAATGTCGTCTTGCTCAGATCTGCGACCAGCAAGGTCGCGCCACGGTCCAGCACCGAGAGCAGGTCCTCCCGGACCAGCTCGGCATTGTTGACATCGATCTCGCCAGGCAGGGTTATCACCGCAACCTGGCCGATCCACAACACCGGAAAGCGCTCTTGAGACACGTATCACCACCGCCTGTCCATGCTAAAGGGAGTGGGCCGCGTCTCTGGACCCAGCCGGCGTGCTACTGACCGCCGGCGTAGCGCAGCGACATTATCCACGCCTGCGCGAATGCTATGCAAGGCTAGCCCTCCTTAACCCCAGGGTAGGCCCGTAGCGGCCCAAAAGGCGCGGCCAGCACGCCTGCCCGGGGCGCCCGCAGGCAACGACATATACAGCAATGAGCTGGCCGTCATAGGCTCTGCCGCATGATCACCGTAGCGGGCGAAGCCCTGATCGACATGATCGCGGATGCCGACGGGCGCCTGGTGCCCAAGTCAGGCGGCGGCCCGTTCAACGTGGCTCGCGCCGTGGCCCGGCTTGGCCAGCCCGCGACGTTCCTCGGCCGGGTCTCGGGGGACCGGTTCGGGCGGCTGCTCCGGTCCGATCTCGACGCTCTCGGCGTGCAGCTCGCGATCGGGGCCGCCA
>Ga0302325_10029528_pt1 | contig 11327 bp, 7 predicted proteins | sample Palsa_T0_2_FD_201948 | JGI IMG/M metagenome (GOLD analysis project Ga0302325, IMG submission 201948) | Peat permafrost microbial communities from Stordalen Mire near Abisko, Sweden - Palsa_T0_2 | ecosystem: Environmental > Terrestrial > Soil > Palsa > Peat permafrost | place: Sweden: Abisko...
CACCCGCGCATTAAATTAAGCCAAAGTAAAACACCTTGTCCCGGGAAAGACAAGGTGTTTTAACGATAATTTAATGGTTTTTGTTGGGATTTTACTTTTAAGGTTTTGGTTTCACTTGGTGGGACAACGACTTGCGAGAAATCGTCGTCCCGATTGGTCTTTTTGTTTTTGAGCACTTAATTTGTTCAAGCGCTATACGTATCTTATAGAATAGGTAAAAGGCCGTCAATAACAATTATGGTTAATTTTTCAGAAACCTGTGCATAACTTTTGGAGCAACCATTAAAATATAAACTCCAGGACCTAAAATCAGCTGGCTAAATTTTAGGATTACGGGCAATTTGCCAGGCCGTCCTAGCCATAAGCGGATTGACATTATGGCTCCGGCGTGCTAGGATAGTGAGCGTAAGTCACCAAAACAAAAACGTTCGTACAATTTGGCTCGCAGCAACGTTGCCCTCGCGGGGGCGGACTTACCAACCTTATGGGGTGTTCGATCAGATGACACCCGTACGGAGGTATCCGTGATAACGCTCTGTTTGGCCCTCCAGGCCGATAGAGCGGTCAGTCAGCCGTAGGGCGGTAAGCGCTCCAATAGTCTATTTATATGAGCGGATTTATCGCCCCGGCACCATTTCTCCGGCTGCCGGTTAACCTCTGCCGCCACCACATCTTATAACCATGAAGTTTTCGCCCCATAGACATGCCTGGAAGCTCATCGCCGGTCTCGGCCTGCTGGTGGCTGATGGCCTGGTGTTCGGTGCAACGGACGTCGGCAAAGTCGCCTCATTCATATTAGTCGTCGGCTTCTTATTACTTATAGCTACCGTTTACTGTTTGTTCTATGGCGTCTTGGCCTTCGCCAGGCTGTATGGATTGCCGATTAAGCGCAAGCGGCGCCTGGCTGGTTCACTAACGGGCCTAACGGGTTGTTTGGTGGCGCTGCAGTCAGTCGGCGAACTCAACATACGTGATGTCTTGGTGCTCCTACCGCTGGTAATTATCGGTTATGTCTATAGTTTTTACGGTACTCGCACCGACAACCCCGACATTTGAGACGCCGGGGTGTCTACCATACAGTGTACGTAAGCTGTATAATAGACCGTATGGATCCGTCGAATAAAGAAATCTCTGCACTGCCTTCGTCTTTGCCGTTGCCGGAAGGCGTACCGGCAACGGTTGCAGGATCGCCAACAACGATACCGCTGCCTGCGCCAAGCCCGTCGCTCGTCGTGCCGAACGATAGCCAGGCGGTAACAGGCGCTGCCTTGTCGGCCGACGACGGTGATTTGATCGAGAAGGAGTGGGTTATAAAGGCCAAGCAGATCATTGAGCGTACCAGGAACGACCCTTATCAACAAAGTGAAGACTTGACCTTGTTCAAAGCGGACTATATGAAAAAACGCTATGGCAAGACCATAAAAGTAAATCGGTAGAGCTTTATGACAGTGTTTCTCTTCATCGTGGCTCTCCTCTTCGCCATGGCACTGGTCGCCGGGCCGGTGATGTTTACGCAGACACGCCGGACCTTCCGGGAGCAGAAGAATTACGAACGCGGCCTGAAAGTTGTACCGCTAATGATCCACTTGCCGCCGCTAAGCGATGATACGGAGGTCGGCAACCGCGACACGCGCGATGTGATGGATGAGACAATCAGCAAGGCCGAGCTGATTTACAACATTATTGCCAGCACGTTCCAGAAGAGCCTTAAGCACACCGCTTGGTACGGGCAACGGCACTTTGCCTTCGAGATCGTCGGCAGCCAGGGGTTCGTGTACTTCTATGCGGCGGTACCCGTAGCTTTGCTGGAGGTGGTTAAGCAGGCTATCAACAGCGCCTATCCGTCGGCCAGGCTGGAGGAAGTGGCTGAACACAACATCTTCAGCCCGGTAGGGCGGGCCAGCGGCACGCTGGGAGGAGAGCTGACTCTCAAAGAGCCGTTTGCCTATCCGATTGCAACCTATCAGGACCTCAAGCGCGACAGCATGCAGGCTTTATTGAATTCTCTCGCGACGCTTGGCAAGGAAGACGGTGCCGGCATCCAGCTCTTGATGCGGCCGGCTAACCCCTCTTGGCGAAAAACCGCCCAGAACCTGGCCAACCGCAAACGCAAAGGCCACAAAGGGTTTGGGTTTGACCTTGGGAGCTTCGGTCCCTTTTTGCATGACCTGGCGGTAGCCCTATTTAAACCGCCGGAGGGAAGCGGTAAAGACGACGATGGCAAGAAGCCGGAACTGTCTAATCTGGAGCAGTCAACGTTCGATGCCATTGATGAGAAAACGCGCCACCCGGGCTTTGAGGTGGCCATCCGGGTAGTCGCCTCGTCGAACATTACCCAGCGGGCGCAGGCCGTCCTTAATAATGTCGTAGCCAGCTTCGCTCTCTATGACGCGCCGGGTAAAAACGGCTTCAAGTATACGCCGGCTAAGGATATTGACGAGTTGGTCACGTCTTACATAATGCGCTTTTTCCCGCCGGAACATAATAAGAACATCCTGAACTCTGTCGAGTTGGCCACGCTGTTCCATTTCCCCGACGAGAACAACGTGCCGACTTCGCAGCTGACCCGCCAAGGCTCCAAACAGGTTGACGGACCCCGCAACATACCGGAACAGGGGCTCCTCTTGGGCTACAATGTCTTCAGAGGTGTCAAAAAGCCTATACGGCTCGGCCTTGGCGACCGGCAACGGCACATGTACGTGGTCGGCCAGACCGGCACCGGTAAGTCGACGTTCCTGGAGAATCTGGCGCTGCAGGATATGCTGAGCGGCAACGGTTTCGCGTTTGTCGATCCGCACGGCGATACGGCCGAACGCCTGCTGTCGATGGTACCCAAAGAACGGACTGAGGATGTTATCTACTTTTCGCCGGCTGACATGGATCATCCGATGGGCCTTAATTTGTTCGAATATGAAAGCCCCGACCAGAAAGATTTTCTGATCCAGGAAGCCCTTAATATGCTCTATAAGTTGTACGATCCGCAACATCAAGGCATCATGGGACCGCGCTACGAGCACTTATTCCGCAATGCGGCGCTGACCATTATGGCCGACCCTGCCGGGGGTACGTTCGTCGATATCCCCAAATTATTCCGCGACCAGAAGTTTGTGCAGCAAAAATTACAATACGTACAGGACATGAACGTGCGGGAATTCTGGCTAAAGGAAATGCCGGCTAGCCAGCGTTCCAATGAGTTCGGTGAAGTCACCAGTTGGTTCGTCAGTAAGTTCGGCGCTTTCCTGAGTAATGAAATGATGCGCAATACCATTGGGCAGACCAAGAGTGCCTTTGACCTTAGGAACATCATGGATAACAAGAAAATCCTACTCGTTAACCTGAGCAAGGGTCGGACTGGTGAGTTGAACTCCAAGCTGCTCGGTATGGTTTTTGTCATGAAGTTCCAGGCTGCCGCCATGAGCCGGTCAAATATACCGGAGGAGCAGCGTGTTGACTTCAGCCTGTATGTCGATGAGTTCCAAAACTTCTCGACGGATAGTTTTGCCACCATAATGTCCGAGGCCCGTAAGTATCACCTGAACCTGATTGTGGCCAACCAGTTTACGACCCAGTTGACCCAGGAAATACGCGACGCCGTTTTCGGCAATATGGGCACTATCGTCAGCTTCCGTATTGGCCAAAACGACGTGGAGTCGCTCAGCCAGTACTTCCAGCCGGCGTTTGACGGTGACGACCTCTTGAGAATCCCAAACTTCAATACCATTGTGCGGACGCTCATCGGCGGGGTGCCGACGCAGCCATTCAGTATGGCGACGCTGCCGGCGTTGGGAACCCCGAATCCGCGCCTGGCAATGGCACTGAAACAGTTATCAGCCGCCAAGTTTAGCCGCCCGAAAGCCATAGTCGAAAAAGAAATTAACGAGCGTATGGCTACTAAGGGTGAACTACCTTACGGCAGCGGTTCCAGGAATCCGCGACTAGGGAGCGCCGCGCCGGCTATGCCGGCTGTCTCTAGCTCAGCGGCTACAGCAGCTTCCCGCCCGGCCGCTCCGGCGGCCTCCAAGGGCGCCGGTTCATCGTTTCTCGACGATTGGCTCACTAAACGCCAGGGCGGCGCCCCAGCCTATGCTCCGGCGGCCCCCAACAAGCAACCCAGCCGGGCAGCAGCACCCCAGACGCCACCTCCGTCCGCTGGAGTTCCGCCGCCGGCAAGCCCTCCCGCTACCGCACCACCGGCTACGCCGGCGCCGGCCTCTTCTGGCGCCAGCCAAAACATTTCCAGCAATGAGCTTGAAAGAGACGAAGTCCATGAGATTGCCGCCCAGCTCAAGCACCAGCTGGATTCACCGCCTGTACACCTCGGCGCCAGCTATCCCATAAAGGCTACTAGTGGGGAACCGGAAACAGCCAAGGAGACAATTAAGAAGACCGAACACGTGATAGATCTGAAGGCCAGTGAAGGGGACACCATTTTTATCGACCGTGATGGTTCTTTCCGCCAGGTCAAGACTAGCCCAAGCCCGTCAGCCCAGACCTAGCTCTTCTGCACGCGGTTGTCCAAAACCTACAGATTAGGTATAATAGGAGGCAGTGGGAAGAAACTAATAACCTGTGAGCGACATGGCGGGGTGTAACAAGTAGTGGCTGAGGGTAAGTCCAAGCAAAAAGACGGCTATTCGGCGGCGCAGATCACCGTACTGGAGGGCCTGGAGCCGGTGCGCAAGCGCCCCGGCATGTATATCGGCGGCACCGGCATTGAAGGCCTGCACCATTTAGTGTGGGAGCTGGTTGATAACGGTATCGATGAGGCGCTGGCCGGCCACGCCGACAGCGTGTCGGTCAAGCTGCTAGCCGATGGCGGCGTCACCGTTATCGACAACGGCCGCGGTATACCAACCGACATCCACCCTAAGACCGGCAAAAGTACCGTGGAGACAGTGCTGACGGTGCTGCACGCCGGCGGCAAATTCGGCGGTGACGGCTACAAGGTATCCGGTGGTTTGCACGGCGTCGGCAGCAGCGTAGTTAATGGTTTATCTGAGAAGTTGATCGTTACCGTGCATCGCGACGGCAAAACCTGGCAACAAGAATACGCCAAAGGCGTACCGCTCAGCGACCTGAAGGCCATCGGTAAAACCGACAAAACCGGCACTGAGATAACGTTTTACGCTGACAGCTCCATCTTCGAGACCACCAAGTTCACTTATGAAACTATCCTGGACCGCTTGCGCCACGCCGCCTATCTGACAAAGGGCATTCACACCAGCCTAGAAGACGAGACTACCGGCCAGCGTTATGGCTTTTACTTCGAGGGCGGCATCCAGAGCTACGTAAAACACCTCAATATCGGCAAAGAAGTCGTCGATGAGGACATTTTCTATGTCGACAAGACCGTCAAAGAAGTCCAGGTAGAAATTTCGCTGCAGTACACCGACGCTTATACCGAAACCATCAAGGCTTTCGCCAACAATGTGCTAAATCCCGAGGGCGGTACGCACCTGACCGGCTTCCGGGCGGCCCTGACACGTGTCGTCAACGATTACGCCCGCAAGCAGGGCTTGCTTAAGGAAAAGGAAGAGAACTTAAGCGGCGAGGATACCCGCGAGGGCCTGACGGCCATCATACTAGTCAAGCTGCCTGATCCGCAGTTCGAGGGCCAGACCAAGAACAAGCTCGGTAACCCGGAAGTGCGGGGAATTGTCGAGCAGGTACTAGGCGAGTATCTTAATTATTACCTAGAAGAACATCCCGGCGTGGCCCGCAAGATTGTCAACAAGGCACTATTGGCCGCCCGCGCCCGCAAAGCCGCCCGCGCCGCCCGCGACAACATCTTACGCAAAGGCGTCCTGGACGGTGCCAGCATGCCCGGTAAGCTAGCCGACTGCTCCAATAAAGACCCCGAATCATCCGAAATCTACCTGGTAGAGGGTGACAGTGCCGGCGGCTCGGCCAAATCCGGCCGTGACAGCAAAAGCCAGGCCATTCTGCCGTTGCGCGGCAAGGTCCTCAACGTCGAACGCGCCCGCCTGGACAAGATGTTGGCCAACAATGAGATCGTCAGCCTGATCAAGGCTCTGGGCGTCGGCATAGAAGAATCTTTCGACCTGGCCGGCTTGCGCTACAATCGGATTATCATCATGACCGACGCCGACGTTGATGGCAGCCACATCTCCACACTGCTGATGACGTTCTTCTTTCGCTATATGAAGGCTGTGGTCGACGGCGGCCACGTCTATTTGGCCAAGCCGCCGCTGTTCGAGCTGGTCCGCTCCAGCCGCAAAAACCCGGTGTTTATTTATGATGAAGATGATTTGGACAAGGCGCTTGACGGGGCTATCGCCAAGCGCAAACAAGAGGGTAACAAGATCAGTGCTGACGATGACCGCCTCAAGCAGGCCGGTTTTGTCGAGCAGAAACGCTACAAGGGACTGGGTGAAATGGATGCCGAACAACTGTTTGAAACCACTATGAACCCCGCCAAGCGCGTGCTGGTGCAAGTTAAGGTTGAAGACGCCGAAAAGGCTGACGCCATCTTCAACAAACTGATGGGTACGGAGGTGGAACTGCGCAAAAGCTTCATACAGGCCAACGCCAAATTCGTAAAGGACTTGGATATATGATCAACTCACACGGTACATTTCCGGCGAAAAGCTCCAGTCCGCGCTCACCGTATATCAAATACGGCTCGCTTACGGGCTTCGCTTTTCATCCGCAACTGCACACGTGTGAGTTGATCATAACAGAGGGCATGATCTGAGATGGACGACGAAGCGCTAGATCCTAACACACCGGCACCGGCAGACGACCAAACGCCGAACAATGACGTCCCTGAAGAGGTCTCGATGGAAGAACGCCGTCGGGGCGTGGAACATGCTGCGGACGTTTTGGACACTGACCATTCGCGCATAGTCGAACGACGAACCGTCGAAAACGTCATGGAAGATAGCTACTTGCGTTATAGCATGAGCGTTATCATTGATAGAGCGCTTCCTGACGTCAGAGATGGTCTTAAGCCCGTACACCGACGCATTCTCTATACGATGAATGAATCCGGGCTGCGCAGTACGGCCCGCCACCGCAAGTCCGCCACCGTCGTTGGTGACGTCATGGGCCGCTACCATCCGCATGGCGATTCATCAATCTATGACGCTATGGTGCGTATGGCCCAGCCGTGGGCGATGCGCTATATGCTGGTGAATGGCCAGGGTAACTTCGGTTCGATGGATGGCGATCCGCCGGCGGCTTACCGCTATACCGAAGCCAAAATGGCTCGTCTGGCCGATGAACTGCTGGCCGACATCGATAAAGAGACTGTCGATTATCGTGAAAACTACGATACCACCCGCACCGAACCCACCGTTCTGCCTTCCAAACTACCCAACCTGCTCCTGAACGGGCAGCTGGGCATCGCCGTCGGCATGGCCACTAACATTCCGCCCCACAACCTGGGCGAACTGGTCGACGCCGAGGTAGAGCTGATCGATAACCCCGAGGCCACCCTCGATGACTTATTGAAGCACGTACAGGGTCCGGATTTCCCAACCGGCGGCGTTATCTACGGCAAGGAATCGATCCGCACAGCTTATGCCACCGGCCGCGGCGGCGTCGTGACGCGCGGTGTCGCTGAAGTCGTCGAGGGCAACAAAGGCCGCCACCAGATTGTTATCACCGAAATCCCGTACGCTTTGAACAAAGAAAACCTGGTGCTCAAGATCGCCGACCTGGTCCATGAGAAGAAACTAACCGGCATCAGCGACCTGCGCGATGAAACCGCCCGGGGCAAAGTCCGCATCGTCATCGACCTCAAGAAAGACGCCTATCCTAAAAAGCTCCTCAACCAGCTCTACAAGTTGACACCGCTGCAAACCAGCTTCCACTTCAACATGATGGCGCTGATTGACGGTATCCAGCCGCGCGTGCTTGGCTTGCAGGATATCCTCAGTGAACACATTAAGCACCGGGTCATCGTTATCCGGCGCCGGACTGAGTTTGAGCTGCGTAAGGCTCGTGAGCGTGCCCACATCCTAGAAGGCCTCAAGACTGCGCTCGATCACATTGACGAAGTCATCAAGGTTATCCGTGCCAGCGATACCAGTGACGAGGCTGCGGCTAACCTGATCAAGAAGTTCAAGTTCAGCGATATCCAGGCCAAGGCCATTCTAGCTATGCAGCTGCGCACCCTGGCCGGCTTGGAGCGCAAAAAGATTGAGGATGAACTAGCCGAGCTTATGAAGCTCATCGCCGAGCTGGAAGGCATCCTGGCCGACGAGAAGAAAATCCGCAAGATTATCCGGGACGAGTTGTTGGAACTCAAGAAACAGTACGGCGACGAACGCCGCACCAAGGTCATCGCCGGCGAACTGGGCAAGATGAGCGACGAAGACCTAATTGCCGACGAACAGGTGGCCGTAACGCTGACCGCCGCTAATTACATCAAGCGCAGCCCGCTGGGTGAATACAAGAAGCAGGGGCGGGGCGGCAAGGGCCGGCGCGGCATGGCCACCCGCGAAGAGGACGTCATCGAGCACGTCGTAAACGCCAGCACGCACGACTTCCTGCTGTTCTTCACCAATAAGGGCCGTGTTTTCCGTATCAAGACTTACGAGGTCCCGGCTGTCGGCCTGAACGCCAAAGGCATTGCCCTGGTCAACCTGCTGCAGTTACAACCCGAAGAAACCGTCAGCAGTGTCATTAACATCAGTAAGACCGATAACGCTGCAAACCTGATCATGTGCACCATCCGCGGCGTGGTCAAGAAGACGCCATTTGCCCAGTACCAGAACGTCCGCCAGAGCGGCCTGATTGCTATCCGGCTGGACGACAGCGATGAGCTCAAGTGGATCCGCATGACCACCGGCGAAAACGAAGTCGTCATTAGCACCTCCCAGGGTCAGGCCATCCGTTTCCACGAGAAAGGCGCCCGCCCGATGGGCCGCGTTGCCCGCGGTGTCCGCGGCATCCGTTTGCGCCCCGGTGACCGGGTTATCGGTATGGACATTGTCGAGCAAGGTTCCGACATCTTCGTGATCAGTAAGTACGGCTATGGCAAGCGTACCAATATTGACCAGTTCACACCGCATGCCCGCGGCGGTGTCGGCATCCGTTCAGCCGTAGTTAACGACAAAACCGGCGAGCTGATTGGCGTCAAGACTCTGGTCGGTGACGAGCAAGAGGTAATTATCATCAGCCAGCAGGGTCAGACTATTCGTCTTGGTCTCAACAACATCCCGGCTCTCGGCCGTGCCACCCAGGGCGTCCGCATCATGCGCCTCAACGACGGCGACGAGGTGGTCTCCCTGGCTCTCGTCGACAAAGGCGAAGTCGACGATGACGAAGAAGAAACCGAAGAACAGACCGCAAAACCGCCCAAGGCCAAGGCAACCAAAAAACCAACGGCTAAATAGTAGCTGGCTTACAGTAATTGTTCTTACAGCTAATCATAAGCTTGGGCGGGTAGACTGAGGTTGTTAATGAAAAAGGAGGTCGTTTGAGCCTAGAAGACCAACCCAAAGGATCAATAATCAAAACCAATGAAGCGATTCCGCCCGATCGCGAAGTACCCAAGGTCAAATACTTTAAACCGGACTTAATCAGCGCAGCGTATATTTCCGAACTTGCCGTTAAGGCCAGCATGGGATCTGAGGGTTTAGATTCAGCAGCCTGAAGCCGGTTCTCGCTTACGCTTGTAAGTTTGATACCTAGGTGGCATACTGCAAGTCATGAAAAAGCCTGAACAGCATCAGGATGTCCAATGGCTAGGGCAACACATTAGCTATTTCCGCCATGGCCTGCAACAAATTGCCATCACACGACCGCAAGCGGAACTTGAACTGCCCGAAGTGGCTGCCTATGCCGCGCAAGCCGACCCGGATTTTAGGGTACTACACCTGGGCGATTCAGCTATGGCGACAATTTTTGGCCGCTCCGCCGAGTCGACTGCTAACCGTCGGCGACGTGCCTACCTCGCCCGGCACGACTTGGCGTATGGCATCATGGATTTTATTGTCAGGGCAGGCGAGGCCACCCGCGCGCCCATTGCTGAGCTGTGCATCGACAAATCCTACGGGCACCAACCGAATGAGGATGGTTATCTCTACCGACCGGCCGCGGACCCCGCGCTCTTTGATCGGACTTTTCGAGAAGCAGGCTACCTACCAAGCGTAACTGATGCAATAATCGCAACATCAGCGGTTCGTTTACCCCTTGACCAAAGCGCTTCGCATCCTGTATGATAGTACGAATGGCTTGACGGTGGGTCTCTATGAGTCTCTCTGGACGAGCCATCAGTACGTTAAAAATTGAGTAGTGCAAATCAACGTCAGTTCATAGCACCCCTCAGGGGTGCGAGAATTGTTTTAAAGTAAGTCAGTGAGCTTCGGCTCATGTTCGACTGAAGTCAAAGAACAGATTCTTTTTTTTGGAGAGTTTGATCCTGGCTCAGGATGAACGCTGGCGGCGTGCCTAATACATGCAAGTCGAGCGCCCAGCACAGTGCACTTCTTGGTCTCAAGGAGTGTAGTGTGCTGGGAGCGGCGGACGGCTGAGTAACACGCAGGAACGTACCCCAAACTGAGGGATAAGCACCAGAAATGGTGTCTAATACCGCATGTGCTCTTCGGAGTAAAGCTACGGCGGTTTGGGAACGGCCTGCGCATGATTAGCTTGTTGGTGAGGTAAAAGCTCACCAAGGCGACGATCATTAGCTGGTCTGAGAGGATGATCAGCCAGACTGGGACTGAGAACGGCCCAGACTCCTACGGGAGGCAGCAGTAGGGAATTTTCCACAATGGGCGAAAGCCTGATGGAGCAACGCCGCGTGCAGGACGAAGGCCTTCGGGTTGTAAACTGCTTTTATCTGTGAAGAATTTGACGGTAGCAGATGAATAAGGATCGGCTAACTCCGTGCCAGCAGCCGCGGTCATACGGAGGATCCAAGCGTTATCCGGAATTACTGGGCGTAAAGAGTTGCGTAGGCGGCAGTGTAAGTTGGTAGTGAAATCCTGGGGCTCAACCCCTTACCCATTATCAAAACTGCACCGCTAGAGGACGAGAGAGGTACCTGGAATTCCTAGTGTAGGAGTGAAATCCGTAGATATTAGGAGGAACACCGATGGCGTAGGCAGGGTACTGGCTCGTTCCTGACGCTCAGGCACGAAAGCGTGGGTAGCAAACGGGATTAGATACCCCGGTAGTCCACGCTGTAAACGATGGATGCTAGCTGTATCCGGTATCGACCCCGGATGTAGCGAAGCTAACGCGTTAAGCATCCCGCCTGTGGAGTACGGTCGCAAGACTAAAACATAAAGGAATTGACGGGGACCCGCACAAGCGGTGGAGCGTGTTGTTTAATTCGATGGTAAACGAAGAAC
>Ga0302325_10029529_pt1 | contig 11327 bp, 7 predicted proteins | sample Palsa_T0_2_FD_201948 | JGI IMG/M metagenome (GOLD analysis project Ga0302325, IMG submission 201948) | Peat permafrost microbial communities from Stordalen Mire near Abisko, Sweden - Palsa_T0_2 | ecosystem: Environmental > Terrestrial > Soil > Palsa > Peat permafrost | place: Sweden: Abisko...
TTGCGAGATGCTCTTTGTTCGTGGAGAAGATGGCGCCGGTGAGTCCGTATTGTGAGTCGTTCGCTAGGGTCAGAGCGTGTTCGAAATTCTGGGCCTTGGTGACGGCGAGAACGGGGCCGAAGATCTCTTCCTGGAAGATGCGCGCCTTGGAATCGATGTCGGCGATGATTGTGGGCGGTAGAAAGTAGCCGTCACCCGAAACAGGGGTCTCTCCGGCGACCATACGGCCTTCGGATTTCCCGATCTCAATGTATTCCTTGATGGATTTTTGCGCGCGGGCGCTGACGATGGGGCCCATGTAGTTGGCTGGATCGTCAACCGGGCCGACTGTGAGTTTGGCGGCCTTTTCGGCCAACTTCGAGACAAACTCGTCGTAGACCTTTTCGTGGACGATGGCGCGGGAGCACGCCGAGCACTTTTGGCCCTGATAGCCGAACGCCGAAGCGAGCACACCGTTCACCGCAGGCTCGAGATCGACCTCGCCATCGACGATGATCGCATCCTTACCACCCATTTCAGCCACTACACGCTTGATCCAAAGCTGACCGGGATTGTGCTTCGCCGCCAGTTCGTTGATGCGCAGTCCCACGTCGCGTGAGCCGGTGAAAGAGACGAATCGCGTCTTGGGGTGCGTGACCAGAGTGTCTCCAATTTCCGCACCGGAACCAGTGAGGAAGCTGAACGATTGGGGCGGGAAGCCGGCCTCGATCAGGAGTTCGGCAAACTTGGCTGCGATGACGGGCGTATCGCTGGAAGGCTTGATGATTACTGTGTTCCCGGTGACGAGAGCGGCGACGGTCATACCGACCAATATGGCGAGCGCGAAGTTCCATGGCGGGATGACTACGCCGACTCCGAGCGGTAGATAGCGGAGTTCGCCCTTTTCCCCCGGCAATTGGACTGTGGGTTGGGGTCCGTCGAGCCGCAGCATTTCGCGCGCGTAGAATTCGCAAAAATCGATCGCTTCGGCCGTTTCGCCCTCCGCTTCAGGCCAAGTTTTGCCGGATTCGAAGCCCAGCCAGGCGTTGAATTCGAGTTTGCGTTCGCGGATTAGGCTTGCGAGTTTGACGAGCATCGCTACGCGGTCGACGGCTTTGGTCTGAGACCAGATGGAGAAATAAGCCACCGCGCGTTCAATTGCGTCGGTTGCAAGACCGCCACAAGCCTTCTGCACGGTTCCTACAGTTTCTGACGGGCGCGAAGGATTGACGCTCGTATGCTTTCCCTCGGTGAAAATGCGCTCGCCAGCGAGCAGTAGCGGATAATCGCGGCCTAGTTCCGCGCGTACTTTCTCCTGGGCGGCGAGCATTGCGTCGCGATTCTCGGGAAGAGTGAAATCAAGATAAACTTCGTTGCGAAATTCGGGGAGGTTCATGGAATCTTCTTCTGTAGTTTAAAGTCTTCGTCGACCGTGGCGAAGGCGACGTTCATGTCGTGGCTGAAGCCGCACCACCAGCCTTCGCGAGCGGCTTGGGTAAGCAGCGCTGTCTTCGTTTCGATCGCTTTCAGCGGGAATAGATCAAACGCCGCGACCCACGTGGGTTTGAGATGCTCCGATGTGGGAATGAGATCCGCGAGCATGCAAAACGTTTGGCCCGCGGAAGCCGCCTTGACGATCATCATGTCGCGATTGTGGCCGGGAGCCACCGAGAGTTCGATCCCAGGAGCAATTTCAGCGGAACCCGAAATCAGTTCCATCTGCCCAGAGGCGACCAATGGATCGTAGTTACAATCACGATAACTGACTGCGTCGCGAACGTTACGCTCATGCGCATATTCCCATTCGCCGCGCTGCGTAATATAGCGGGCGCGAGGGAACGCAGGGTCAGAGTTGAGCATGTTGCCACTGCAGTGATCCCAATGCAAGTGTGTGTTTACTACGATATCGATAGCCGACGGATCGAGGTACTCAGTAATCGGAGCCACGGTTGCCGGAAGCTTCATGCGTTCACGGGAGCGGGCATCGAACTCATAACCGCCGCCGGTATCTATCAGGATCTTCTCCTTGCCCGTCTCGATCATGTAGCAATTGAACGCGAGCGGAACAAGATTGTCGCTATCGGGCGGAATTCTCTTTGCCCACAATGAGCGCGGAACTACGCCGAAGAAAACTCCTCCGTCCCAATAGTACGCTCCAGCTCGAATGAGGCTGATGCGGAAATCGCCAAGCTTTAGGGAAGCTGTCAGCCCTTCACCAGCTTGCGTCCACGCTCGAACAGGTCGGCCGCTTCATCGGCCAAAGCACGTCCGCGATCATAAAGTTCCTTGCCGCGATCCACAAGTTCCTTGCCGGATTCCGATAAGGCATCCTTGCTCTTTTCGGTGGTCTTGCTAATGTATTTGCGAGTATCCCGGCCGGATTTCGGCGCATACAGAAGAGCCACGGCCGCGCCAGTGACCGCCCCCGCTAAGAACCACACAATTCCCGAGCCGCTATCGTCTTTTGCCATCGTGTCTCCCTATTCGGTAGGATATCCTGAAATCACTATGCCAGAAGAAGATTCACGGAAGATGGTTCCATTCTTTAGTTCGTCCAACCACGATTCTGAAATGGAGGCCACTGCCATTCATAGCGTGCTGGAAGCGAATGGAATTCCGTCGATTTTAATTGGGCCTGCGTCGTTGCCCTCATTGGAGTTTCAAGTACAGGTTTCTGAAGAGAGGCTGGCGGATGCGGTGCAAGCTGTCGCGGAAGCGCGTGCGGCCGGTCCGGCGGCGGCGGCGGAAGCTGAGCTTGAGAGTGAAAAAATCGGTTGAGTCGTAACGGTACTTACCAAGTGGCTAACGAATCTGATTGCAAGAAGGTGAAACCTTTGGGATTGTTCGTGGTTCCGAAGATACCGAAACCGCCGTTGGCGAAAGTCGTCACCTACACTGCCAGCGGGCAGGTTGTCATTCAAAGCGAGTTCAGCGACCAACTGGAAGAGTTGACCAAGGGCTACATCGCTGAATATAAACCTCGCGGCATTTCGGAACTATGCCTGGTTCGCGACCTGGCGTCCGCCCAGTGCCGGTGCGAATATACGCAACGTCTGATCGACCAGGTGGGCGACCGCGCCAGCGAGAAAACAATAGCAGCGTTGAGGCGCTATCAGGCCAGCAGCCGTGGGATGCTGAAGCGTTCGCAGAAGCTACTCAAACAAATTCAGAAGGCGCGTGCGGCGGAAGAAGCCCGCAAACCGCAACTTGTCAAGCCGAAAACAATTGCCGGACGCTGATTCCGAGGAAGGCAAGAGTCAGGCCAATCATAATCACGACGGTCGCCCATCCGAACACGTTATAGGTTCCGGAACTTACCCATTCTTTCATCAGGCTCTGCTTGTTGATCAACAGGATCATGAAAATCAACACAAATGGCAGGAGCATGCCGTTGAGCACCTGCGACAGGAGAATCATTTTGTACAAGGGAAAGTTGGGAATCAAAACCACGCCCGCGCCCACGACGATCAGCAACGTGTAGAGCCAGTAAAAGATTGGCGCCTCCCTGAAAGACTTGTTGACGCCGGATTCAAAACCGAGCCCTTCGCAGACAGAGTAAGCGGTCGACAAGGGCAGGATGCAAGCGGCAAACACCGAAGCGTTAAACAAACCCGCTGCGAAGAGTAGAACAGCGTAGCTTCCAAATGGCGCGAGGCCTCTGGCAGCTTCCGCCCCGTTGTCAAGATCCCGAGGGTGGACGGACCAGATCGCTCCGGCACACGCGACGATAATGAAGAAAGCAATGACCGAGGTCATGATGCAACCCACAATGACCTCGATGCGCGATTCCGCGTAATCCTTCGCGGTAATGCCTTTTTCGACGACGGCAGCCTGCAGGTAGAACTGCATCCAGGGCGCGATGGTGGTGCCCACCATCCCGATGATCATCGAGATGTACGGGGGATCGAAAAAAAGCCGTGGCCGGACCGTGTTAAAGGCGGCTTCCTTCCAGTTGGGCTTCACCAGGAACCCGGAGATCACATACGTAATGTACAGAACGCAGGCAAAGAGGAAGATCTTTTCGACGCTGCGATAGTTTCCTTTCACCGCAATCAGCCAGACGACCAGGGCCGCAATAGGCACCGATATGTATTTGCTGACATGAAAGAGTCCGAGAGAATCCGCAATTCCGGCAAACTCCGACATGATGTTGGTCATGTTGAGAAGGACCAGAAGCGCCATGGTAAGAAACGTGACGCGAAGACCAAATTCCTCGCGGATCAGATCGGAGAGTCCCTTTCCGGTGACAGCGCCCATTCGTGAACACATCTCCTGGGTGAGGATGAGCATCACGGTAATGGGAAGAAGAGTCCAGAGCGGCAGGTAACCGAAGCGCGCGCCGGCCTGCGAATATGTAACGATTCCGCCAGCGTCATTGTCGACCACGGCGGTGATGAAACCTGGGCCGATGACGGCGAAGAAGATTGCGATGTGGTATTTGAAACGCCTGATCAGGTTCAGCATTTAAGGTTCAACATGCGGGCTATTTCTGCCGGAGGACGGAAATGATATCGTCCGCGGTCACAACGCCCGCCAGTTTGCCTTCGGAGTCCACAATCGGTAGGGTAATGAGGTTGTATTTATCAAACAATTCGGTGAGCCGGTCCTGGTCTTCGTCGACATGAGCTTTGCGGAGTTTCTCCGGCGCAAGGGATGACAGTGTGGTCTCGCCGCTTGCAAGGAAGATGCGCGCAAGAGGAACGCTTGCCTTAAGGAGTCCATCGGGATCGACCAGGAAAAGAACGTTCAGACTTTCGAGAACCTCTTCCTGACCGCGCAGAAACTCCAGGGCGGCGGCAACCGTGGCGTCTTCGGGCAGGGCCACGTACTCGGTATTCATCATGCCGCCGGCTGTGTCCTCTTCAAATTCAAGTAGCTCTCGAACCTCGCTGCCGGGCTCGCTCTCCATCTCCTCGAGAATTTCCTGGGAGGCGGAATCTGCCAGTTCAGAGAGAGCATCGGCCGCTTCGTCGGGCGACATTTCTTCCACGATGTCGGCGGCGACTTCGGGTTCCAGCGATTCAAGGATGCGAGCCTGCATGCGGGGATCATCTATCTCCGAAAGCGCGTCGGCGGCGGCTTCGGTGTCGATGGATTCGAAGATGGCCTCGCGTTCGGCGCTGCCCAGTTCCTCAACGATATCGGCAAGGTCGGCTGGATGCATCGCCTCGAGGCGGTCGTGGGAGATATTGAGGCGGAGGCGGCGCTGCGGGTCCGGCTCAATGATGTCGCAAAAGTCCCAGCGGATGGAATTGGGGGCGATTGGGCGTTGCAGGCGCCGGATGAATCGAGGCGGGAGAACTCCCTGGAGCAATCGCCGGAAGATGCTGCGGATGCCCACGTCGACCTCGATCACCTTGATAAAATCGCTGCCGTCGCGATTTTGAATCTCCAGCGTGACGTCGTTAACCCGGACTACCTTGCGGCCGTCCACATCGATGATTTGCTGGTCGAGGAGATCGCGCCCGATGCGCAGCATGTATTCATCGGAATGGTAAGGGAACAGCTTCTCGTCATTGAGGTGGATGCCGTCAAGTGAGATGCGCGAGACCTGATCGTAGCGGACGGAAAGCCAAGTGACGCCGGCGCCAACCAGGAACCGGTCCACGCGCGCGGGATCGATAAGCGGGACCAGGGCGGCGTCCTTGACACGGCCGAGACGCCGGCCCTTAAGGTCGTAGACCGGGAGCGAGAGCAGTTCGGTGAAATAGATGATTGGTTCGGCCATACTGGTCCGCCGGCAAGTCTGACCTCAATATGACTCACCCTAGGGCGAGTGGCAAGCAGAAAACAGAGACTAACGAATTTGTATTGAAAATGGCCTTAAGGCCATCATGCCACCGCGGAGCCAAGGTGAAACATGCGCCGCCTTCCAGCTTTCCTTCAAGCCTGGAACGGCGGCCAACTTCGCGTCAAGAAGAGCAGCTTCAAGAAGCGAATCGCTGTGGTCGGAGAAAAGCAGTTCGTACAGCGTGCGCTTGGGCGGATAAGTGACAAGAGTGATGCGCTCGCTCGATGCGATTTTGGCTTTTTGTTTGACAAGTTCGATCGCGCGGTCCAGGCCACCCAGTTCGTCCACCAATCCATTCTTCTTGGCTTGTTCTCCCAGCCACACCCGGCCTTGAGCCAGCGGCTCAATTTCGTTGAAAGCACGCTTGCGCGAATCGGCGACCTTGGTGACAAAAGCGCGGTAGTCAGCGTCTATCCCCTCACGGAGCTTTGCGCGGCCTTCCGGGTTGAGGGGTTCATAGTCAGAATCGATCGCTGCGAAACGCCCGCGTTCAATTAGTTCTTTATCGACACCGAGTTTGTCGTAAAGCCCATGAAGGTTGGGCTTGCCGAAGACGACTCCGATCGAACCCGTAAGGGTTCCCGAATACGCGACGATCGGGTCGCCGGTCATAACCATGTAATAGCCACCCGAAGCCGCATCGTCGGACATCGAGATGACGACCGGCTTTTTCTTGCTGAGATTATTCATGGCTCGCCAGATTTCGTCAGACGCCGTGACTTCCCCGCCCGGCGAATTGACTCGGACAATAACGCCTTTGATATTGGAATCGTCCTGAACCTGACGCAGGAGTTTGTTGAAGCCGACAGACTCGATACCGCTGTCCGAGTTGCTGTCCGGATCGCCGCGCGAGATGTCTCCCTCACCCACAACAAGAGCGATGCGCTGCTTCCCAGCGATCGAGGCTGGCGTAGCCGTACGAACGTATTCCTTTAGCGAAACCTTTTTGGGTTCCGCTCCGTTCAGTGCGGTCTTGATTTCAGGCATCACTTCGTCTTCGAACTTGACTCCGTCGACCAAGCCTACCGAAGCCGCCTCAACCGAGAGAAAAGGACCGTTATCGATCGTTTCGCGGATCTGGGCGGCGGTCTTTCCCCGGCCAGCCGCGATCACATCGACCAAGTCGCCATAAAGGCCGTCGATCACACTGTTGAGCACTTCCTTGGTTTCCGGGCTCGCGTTCGAGCGCGTAAACATATCGCCGAAATCTTTATACTTGCCGGCATGTTCGACGTCCACCTGCACGCCTAGCTTGTCCAAAGTCCGTTTGAAATACATGAGCTCAAAACGCATGCCTTTAAGGTCCAGAAGACTCTCCGGCTCAATGTAGATTTTGTTTGCGCCACTGGCGAGATAGTAATCCCGCAAATTGGGCGCTTTTAGGTAAGCGTAAATCGGTTTGCCCGACTTCTTGAACTGATCGAGATCGGCTTTGATCTCTTGCATTTTCCCCCAGCCGATCGAGGGGCCATCGGGCTCCAGCAGGACAGCTCGAATATGCGGGTCGGCAGCGGCCTTATGTAGGGATGACCAGACGTTTTCGACCGTCACCGGAGCCTTGGAATCAAGAAAGGGAATCCCGCTGTAATCGACCGGTGGCCGTTCTGGGACATCACCCTCCAACCTTAGAACGAGCACTGAATTATCGGAGACAGTAACAGGCCTTTCACCTTTCTTACCAAACGAAACAGCAATGGCGGCACAAGCGATGACGACCAGGACGACGGCGAACACGATCCCTGTGAGGACACCGATAAGAAATTTAAGCATTCTGCCCTGACGTTAACACAAGCTCTATCGGCAGATCCCATTGGAATTAGAGGTCTAAAGTTCCGAGCCAGTCCTGACGATAAGACTTTGGTTGTCGAAATCAATGAAAAACGGTTCTGGTCTATTCGTCATCGTCGCGCTGTCAGGAGCGTCCGCCCTGGCCACGCAGCCGCAGTTCCCGGCATTCTTCGCGGAAAATCATGGGCAAGCTCCCGATAGCGTCCGCTTTGTCATGCGAAGGCCAACGGGGACCGCTTTCTTCTCGCGCGCTGGGGTCATGATCGCCCTGCCGGAAACATCGCTAGACATCCGGTTCCTGAATTGTGCAAAACAACCTCTGCTCGAAGGCCGCAAGAAGTTGGATGCCGTTGCTAATTTCTTCGAGGGTAGCGACCCAGGAAAATGGCAAGGCAACGTTGCCCTATATCAGCAATTGGTTTATAAGGAGCTTTGGCCGGGAATCGATGCTGTCTACTCAACGAGCAAAGATGCCTTCAAGTCTGAATTTCGTGTGGGACCCGGAGCCGACCCGTCTGCAATTCGCTGGCAGTATGGCGCACCGGCGCGGGCCCAAAGAGAAGCTGACGGCTCGCTCCAGATTCGCGCGGGTGGACAAATAGTCCGCGAAGCAGCTCCGGAGATTTATCAAGTGGTTAGTGGCGAGAGAGTTGCAGTGGCAGGTTCGTATCAGGTTGCGGCGGGCGGCGCCGTAAGCTTCCAGGTTGGCCCGTACGACCGCAGCGCGGAACTGGTGATCGATCCGGTAATCGTGTTCACGTCACTCCTGGGTGGTTCGAGTCAGGATCAAGCAAGCGGAATCGCGTCCGATGCTTTCGGGAATATGGTGGTCGCAGGTTGGACAAGTTCAACCAACTTCCCGGTGACAGCTGCGTCCCGGCAACCCCAGTTCGGAGGTAGTGTCGATGCTTTTGTCGCAAAGTTCGGTGGTAATGGGTCCGATTTGATCTTTTGCACCTTCCTCGGCGGAAACGGGGACGACCGCGCGATGGGAGTCGCTCTCGATAGCCTGGGAAACATATACGTCGCCGGCCACACTGCTTCGAGCAACTTTCCGGTTGCATCCGCCGTTCAACCCAAGCTGAACGGATCGGAAGACGCCTTCGTCACGAAGCTGAACGCCTCGGGAACGAGGATTCTGTACAGCACCTATCTCGGCGGTAGCAATGTGGATAGCGCAAATGCCATCGCGGTGGACAGCTATGGCGCGGCGTACATAGGAGGTGACACCTCCTCAACGGATTTCCCTGTTCTCGACGGAGCCTACACCGCTAACATGGGCGGACAGGACGGATTCATCACGAAGCTGACGTCCGCCGGCACTGCGATCGTCTACAGCACATACCTCGGCGGGACGGCGGCCGATCAAGTCGGTGCGATTGCGGTGAATTCCGCGGGCAACGCGTTCGTCACGGGGTCTACGTTCTCAGTCAATTTCCCTGTGAGCCACGCCGTTCAGTCCGCAACCGGAGGCAACCAGGATGCTTTCGTCGCGGAGTTTCTTCCAGGCGGCAATGCTCTAGTGTTCAGCACTTATCTGGGTGGAACTAGCGGTTTCGCCGGGCTTCCCGAACAAGGTCAGGCGATCGCGGTTGACACAGCCGGGAACATCTACGTCGCCGGGACCACCAGTTCCACCAATTTTCCCGTGACCGCATCGGCCCTTCAACCCACGTTTGCCGGGGGCAACCTTGACGGCTTCCTCACACAGTACAGTCCCGGTGGAGTCAAAGTGAACTATTCGAGCTTTCTGGGGGGCAGCGGACTCGACTTGATAAATGGAATCGCGGTCGACAGCTTCGGTTATGTCACGGTCGCCGGCGACACGACTTCATTTGATTACCCCAACACGCGGGGAGTGCAAAAACAGCTCAATGGCAGCTATGATGCGTTCGTCACTAAGTTTCTGTTCAGCGGCACTTCCTGCACGTTGATCAATAGCAGCTTTCTTGGCGGGTCGGGCTCTGACACGGCAGTTGGAGTCGCCTTGAATCGGAACGGCGACGCGATGATAGCCGGCTATACGGGTTCTTATGACTTTCCCATCGCGATTGCCCCCTCCGCGACGAAAGTCCTACAGAGCTCAAACCTTGGCCTTACAAACGCGTTCGTGGGCAAACTTTCCAACCCGTTCTTCCCTGCCGTTTACAAGCAAGGTTCGAGTGAACCAGTGATGAACCTCGATTATGCACATGACGGTCTCTTTGACGGCGAAACCTTCACTGGAAAACAGATCCAGTGGGGCAATCCGGGCGATATCGTGATTCTCGGTGACTGGAACCAATCGGGCACAGTCAAGGTGGGCGTCTTTCGAAACGGGCTCTGGATTCTAGACTCAAACGGCAACGGAGTTCTCGATGCCGGCGACCGTCAGTTCACGTTCGGACAAGCTGGCGACATCCCAGTAGTTGGCGATTGGAATGGCACTGGAGTTGTCAAGGCGGGCGTGTTCCGCAACGGCACTTGGATCCTGGATCTGAGCGGTCTGATCGCGGGGCAATCGACCGGTCTCACGAACATTACCGCGAGTTATGGCGCGCCCGGCGATATTCCCGTGGTCGGCGATTGGACCGGAACCGGGACTTCCAAGATCGGACTGTTTCGGGATGGCTTCTGGATCCTCGACGCCAACGGAGATTACGTTATGAACGCCACCGATCCGTTCTACATCTTCGGGCAACCAGGGGACACTCCATTGACGGGCGATTGGGATGGTTCCGGCGTCAGCCATCCCGGGATCGTACGAAACAATCATTGGTTCCTGAACTACAAGTGGAACAACGAGACAGGTCCGCTAGGCAGCGCCGGTACGGAACTCACCTTTACGTTTGGGGCCGCAGGCTCCACTCCGATCATCGGCAAGATTTACTAGTGAGCAACCGTTGGGCTACATTTCAAACCCGCCAGGAAGTCTTTGCTGAAAACCGCTGGCGCGCCGTTCGTATCGACGAAGAACTCGTACGTTAGCGGCTTCCCATTGACGGTGACCGCGGCACCGCGCTTACCCTGGCGCGGATTCCAGCGGAACTCATAGCCAACGCCGGAGCGGGTGGTGGTATCCGCATCGGCGAAGAAGCGGAACACGGCCCAAAGCCCGGTGTACGGCTCTCCACCGATTGGATTGCCGCCCCCCGTGAGCTTAAGATCCAGGTGGAATCCCGGGGTACCAGGACCCGGCCAGGCATAAGTACGCTGACCGCCTCCGCTGAGATGGGCCGTGTCGCCGTTGACCGTCAAATCAAATTCGTCGATCAGGTCGGACTTTACCGGCCGGAGCGTATAGCGGAAGTTAGGATCGGTTCCGGTATCGCCGTAGAGAGCCTTGGAGAAGGCAACGGCCTGTTTGAAAAAGAACAGGAAGCGGTTGTCGATCTGGGCCGGAGAATTCGGTACCGGAACACAATCGGAGCCGCTGCACAGCACGAAGCTCTTGAGGCCGGTTTCGTAGAACTGCCACAATTTGCCGTCCTTCGCTTTGAAGATGGAGTTGAGTTCATCGAGGCTCACTTCAGGATCGGCAACCGGGTTAAAGGGAAACTTATTGGTGACCAGATTCAGTGCAGAGCAAAGCGCCCGGCCTTTCGCATTGATTTCCGCTACGCCCATCCCTTTCGCGAGGGCCTCCGCATTCGTGATCGGCTCGAGCATCAGGTCGTTGACCTTGGCTTCGATGTGGGCTTCGTTGTCGACGGGGAACGTCGAGGTAAGCTGCCGTGTGTTGAGCTTCGCAGCCGCGGCGTCCGCCTGAGTCGCGGAGGCAGCTGCGGGG
>Ga0302325_10029530_pt1 | contig 11326 bp, 10 predicted proteins | sample Palsa_T0_2_FD_201948 | JGI IMG/M metagenome (GOLD analysis project Ga0302325, IMG submission 201948) | Peat permafrost microbial communities from Stordalen Mire near Abisko, Sweden - Palsa_T0_2 | ecosystem: Environmental > Terrestrial > Soil > Palsa > Peat permafrost | place: Sweden: Abisko...
GCGACATCTTCAGCGTCACCTTGCCCTACCCGATGGAGAAGCGGCCCGGCAGTCCCGTGCCCAGGCCCGCCGACGGATTCACAGGCGACAGGCTCGGGGGCACCCTCGGCACCCTCTTCGGCACGGTCGTGGCAGCCATCCCGGCCGTGCTCGGTGTCTTGTTTACCCGCTCGGATCCGGCGACGGTCCGGATGCCGGTGCTCGTGGTCTGCGCTGCCGGATATGGCCTCGTGCTGGCCTGGATCGGTGGGCGCTTGGCCGCCCGCGCGGCCGAGCCGCGGTTGCCCGAGCTTTACCAGATCGCCGTCCGCAGCAAGCTTTAGCCGATCCGGACGCAGCATGCAGCAAGCTTTAGCCGATCCGGACGCGGGATGAGAGCGCCGTTCCGTGGTCGATTACACAAGCAGCTTGTTCAACTTAATTGATCAGTCTAGACTGATTAAATGGGAGCGAGCGGAGATCACCAGAACACGGCCGAGACGGCAGTCAGGCTGGCGGTGGCGGTCAAGCGGCTCCAGGCGCGGATCCGGGAGGAGGCCGGCGTGGTGTCAACCGGTCTGTCGGTCGCGCAGGTGTCGATCTTCAGCCGGCTGGTGCATGAGGGACCGGTCACAGCCGCGTCCCTGGCCGCGGCCGAGCACGTCAGCCAGCAGGCCATCGCGCAGAGCCTGGCCGGGCTCAAGACCGGTGGCCTGGTCAGCGTGCAGCCGGACCCGGCGGACGGCCGCAAGAGCCTGCTCGAGGTGACCGCGGCCGGCCGCGCGCTGTACGAGACCATCCTGGCCTCACGAGACGACTGGCTGATCCGGGCGATCGAGTCGGCCATCGGCCCGGACGAACGCCCGGTCCTGGATAAGGGGATCGAGATGCTTGAGCGACTGGGCGACGTCGACCTGAATCCTGGCCGGGAAATGCGATGACGGCGGCTTCGGCCCCGGTCGGCACCGCGCCGCCAGGAGCCCCGCGCGGCGGCGGGAACGCTTTCTCGTGGCGGTTCACCACGCCGCTGTTCATGGGGTCCGCGCTTAATCCGGTCAACAGCTCCCTGATCGCGACCGCACTGGTGCCGATCGCGGCGGCGATGCACGTGTCGGTCGGCCGGATCGCGGTGCTGGTCTCGGCGCTGTACCTAGCGAGCTCGATCGCCCAGCCGACGGCCGGGAAGCTGTCGGAGGAGTTCGGGCCGCGCCGGGTGTTCCTGGCCGGGATCATCACCGTGCTCATCGGCGGGGTGGTGGGCGGGGTGGGCCAGAACCTGACGACGCTGATCGCGGCCCGGGTCCTGATCGGTGTCGGGACCTCGGCCGGGTACCCGTCGGCAATGCTGCTGATCCGCCGGCGCGCCGAGCAGGCCGGGCTGGACAAGCCGCCGGGCGGGGTGCTCGGCGGGCTGCAGATCGCCGGAGCGGCGACGGCCGCCCTGGGGCTTCCCTTGGGCGGCGTGCTCGTGAGCGCGTGGGGGTGGCGGGCGACGTTCTTCGCCAATGTCCCCGTCGCGCTCGTCACGCTGGTCATGACCGTATCCGGGATTCCCCGCGATGCCCGGGTGCAAGGATCGCGGAGAGCCAGGGACATAGCCGCCCGCATTGACCTGGCTGGCATCGCCGGATTCGGCGGGGCGATGACGGCTCTGCTGATATTCCTGATGTCGGTGCCGCGACCGGACTGGGTCGCGCTGGGCCTGGCTGTCGTGCTGGCCGCCGGCCTCCTGTGGTGGGAGCTGCGGGCCAGCCACCCGTTCCTCGACGTGCGGCTGCTCGCCTCGAACCTGGCGCTCACCCGCACCTACCTGCGGTGGGCGCTGATGGCGCTGTGCGTCTACACCGTGCTCTACGGCATCACCCAGTGGATCCAGGCCGGCCGGGGGCTGTCTGCCAGCGAAACCGGCCTGCTCCTGCTCCCGATGAGTGCCGTCTCGGCGATCATCATGGGGCCGATCTCGAAGCGCAACCTGATCCGCGGCCCGCTGATCGTGGGAGCAGCGGCCTGCCTCGCCGGGGCGGCCGGGGTCCTGTTCCTGACCACGAGCACCCCGGTCAGCTGGATCCTGGTCGTCACGCTGGCCTTCGGGATCGCCCTCGGCGCGGCCGCCAGCGGGAACCAGACCGCCCTGTACACGCAGGCTGCCAGCGGTCAGCTCGGTACCGCCTCGGGCCTGTTCCGCACCTTCGGCTACGTCGGTTCCATCGCGTCCTCGGCCATCATCAGCATCGTTTTCCACAAGAGCGTCAGCGATCACGGCCTACACGTCATCGCGGTCATCATGATCGCCACCAGCGTCATAACGCTCCTCGTCACCGTGGCGGACCGCCGGCTCCCGGCCAAGGCCCCGGCCGTCGCGGCGGTCAGTGGCCCGCCCGCGGAAATGAACAGCGACCCGGCCACCGCCCGCCCGGCCACCGCCCGCCCGGCCACCGCTCGCCCGACCACAGCTCGCCCTACGACAGAGGAGAACTTATGACGCTGCCGGCAATCGACCCCCGGCGTACCGCGCTGCTCGTGATGGACTATCAGGCCGGAATCCTGGACCGCCTCGGCGACGCCGAGGCCCTGCTGTCGTGCGCGGCGGACGCCATCGCGGTCGTCCGCGACAGCGGCGGGCAGATCGGCTACGTCCGGGTCGCCTTCGATGACGCGGACTACGATGCGGTTCCCCGGCACAGCAGGTTCGCGTCGGTCGGCCCGGAGATGCACCGCGACTCCCCCGCGACCGCCGTGCACGACAGCGTGGCACCCGAACCGGGTGACATCACCGTCCGCAAGACCCGGGTCGGCGCCTTCTCCACCACCGACCTCGACCAGCAGCTGCGCGATCGGGGCATCACCACCCTCATCCTCGCCGGGATCAGCACCAGCGGCGTGGTCTTGTCCACTGTCCGCGACGCCGCCGACCGCGACTACCAGATCCTCGTCCTCGCCGACGCCTGCGCCGACCCGGTGCCCGGCGTGCACGAATTCCTCACCGAGAAAATCTTCCCCCGGCAGGCAAGCGTGATCACCAGTGCCGAGCTCAAGGATCTGCTATCCGGGCCGGGCGACGTGGCTGGATAGCTTGGGCGGCGGCCGTGCCCGTTCGGCCTAATGCGGAGAATTTTGACGGAACGGACACGGGTGAAACCTTCCGGTCATCATCGATCGTTCACGTTGCGAACAGCCGAAACGTGGAATAACACCCGGTAGGGAGCGGGGCGGCTCTTCGGTGTCGGCGGGCGAGCAAGGAGGACACCGTGATCGGTGCCAGCTGGGCCGGACGGCGGAAAGTTACCCGGCTGATCCGCCGCTGGCTGCTCGGTACCGCCCTGCTGCTGGCCCTGGCGGCCACGATTGCCGTGTTCGCGGGCTCCCGCCCGGCCGCGGCGGCCGGACGCAAGCCCGACGCGGTCAGCTGGGTGACGAGCTGGGGCGCTGGCCCGCAGGCCGCCGGGCGCGACACGCTCGCCGCCGCCGGCTTCGACAACCAGACGGTCCGCGACGTCATCTTCGCCAGCGTCGGCGGTGACCCGATCCGGCTGGAGCTGACGAATGCCTACGGCACCTCGCCGCTCCGGATCGGCCGGGTGACGGTCGCGGTGGCGGGCCCGGACGGCGGGCTGGCGCCGGGCACGACCCACTCGGTGACCTATCGCGGCCGGGCATCGTTCCAGATCCCGGCCGGCGCGCAGGTCCTCAGCGACCCGGTGGCCATGCGGGTGTGGCCGCTGCAGGAGCTCGCGGTGAGCGTTTACCTGCCGGACCAGACGGGCCCGGCGACGTACCATTCGCAGGCCTTTCAGGTCAACTGGGCGTCGGTGCCCGGTGACCACACCGCTGACCAGGACGCGAGCGCGTTCGTCGTCCCGACCACGTCGTGGTACTACCTCAGCGGCCTCATCGTGCGTTCGGCCGGGGCGGACGGGACCGTGGTGGCGATCGGCGACTCGATCACCGACGGCGTGGGTTCGGCCGTCGACGCCAACGCCCGCTGGCCCAACGACCTGGCCCGCCGGCTGGACGCGGTGAGCAGTCCCACGCTGGCGGTCGCCGACGAGGGGATCGGGGGGAACCGGGTGCTGACCGACTCGCCGTCTTATGGCGTCAGCGCCGAGGCACGGTTCGAGCGGGACGTCCTGGACCAACCCGGGGTCCGGGACGTCATCGTGCTCGAGGGAATCAACGACATCGGCTTCAGCACGGGTCCATCGCGCGTCGGAGGGCTTCCGCGACCGGGCACCGGGGTCAGCGCGGCTCAGATCATCGCTGGGTACCGGCAGCTGATCGCCGCGGCGCACGCCCGGGGACTTCGGATTTTCGGGGCGACCTTGCTGCCGTTCCAGGGAGCGGGGTACTACACCGCGGCGGGCGAAGCCACCCGCGAGGCGGTGAACCACTGGATCCGGACCAGCGGCGCCTTCGACGGCGTCATCGACTTCGACAAGGTGATGCGGGATCCGGCCGACCCGCTGAGGCTGAACCCGGCGTATGACTCCGGCGATCGCCTGCATCCCAGTGACGCCGGCTACCAGGCCATGGCCAACGCCATCAACCTGGCCATGCTGCTGCCGCAATAACAGCTCCAGCATTGCGCCTGGCGGAGGTCAATTTAGCAGGTCGTCGAAATCACCTTTCTTGACGCCCATGACAAATTCCCGCCATTTATCCGGAGTATAAGTAAGGACGGGGCCGCTAGGTTCTCTAGAGCTTCCGATCAGGACGGCCTGACCGCTGGCCGCCACCTGGACACAGGCTCCGCCGTTGCAGTTGAGGGCGGTGCGCCAGGTGATACTATTGTGACCCCATGGATATTCCATGACATTATCTCCTGAGGTGAGGTAACTTATTTGCGACGCGCGATGGAGGTCAGCTTAAGGCGACATGACCATCGCGGATTTCCTCGATCCTCTTCGCAGAGGCCCTGGTGTTGAGGGCAACATCGCGCAGATATTCAAGCCCTTCACGGTATCGCGCCAGCTCGTCTGGTTTTTCCAGATACAGGTGACTAACGAGGCCTTCGACGAACACCAGGTCTGGCAGTGAGGAGCTGCCAAATTCTAGATAATCAAAGTTGCTGTCTACCGCAGCGTAGGCGCCAACATCGTACGGTATAACCTGGACCGCTACTCTCTCTCCCTTGATAAGCGAGAGTATCTTTTCGAGCTGGGCTCTTATCACCGCAGGGCCGCCTACCTGGCGGTGCAGGACCGCCTCGTCTAGCAGAGCACGGTACCGCGGAGCCTTGGCCTGCCAGAGCAGTCCCTGGCGGCGCATGCGCGCTTCCACGCGCTGGTCAAGAATATCCGTTTCGATTTTGGGGGCGATACCCTTGATAATCTCCCTGGCATAATCTTCGGTCTGCAAAAGCGCTGGAACGAAATACATGCCGAAGCATGTAATGACCGTTGCCGCCTGTTCCAGTCCGATAAAGGGAGAAATCTTGAGATCGTTGTATTGGGTCCACCAGCCTGATACGCGCGCCTCACGGGCCAGCCCCATCAACTCAGCTGACGTCTCGACGTCGATCTCGTATATCCGGCACAAGTCCCTGACGTCGCGCAGGGTCGGACGGCGCGCGCCGGTCTCGGCCCGGCTGATCTTAGTCGGGGAACACAGGAGCTCCTTGGCCACGTCGTCGACCGTGAGACCCTTCGCGGTCCGGAACTCGCGTAGGCGCAGGCCGAGTTCGCGTTGGCGAATGGTTGGGCTCACGTCCGCCATCATGCGCCCCCCTTCTCGCAGGCAAGCACGACGAACTTCCGCCGGGGCCAGGGGGCGCCTGAGGCCTGGCCCCGAGTCATGCGCATTGTACTTATGTTCTGAGCCATTGGCATGTGCCGTATTGCACAGGCTAAAGCGTTGCTGCCATCGGAGTCAACCTGCGCCCTCGCGGAGGTCGCGCTCGATGTCAGAGCAGGCGAAGCTGACGGTCGGCGGGCTTGCGGGGGCGTTGGGGGGTTTTGGGGTCGGGTGAGCCGAGGAGGGCCGGATCGATCGCGGTGAGGAAGAGGGATCGGCCGGCGGGGCGATCGGAGCCGTAACGGGTGCGGCGGGTGGCGCAGCTGAGGAGGAGTCTGGCGCGGGCTCTGGTTAGGCCGACGAAGAGGAGGCGCCGTTCTTCGGCGATATCGGTCTCGGCAGGGGCGGGGGCGGGGACGGCGGGGGCAGGGACCGCGGGGGCGGCGGGGGCAGGGACCGCGGGGGCGGCGGGGGCAGGGACCGCGGGGGCGGCGGGGGCAGGGCCGGTGGCGGTGGGGGTCGGGGCGGAGCCGGGGAGGCGGAGGGGGAGGAGGCCTTTTTCGCAGCCGGCGAGGAAGACTACGTCGAACTCCAGGCCTTTGGCGGCGTGCAGGGTGAGGAGGGTGATCGCTTCGGCTCGGGGGTCGAGGGCGTCTGGTTCCGCGCCTAGGGAGATCTCGGTGCGGAAGCGGTCCAGGTCGGGGCCGCAGCGGCGGGCCAGAGGGGTGAGCAGTTCACCGGCGGCGCGGATGTCGATGACGGTCGCGTCGCGCTCGCCCCGGGCGGCGGCTAGGGCTTGGACGGCCGCTCGGAGCTGCTGCAGGGCATCGCCGCTGGCCGGGATCTCGCCGCTGGCCGGGGCCTCGCCGCTGGCCTGGGTCTGCAGACTGGCCGGGGTCTCTAGGCGCATTTCACGGATGATGTCGGAGACGCCGGCGCGACGGGTTAGGAGATCGTGGGAGCGTTTGGCGTACGGGAGGCCGGCTCTGGTGAGGGCCTGGCCGAGGGGGGTGGCCTGGGCGTCGGTGCGGTAGAGGACGGCGATGTCGGCCAGGCCGAGTTTGCCGTGGCCCTGGCCGTCGGCCCGGCCGCTGTCGAGGGAGTGGAAGGAGGCGCCGCCTAGGAGCTGGTCAATGGTGGCGGCGATCCAGGCGGCTTCGGCGTGCTCGTCGGGGGCCTCGTGGAAGATGACAGCGTGGTCCTGGGCAGCGGCGCGGTCCCGGGCGGCGGCGGGGGCTTGGGCGCCGACGGCGGCGGGGGTTGCGGGCGGGGCCTTGCGGGCTGGGACCAGGGTGGTCGGAGCGATGGCTTGCATCGCGGCGGTGACGATCGCGGGGGCCGAGCGGTAGTTCTGCGTGAGCTCGACTTGGGTGGCGCCGGCAAAGTCGGCGGCGAACCTGGCGAAGATGTCGACGTCGGCGCCGCGGAAGCCGTAGATCGACTGGTCGGGGTCGCCGATCGCGGTCAGGCCGGTGCCGTCGGCGGCCAGTGACCGGAGCAAGGCGTACTGGACGGGGTCGATGTCCTGGTACTCGTCGACGCTGATCTGCGGCCAGCGGGCGCGCAGGTCGGCGGCGATGGCGGGGTGCTCGCCGAGCAGGGCGGCGGACAGCTCGACGAGGCTGTCGAAATCGACCAGGTCGCTCCCGGCTAGGTGGCGGCGGAGGGCTTGCTTGGCGTCGGGATCTTCGGACAGGGCGGCGAGAAGCTTGCGGGCGGCGCGGTCGGAGCCGGTTAGTTCGGTGGCGGCGGCGAGCCGGGCGGCCTCGTCGGCGACGCCGAACTGGACGGGCAGGCCGGCCGCGGCGTGGTGCTCACGGAGGATGCGCAGGCCCAGGCCGTGGAAGGTGGTGACGGCGGGCTCGTCGTTTTGCTGGGGACACAGGGCGGCCAGGCGGTCGCGCATCTCCTGGGCGGCGCGGCGGGTGAAGGTGATGGCCAGGAACTCCCCGGCGGGAGTGCCGCGGTCGAGGATCTGGTGGGCGATGCGGTGGGTGAGGGTGCGGGTCTTGCCGGTGCCGGGACCGGCGACGATCAGGAGCGGGCCGGCGGCGGTCGCGGCAGCGTATTGATCGGGGTCCAGGCCGTCGAGGACAGATCCGGTGACTGGTGGGGACTGAGGTGCTGACGTTACCGGGGCGGCAGACGCATTGGGGTAACTGGAACGGTGCTGGAGGGGCTGGTGGGGCTGTGCGGTTTTGGCGGGGGGAGCTGGCGGGTTGGGTAGGGAGAAGAGGGCGGGTTCGTTCCGTTCATTGGGTTTGAAGAGGCGGATGGTGCCGTATTCGCCGTCGTAGCCGGCGTCTCGGATGACCTCGCCGCGGCGCAGGCGGGCGATGGCCTCGCTGAGCAGGGAGCCGCCCGCGCGGCGGAGGTCGTCGAGGGGGACGTCGCGCAAGATGGTCAGCTCCGGGCCGAGGGCGGCGACGAGCCGGCCGATTTCGCCGACGACCTTCTTGCTCTTCGGGCCGGTGGCCAGGATCTCGCTCATGATCTCGGGCAGCTGGATCAGGTTAGTGAAGCCCGCGGCGCCGGCCGGGCGGAACCCGGGCGGGCGGTCGGCGAGTTCGGCGACGCGGTGCAGCACTCCGACTGTCAGCGGCTTAGCGCAAACCGGGCAGGTTTTAGCGAGCTCCCGGGTCCGTTCCGGATCGAAACGAGTGTCGCACTTGCGGTGGCCATCCAGGTGGTACTTGCCCTCTTCGGGAAAGAACTCGAGCGTGCCGGCCAGGCCGTCGCCGGTTTTCAGGGCCGCAGCCATGGCGAAATAGTCCAGGCTGGTGTCGAAGACCGTAGCCTCGCGGCCGAGCATCGGCGGGGAGTGCGCGTCGGAGTTGCTGACCAGTCGGTAGGCGTCGAGCGAGGAGCAGGACCAGTTCATTGGCGGGTCGGAGGACAGGCCGGTCTCCACCGCGAAGATGTGCTCGGCCAGGTCGGCGTAGCAGTCACGGACCGCGTCGAAGCCAGACTTCGAGCCGAGGACGGCGAACCACGGGGTCCAGACGTGCGCGGGGACCAGGTAGCAGCCGGGATCCGCTGCCAGGGTGATCTCGAGCAGGTCGCGGGAGTCCAGGCCGAGGATGGGGCGGCCGTCGGAGGCCAGGTTGCCGATCTTGGCCAGCGACTCGGTGATCTTGTCGGCGGCTTCGAAGCTGGGGGCGTAGAGGAGGTGGTGGACCTTGCGGGTGCGGTCGTCGCGGCGGTAGATGGTCGAGATCTCGACGGAGAGCACGAAGCGGACCGGGCCGGCGCAGACGGCGGGGGTGTCACGGAGGAGGCGTTTTTCCAGGTCGGGGCGGATGCGGAACAGGCCGGGTTCGGCCGGGACGAGGGTTTCCTTCAGTTCCGCGGACCACGCGGGGTGGGTGAAGTCGCCGGTGCCGAGCACGGTGAGGCCCTTGCGCAGGGCCCACCAGGACAGGTGCTCGATGTCGCAGTCTTTGCTGCAGGCACGGGAGAACTTGGAGTGAATGTGCAGATCGGCGATGAACATGGCGGGCTTACGATACCGGCCAGCACCGACATTCCGGCGCGGTGGTAGCCCGTTAGCCCGTTAGCCCGTCAGGAGCCGTGCTTAGGAGCCAGCGGTTTCCGTGACGAATCCAGCGGGGAATGGTTTGTCGACGCCGTGCGCGAGAGCGAAGCCGTCGAAATCGGGGAAAAGGCTCTCCTCGCTGAAGCCCAGCATCGGCTCCCATATTCCGTTCAGCGCCGCCTTCAGGTTCGCCGAAACGAAGATCAACGCCGCTCCCGGGACCGCACCGATGTCGCCGAGGCCGACCTCGCCCTGGCTCAGCCGGATCGATCCCCACGGCTCGTCGACCACCTGCCCGAAGACGAAGACAGCCTGCTGGGCGGAGATGCGCGGCGATAGACTTCGCGGTTGCCACCACAACAGCCGCCCGGCGGCCATCGCCAGCAGATCATCGATGCCGTGCTGGAGCGTCTCGGTATCGAGATGAACCGCGTTCTCGCCAAGCTCGAAACCGATCAGCACGCCATCCTTTTCAGGTTCCCAGCGGCAGGCAAACCACAGCGCGACAAACGCGTTCCGGCTGCAGTCGAGCAGCCTGGTGGCGGCGCCATGATGCTGAAGACGAGCGAGCAGTTCAAGCTCTCCCAGGCCGCTACCTAGCCCGGCCGCGCGGGTGCGCTCGATCAGCGCCTTCTCCGCGGCCCGGATACTCGACTCGTTCAGCGCGGAGCCCGGCCGGTCCTCGTGGCGCTGCCGGTAGCGCCGGACCAGCGAGGGATCAACGCCCCAGTCGATACTGGCCTGGCCTCTCCACGCGCCGATCGGAAGGCTGGCGAGCTGACCAAGCGCGATCAGCAGCTGCGACGGGTACACAGGCGCAAGACAGCTGCCGTACACCTCGTGATCGAGCACCCTAGCTCTGGCTGCCGGCTGGAGGCAAAGCGCGCAACTACTGAATGCGCTGGAATTGCGCCGTCGGCTGTGCGGCGGTCTCCGCGGGATTCAGCGCAGGACCTCGACGAGGAGCACCCAGGAGTTCACGGACGCCACGGCGATGGCGATGACGAAGGCGCCCGGGAGCCAGAACAGGCCACCTCCGTGGCCAGCGGCCGGGGTAATACCGCATACGAGCAGGCAGAGGGTGAGGGCGCCGGCGCGGACGGGGGAGATGGCGCTGGCGACCGCCGTCAGCAAGATGAAGGCGGCCAGCACCCCTTTCAAGATGTGAGGGGTGAGCGTGACGATGCAGATCACAAGGATGTTGAGCTTCGCGACGAGGGCTTCAAGGGCTCGCCCGGTGAGGAAGTTCTGTCCCCGCTTGTGGTCGAGATCGAGCAGCGTGCTCATGTTGACGCTCAGCCGACGAATATGAGTCCGGCCAGGGCGGCGGCGGCGCCGCCGGCGCACGCGAGCAGGTCGCCCCACCCGGCGGTGTCGTAGCCGGTCATCGTGCGGGAGGTGGTACCGGGACGATCGGGAGGGGCGCGGACTGAGCCAGCAGAGCGAGCAGGGTCACCGCGTCGGTCCAGGCCAGCGGCGCGACCGAAGCCGCCTGGCCGGCGGAGTTGACCTGCTCGGGGAGCGAGCCCAGCTTGGTCCGGTGCGCGGCGAGCCAGGCCAGCAGGGCCCCGGCCTGGCCGTGCTGCCCGGTTGAGGCGTCGAACAGCGCGAAGAATGCGGTCTCCGGGGTCCAGGCGACGTCGGGTGTGCCTGGCCAGTTTTTGCCGGGCCGCAGGCCGCCGTTGGGGACAGTGAGCGCTTGCTGGGCTGACCTGGCCGCCCGCAGCACCGCGGCGCCCGGCACCGCGAAAGGGGGCCCGAGGAACGTGACCGCCGCGTCGGCACCCGACCCGGGGGACAGCGCGCGCTGATAACCGGTCCGGCCGAACGTCGCCGCGATCGCCCTCGCCAGCCGGTCCGCGGCGGCCGCCCAGCGGCGGCCGTCAGTAGTGGCGGACGTCCCCCCGACGTCCGCGGCCAGGTCGGCAGCGGCGCGCAGGCCGACGAGCAGCGGCGCGGCCGTACCGAGCGTGACCTCGACCGAGTCCTCCCAGTAGTCCATGGCCGGGCCGGGCAGGCCGTCACCGGTCAGCGAGCGGACGTCAGCGTCGGCGGCCCGGACGACCATCGGCCACAGCAGCG
>Ga0302325_10029531_pt1 | contig 11326 bp, 10 predicted proteins | sample Palsa_T0_2_FD_201948 | JGI IMG/M metagenome (GOLD analysis project Ga0302325, IMG submission 201948) | Peat permafrost microbial communities from Stordalen Mire near Abisko, Sweden - Palsa_T0_2 | ecosystem: Environmental > Terrestrial > Soil > Palsa > Peat permafrost | place: Sweden: Abisko...
GGCTTGGTGCGGACGAAGTCATCGCAGTCCTGCGCGAACGACTCGCCTATCCGGAGGGCTCGGAGATTGGGGTCAGAATTGCGCCGGAGAACCTCCACGTCTTCAACGCGTCGACCCAGATGCGCGTAAATTAGCGTTGTCGGGGTGGCCTGCTACCGGTCCCGTGGACACAGAATGTCCGCGGGGAGTATAACGTGACCTTCAAAACCTTGCGAGAGGCCACTCTCCGATTCACCACGTCGTCGGCGGGTTTGGCGTCGCGTCGGCGGTAGGCGCGGCTGCTTTGTAAGCATTGCGGCCGCCGATGATCGCAGTCGGCGTTCCCGGAGCCTTTGTGGATGCCCGCTCAGGGCGGACCTTTGCCGTTCCGGGGCGAAGCTGGAAGGCAGCTATCTTGCCTAATCCTGCCCTCGAAGCCGTCCCAACGAGGGTTCCTCTGATAGTGCGAATGTCGTGATCTGCACCCTCAGCTCGAATCGAAAATACCTAGCTGATTGCGACGCGATTGCCGGCGCCAGCGCGGCAGCGGCAATATGAGGCCTCGCGTCAGCTGGAATCTCGGCGGCTCGATTAACTTCTCGGTGACTTTCGTCGCTGTACCCTATGACCTCTTGAAATGAGGAGCAGGCATGACGGACACGGCAGGAATCCCGGGCGATCGCGTTCGCTCTTTCATCGAGCGCGTTGAACGCATCGACGAAGAGGTCAAGGCCTTGAATGAGGACAAGAAGGAAGTCTTCGCAGAGGCCAAGGGAGAGGGCTTCGACGTGAAAGTCCTCAGGGAGATCTTGCGCCTGCGCAAGCAGGACAAGGACGAGCGCGACGAACAGGAGTCGCTGCTCGACCTGTATCTCACGGCCATGGAGCGCGCCGGCCCGTCGCAAGCAAAGGCGGCGTAGCGCCAAGCCCGCGACAAGAAGGTTGTTCTCACGGCGCTTCAATCAACCTTCGACAGCTCTACAGCGTCGCCTTCATCAGCGTCGACATCAGCATAACGGCGACCATCGAGACCTTGTCGACGGCGAGGGGATCGCGCTCGAGGGGATAGTCAGCGTTGGGCTTGAACCCGCCGCTCTGGGGATCGACCTTGGGGAGCCGGTGGAAGGCCGGTCGTCGTTTAGTTCTCCTGACGCATTCGCAGATTGAGCTGGCTCCAGTGGAATTTCCTCGCCGAAGAGCCTGACGGTGTGCGGACCGTCGCGCCCGAAAATCTGCTCAGGTTCGCTGGCTAATTTCACGCGAGCGAAGCCGGATGCATCGCGACGTTAGACCTTGTTCCCTTGCGTCGTGTCCGCTTCGAGGACACACCGGAGCACGGCTGCCTCGAGTCGGACAAGGAGGAATTTGCGCAGGACTGCGTGCGCGATACGGATCTCGCAGCTGTGCCGCGATCTCGACAAGCGGGTCGGCGAAACCCAAGGGTTCGGCGTCCGCGCCTCGGGCGCGCACCTTGGTCGAGCCAAGCTTCTGCAACGTCATCTTTTCGCAATCTGTGAGTCGTGCGTGACGCAAGATTCATGGCGGCGACGCATGAGGCCCGAGGCTCAGGAGAATGCACCGTTGTATTGGAGCGCCAAGCAGCTACTCGTCGACCACAAGTCGGCCGCCGCGACGACGGGCGCCATAAGCGAACAAGAAGTCCTCGAAGCGATGTGGCGCGCACCACTTCGCGAGTTCGACGAGACGATCGGGCGGCAAAGGAACGCGACGACGTCCGGGTCGGTGATACGTTACGAACTTGATGCAGTACGACAGCTGCTCGTCGGGGTCGCACAGCTCGACGACCTCAACGGGTTTCGCGGTGCCACTGTTTCGCAAGGCGGCTTCGAGCCGCCTCCAGGCGTTCGGGTCGACGCCCATGGCGAGCACCTGGGCATGGAGGAGCCAGCGTTCCCAGTCGTCCTGCCAAGCAACCTCGATTCCTCCCACCACTACTGCACCCTTGAAGCCCGCGCGGTCGAGACGTTTCCGAAACATCTCGTGGGTGCGCCTGACGTCCGCATTCCCCAGGGAGCCGGGCGGGAACAAGCCAAGGTAGATCGTCGCGACTTCATGGGGTCCGTCGGAGGCGTTGGCCAAGGCATGGAGTTGCGCAATCGGGCCGCGCCGATAGGCGAGAGCGCAAACCGCGCAGATCGGCAGCGAGCAAGAATGGTCCGCACCGTCGCACCTGAGCAGGGCGCGGCCAACATCGGGCAGACCTGGCAGCAGCACTTTGAGGCGGACCTCATTCCGCTCCTCGGCTTGGCGTCGCGTCTCCATGCCCGGCCATTTCTTCGCGGGCGCGGCGGCCGCGGGTCGCGGACGAGAACTCGCCTGCAGCTGTGTAGGCGAGCGGTGGACATGACTGATTGGCGTTCGGCGCGTGCGCAGAGAGCCCCGCTGAATACGAGCGCGGTGTGTGAGCTTTCCCATGTTGTCTCCTCTTCCATGGGATTGAAGTCTCCACGGAAGTCCGCGGTGCAGTATCGGGTCAGAATTCCGTCTGCCGGCACTGCGCTGCGGACAGGAAATCGCGACGACGCTGCCGGTCGAAGTATCTGCCGCCCGATGGCTGCCCAGTCCCCTCGGATGGTGTCGGCGAACCGTCATCGCGACGGTCGCGAGCGACACGCACCAACGCGAGAGCGGGATTCAGCGCAACGGCTTCTTTCGTTTGGCCCGGACGACGACGAAGTACGACCGGCTGCCATCCGGGAGCCGCCGCTTGACGACGTAGCTCACGCCCTCGCCTCGTGGGTACGTCTCAAGGCGCCCGACGCCAAGGAGCTCCTCCTTCAGCGTCGCCGCCCGCCGAGCGCCCCCGGCGACCTCCGTGAACCAACGATCGGTGAACCAAAATTCCGTTCGACCATCGTGCCCGCCGACGTAGACGAGGGCGCGCGCGTCGTTCCACCGCAGCGCGCGACGTCTGCGAAGCTTGAAGCGTAGCCTGCTGAGGTCGGGCGAGCGGACGTCGATGAAGCCGTGCCGCAAGCCGCCCCCGCGGTGGTGATCGATGTAGCGCTCAAATCGCTCCAAGGGGGTGATGGCGGGGCCGACGGCGCGAGGAAGCGCGCTGCTGCGCGAGGGCAGTGGGGCACTATGGGCCGTAATCACGCGTGCCGGAACCAGGCCAAGCTCCTGATCGACGAACGCCACATGGTCGCGCTCACAGGTCAAGAGCGCCCGCAGCAGCTCGGCCTCGTTCCAGGGCAGAATCTTGAAGCGGATCGCGAGGCATCCGGCGATGTAGATAGTAGCGAACTTGTCGCTGATGCGCGTGAGCTCGCGACCCGCAAGCGACTTGATGCTAGCCGCCGCATCCCAATAGGCCCGCTGCCGCGCAGCGACGAAGGCCTGGATCTGAGCGCGGTCCGCCGCGACCGCCGCCTCGAGGCGACGCCCAAATTCAGGTCCGGCCCAACCGAAATTGAGGCTGAGCCGCCGGAGTTGGTCCCCATACGCCCGAAGCTGCTCCGGCGTGCGAATGCCCTCGAACATGTAGGGGCACCCGGCCGGGGGCGGGATGTCAGCGAGGCGGTCGATCAGGGCCTCGATCTCGTCCCTCATCCCGAGATCCCGGGCGATCGAAACCACCGAGGCATTGGAGGTGCTGACCAGCGGGACGCAGAAGCTCGCTTGCTGAGTCTCCGTCGAACGACCGCGCCCCTCCCCATTCATGAGCTCGATGATCTTTTGGACATTCTCCTTCTTGGCCGAGTGCATGTTGTCGAGGAAGAGAAGCATCTGGTTGAGCGCCGCCATGACGATCTCGAGGTTGAGGTCGGTGTGGTTCCAACTGACGCCGCAACCGATCCGGCGGGTAGGATCGAGACTGCCGCCCCAGGGCGTCACGGCGATGCGCCCGGTGGTCGTCTTCCCCAGCCCGCCCTTGGAGACGAACTGCAACCCCGGGGGCTCGTAGCCAAACAGCGCGCAGACGGCACCAGTGAAGGCGAGGCAGAGGGCAGCGATCAGTCGTGTCTGGCCGCGGCAGAGGCGGGCCAATTCAAGCCATCCGCGAATGGTCCCGGTCCGATGAAGGCGGCGATGATATTGGCCATAGCGCGGATCGAAGTAACACGGGACATTCGGCTGGCCCTGCGTAGCCAACCCTGGGGGCAAGACGAATTCCTGACGACGCCCACGCAACAGGAGTTCCGGACTGAGAAAACCCGTCTTGGTGACAACCGGGAACGTCCGCTTCGCGCGGGCGTGATCGTGGGCGCGATCACGAAATGCCCGGCGAGCCGATTCCCTGATCAATGGCTCGCCCAGGCGGGTGAGGATCTTCAGCTCCCCGGATCTCGGATCGGCAAGATTGTCGACGTTGAGCAGCGCGGTTTTCTCGCCGACGGCCACTTTGAGGAAGCGCTGGCCATCCTCGCTCTCGCCAACGCCGAAAATCTTTACGTTGCGCGCGTCCTGATCCTGCAACGGTGGCACCTTGGCAGACTTGACTGTTAGGGTGCCCTTGTTTTGCGTCGTTCGTTTCTTCTTCATCATGGTCGCTTTCCCTGGGGGTATGGGATGGGAATTGGCGATGCGTATTAACAGTTGCGGTACCGGCGGGACTTCTGCCTACCTTCGTGGTCAATGTAGGCAGGTGAGAGGGAAGTTACGCTGATGTGGTTGGTGTCGCTGTCCGCACGAATTGGACCTGAATCATCGTTTTATGCGTAGTGGAGCGATTTCGAGTCCTCGGAGATGCCATGTTTTGATGTAACACTCTGTGGCAATCCGTTTTCCTCTTGCGGGGCAATCGCATGGACATCCCATTTTCGACGTAGGCGAGGTAGGCGCGGTAGGCACGTAGGCGAGCCCGCGACGAAGCAGCTCGCGCCCTTGCCCTAATCGGCGCGCTGGAGGGAGGACTCGAGCTACCGTGATGGCAGGAATCGCGCCGCCGCCATTGATGGGCCGAGCGAGGCGCTTGTCGTTGCGCCCGATGGGACGCCGGCGGCACGAACGCGCATCAGGCTGACTCCAGGTCGACCACTTTGCCGACGATCCGAATCCAGTCGTCTGCCGGGCCTGCCTTTTTGCATTCGAGATAGAACGAGTCACCAACGCCTATTTCCGAGCCCAGGACCCAATCGAGCGTTTCGCGCCCGACGCGAATCGAGAGATCCTCTTCGGGATCGAAGATTTCGTCCGTCATGTCGCTTGAGGTCAGGGGGAGGCTACGAGCCTCGTCCCGCTCGTCCTCTTGATCGAAGTCCTGAACATCATCTCGCACCGTCTGAGTGGCGACTTTAGGCGCCTCCCGCCCACGTGCCTGCTTCAGGATCTCGTCAATGCCGCCCTCATCTTGGATGTGTGCGGCGGCAGCGTCGCCTCCAACGCCTCCCCGATGCAGGTAATCGACAACGCGCGCCAACTTACCGGCAGCGTTTCGCTCCGGTTTATTGCGGGCACCGGTGATATAATAGAGAACCAAGCGCGACGTCTTGTTCAGATCGGGTTTCTCACGAAGCCCTTTAATGTTGTCCTGGGCCAGCAGTTCCGCGTAGCCGACCGCGTCCTTCAGAAATTTACGATATGACGTCAGCGCCCGCCCGATGAATTGGTAGCGCGTGTTTCGGTAACCAGTCTCGAACTCTCGGTAATCGGCATTGAGCTCATCCGCATAAGCCATTGCGCCAATCGAAAGTACGGGCCTTGCGGCACTCTCAGGACGCTGGCCGCGATCGCGTTTCTTGTTCAACATCAGCTCCTCCTGTTGAGTTCTGCGAGTCGCAGAATTTGGATTTGGCGAGGCTTGGGAAGCGCCTCCGCTTCGGCTGGTTGAATTGACGCCGCCCAAGCCTTGCCATGTGGCCACGCGACGTCATGAGTCTCGACTACCGCGATTGGTTTGTCTTTCGCCTCACGCAAAGCTCGTCACTTTCGACGATGATTCGGCCTCCTCGACGACGAGCGCCAAAGAGAAAGGGAAAGTCGTCGAACGCGTAGCGTGACCACCAGCGGGCTAATTCAGCCAGACGATCCGAAGGCAGGGGTATAGCTTTCGATCGGCTCGAGCCGGTGAAGCTTCCAGGCCGGTGATAGGTGACAAATTTCTGGAGATAGGAGATCTGAGCTTCGACGTCATTCAGCGCCTGACGCTTCAGCGGAAATCTCAGCCCGGACTTCTTCAGGGTGGTTCGGAGTCGGCCCCACGCTCTTTCTGGCGCTCCGATTGCCAGAAAGTGAACGTGAAGAATCCAAAGCCCTTGCCTTTCGGACCAGGCTGCCTCGGTTCCTCCGAGTACGAGCGAACCCTTGAAGCCGCTGCGGTTCAGTTCTTTTCGGAACGTTTCCTTAGCGGTTTTAATGTCAGCGGCTATGAGGGAACTCGGAGGATAGGCGGCGAGGAAGGCCGTGCCGATTTCGTGCGGGCCCTGATAGAGGCCCTCGATGCAACTGAGTTCGGCAACATAAGGAGCTCGGGCTTTCTCCGCACATTCGGCGCAGATCAGCGAGCCACACGGTGCATCGGACGAACAAGCCTCGACCGCTACTGCAATTTCTGGCGCAAGACCCACCAAGCCGTCGACGCGTTTCTGATTTATTGCCTGTAAATCGACTGGTTTTTTCGCGGATAACGACCCTAACGATCGACGGTGATTGGGGAGCAAGCGGCGTTTCCTGGGAGGCTTTGTCATTTGTCAGGGCCGCCAGAGTCATTATTATTATTGTCAACGCGCAGCGCCTTTCTTAATCCGGCTGCGTCGCGGCCATGAATCACCAAAGTTCCGGAATCATAGGCGTCAGCGACCTGGCCAGTGGCCGTGACAATATGAGTTCCGCGATTGTTGGGAAGCCGTGTTTCACTTGCTATGGTTAGGCCAGCCGCGGACATCTGCGATTTAAGTTCCTCGAGCGTCATCTTGATTGAATCCATCTCCTCAACTCTTTCGGTACGGCTTTCGCCTAGCTCTTCCGGCTGATGGTAAGACGCGAGCCTGGCGACCAGCGATTCCAGTGACGCCATTGTGACGAGTGTGCGACGGCCAATCCGAATGACGTCGATTTTCCCTTTGGAAATCAGGCCCCAGGTAGTCGTCGTGCTGACGCCCAAGAGGTTCCCGGCAGTCTTAACCGGGACAGCGAGCGGCTTCAGCGACTGGCTGCGGAAATCTTTCTCAAATTCGCCCTTCACCTCGCGTCCGGCCCCTGGCGCCCCATGCGCCAACAGAACCCAGGATGGCGAAATTCTTTGTGGGTAGCAATCTATGCCTTGCCAATATCAATTATTACTGGTAACTATTCGTTAGAAATCGAATTTCTAATAATTTCTGGCAACTGCTGAAGCGCCATTTTCCGAGCCGCTTTGACAGTTCCTTGGGCATGCCCAAAATCTGAAACTAAAGACTCTCCTGTCGCTGTTCTTAACTCAACTTCTGTCATCTTATTGGTTACAACTTTCTCTATCATCTCATCCGCGATGCCCTTACGTATTTTCAAAGAGCGTCCCACCCTTCCAGCAGGCGACGGTGCCAGGCCCTCATTCGCGCTTGGCTTATTGCCGGAAGGAAATTTCTGTTTTCGAAGTTGGTTTGCGAATTTATTCGAGAAGATATCCTCTCGGACGAATACGGTGTCTGAAAGTTCCCATACCTTGTTTACTCCGGTGAAATCAGAACGCCCAACCTCTTTACGATCTTGATAGCCCAAAATACCGCTGCAGAATAATAAGTCTTGAATTCGCAACTCTATATCGCCAATTTCGAAATCTCTCGTATAAATTGAGCCGTGATAGGTTCGACCGACGAAATCTTCCTCCCCTAGCGAACGAAAATTGTTTTCGTTATCGTAGGCAAACCATCCAGCAATTTGAGCCATAGTCCAACGCCGCCATTCGAATTCCTCCCTACAGATTCTCGTTTCGGCGGCGATGACCTGCTCTCGCAGGAAAAGGATTTGGCCCTCCTCTTCGAGAAGTTCTCGCGGCGCCGCCCTCGATTCGGGCTCTCCGGAAGGAGCCGAGCTTTCGGGGATATCTGTCAGTCGCCGAAATAAACGCTTCCACTCGTCAGGGGGAATGGCCTCCTCCTCTGCGTCTTCGTCGCCCGTCGCCCTGCGGGTTGCCAGCAACCATCCTCGTTCCAGCACGAGTCTCATGCGGTCGTACGGATTGTCCCCCTCTGACATAGATCGGGCGCCCAACGCGACGCCACGGTCGATTCGCGAGCTTCGGGCGATCTCTTTCGCGAACCCCGCTCGGCAAAATACGTCGGCCAGCGTAGCCGGTCCGATACGCTTGAGGCGCCATCGGCCTCTCCTGTTCGGCATTCGCCGTCCCGGTAGCCTTTCCCATATCGTCCATCCTTGGCGAGCTTTGTCCCACTGATCCCGCACAGCGTCCGGGGACCGCCAGATGAACCAAGCCGCCGCCATGGGGGCCGTCCACTTTGCCAACGCCATAACTTCGTCCGAGGGCAGGACCGCATTGCGTGCAAAAGGTTCCAGGCTGTGATCCCTCGCCCATTTCTCGGCCTGCTCCGGCGTTATTCTGCCATTCTTAGCGTCTGCAAGTTTAATTGCCCGCGGTCCTCCAGCATTTCTAGTCACCCGGTGCCCCTCCTGCTTGGCCTTTCTAGATTTCTTGCAAGACCACGATCTTAGTCAAAGTCGCAACGACGACTGCGGGACGTCCGCTAAATCCTGTCACGCAAATTCAGTCATTGAAAGCTCGAGAGAAATCCGGCGGTCGAGCCGTATTGGCTCTGGCCCCATCGGAAACTCAGGCGTGGCCTGTGCTCGATCCAATGTAGCGCGACCCGCTCGTATCCACCCGCGGCTAACGCCGCAGTTGCGGCGCGCCTCGTTCGATGAACTGCCGGCGCTTATTCGCGAGGACCTTCGCATAGGTCGCCTCGATGATTCTCACGCTGGTCCCGCAATTGTCCGCAATGATGTTGAGAGGGACCTCGCCCTCAATCGCCCGTGAGATGTAGGAATGCCGAAGAGCATAGAATGTGCCTTCGCTATCGAGCCCGGCACGCTCCAGCGCAAGAGCCATCCGGCGTTGCTGATGTGATCGGTTCCAACGGGCTCCATCGCCTCGCCTCAGCAGCGGTTCGTCGCCGGGGCGGTTACCACAAACGGCTTTGAAAAAGCTCACCGCCTCGGGTTGCAGAATGATCGTGCGCGGGCCGGTCTTACCGTCCACGCTGAGCGTCCTTGCGGCTTCATCAAAGTCGCGGATCGAGCAGGCGATCAATTCACCATAGCGCGCGCCGGTCAAGAAGCCCGCGGTCAGAAGATCGCCGAAGTCTCTGTCGGGCGTCGCCTCGATGAGCGCGCGTGCCTGCGCCTCGGAAAAGTGCGTTGCTCTCGGCGTTGCAACTCCGTGGTACGGTTTGACCAAGCGCCAGGCGTGATCGTCGGTGAGCCCATTCGCGGGATCGCGAAGCGCGTGGTTCAGGAGGGCCTTCACCATCGACAAGACGCGGTTCGCCGTGTCCTTGCTTCTACGGACAGCCTCGCGATCCGGGCTCTTCAAGGCCATCGAATTCAACCATCCCTCGAGCTTCGACTTGGTGAGGTTCGCCACGAGCTCGTCGCCAAACTTGTTGAGGAAATGCAAGTTCAGCCTGCCGCGCGTGTCGCGCGCTGTTCGCGGGTTCTTCGCTTCCAGTTTTTCCAGATAGACCTCGGCGGCACGCCGAACAGTTAGTGGCCTTGCAACGCCCGAACCGTTCGAATTGCGCGCCACCGACTGCGCTTTCTCTTGGGCCTGCCAATAACTCAGCACGCTCGCCCCGTCGGCCTCAGTGAAGTCGTCGGCCGCGCCGATTGCTCGCGTCGTCGCTCCGCCCTTGCCGTCGGCGATGCGCAACACCCAGGTGCCGGCCACCTGATTGCGCCGATAGCCGAGCGAGAGGCCAGGTCCGATCCGGAGGAACGTCGGCCTGCGCGCCACCGGCAACTTCAGCCGTGCAGTTCGTGTCTCTAAGCCGGCCTTTCGAACCGAGCGGGCCATCGCCTCTTGGTGTCCAGTTTGTGTCCCGTGGATGGGGTTGTATCACGGCGATCTATGGCGAACAAGGGCGAAGCGCGTGGCGGAATTAGCGTTGATATTTCAGATACAACCGCGTACTGTCGCGAACCATGGCGAACAACCGATGTCGCCCTCTCACGGCGAAAACAGGGGTTCGAGTCCCCTTGGGAGCGCCAACGAAATCAGTGACTTAATGCCAACTTTATTGGGACGCGCATCTTTTTGTCTTAAATTCTGTCTGAAAAGCGGCTCGGAAATGAGGCGCATTTAGGGTAGGACGCTCGTTCTCAAAATCGGGAAGCTTTCCAGTCGGAACGGGCGGCGGTCTTGCAACCCTCCGTCAAAGTGATAGCGACGATCCCAGCGTTTTGGGGAAATGGTCGGTACCGGTAGAGTTGCCATTCAACAGAAGCCAGCGGTTTAGGGTCTCCGGTTCCTTGAGCCAGTAAGATTAGACGCCAATGATCGTGTTCGACGATGCCGCGCGGCGGCCCCGATGATCGTCATGACTCTGATCGTATTCGCTGGGCAGTTCTGGATGACCGGCGCGTGCTGGTCCAAGCGGGGGTAAAAGTGCTCCGACTCGGCGGTCGCCAAGTGGCCATCGCCAGCCCGGGCAAAAGGCACGTCGAATTCGACCTTGTGGATTTCTATCACAACGCCGCGACGCTGCACGGTGTGGATACTAGCGGTCTCGCTTGACGATGAACGGCTCGTCTATACTCGGCTCGTCGATGTGGTACTTAAAGCCGAGGCTCTGCAGGATATCGAGCGTGTGTGGGGAGTTCCGCATCCAGTAAGCGTTCCAGCCGATCGGCTGTTGGCCTATGACCTTCTGAGTAGTCTCGACGCTATTGGCGATGAACTTCCGCTCTGCCTCCGGATCGAGGAAATAGCCGTTTTGCCACGTGCGGCCGTGAGCGGCGGCTTCGTGGCCGCGCTTGACGATCTCGCGTGCGAGATCGGGCGCCTTCTCGACGGCTTTGTCGATCATGAAGGACGACAGCTTCACTTGATGTTTGTCCACTAGGCCGTGGTGATCATTTAACTATTTTAGCCAGATGGCGATAGCGGCGAGCTTGACGAAGCCGATGAAGTTGGCGAGCAGCTTGTCGTATCGCGTGGCGACGCGGCGGAACTGTTTGAGTTTGTTGAAGAAGCGCTCGATGATGTTGCGCTCCTTGTCGAGGTCAGCATCGTAGGGACGTTTGACGGTCCGGTTGCGTTTTGGCGGGATGACGACCTCGCTGCCTGTTTCTGCGATCTTGTCGCACAGATGATCGGCGTCGTAGCCCTTGTCGGCGATCGTGACGTCTGCAGCGAAGCCGTCGACCAGTTCATGCGCAAAGGCGATGT
>Ga0302325_10029532_pt1 | contig 11326 bp, 5 predicted proteins | sample Palsa_T0_2_FD_201948 | JGI IMG/M metagenome (GOLD analysis project Ga0302325, IMG submission 201948) | Peat permafrost microbial communities from Stordalen Mire near Abisko, Sweden - Palsa_T0_2 | ecosystem: Environmental > Terrestrial > Soil > Palsa > Peat permafrost | place: Sweden: Abisko...
CGCCGCGCTCAACGCCGCGGCGCTGCCGAAGGTGGAATTGATCGCGAATCCGGATCGCGTCGCCGCCGCGGCAACGGCCCTAGGGCGCGACCCGAGCATCGATCTGTTTGTCCTCGACGATGGCTTCCAGCATCGCAGGGCACGCCGCGATCTGGATGTGATATTGCTCAGCGCGCCCGAGCCGTTCGGATTCGACCGCTTGCTCCCGCGTGGATTATTGCGTGAAGCACCGGCGGGGTTGAGCAGAGCGGGAGCGTGCGTGCTGACGCACTGCGACCAACTCACGGCTGACGAACTGAAAGCGCTGGAACAACGGGTGCGAGCTTATCACGCGGATGTGCCGATCTATCACGCCGTGCATGCCCACACGGCGCTGAGAATGAGCGGGCCCAGCGAGCGTCTGCCGATCGATTCACTTGGCCAGACTTCTTTTTTTGCGTTTGCCGGCATCGGCGCGCCCGCGCGACTCGATCGTCAGCTTCACCGGTGGGGCGCGGCGTACTGCGGGCGACGATGGTTTCCCGATCACCATCATTACAACCAGACTGACATCGCCGAGCTGCGCGCTTCCGCGCTGGGCAGCGGCGCGCAAGTGCTGGTCACAACAGAAAAGGATTGGGTGAAGCTCTCTGATCTTCCCGGCGTCGAGCAGACGCTGCCGATCTGGCGCATCGAGATGGCTCTGCGGTTTTGGGACGCGGACGAAGCGCGGTTTTGGGAACAGATTGTTCGTATTGCGGCAGCTGAAAAATCGGCGCAAAAAAAAGGCCGCACGGTGGAGGGTTAGAGTCCGTGCGGCCTGGCGGAGGAGGAAACGAGGATCGTTTCAGAAGCGATCAGTCATCATTGACGCTTCACTATTTAATTTTTCGTAATACTCCCGACTCCTGTTTCGGCGCCCGCGATGCGCTGCGCCAAATTCCACAACCCGTTCTTCACTCTCAATCAGACGCGGAACTCACAGCTGCCCCTGTTCTTTAATGTTCCGCGTTCGTACGTTAGAATGGTAAAACAAAGTTCGTGCCACCGGCTTTCGGGCCGGTGTATGGGAGCCATTCGGCATTGACCAACCACAGCCGTTTCCCGCGTTTTTGGGCAGCCAGGCTCGTTTTTGAATATTCCGAGATTTTCCCGGCGACCCGGGGAACATGCCTCCGGCCGAAGGCGGGGCTGCTCCCGAACGGCGAAAGAAGCGGCAGATTCTTCACCGATGCACACCCAGTGCGCAGCCGGCCATCCATATGAAAGCTTTGGCACGTTGATCCCCATGCGAAGTGCAACCGCGTTGTGCATTATTGCGTTTTTTTTGGCACCTGCCTCGTGCGCGCCTCCGCTCGAGCAGCCGCGCTCCGCGCCGGATGCGACCGATGCAACGATGGAAGCGGTTAGTCTGAATGATCCGGCGCAACCGATGGCGCAGGAGAACGGCGTGACGCTCGCCGCAGCAGGCAACCAGTGGACCAGCTTCACACTCCAACTCCGCAATCTGCCGCGCGCCGAAGGATACTGGATTCGCGCGCACGAACTGCAGTTGGACAACGCGAACGCGAATATCGGGCTCTCGAATTTCGAACCCGCGCAGATTCTGCCGATGCCCGTTGATCTCGATCGCGCCGGTTACGTGCGGCACACGGGCTTGAGCACGGCGGGGCGCAATCTGCCGCGCGCGTTGATTCCGGCCCAGTTTGATTCGGATGGATCGCTCAATCTTCGCATGCTGCGCGATCCGAATCATCCCGCTGATCCGCAGGGTCAGGTTGGCGGCGCGGGTTCAGCGCCGGTGCTCATCTGGATCGATCTGCATGTTCCAGCCGAAACGCGCGCCGGGGAGTATTTCAGCCGCGTCGATCTCATGCGCGCCGGCCAGGACAACCCGGTGGCATCGGTGCCGGTGCATTTGAGCGTTTATCCGTTCGATCTCCCCAGCGAGCGGCACTTGCAGATGATTGGCGAGGTTTCGTGGGACCGGCTCGTTCAACATTACGCCGACCGGTTTGAGACCATCACGCCGCGGCTGATCAATCGGACTGATTCGCGCTACCGCGACACCGTGCGGACACTGGACCAGCTGGTGGCGCTGGCGCAGAAGCACCGCACTGCGCTGTGCGTTCCCGGGCTTCAGCCGACGGTGAAATGGGCCGAGCGCGGGCAGCCGCCACAGGTGGATTGGCGCGATCTCGATTCGCTGCTGGCACCGTGGCTGAACGGCTCGGCCTTCGCCGACGGAGTTGGTCTGAAGTATTGGCCGCTGCCGGCGCCCGACCTGCTGACCAACTGGAACCGCCCCTCGCAGTTGGCATACTGGTTCGAGGCGGCCACGCATTTCGATCAATTGGATTTGCTGCAGGACACATCCGTTTCGCTGGAAAAGATCACACCGGGACGCGCGGGCACCGAGGAGAGCATCAGTCTCTCGGCGCAGGGGGCGGAAATTCTGGCGGCGCATCCGCGGATCCGTGTGACGCTGCCGCTGGAAGACGATCAAGTGCAATTCGCCAGTCCGGACAATCCGCGACTGATCGATTCATCGACGACGACGCGGTTGCTTACGTCAGTCCCGAGCCTGGTGTTTGCGCCCCCGGCACAGCCGTGGCCGCGGGGGGTGGTGCAGCCGGAGCACTGGCTGCGCAGCGACCTGCCTGGGTTGCTTCCGTACGTCGGAGCGGGCGGAGACGAGCACGACGTGCGGACCTGGGCATTTCTCGCGTTTCTGCGGCGGGCGAAATACGTCATGTGGAACTCGCCGCTGCCGACCGTCTCGAGTCCGAGCGAGCCGGCCGATCCCAATGAGTTGATCTGGTTCTACCCCGGGCAATGGTTCGGGCTCGACGAGCCAGTCCCGACGATCCAACTCAAATGGCTGCGCCGCGCCGAAGAGGATTACGAATATCTGTACCTGGCCCAGGAACGCGGCGAGGAGCTCAATGCGTATCAGATGGCGCGGCTGATCACCAAGCCCGTGGAAATCCAACCCAACGAGGTGCCCGATCCCACCTATTCGCTGATGAGCGGCACGACGGATCCGCAGGCGTGGAGCGAAGCTGAGAAGCTGCTGGCGCAGACGGTTGCGCTGCGGCAGCCGCGTCAAGAGGTCGATCCCAGGGAGCAACACAAACTGTACATTCGCACGCTGCAATGGGCGCAACCGCAGGAGCGTCCGCTGCTGATTGGACGCAGCGCCGATTGGTCGTGGGACAAAGATCCCGCCACACCGAATCTCATCGACCTGCGGATGGGAATGGATATTTACAACGCCTCGGACGAAACGCCGGGCGACAACCAGCTTCAGTGGGCGGCGCTCCCGCCCCAGTGGACAATCGATCCGCCTCCCGTAGCGGTGCCGAGCCTGCAGACCTACCACGTGCGCCGCGCGTCGCTGGACGCGAAATTTGACACCGACCAGCTTTCGCCTTCCTCACGGCTGCCCATGGAGTTGGACTTCGTCGACGGCTCAACGCACGTTGCAAGTCCGCTGCGGCTGGTGCTTCCGGTCTCCGCCAGCGACCGGCGCGAAGGCCGGCTGTCGATTGACGGATCGCTGGATGACTGGACCGATCGCGACGCACTGCAGGACGGGCCGATGATCGTGATGCTCAACCGGCCGGCCCTTCAGCGGCAGGAGTTGCAGCGGGCCGCCACTCAGACGCGGGTCTACAGCGCATGGGCCGCCGAAAATTTCTACGTCGCTTTCTCGTTGCAGGGAATTGCCGAGGGGCTGCAGCATCGCGCGCAGAACTTCGTGACGTACAAGGATCGCCGCGCCTGGGGCGAGGACCTTTGCGAGATTCTCGTTCAGCCGGTCTACGCCGGCGACAATCCGCTGGGGACGGTGCTGCACATCGTCTGCAAACCCAACGGGGGCGTGTGGGTCGAGCGGAAGCTCGACGAGCGGCTCAACATCCGTTCCTGGGAAATGGTCGAGGACGCGGCGGTGCGCTACGCCACCACCACTCCCGGCGGCGGTGAGTGGCGCGGCGAGCTGGCCATCCCCTGGAAGCTCATCGGCGATCCATCCCGCGGCCTGCCCGCCCTGCTCCGCTTCAACTTTGTCCAACACCGCACCTCCAACGGCGAAAACGCCAGCTGGTGCGGCCCCATCGACTTCGGCCGCGATGACTCGCTCATGGGCGTCCTGTTCCTTCGCACCGCCGACAACGCCGGAACGGTGCGCATCCTTCACGGCAACGAGCCGTCAGCGCAGTAAGCCACCTCCATTCCAGGGCCTTAAGGCATCGCGCACTATTCGAAAGTCCATCGAAAACCGGTGGGTGCATACCCCCATCTATCGAGGTCGCAGTCTGGACGATCAGTACAGGCGGCAGGACCGATCCATCTCTTTCAGTGTGTCTCAAGACGGTTAGAGACCGGCGAATGGAGGTTCGAGCGTGCCGCTGGTCGTTGGCGATTGATTCAGTCAGCCACAGGCACAGCGCCACTATCGGGAGATGCAATGAAGCGTCGCTTGAAGAAATGGGTATTTACCATCGGGGCGCTCTCCGTGCCCGTGGCGTTGGGAGCTCAGCCGGCAGCCCCGCCCCTGTCGGCCACCCAGCCATCAAGCGCAGTGCTCCAGTCCGCCAGCGCAGCGTCTCCAACGACACAACCTGCAACGCAGCCCACGATGCCGGCGCGAACTGAAAATGGGCACGCGAGTTCCTCACACCCCGGCGGCAACGAACTGGCAGACCTGAGTCTGGACGACCTGATGAACGTGGAGGTGACCAGCGTCTCCAAGCAACCTCAGAGAATCGCAGATGCCCCGGCGAGCGTAACGGTGATTGGACAGAACGATATTCAGCGCTCGGGGCTCAATACCATTCCTGATCTCTTACGTCTTGCGCCAGGCATGGACGTGGCGCGGGTGAATGCCAATGAATGGGCGGTTTCCTCGCGCGGGTTCAACAGCGAGTTGGCCGACGACCTACTTGTGCTGATGGACGGCCGATCCATTTACACGCCGACGTTTGGCGGCGTGTTGTGGAACACAGTCGACTATCCGCTGGGCGACTTGGATCGAATCGAAGTAATCCGCGGCCCGGGCGCCACCTTGTGGGGTTCCAACGCCGTCAACGGGGTGGTGAACATCATTACCAAGCCAGCGGACCAGACTCAGGGCGTTTTGCTCGAGTCCCGCATCGGAACCGACGAATCGGATGGATCGGTTCGGTATGGCGGGCAGATCGATGATCTCACTTTCTTTCGCGCCTATGCCAAATACGGATATACCGGATCGCAGATCGCTTACGACGGCGACGTCAACCACGATCAATATAACACGCTTCACAGCGGCTTCCGCATCGACCGCTACACGTCGCCGACCGACACTCTGACATTGCAGGGCGATGTCAACGAACAGCAAATCAAGGAAACCTACATCGGCGTGCTCGGCGGAGATTCGGAAGGGAACGCCTATAACCACGGCGGAAACATCCTTGCGCGGTGGACGCACACTACTTCCGAGCAGGAAAGCACGTCCGTGCAAATGTATTACAATCGCCAGGATCAGGTCGTAGAGCCGGCTGGCTTTAACGAGGCAGATTATGACCTGGATTTCCAGAACCGCTTTGCGCTTGGTGAGAGGCAGGAGATTACCTGGGGAACCGGAGGAAGAGAGAACCAGATCACTTGGGACGCAAAAGCGCCGGTCGCTCTGGAGCCGAGGAATCGCTCGCTCTTTTTGATCAACGTCTTCATCCAGGATCAGATCAGCATTGTTCCGGAGCGGGTTGAATTATCCCTGGGCACAAAGCTGGAATACAACAACCAGACACAATTCGAGTTTGATCCGAGCGCGCGTCTTGCATGGACGCCGGACAAGCAGAACACGGTTTGGGGGGCTATTTCACGGTCAACCCGCATTCCCTCGCTTTATCAGGATACGCGCAATACGTTCGGCCCCGTCAGCATCGTTCCAGACAATCCGTCGTCGGAAAAAACGATCTCGTATGAGCTGGGTTATAAGGTGCAACCCAGTAAAACGGTCACCTTGGACGCCACGGGGTTCTTCAACACCTACGACGGCCTCATTCTGTTGATTCCCTCAGCAGCATCGCCGCTCAATCAGTCCTTTGGCAACGCCGCAACGGCGCAGAGTTCCGGCGCCGAATTGGCCGCAAGCTGGCAAGTCACGCCACAGTGGAAGCTGGCGGGGAGTTACTCGCTTCTGAAAGTCGTTGCCGCAAGCTCCGTGGCGCGCGTTCCGGTTTCTTCGATCCAGACGATCGAGGGCAACAGTCCTGAAAATCAGTTCCAGATTCACTCATACTACGACCTGACCCGATCGCTGCAGTTCAATGGGTCGGCCTATTACGTTCAGGGTCTGCCCGTGATTGTGAGCGATCCGTTCAGGAACCAGAACGTTGGCTCTTATTTCCGATTGGACCTTGGAATGACCTGGAAGCCGCGGGAGAACATGTCCTTTTCCGTCGGCGTGCAGAATCTGCTGCAAAATCGCCATGCCGAAAGTGGAAGCATTGGGATCAGCGTGGTCCCCAGCGAGGTTCCGCGGTCGGTGTACGCCCAGTTCGAGATGACGTTCTAAGCGGACAGAGCGTGCAGTCGCAGCGGCAGCTTCAACTTTTCCGGCAGGATTCAGCGTGAGCAACTTGAAAGCCGACAAGATCGCCCGCCTTTCGATTTTTCTGTTCATGGTGCTCGCTGCGCCACGCCGGGCCGACGCGCTTCCTGAACCGGAGATCAAGGCGGCGTTTATTTACCGCTTCACTCAATTTGTCACCTGGCCGGACGACGCGTTCGCCGGGAAGGATGAGCCGTTTATCGTTGCGACAGTCGGCGATGCTTCGTTATCAGCAGCCCTCCAGCACGTTATGGCCGGCAGGGTCGTCAACGGCCGCCCGATCATCATCGCCCACTTCGCCTCCGTCGATCGGATCGAGCATTGCCATCTCCTGTTCGTGCCGGCATCCCAGCAAGGCACGGTACCCGCCATCCTCGCAAAAGTTGGGAACGCGCCGGTGCTGTCCGTCGGCGATGGCGATGCGTTCATGAACCAGGGCGGAGGGGTTCGGCTGTTTGTGGAAGACGGCCGGATGAAATTCGAGCTCGACCCCGATGTGGTGACGGCGGCGCGGCTGAAGCCCGGCGCGCAGTTGATGAGAGTCGGGCAGATTTATCAGAAATGATTTGGCTGAAAGGCCTTCATGTTGATGCCGCGCACGCTCAAATCCAAATTGCTCGCCATGTCGGTGGTTTCCACCGGCGCCGCCATTGTGGCGGTTTGCGGCGTGCTGGGGTGGTACGATTACCACACGTTCCGGAAAGCGATGGTCACACAGGCCCAGACGATCGCGCATATTGTGGCCTACAACAGCATCGCCGCCTTGTCGTTTGGGGACAGCAACGACGCCGCGCACACATTGGCGTCGTTGCGCAGCGAACCGCATATCGTGGCCGCGTGCATTTATGACCCCTCGGGAAAGAGCCTCGCCTCGTATTTTCGCGACGCCGCCGTGCCGTTTCCCGGTCCCGGAGAGCTTGCTCCGGGCACCTACCGGTTCGGAGACAATCGGCTGGAAGTCACGTGCCCGATCCAGCTTGCCGGCGAGGAACTGGGCTCCGCTTACATCAGAGCGGACCTGGGCGGCCTTCACGAGCGGACACACCGATACGCGATGGTGTTCGGCAGCGCGATTCTTGCGGCGATGGCGGTCGCATTGGGATTCACCACCCGGCTGACCCGCTACATCATCGGCCCGATCGAACACCTGAGCCGCACCGCCACCGATGTCCGGGTCAACCAAAACTATGCGGTCCGCGCCAGCAAGACCACGCGCGACGAGCTGGGCGCGCTCGTCGACTGCTTCAACACCATGCTCGATCAGATCCAGGGGCGCGATCTGCAACTCACGCACCATCGCGAACACCTGGAGGAGCTGGTGGCGGCCCGCACTATGGAATTATCGACGGCCCGGGACAACGCCGAACAGGCCAGCCGCGCCAAGAGCAACTTCCTGGCAAATATGAGCCACGAGATCCGCACTCCCATGACCGCCATCCTCGGATATGCCGATCTCATGCTCTCGCCGGCGCAGACGATGTCCGACCGGATCAATTCGCTTCAGGTGGTCCGGCGCAATGCGCGGCATCTGATGGAACTGATCAATGACATCCTGGACATCAGCAAGATTGAAGCCGAGAAGATGACCGTGGAAGCAATCGCCTGCGACCCCGCTCGGGCTGCGGTCGAAGTGGCATCAATGCTGCGCCCGCGGGCCATCGCCAAATCCCTCCCGCTGTCCGTGGAATTTGCCGGAGAGATTCCCGCGGAGGTCAAGACCGACCCCTTGCGGCTGAAGCAAATCCTCATGAATCTCACGGGTAATGCCATCAAATTCACCGAGCGGGGGAACATATGCGTCAGGCTGTCAGTTGAAAAGCTGGACGATGGGAGCCAGGTGCGGTTCGACATAGTGGATTCGGGAATCGGCATGTCGCCGGACCAAATCGGGCGTCTGTTTCAGCCCTTCGTGCAGGCCGACGATTCGATGACGCGCAAGTATGGGGGCACCGGCCTGGGGTTGGCGATCAGCAAACGGCTCGCGAAATTGATGGGCGGCGACCTCTGCGTTCACTCGGAGCTGGGACGCGGGAGCACGTTCAGCGTGTGGCTCGACGGCGGGTCTCTGGAAAATGTCGCGATGCGCCAGGGACTCATGGAATCGATGCTCGCGATAGGTCCTCCCACTCACGAAACCGAGCAAATCCAACTTCGTGGGAGAATCCTGCTGGCCGAAGACGGAATCGACAATCAGCAACTGCTGACGTTGAACCTCGTCACGGCCGGGGCGGAGGTGGTCGTCGCCGACAATGGGCGCATCGCCGTTGAACGGGTGCGCAACGAGCCATTCGACCTGGTGTTGATGGACATGCAGATGCCCGAGCTGGACGGATATGGAGCGACCAGCGAGTTGCGGCGGCTGGGTTACACGCTGCCGATCGTCGCTCTCACGGCCCATGCGATGGGCGGCGATCGGGCGCGGTGCATCGACGCCGGCTGCACCGATTACCTGACCAAACCGATCGACAATGAGCTGTTGCTCCGAACGGTCGCCGGTTACCTGAGACCGATCGCGATGCCGTCGCAGCCGCCGGCATTGCCGGCAGCGGTCGAGACGCGCGCGCGACGTGAGCTGCCGTTGCCCCTTGCGGCCCAGCCGGAACCCATTTCCCGGGGCGGCGCCGCCGAAGCGATGCGGCGCGCGGTCGAGGGATTTGTAGCGCGTCTTCCCGGTCGAGTCGGCGAACTCGAAACCCTCTGCGCGGCGCATGAGCTGGGCAAACTCGGCACGCTGATTCATCAGCTCAAGGGAGCGGGCAGCGGCTATGGGTTTCCGGTGATCAGCCAGATTGCTGCCAGAGCCGAAGCGGTGGTCAAGAGCAACGCGGAATTCGATGCGGTTCGTGCCGCCGTCGACGAACTGATTGCATTCATCCGCGGGACGGCAGGCTACGACCCGGTGAAGGAGGCACAGACCCACCATGCCTGATCAGAAACTTCTCATCATCGACGACTCTCCCGATATCCACGAGCTCGTGCAGCTTGGCCTTTTCGGCGAGCCCATCGAGCTCATTTCCTGTTTTGGCGGCGAGGACGGACTGGCTGTGGCCGCGATGCGCCAGCCAGACTTGATCCTGCTTGACGTTGAGATGACCGGACTTGACGGATTTGAAGTCTGTCGCCGCCTCAAGGCCAATCCCCTGACAAGCGACGCGCCAATCATCTTCATCACCGGCGCATCATCCACGGCAGAGAAACTGCGGGGCCTGGAACTGGGTGCGATCGATTACGTCACCAAGCCATTCGACCCGGCAGAGCTGCGCGCTCGCGTTCGTTCGGCTTTGAACACCAGGCGGTTGATGGGCCTGCTGGCCGACAAAGCCGATCAGCTCTCATTCCAGGCAACCCACGATTTCCTCACGCGGCTGCCTAACCGGGCGATGTTCTCCGACCATCTTGAAAGGGCCCTGGCGGCTTCCGTACGGACTGGAAAGTCAGTGGCCGTGCTGCTGGTGGATGTGGATCGATTCAAACACGTGAATGACACGTACGGCCATCAGGCGGGTGACGACATGCTCTGCCAGATCGCCCACCGGCTGCGCGCGCGCCTGCGCGCCTCCGATGTCTTGTCGCGCATGGGAGGCGATGAGTTCGCCGCGATTCTGTGCGAGCTGGCAAGTCCCGACGATGCGATTCGCGTCGCAACGTCGTTGTCTCAGGAATTCCAGGAGCCGATCGATTTGATGGGCCGCAAGCAGTTCGTCACCATCAGTGTCGGTTCAGCAGCCTATCCGCGCGACGCGATCGACATCAGGACGCTGGTAAAAAACGCGGACCGGGCACTCTATCAGGCGAAAGATGCCGGCCGAAACGCCGTGAGGGCATTCACTCCCGCCATGAACGACGGGACGGCGGGCCTGTCGGATCTTGAAGGCGAGCTGCGGCTTGCAATCAAGAACAGGGAGTTCCGGCTGTATTACCAGCCCAAGGTGGATCGCAACGATCGCATCATGGGGGTCGAAGCATTGATTCGCTGGCAGCATCCGCGCCTGGGGATCATTCCGCCCGGGCGCTTCATTTCCCTGGCGGAAGACACGGGGCTGATCATTCCGATCGGCACGTGGGTGATCGAGGAGGCCAGCCGCCAGAGCCTGGCCTGGATCGCGGCGGGACTTGGAAGAATGCCCATCGCCGTCAACGTTTCCGCGCTGCAATTCGCGCAGCCCAATTTGATTCGCGTTATCTCTGATGCGATGGGGATGCCGGGATCGCCACAGCCATGCCTCGAAATCGAACTGACGGAGACCTTGCTCATGCGCAACATCGGCGACGCCGGAGATAAGCTGGCGCAGTTGCGGACGATGGACATTTCGATCGCCATCGATGACTTCGGAATCGGCTATTCGTCTCTGGCTTATCTGCAGCGGCTGCCCCTGGACACGTTGAAGATCGATCGCTCCTTCGTCAGCACGATCAAAGAGGAGGATGGACCAAAGCGCGACGGCGGGAGCGGACGAATCATCGTCAGAGCGATCGTCGCGCTGGCAAAGAGCCTCGGGCTTCGACTGGTTGCCGAGGGGGTTGAAACGATCGTCCAGCGTGAATTTCTACTGCAGATCGGCTGCGACCAGCTTCAGGGATTTTTGTTCTGCCCGCCGAAAACCCCCGAAGACATTGAATTGCTGCTCCGGCGGCAGGCAGACTCGCACACATCGCGACTGGAACGCTGCGCCTGAGGCCTCACCGCTCGACTTCTCCTGCTTGGAGTTGTGCTCCAGGGGTGTCCCCTTTCGCAGTTCCGCGGGACGC
>Ga0302325_10029533_pt1 | contig 11326 bp, 10 predicted proteins | sample Palsa_T0_2_FD_201948 | JGI IMG/M metagenome (GOLD analysis project Ga0302325, IMG submission 201948) | Peat permafrost microbial communities from Stordalen Mire near Abisko, Sweden - Palsa_T0_2 | ecosystem: Environmental > Terrestrial > Soil > Palsa > Peat permafrost | place: Sweden: Abisko...
CGTGCAGATGCGCGATGTGGCGGCTCGGGCCGATGTGGCCATGGGCACCGTGTACCGGTACTTCACGAGCAAGGACCATCTCCTCGCCGCCACCCTGGTGTACTGGGTCGAACAGCTCGCCGTGCGCATTGAGCAGCACCCCCCGCAGGGCCACCAGCCGGCCGACCGGGTGCTCGAGGTGCTCGACCGCGCCTTACGGGCCATGGGGCGCCAGCCCCGGCTCGTCGCCGCCGTCTTCACCTCTCTCTCCTCCCCCGATCCGGCGGCTGTCGGGTGCCAGCAGCAGATCACGCTGCTGATGGAGGGGATCATCGCCGGCGCCATGGGCGAGCCGGCCCTCCCGGACATGTCCGAGCGGGCCCGCATGATCGGCCACGTGTGGTACTCGGCCCTCGTCGGATGGATCAACGGGTGGTCGACCATGGCACGCGTCCACGACGAGCTCGCGGTCTCCGTCCGCCTGCTTCTTCCGACCGCCGTGGCACGCGTCTAGCCCATCCCGAAGGGCGTCGCCGCCGGGAAAGTGCAGCGTTCGGGGACTAGGGTCCACCCGATGTCCGCCCCGTCGACCTCCCGCGGGTTGCCCATCGAGATCTCGGGATTGACCAAGCACTTCGGGTCGGTTCTGGCCGTCGACCATCTGGACTTCGTGGTCGAGCCGGGGCGGGTCACCGGCTTCCTCGGGCCCAACGGCTCGGGTAAGACGACAACCCTGCGAATGTTGCTCGGGCTGGTCACCCCCAATGCCGGTCGCGCCACCGTCGGTGGCCAGCTCTACCGGGACCTACCCGATCCGACCGGGACCGTGGGGGCCGTACTGGAAGCGACCAGCTTCCACCCGGCACGCCGGGCCCGCACCCATCTGCGCATGGTGGCCCGCGCCGGGGGCCACGACGAAGCCAGGGCCGACGTCGTGCTGGACCTGGTCGGGCTGGCCGCTGACGCCAAGCGCAAGGTAGGCGGGTTCTCCATGGGCATGCGGCAGCGGCTCGAACTGGCCAGCGCCCTGATCGGCGACCCGGACGTCCTGATCCTCGACGAGCCTTCCAACGGCCTCGACCCCCAGGGCATCGCCTGGCTGCGCGACTTCATGCGCTACCTGGCCAGTGAGGGGCGCACCATCCTGGTGTCGTCGCACCTGCTGGCCGAAATGGCCCAGACCATCGACAACGCGGTGATCGTCTCCCACGGGCAACTCAAGGCGCAGGGCACGCTGGAGTCGATCACGGCGGGCGTGACCCAGGCGTCGATGCACGCGCGTACCCCCGAGGCGGACCGGCTCTGTGCCGTCCTGACGGAGGCGGGTATCCGCTTCCGTCGCCTCTCCGTGGATCTGGTCGCCGTCGATGGCACGACGCCCGAACAACTCGGGCCGCTCCTGGCCACCAACCAGATCATCCTCTACGAGCTCACCAACGAGGGCTCCGACCTGGAGTCGATCTTCCTCTCACTCACCTCGGGGCTCGGGTTCGGCGAGATGGGACAGCCCGCATGATCAACGCCGTGCGGGCCGAAATGCTCAAGCTGCGCTCCATGCCCGGGATCTGGGTCTGCTTCGGGTTGACCTTCCCGCTGACCGCCCTCTTCATCTGGGCGATCTTCGCCGCCTCGGGCGGCACCCCCGGTCATACCTACGACTTCGTGCACACCCTCAACGAGCGGCGTCAGCTGCTCGGGGCCGGTTACAACGGCATCATGTTCTTGGCCCCCATACTCGGCGTCATCTGCATCACGAGCGAGTACCGGCACAAGACGATCACCTCGACCCTCGTCCTCGTCCCTCGCCGCAGTCGGGTGCTCCGGGCGAAGGTCGTAGTCACTGCGTGGTGGTGCCTCCTGATGGCCCTTCTCAGCCTGGTGGTCGTGGCTGTCGGCGCGCTGCCGTGGAACGCCGCCCTCGGCGGTGTCACCTCTCAGGTCACCGACCAGGCGGGGGCGGTCGTGCCCGGGCTGGTGGCGGCGTCGATCCTCCTGGGGCTCTTCGGGCTCGGTTTCGGCACCCTGGTCAAGAACCAGGTGGCGGGGATCCTCCTCACCATCGGGGGGACCTTCATTCTCGAGCCGATCCTGGTGGCGCTGGCCCGTGCCATCTTCAACTACGACCTGAACTGGCTCCCGACGGCAGCGGCCCAGGCATTGGCCGGGTCGCTGAGCCGCGGGTTCGGGAGCGGCCACGACCCCATCACCCACTTGCTCTCCTGGTGGCAGGGCGGGTTGATCATGCTCGCCTGGGGCCTGGTCCCTCTCGGCTTCGGGTATTTCACCACGGTGCGTCGCGACATCACGTAGTCGAGACGCAACTGCGGGTCAGCCGCGCAACACGGTGCCGGGCCGGGCGGCCAGCCCCTCCTCGCTCGCCACACCGTCCACGCGGATGGGCACGCCGTTGACCAGGGTGTGGGTGACGCCGACCGGGGCGTCCGCCGTCAGTCGCTCGCCGTCGGCCGGGAAGTCACGGATCCGGCGCAGTGGTCCCGGGGCGATCGTCTCGGGATCGAAGACGCACAGATCGGCCGCCTGGCCGACCGCCACGGTGCCCCGGTCGGTCAATCCGTAGACGGCCGCCGGTTCGCCGGTGAGCTTGTGCACGGCCCGCTCGAGCGACATCACCCCGCGGCCACGGACCCAGTTCCCGAGCAGGTCGGTGGCGAAGCAGGCATCGCAGAGCTGGGAGACGTGCGCACCCGAGTCGGCCAACCCGAGCAGCACGTTGTCCCGGGGCAGGAGCCAGGCGATCCCCTCGGGGTCGTTGTTGGCCAGGACGGACCAAAAGCGCGTCTCGAGGTCGTCCTCGAGCGAGATGTCCAGCAGGACGTCGAGCGGTGTGCAGCCCCTCTCCCCGGCGAGCGCCACCAGCGGTCGATCCGAGAGCTCGGGATGCGACATCGAGTGGGCTACCGAAATGTTGTCCCAGTTGACCGGGATCGCCCCTCCCGTGCCGCTCACGTCCTCCCACGCCCGGGTCCGCCAGGACGGATCGCGGTAGGCCGCCGTCCGCTGCGCGTGCGACTGCCCCATGAGGGCGGCGAACGACGGGCGCGCGTTCAGCGTGAAGGGCTCGGAGAGGTTCATCTGGAAGACGAGCGGTCGGCACGAGACCTGGGGCCACACCTCGACCCCGTCGGCCCAGGCGGCGTCGTGCTCGGCCATCACCTTCTCGTGGTAGGGGTAGTCCTTCACGGTGAGCAGGGCGGTCCAGGTGAACGGGCGGCCGATCTCGCGCTGGAGGTCGAACACCTCCTGGTGCGACATGACCCCTCCGGGTAGCAGGGCGACCACGCCGCGGCCGCCGCGGCGCACGGGCTCGAGCAGCTGGCGCAGCTCCGCCAGATCTGCCAGCCGCGACGGTACCGGGCGTCCCCGATCGCCGTTGTGCGTGGGCGATGCGCTCGAGGCAAACCCGGCCGCTCCGGCGGCCATGGCCTCGGCCACCACCGACTGCATCCGGGCGATCTCTGCGGGTGTGGCCGCGCGCGCGTATGCGTCCTCCCCCATGACGTACATGCGTACGGCCGTGTGGCCGACATAGCAGGCGAAGTTGAGCGCCGTTCCCCTGCGGGCGACGGCGTCGAGGTACTGGGGGAACGTCTCGAACTCGTCCCAGGGCACTCCGACGGACAAGGTGTCGAAGCTCATGTCCTCCACGTGCTGCAGCGTGCGCGCCAGGAGCGCGACCCCGTCGGGAAGCACCGGGGCGATGGAGAACCCGCAGTTGCCCGCCACCACGGTGGTCACGCCGTGGAACGAGGAAGGGGTCAACGACGGGTCCCAGAAGACCTGGGCGTCGTAGTGGGTGTGGATGTCGATGAACCCCGGGGCGACGATCTGCCCGGACGCGTCGAGCACACGCGCACCGCGCAGTCCCGAGCCGATCGCCGTGATCCGCCCGTCGCTGATCGCCACGTCGGCCACCTGACCGGGAGATCCCGTCCCGTCGATCACCGTTCCGCCCCGGACGACCATGTCAGCACTCATGCGCCCATCGTGACAGCCCACCCGCCCGACTGCACGCGCACGCGCACGGGCACAGGCACAGGCACAGGCACAGGCACAGGCACAGGCCACGCCCAGGGTCGGGTTCGGCACGGGGTCGGGTACGGTGGATGCAGACGGAGGGGTTCTGTCGATGTCGGGTGATTCCTGCGCCCTGGACGGCGCGTGACCGAGGTGTCCACATGGGGTTGGGATTTCCAAGAGGCGGAGCGACGCCCGAGCCGGTGGACAAGCTGCAGATCTCCGGCGCCCTCATGGCGCCGTCCGACGGGCCCTCCCCGGTCGAACTGGCCGACGCCGGCCACGCGCCTCACGGCCTGGGCGTCATCCGTGACCAGTACATGCGCAAGGTCCGCAAGACCCCGACCATCCGCATGCAGCCCGGATCCATGCGGGTCGAGGGTCGCCTCTTGCAGTTCGCCGTGTCCGACAACGTCGGGGCGCATGGGCCCGATGGCCCGGGTACCCCACCGATCTGGGCCGTGAACGTCCATGGCTATTTCGCCGGCGGCGGCATGTACTGGAGGGAGAGCGCGCGTCTGGCCGAACAGCTCGGCTGGCGTGTCATCAACCCCAGCCTGCCCGGATTCGGCGGAAGCGATCCGCTCGACTGGCATGACGTGTCGATGGAAATGTTGGCCAACCAGATCATGGCCGTGCTGCACCAGGTGGAGGCCGGCCCCGTCGTCGTGCTGGGCCACTCCATGGGCGGGGCGGTCGCCGTCCAGTTCGTCCACGACCACCCCGGGCACACCCTCGGGCTGATCTATCGCGACGGCGTCAGCACTCCGGCCTGGAAGCAGCGGCACGGCGTCGTCTCCACGGTGGTCGCACCGTTCGCCCCGAACCTCGCCCCCCTGGTCGACCTGGGCGCCGCGGTCGTGGGCGACCTTCCCGACCTGTTCATCGGCCGGATGTTCTCCACCGTGCGATCCGTCCTGCCCGACATGCGCCACAACGTCCGCTCGGCCGGCCAGACATTGCCCATCGGCAGCCTGCTCATGTCCATCGACCAACGCAGCGAGGTGCGCGCCCTGGCGGCCCAGGAGATGCCGATCCTCACCGAGTGGGGATGCTTCGATCGCATCACTCCCGGGGCGGCGGCGGCAGAGTTCGCCGGTGCGGCCCGGGCCCCCGTGCAGTGGGTGCCCGGGGGTCACAGCTGGATGCTGGCCCGCCCCCAGGGCCAGTCCGACATCCTCACCCACCTCCCCGCCGGCAAGGAGTTCATGGCCCGCGTCGAGAATCGCTGGCGCCAGCTCACGGCACGCTCCCACGTCCTGCACGCCGTCAACGAGTGGGGTTGAGCGCGCCTAGGCGGCGGGCTCGCATGCCCGTGCGTCGACAATTGGGGCCGTGATCAGCCACCTGCTCGACCCCCTCCTCAACCTGCACGGATGGGAGGCCTACGCGCTCATCGGTGCGCTGGTGTTCTCGGAAGCCGCCATACTGATCGGCTTCGTCTTTCCCGGAGAGACCGCGGTGATCGTGGGCGGCGTGGCGGCGTCCCGGGGCCACATCAACATCGTGACCCTCATTGTGGTGGTGGTCGCCTGCGCCATCGGCGGTGACTCGGTCGGCTATCTGGTCGGCCGGGAGTGGGGCCAGCGATTGCTCGACATCCGGCTGCTCCGGCACCGCCAGCACCTCCTTCAAGCGGCGCTCCGTCAGCTGAACCGCCGGGGCGCCCTGGCCGTCATCGTGGGCCGGTTCACCGCCTTCCTCCGTGCCGTGATCCCCGGCCTGGCCGGCGCGTCCTCCATGCCATACCGGATCTTCCTCCCCGCCAACGCGACGGGCGGGATCCTCTGGGGAACCGCCTACTGCCTACTCGGTTACTTCGTGGGCCACGCCTACACGAAGGTGGAGCACGTCTCGGGCGTGGCGTCCGACGTGCTGCTCGGCATCATCGCCGTCGTCATCGTCATCCTGTTCGTCCGCCGCCGGCACCGGGAGCGACCCGACGGAGCCGAGGAGTCCACCCGGCCGTAGGCGCCCGGCGCCGAGCGCCGCAAGAGGCCCGACTCAGGCCGGCCCGCCCGGCGCCCCAGGATCCCCCGACGCCAGGGCACGCACGGCATGGGCGAAGGCGCCGGCGGCGTCGTCACCCGCGGCATCAGTGTCGAGCCATCGGACGGCGCCCGACGGGTCACTCCTGTCCATGCCGAAGATCCCGAAACGCGGCTCGTAGCTCCCCCACTCGTAGTTGTCCACCAACGACCAGTGCAGGTAGGCAGTGACCGGGGAACCGTCGGCCACGGCGTCGGCCAGCGCGGCGAAATGCTCTTCGATGTAGCGAGGACGATCCCAGCCGTCCTGGCGCGGCACGGCGCGATCGCCCTCGACGCGTGTCGCCATGCCGTTCTCCATCACCCAGAGCGGGAGTCCGGGACAGAGAGCGGACTCGGTCCGGCACCACGCCCGCAACCCGGCCGGGTCGGCCGGGACGTCCCACATGGCCCGGCCGACTTCCCAGCTCCGTCCGCCGTCGGGAAGGCGCCGCCCGGGCATGCGCACCGCGTGGCTGGCGACGGGGTCGTACCAGTTCAAACCGACGGCGCCCACGGTGCGGTCCTGGGGCGAGGAGTACACGACATCGACGACACGACGCGGCACGGGCCGGCGCGAGGCGGCGCGCAGCCGCGCCCAGAGCGGGCCACCCCCCGCGCCCCGGTTGGTGCCGTACGGGCTCAGTGCGGCATAGACGCGGCGCAACGCGAACTCCCCGGCGTGCCGCGGGGGGAACGCGGCGTCGTGCAGGGCCCGGCGCTCGTCGAAGTAGCGGTCGACGTCGGAGGGGGGTATGCCGGCCGCGCGCAGCAAGAGGAGGTCCGTCACGAGCCGATCGCTCTCGTAAATCGACGACGAGCTCGTGTTGCAGGCCACCTGGGCGTCGGGCTGCACGGCCACAACGGCGTCGGACGCCAGCACATGGGCCGCCAGGAGGTTGTCGAGCACGCAGAAGGCGTCGGCGAAGGCATAGCGGCGGCCCGGCGGGTACCCACCCGTGATCCAACCGGTCAGCATCAGGATGTTGGGCTCGTTCACCGTCGCCCAGCGGCGGCAGTGCGGCGCCAGCGCGGGGAGCACCCGCTGCACGTGGCGGAGGAAGATGTCCGGGGACCCCGGTCGCAACCAGAACTCCTCGCCCAGCCAACCGGGGTGGGTGAAGTGATGGAGGGTGATCATCGGCTCCAGGCGGCGCGACGCGCACATCTCGAGGATCTCGACGTAGCGGGCCAGCGCGGCGTCGTCGAACCGGCCGGACTCGGGCTCGAGGCGGGCCCACTCGACGGAGAGGCGGAAGGCGGTGCACCCGATGGCCACCGCCCGGTCCAGGGCCTCCTCGGGGTGGGCCCAGAAGTCGCACGCCACACCCGATCGGGCGGCCCGGCCCGTTCGTTCCCACCCGGCCCAGTTGTTGGCGGGCTGGCCCGGGCCGTTGTAGCCGCCCTCGATCTGAAAGCCCGACGTCGCCACGCCGACGACGAATCCCTCCCCCAGGAGCGGGCGGTCCGCGGCACCGTGCCGGCGGTGGCGGCCCGCAGGCGGGGTCGTCTGTTCGGGGACCTCCGGCACGGCACACAGCTTGGCAGGTCGAAACCGTCGCGCCTGGGGTTGGCAATCACGACCATCGACGGGCGAGACTCACGGCAGACGCCGGGACCGGCCGCCGGAACCGGCCGCCGGGACGGTCCGCGAAGGGAGCATCGCATGGCTGACGAAGTGCTGCGGGAACGCAAGGGTCACGTTGAGATCCTCACCATCAACCGCCCCGAGGCGCGCAACGCCATCAACGGCGCCGTGAGCCGGGCCATGTCGTCGGCCATGGACGAGCTGGCCGGCGACGACGAATGCTGGGTGGTGGTCATCACCGGGAGCGGCGACAAGGCCTTCAGCGCCGGCATGGACCTCAAGGCCTTTGCCACCGGCGAGGGCGGCGACATCATGGGTGGCAGCGGTGGATTCGCCGGCCTCACCCAGCGCAGCTTCGAGAAGCCCATCATCGCCGCCGTCAACGGCTCCGCACTGGCCGGTGGGCTCGAGATCATGCTCTCGTGCGACCTGGTGGTGGCGGTGGAGCACGCCTCGTTCGGTATTCCGGAGGCGAAGCGTGGCCTCATCGCCGGCGCCGGCGGGCTCCTCCGGTTGCCCAAGCGGATCCCCATGGCCGTCGCGCTCGAGCTCGCCATGACCGGTGACCCGATCGACGCCCGGCGCGCCGAGGCACTCGGCCTGGTCAACAAGGTCGTCCCGGCCGACTCCCTGCTCTCCGAAGCGCTGGCACTGGCGGAACGGATCGCGGTCAACGCGCCGCTGGCGGTCCGGTACTCCAAGAGCGTGATGCAGCGCGCCGCGGAGATTCCCGAGGCAGAGGGGTGGAAGATCAACCAGGAGGCCGTGGGTGTCGTGTTCTCCTCCGCCGATGCCAGGGAAGGCCCCGTCGCCTTCGCAGAGAAGCGCGCGCCCCATTGGTCCGGCACCTAGCCAGAGGCGCGCGCCGAACGACATGCTCGCACCCGGCCTCGACGCACTCCGCCTGACCCTCCACGTCCTGGCGGCGTCGATCTGGGTCGGGGGCCAGATCGTCTTGGTGGGCCTGGTCGGTCCGGCCCGCCGGGCCGGCCCGGACGTGCCCGCCGCCTTGGCCCGCGCGTTCGCCCGCCTCGCCTGGCCGGCCTACGCCGTGCTGGTCGTCACCGGGTTCTGGAACATCTCCACCTTTCACTGGGCGGACCAGTCCGGCGCGTGGAAGGCGGTGCTCATCGCCAAGATCGTGGTGGTGGTGGCCGCCGGGGTCGGTTCACTCCTGCACACCCGGGCCACCTCGCGGGCCGCGCTGGCGCTGTGGGGATCGGTGGCCGGCCTGGCCAGCGTGGCGGCGCTGGCCATGGGGGTCCTTCTGGCCGGGTGACCCGGCCCCGGCCAACCAGGCCCGGCGCGGGTGGTAGCGCCGGCGAATGGGTCTATCCTGAGTCGCGGCCCGCCGCCACGCGGGCCAGGCGAGGAGATCCTCATGCTGGCAGATATTTTCGGAGTCGACGGAGTCATCGTCCTGATCGTCGTGGTGGTGCTGCTCTTCGGCGGGGCGGCCATCCCCAAGCTGGCGCGCAACCTGGGTTCGGCCAAGAACGAGTTCGAAAAGGGTTTGGAAGAGGGGAAGAAGTCCTCACCCTCATCGAGCCTGGCCGACAGCAACGGCACGGCCGCGGCGACGGAAACCCCGGCGCCGAGGCCCTCCCCGGTGACCGACGACCCCACGACGAGGAGTTGACCGCACCGGACCCCGGGTCCGGACTCCGCAACGAACGCGCACCCGGGGGGCCCCGTGCCGACTGACGTCCTGACACTGGCCGATCGCCTGTGGCGCGGGGACGTCTCCACCACGACGATGCACCCGGTGGACCACGTCGGTGGGTTCGTGGAGATCACCGACGGGGTCGGCTTCACCCCGTCGTTCGCCAACGTGTCCGCCTTCAGCACCGGGGACGGCCTGGTGCTCGTCGACACCGGCAGCCTGCCGCTGGCCTCCGTGGTCCACGACGATATCCGCCGCTGGAGCAGCGCCCCCCTGCACACCGCGGTGTACTCGCACGGCCACATCGACCATGTCTTCGGGGTGCCCGTGTGGGAGCAGGAGGCCAGGGAGAAGGGCTGGCGGGCGCCAGAGGTGATTGCCCACCACGCCCTGCCGGCCCGTTTCGACCGCTACATCTTCACGGCCGGGTACAACACCATCATCAACCGGCGCCAGTTCGGCTTCAAGGATCTCACCTGGCCCACTAGCTACCGCTACCCCGACCGCACCTACCACGAGGTGCTCGAGCTCTCGGTCGGCGAGATGGACTTCACCCTGCGGCACGAGAAGGGCGAGACCGACGACCACACGGTCACCTGGCAGGCCAGCTCCCGGGTGCTCTGCTGCGGCGACCTGTTCATATGGGCCTCCCCCAACGCGGGGAATCCGCAGAAGGTGCAGCGCTACCCGCGCGAGTGGGCCCAGGCGCTGCGGAGGATGCTCACGTTGGAAGCGGAGTTCCTCCTGCCCGGGCACGGGCTGCCGGTGGTGGGGGCGGACCGAGTCCGCCAGGCGCTGACCGACACGGCCGATCTGCTCGATTCGCTGGTCGATCAGACGTTGGCCGTCATGAACTCCGGGGGGCGGTTGGACGACGCCATCCACTCAGTGCGGCCCCCGACCGAACTGGAGGAGCGCCCCTACCTGCGACCGGTCTACGACGAGCCCGAGTTCATCGTCCACACGGTCTGGCGCCAGTACGGCGGGTGGTGGGACGGAAATCCGGCCACCCTCAAGCCGGCGCGCGAACGGGCCCTGGCTTCCGAGCTCGCAGCCCTGGCCGGAGGAGCGGGCGTGCTGGCCGAGCGGGCACTCGAACTTTTGGCCCGCGCCACCGGCGCGGGCAACGACGGCGCCGACGACGGCGCGGCGGAACAAGACCTCCGTCTAGCCGGGCACCTGGCCGAGAGCGCATGGCTGGCCAGCCCAGCCGACGGCGCGGTGCAGCGGACCCGCCAACAGGTCTTCGCAGCCCGCGCCGAACGGGCCACGTCGACCATGGCCCGGGGCGTGTTCACGTGGGCCGCCGACGAGTCGGTGCAAGAGGTGGACGGCGCAGCCGGGTCACCCCATGGTCATTGAGCCCGCCGGGACCGTCGCGCAACCCGTTGTGCTGCTACTTCGTCTTTTTCCGCGGGGTTCGATAGTCTCACCGCCGTGGACTCGTCACTGACCAGCCCTGCGGCAGACGTAGCCGACCCGACCCCCCCGATCCCCTCCCCGCGTCGCCGTTCGCGTTGGCTGACCGCGGCCGCTCTCGTCGGCGGCGCGGTGCTCCTGGCCGGCTGCAAGGTCCCGAACTTCGGCGAGTACCCGGGGGCCACCACGCAGGGGCGCACGGAGAACCACCTGTGGCAGCTGTTCTTCATCGCCGGACTGGTCGTCGGCGGCTTCGTCTTCCTCCTGATCATCTGGGCCATCTTCAGGTACCGCCGCAAGTCGGAGGAGATGCCGCGGCAGACGCAGTACCACACCCTGCTCGAGGTCGGCTACACCATCGTCCCCATCGTCATCGTGGTGATCCTGTTCGTCTTCACCGTGTTCGCCGAGAACAACGTGGACGCCACCCCGGCCCATCCGGGGGCCACCGTCACCGTCCATGCGTTCCAGTGGGGCTGGGAGTTCGAGTATCCCGGTGCTGCGGGTGCGGGCTGCGCTGACCCCGGGAAGTCCAGCGCCAACCAGAATGAATGCGTCAAGGTGATCGGCCAGACCACCCAGGACCCGACCATGGTGATCCCGGTCGGGACCGAG
>Ga0302325_10029534_pt1 | contig 11325 bp, 12 predicted proteins | sample Palsa_T0_2_FD_201948 | JGI IMG/M metagenome (GOLD analysis project Ga0302325, IMG submission 201948) | Peat permafrost microbial communities from Stordalen Mire near Abisko, Sweden - Palsa_T0_2 | ecosystem: Environmental > Terrestrial > Soil > Palsa > Peat permafrost | place: Sweden: Abisko...
ATATCCTCTTCACATCCTTCACCATGAAGCTTCTGTCCTACGCTCTTTTTGTAATGGGACTTTATGTTGCCAATGTCATAGTTATGCCAATTAATACCAACGAGAATGAGGCACGTAACGAGGATGGGACCGATGGGGAAGAGGCTTGTTGTAACCCCAGTCCTATCGTGAGTAAAGATTAGAAGCCATCCTTCGAGACTCTTAATCTGACTTGGACCTGCCAAGCGTTATAACGGTTTTTGTGTAGAGTATTAGCATAGTATAGTGCTTAAGGGATATTACGCCACACCTACCGGGGAGTATGGGGGCGGATACAGTAGAAACTCTAGCGGGGCTACTTACTACTACTAGTTTACGAAGTAATCAAGTAAACCCGCATACTTAAATTCTTTGCCAAACCTCGGGCAAATATATTGACCATTTGTATGGAGAATACCTTCATTCTGTAGGAGGTGAGCTTTGGGTGTTTTTGGTGGACGTTGTACTCGAACGTGTTGAGTTGCTGTTAAAAAAGCGAGGGTGGGCAGAACTTTATACTGAGGAACATGTCATTTTTTTATCGTTCTCTGTTGTGAAAGGAATTTTTTGAACTTAATAACCTTCGACAAAGACCTACGGTACATGTTATTCGGCAACACGTTACAGTGAGCGATCTATCAACAACCTTCATCTCACAGCTCGATACCTGACTATCTCTCGAACTTACGAACGAGCGAGAAGAGTGACGGCTTCAAGCCTTGCTTCTAGCAATACATCCGACAATGCCAAAGCCGGGATTGGAATCGGCACTGGGAAATGGCCCGTTTGTCTTCTCGCCTCTCGGGTCTCGCGATGTTCAAGCTTGCCATCAATCATGGAATGGCTAGCACAGGCCAAGTACATCTTCACCATGGGCTTAGGTATGGCTCATAGCTCCTCAAATGTAGTGTAAGGGAAATGGGAAGGTAAACCTGCGGTGAGAGAGGAGAGTCTCAAAGTGAAATGTGTCCATCCCGCGTGCAATTGACTTTCAGCTTGTGCACGATTTTTTTGAAGCCGTGCGATGCAGGTTGTGCTATTGGTTCAAAGCTCTTCGGACAAACTTGGAGAATCTAGGTAGGGAGGTGGTCGTTGTGTCTGGAAGCCGCCTGATCAGCTGCAGTGGAAGAGTCAAGCTTGGCCAACACTTAGCCCCATCCAACACTCAATTTCGCTTTGTACAGTATGCCATGGCTGAGTCATGATAAATGGCTGTCTCCCGAGTAGGAGGGGGTAGCCAAGAAGCCCTAGAGAAGCCTCAAATGCCTCAAATGAAGTGCGGGCTAGGTGGCGTTTTGACCAGACTGCCTGGCTGACGCTAGTTGATGCTATTTCGGTCTTTTTCAGCTGATATATATAGTTATATAACAATTAACAACAATTTAATCGTACGATAGCACAATACGTATATATGTGAAAGATTTTGCAGCGCACATTTTGCGAAAGAGATTGGGTTTTTGAAGCAGTTATGTCCAATCATCCTTCCATTTATTTCATTGCTTGTCTCTGCCTCGTTGGCCTCCTCTTCGTCAATCGCCAGCTCCAGGCTATCTCAACGCCCAGCAAGGCTCCTTCTCTGAACCTTTTCAAAGCACGCCAATCCAACAACACTAGTCAGGGCTACGATGGAAACCCTGATATTTATGGTCTTGGTATCCGGTTGGGCATCTATTTCCAATGGGTAGGAGCAGTTCTTTCAAAATGGTTTCGAGGCGAGCCTGAAGTCCTTCGAGACCTCTTGAACGAGAATGGAGTCTTCTTACTCGCGATATTCGTCGCCTCTATCATACTTTGCACTGGTGGGACAGACTCTCCACACGCGGTTGATGTCTTGATACTGCTTTACATCTTTTTTGGAAGCACCTATATCATCATGTTCGATGCCAACGTGAGCGACAGGCTGGAGAAGATTTCTAGTTTTTGGGGCATACTCATTAAATATATGACCACTTATGGCATGGCATTCTTCGGAGTTTGGTACTGGTTTGTTGAACTTGGTAGATTGCCTGCCACTCCCGGAACTGGGAACTACGGGTTTCTATTCACCAAAGTTGCAATGAGAGGGAGAGTCCTGGTATTCTTCAAATTCCTCTCCATTCTCAACCTCGTTATCTGGCACCACGCATTGATCGGTTCTATTCTGGAACGGATTGTGTACTTTAAGATCTACAAGGACAAGTTAAAGAACGGAAACAACAAGCAGCAGCAGCAGACACGAGGCTTCCTCTAAGTATTGAAAGCGCTTAGTGTCCCGAGCCCTGAGAAATGGGAGGCTATTCCACCAGATGTGAATATTTTTCGCCAATGTACCAGGCTACTATTTCAACCACGCACCGACACATTTGCCGACGAACTGAAGCCTTATCTGGGTGATACCAAAGCTAGAACTGACTTGGATGCTATTCATACTCTGTATTTTAGCCCATATGCAGGTGCAATGGGCGGTCAGCTCACCGGTCTCTATGACTACCTGGTGTATGTCGCTTGTGCTGTTACTTTTCGTACCCAAAAGCACCTAGAAGAGCACCGAGGTGATAACCCGCTTTCAGAAGACCAAGAGCTAGCAATTCAAAGGTTCAACGAATTTCGCTCTCGTCGAAACCAAGATTTTACAACACCTCCTCCTCTTCCACTTCAGGAATGGGAGAGAATCGTGCTGTTTCTCATTGGCATCGGACCAACCGTTATTGGGCTTCTCACGCCCGAGGTTAGGCGAGATGGAAACAGAAATTTGGCCTTCGAGCAATCTTTCCCAGGGATGGTCAATGCTACTATTACACTCGCGGAGCCTCCTTTGAACAAAATGATTAACGACTATACGAAAGATAATCTGCCAAAATTGGAGTGGCATGGTGGTTCAATCGAATTTGACTTCTTGGGACCATTCTTGATGCCAGCCATCATCTACAAGTCTCACAAAAAGGAGGACCCTTCAAAAAAGCTAGCACCCAAAAGGAAAGCTAGAGAATGCTTCCTTTGGACAAAGTTCGAGTCGCTTCTGTCAAAATTTTTACGGCTTTGGTAGTAAGTCTATTTCCTGGATCTCGATGTCGAATATCTAGAATCTGACCTCGAGTAGTGTATACTCGGCCCACCTTTTTGGTCTATCGATTCTTGTGATCTCAATCAGCGCAATTGAACTCATCATTGCCTGGAACCACATTCACAACGCTTACAACATCAAGTCTACTGGTCAAGTGATCCCATTGATTATTGGGGTGGCAGGTCTCAGCCGGGTAATTTTCCAAATCATAATCTCATGTCTGACGAAGCCAAAGGTGAGCGCCATGAAATATTGAAACTGTCTCTGTTGGGACTGACCCTTTTTTTAGGGGGAAGACAAGAAAAACAAGCAATCGAAAATTGCAACGGATGTCACCCCAAACGATGGATCCAATCAAGGCGAAGACGCAACTCCAGTGATGTCCGGTGCTTTGGGACATGAATTAATGCCAATTGTGAGAGCAGACCCTGAACAAGAGGAGGGAAGAATCTCGAAGGACAGCCTGGGAAGCGAGGAAGAAATAATCACCGAAGCATAAAGACTATCGCCTGCAATTTATTATGGTTTCAAATCTACTCAGTCTTATTTCTAGTTCATTCACAGGTACAGGCCTAAGCCTTTGGTCCTTCTCGAAACTTTCCTTCAACTATCCGGATTCTAAGACAGCTTGCTCGCTATCTAACTACCAGTTGATGCAAGCCTTTGTTGCACCGTCTGTCTTCATGCCGTAGCAATATGCCGAACTGATGAGCAGAAGTCGTTTTCGTGAGGGAGGCTGAAGATTGCTTCAGTGACTGGTGTCACGTGCCGGGTTCTTCACTTGGACAAAGCTCGGACTGCGATAATGTGTATCGAACGCACTATAGTAAACTTGACGTTTCTATTATTACTATACGAATTATTCACATATTCTCATCATCTTATTACAAGAGCTAGAAGCCATGTAATTCGCACTCAGCCGTGAACTGTTGGCTGCGGTCGACTAGCTCTTGGTCACATCACAAGTTCGTGCTTTATACAGTGTCGCTGTATCAAGAACCGAGTTGTTCCCGCTTGCAATGAATTCAGTCGTCAAGTGTGTGCAGTTGTGCACCGTGAACAAGCTCCATCCGTATACGGTGTTGATGACCCTCCGCGACGTGGGTACATATGGCAACTTGGGGACGTCGAGTCCGTCATAGTGGCCTGAATGATCTCAGCGTTAGTATTACCAAATGAGGGGAAATGGAATAGAGAAGTATACCAGCGGCACCGTTCACGATATACCACGGAGCCGTCGGGTTATTAGTGATTTCTTGAGCGACGAAGTTATTGATTGCGGACTCGCGCTCGTAGAAGTGCTTGTGTCCGTGCAGGACTAGATCGACACCATACTTGAGTAAGAGTGGTTCAAAAGCTGTCCGACATTCGACACACTATTGAGAACGAAGGTCAGTAATGATGCGATCGGGCTCGATTTCATGATCGTTTATCGAGACTATCCGGAAAAAGAAAGTACAATTCTGACTTACTTCAGTTGTGCTCACATACCATGGCCTGTGACCTGCTGCGATTACCCATGGCGTCTTATTTCGGTCTACAGCGGCAAGATCTTTGGCCAACCAGGCAAGCTGGGCACCGCTGGGAGCGAATGGACCGGCAAATTCGGCACCCTCTCCACCAGGCTCATCAGGTGCATCTGGGAAGTCAGTTTCGGTGTTGAACTGAACAAAGTGGACCATCCCATGATTCCAGGAGTACCAGAAATTCCCAACGCCGCCGGAAACGTCAGAAGGCATGCTGAATAGCAAGTCAGAATCCACTTCAACGGATGTCAAGTTCAAGTACATACTTCCAGTGGGCGCGATATCCTGTGAAGTTCAACTGGCCCGGCAAGCACAGTGTAAGGTTAGCACCATTGTCGCAATTTGCCTCGTGATTCCCTAGGTATGTCAGCCAATATCTTTTTTACCAGAGGAAAGAACTCACCAGGGCCAACCATGTAAGGTACATCTCTAGAAATCTCTTCTATCTCGTTGTAGAACTCGTTGAGGATCTTATCATACTCTGCTCCTTTGTCATTCTCGTTGAGAGGGGTGATATAACCACCAATCTCCTCATTGAGCCATGCATCAGCGTAGGCGATATCACCAACTGTGAATTGTCAGCCGATGGAAAATGATATTGTGCGATTCAGACACACCATGCCACACGAAGTCAAAGCTCTCCTTCAGGGAGTGAAGAGAATCAATCGAAGTTGCCTCGCCAGGTTTCAGAGGGTTCGCCGCGCCTTTTCCCACTGTCGTACTGAGCCCGTCTGGCCCGAAAGTTCCCATGTCACCAACCATGGCGAACTTGAAGTCATCACCATCGCCAACAGAACGGGCGGTTGTGAAGCTGTATATACGGTCACTACATATTGGCTGGTAATGATATCTGGTGTTAGGCTGAAGTCCGGTGATAGTGACATGATTGTTGTAAGTGGACGAAGTAGGATATGTGATGGATGTATCTGACGACGTGACGCCCCTGAGCTGCATAGTTGTGCCAAAGTACACCGTAGGCTTGGCCAACTTTGAGTTCGTGTTCCAACTGACAGACATGCCTCGATCGCCATAGTAAGCCAAGCGCACTTGAGCGGGTTCAATATCCTCAGTACAGCTATCTCTCTTGTTTGCCACAAGTGCCAGGGCTGTACCAGCCAAGGCTACGACTGTGGCTGCTCTGTAAATGAACATGATGAAAATTGAAGATACAAGAAGACCCAGAAAATCCTTCTAATCTTAAATTAAGACACGTTCTGAAAATGGGAGAGACTCATCTTTTTAAACGCAGCTAGAGCTCAGAGAAAGGTTGCAGCAGCTGTCATAGAAGCCCACGTGCCTTGCGAGTGAACCGATATGTTTTTCAAACCGTGAGAAGACACTACTTGCAGGATGACCAAAGCAGCCTCAGTATGTCACTACGACCGCTTCACTGGCTTGTACCTGTGAGGGCGGTACCTTCTTTTTTGCACTTGCTTCGATGGGGGGGAATACGTGCATTTATGGGACGGCTGTGCTGCCCCATGTCAACCTTGTAGGCAGAGAATTCTTGATTGGGTGTGCACGAACGGAGACTTACTTGAATGGCACACAAACCTACCAATTAAGGCCAGTCGCCTGCAGCTACCTTCCTTTCCCCATATCCTTGACGATCGGCCCTAAATCAGCTGCCAAGTGTAGTCACAACTTCATAAGGTCTTATCAATTCTATTCCTAAGAACAAAACCCGACTTGTATTCCATTGCATGTGAGCTAAAAAAATTGATGCCGTGGGAGTTTTCTTTCATATCCAATACATCTTACACGAGGTCCGCCGTAAGAGGATTTCTCGGTAGCGCCACGATGCACGAATTCCAGCCACAGACTTCCATAGCTTCGAGCGTCATCGGTCCATCCCAATTGAGCTATCTCCAGCTCAGTCCTGCCCTTTAAGTGTGCCATTTTAGAGTTGCTTCGTATTGGGCTTTGCTCTCGGTGCAAGGTCGGTGGATGGAGCAGCTGAAATGACATGGAGCAAATCGAGAAATGGTTGAAAATTCCCATCATTATACAGTTGCAAATATATTCTTGTATTATTCTACTCATACCCAGTAGAATGGGTGCGATTTTATATATTAATCATCTTTTGAAAAGGCCGGTATCTAGTTCATGCAAAACAGAATGTCATTAAATCGTGCCGGAGATCTTGCAAGACCCGCCGCCAATACCAATTCCCCTCAGTTAAATCAGACCCATGATGTTCTATCCAGATTTCATGCTTTATTAATTACTTTTATTTTCCGCTGATTCTTTGGAAAGTATGTTCCAAAGAAGTCATCAAAGACAAGGTCTTCCTGGGTAGTCTCGAATACACGTAGGTTCTCGAACCTGCGGAAAATGGTACCGATGCCAACATAAAGCTCTAGGTATGCGAGGCTAGAGATTAAATTAACATCTTGAACTAATCATGGGATGCAATGGAAGCTTCTGTTTCTGGGGATTATAGAGAGGAGGTGACATACTGCATTCCAACACATTGCGTTGAGCCCCTGCTAAATGACACCAGATACTTGTCCAACCCCTTTGATTTCACAGGGTCAAGCCAGCGCTCAGGGTCGAACTTGTCTGGTTCTGGAAATATGTCTGGATTTCTGTGCATAAGGTAGATGCTCATGCCGACTATCGTGCCTTTGGGGACTTGATACCCATTGAATGTTGCCACTGGGGTATTGATAGTTCTGGGAAGCCGCCCAGGGGCCCCATAAGAGAGTCGCAATCCCTCCTTGATCACCGCCGTTAAGTACGGCAGTTTTTCGAGGGTTGTATAGTCTAGATTTTCGACGCGGTCCGAGAATACAGCCTTGAGTTCTGCCACTAGAGTGCTGTAGATAGCTGGGTTTGAGGCCACATGGAAAGTAACTATGGCCATGGTTTGTCCAGTTGTATCTGCAGCTGCAGTAAGAATGGTGAAAGCTTCATCAGTGAGATCTTCCACTCCAGGAACAACGTGACCTTCGGTAGCTTTGGGATTAAGAAGTTGATGGAAGATTGTTTTATGCTTGGATTTAGACCGGCCTTCTTCAATGTCCTTTTTCACGGCAGCTATCTCTTCGACGCATCTCTGCTGATCATTAGCTTGGCTAGCCTCGTGTCATTGAGTATAAAGTATTTGATCTTACCGCTCTGAATTGGAAGAAATGATAAAGCGCAGTATTCATCCTCTTTGCCATACCCAGTGTGACAAGATTCGAGATTGGCAGTAAAAATGGGAATGCTTGCAACACCCATCCACGTGGTATGAGCTCCCCAGTCATATCAAAAAAGTCTTCAGCAAAGTCTAGCGTGTCCAGTTGATTATAGCAGTTATCGAAGGAGTATTCCGTGACAATGTCCACCGACAGGGCGCGATATCCATGGTGCAAGTCGACCGGTTTGCCTTCTGAGAGTATCTCTTCCATACGACGAACCAACTTTTGAGTCTTTGCTTGGATGACATCTTCAAGTTGCAGAACCGCTTTCCGAGAGAAGACGGGATTGATGGCGGCACGACGAATTCGATGTAGAGCATTGTTGGTTGTGCCGAAGGCGGCTGTCTTCAAACCGAAAGCATCGTAGAAATAGCCAGCTTTTGAGGGTGCAGTGGATCCAATGTAATACACTTTCTCATAGTTATCTGGATCGCTGAGATGGATCTCATCAGGTGATATTCGGATGACAGGGCCTATTGACCACTTAGCCTACGCAGGGGCAGCTCTATAGCCGCCAGGTCTTACCATACTGTTGGTGTAGTTTCTCAACTTGGAGGTAGAACTGGCTTCGTCCGCTGAACAGATTATACTTGACAATGTAGAAGTGTGTTATTGAAGCTAGGAATGGACCGGGGATCTTGGCCAGGGGATGAAGGTACCGTCGATATATGACAAGGCTTGTGATCCAGACGAGGGCAGCGGTGACAGCGTACGTGAGAAGAGAAGATAAGTTGCTGTGAAACACGAATGAAGACATGCTGGAAATCTCGATACTTTGGTTTTGCGTGGCAAAGATTCAGAGCGTGCGCATTAGATTATTATTTGAAAGGCGCTCTCAAAGGTGTGGTACAATAGTAGCTAAAGAACTTGGAGTGGGTGAAGTGAAATAAACCCTTATAGCCGATGCTGCAATCCAACTAGGCTTTAGCCGATGCACGCCTCCAGATTTAGTTCCCGTTTTTCACTTCTCGGCTGGATTGCGGATAGCGTAGATTTTATCCAGCAAATCACAGCGGGAAATTTTATTTGAGTAAGCAAGGCGATCCGTCCAGTATTACCAGTTGACGACCTCCTAATTGTCGCTTCGTCCCCGAGCAATCCAATTGGAGGAACAAAACGACGTGCATTCATGGTGGACGGAAATTGACTCTTTTTCACTCCCAACCAACTACCATTACGACGAGAACAAACCAACCTCGTACAACCTTCAAATTCCCAGAGTATCAAAAACGCCATCCGCATCTCGACCCAAAGCAACAACCCAATACTCCACACCTGATACTCCACTGCTCACTTGAATCACAACCAAGGGTATCTCACGCATAAAACCCCAAACACGCTCAATGGGTATAAGCAAAGGAAAGCTTCCTCCCATCAACCTTCACACCCATCTTATTCTCCACAATCCCCACCGACTCCCTCCTCGGCTGAACCCTCTCCTCCCTTCCCGACTCCATAGGATCATACTCCAGCGCCTCAAGGAGCAATTCCATCAGCGTCTTCGGGGACGTATAATGACCCAACGTTGCTCGTTTCAACGCTACCAGGATGCGCACCACGACGACCGCGCAGCAGATGATCACGACAGCTGCTCCGAGTTTTGATGTTTGGGAATACACGCTGTACATCCAGACTTGGATTTGTGCCGAGGTGGTGAGCAGTGGGTTCGTCGCGCTGTTGCTGGTTTGAGTGGAGGAGTTGGTTGAGTAGTCGATTAGGGAGAGTGCTTGGTCCATGATTACGCCGTCCAAATAGTTCAGCCAGTCGAGCTCAAGGCTCGCGTTCGCTTCAGTCAATACGGTCTCGAGAATAGCAGACACCTGTAACGCTGGAATTCGGGTTCCGTCAACCGTGCCGTTTCGGTCGACTGACCAGGCGGCGAGAATCCAGTCTGGGTGCACGACGAGGGGAACAGTTCCAGGAGGGATGAACGGGTCGGCATCCTCGAGGAGGGCGAGGTGGATGAAATTGGAATAGGGGGATGGGTCTAGTGAGTAGGACTGGAAGTTGATGTAGGAGATGTCGTCGCACCAGACGGTGTTGTTGGACGTTGAGAGACCTGGCATGTGGTATTCCACGAGGATGAAATTGGTGGACGAGTTCCAAAGATTTACTGCAGGCGTTTCGGCGAAGATGGCATCCCAGTTGCAGCTTGGATCGGTCTGAGGGTTGCCATCTACATCGAAGCAATGAGGATCGTCGGCAGATACTGGAGAGTGTGCGTGATCGGCGAAGTGTGCGGTTACAGCCACATCGTTGACCGTGGAGTTACCATTCCCGAGATACAAATTGGATTGGAAGTTTTTTCCATTCCACCCTGTTCCAACACGGATACACTTTACATACTCTGCGTCTCCTACGGCGAAGAGATTCCAACCACCGTAACAACGAATGCTCCTGTCGTCGGCCACTTGAGCAACAGCAAGATTTCCCTTATAGCAACCGCCACCAAGACCTAAGACTGGCCCATCTCGCAAAAGAAGAGTGCTCAGAGAATTGTGCAAAGTGGAATAATTGGCAGGTGGAGGGTTCTCTTGAAGGCCGTTCGCGTAGCGGAGATAATCAGCCGATATTTCTCTGGCGACCTGGCGATTCGGTATCCACTAGAACAAATTAGCCATATATTTCTTTGAGGAGAGAGCCGGGAGCGAGCTGGGAGCTGAAACGGGAGCCCGACCAGTGAGAATCGGAGCTCAGAATGTGGGACAAAGAGATATGTTCCTTACATCGACATCTGGATCTGTCGTATTGACGATGTAGGATACTTGGCCTTCCTGCGTAATGACCGGATCGAAGACGACCGGTGTGACATCTATCTGACCCAGCGATGCTGCAACCGAGGCAACTAGCTCGTCCAGGGTGTGGGCGTAAGGTTCCGCCGTGCAAGAGAAGTTTCCAGCCGCCAATAAGGATGCGCTACATCCAGGTGAAATAACCGAGCTTGAGGGAGGACTAGCTGATGCCAGATCCACAAACAGTGACGGACTCGTAAAGTCAATGTCGATCCATTGCAGTGTAGGTATCATGAGGATGGCGATAGCAGGACCGATGAGGTTCATAATAACACACATGCACCCCACAAAGAAAATGAATCCCCAATGCAGAGAGTTCTTGCGGCCAGGCGGGTACTGGAAAATGCTAAGGATATCTCCGAATTGCAGGTATTTCGCGAACATGCCGATAGGCAAGTGGCCCCGATGTGCGGTAATAATTACAAGCACGTCGTAAATAAGGCCGGCACCGACGAGCGCAAACCAGATCTCTAGGGCTTTAGCTGCAAATTGAAGACCGCTTAGAGCGGTATGATCTCTCTTATTGAAATTTGCCTCTTCTTGATAGACCCTGCTGGAGAAAGGGTTGATGCGACAACTGAAGCAGCCGATGCTGGCTCCTACGATATGGTCCTTGAAGTTCAGGATCAAGAGAGCTATTGCTGGGCCGAGCCATGCCAGGCAAATAACCAGATGAAGTCCAAAGTGTGCCCATCGACGAGAGCGAGTTTCGTCGCCATCTTCTTGGAGAGGCTCGGGAACTTCTACGCGGCTAACAGCTG
>Ga0302325_10029535_pt1 | contig 11325 bp, 5 predicted proteins | sample Palsa_T0_2_FD_201948 | JGI IMG/M metagenome (GOLD analysis project Ga0302325, IMG submission 201948) | Peat permafrost microbial communities from Stordalen Mire near Abisko, Sweden - Palsa_T0_2 | ecosystem: Environmental > Terrestrial > Soil > Palsa > Peat permafrost | place: Sweden: Abisko...
ATAGTACTTTTTGCTTAAGATCCGAATTGTCTTGCTATAGCTAAGGTAAGCAAAGGATATTTGGTTATATGCTTCACGGATTAGGTCCACAATTAGCTAATTATCTATAAGAATTACTAGCTTGCCCTAGTATAGCAATAGGCCGTTTATAAGAGAGAAGTCTCTTAAAGTAGTAGACGTAGCTTATATATATAAAGCTTATAGTAAATTAGAGGTTTAGTTAGCGGCTAGCAATTGCTTTACTAGAGGTAAAGGTTCTTGCATAATTGCATCTAATGCATAGATCTTTAAGGCCTTATAGATTTGCGGATCGATTTATTTAAGCTATAGTAGGGCCTTTATATAAAGGTAAGCTTTTAGATTTGCAAAGGGTTCCAAGTCTTGTTCCTTGTAAGAGAGTATATCGGCTTTAGCATTTTCCTTCCCGGATTAATATATAATAATAAATGAATAGTCGGCTAATAGCTCGGCCTAGCAAGCTTAGCGGCTATTTAGCTGTTTAGTTGTTATAAAGTACTTTAGGGCTTTGTGATCCGTATAAACTTTTATCTATTTAGCATTCCCTTAAAGCTTTAGTCTCTAATAACCAAAGGATTATATAATTGCTAGCATCTCCTTATTATAGATTTAATAATTAATCTTTGCAAGGGCTATAATTTTAAAGAAGTATCTTATAAGGTACTAGTTTCTATCCGAATGTAATTATAAAAGTATATTAGCAATTACCCTATTTAAAGCATCGGTTTTTAGCTTTGTCTCTAGTAAGTAATTATAGTAGCAGAGAATAGGGGCTAAAATAAGCCTCTATTTAAGCTCTTTAAAGGCTCTAATACAAGTCTTGTCTTATACAAATAGTAGATTCAAGTAAGTAAGCTGTGAAAGGGGTTTTAAAAGTGCACTAAACTCCCGAATAAAACGCTGATAAAAATTGCAAAATCCTAGAAATAACTATATACCCTTTATTATATAAGGTTCGGCCTAATAGCGGATAATATCGGTCTTCTCCGGGTTAACCTCAATGCCTTAAGTGCTTATAATAAAGCTTAGATATTTCGTACAAGTAACTCCAAATTTGCTCTTCTTAATATCGGCTTATAAACTTATATTATAAAGCCTTTAGAGGACTTTTTGCATATGCTCTTAATGCTAGAGCTCGTCATCCGAGTAGATAAGGATATTATCTAAGTAAGCTATACAAAAATTATCTAAGTAGTCGAATAACACATCGTTTATATACCGCTAATATATAGCCGGCCTATTAGTAAGCTTAAATAGCAATACCTTATATTTATACGATTTATACCTTATATAGAAAGTGGTAAGTTCCTCCGAATTGGGGTGCATTCGGATCTTATAAAAGGCTTGCCGGATATCTAGCTTAGTAAAGATCTTAGCTTAGCTAATCCGTGCTAAGGTCTTATCGATTAACAGCAAAGGGTACTTGTCTTTACAAGTAAGGGCGTTTAATTTATAAAAGTCGATATAAAACTATAAGCTCCCATCTAATTTCTTAACAAATAAGGTAAGTAATGCATATAAGGCCTAGCTATCTTTAATAAAGCCCTTGTTTAAGTTGTTTAGCAAGTATTGCTTAATAGCCTGTAATTTATCTGTAGATTAATGCTATAAGGGACTATAGCTTAAAGTATTATCGGCCTTTAATTAGATTTAGTAATTGTATAATCGATGCGGGGGGAGGATATTAAAGGCGGCCTTTAAGAAGACGTCTTTATACAAATTGCAGTATAAAGGGAGCTTAGCTTAGATTTCCTTAAAGGTAGCTTTATTATCTTAAGCCTTTTAGTCTTGTGTGCTTTTGTCCTTAATTAATCGGTTTAATTCGTATAAGCTAATACAAAAAGAGACATTCTCCCTCTTGCGGGCTTGCCGGTAAAAGCTAGCGGCAGTAATATGTGTAATATTCAAATTAAGTAAGTTTTTAAGAGGGGGGTCGGGTTTAGTAAAGGTCGTATAAGCCTTTAAGAGTAAGTTTTTAAGCATTTGCAGCTCATATTGCATATGCTTGATTCGGTCTTATATATCCCACTCGTGTTTATTCCGGCTAATAATACTAATTTTTTCTTAAGATAGTCTCACGAAAGAATTAATGCTTTTATAGCCCGAATCTTAATTTATAAGATTTGTAAGTTAACTTGTAAGTTTCGTATAAGGGAGGATTTTTATTTTACCCGCTAAGCGGGTTAAATCAAGTATATTTTAGATTTATTAGATAGTATAAGCTCTTAATCTACTCCGCGCATCCTCCGATTTTATAGCTCGATCGCGCTTAGCAATGTCCCTTTAATACTCCCGATTAAGGCATACCTCTTGTAATAAACTCTTAAGGATCCGGATTTCTTTGCAAAAAGAGAAAGGTAATTCCCGGGTAAAGTTATCTAGTTATATAATTTGACGCTGCTTAAGATTTAGCTATATATTAAAATAGGCTATCCATTTAAGGCCCAAAATCATATTATAGGTCCTTAGGTTAAGGATTAAGAAGGGCACCTCTTCCTAGTAGTAGCCGTCAATTATAAGGTTTAGAATAAGCAAGTAAGTAATTACTTTACTAGTTTTTCCGTTAAACCCCTTAGCTTAAATTGTATAATTTAAGGGTTAAGCTTTAATATTTAAGAAGTTAGCTAGCTAAATAGCAAAAGTAGTATTAATAAATGCAAAACCGTTTGCTCTTATGTTAAGCAATAAAGGTATAATAATATTATATCTATTCTTTGATAAAGTACAAGAAATAGTAAAGTGTTAGCCCCCTATTAATCGACTCAAGTTAATATTAAAACAATTAATTACATACTTTAAGCAAGAGTCTTGGCTTAAGGTTCCTCTTTTCCCGATTCTTTAGTCTCCTCTTAAGAATTGTACAATTATTCTTCCTCGATTTTATGCAAATTAGTCCTCTTAAGCTTAAGGCAATTAGATGAAAAGTGTCCTAGCTTGTTGCAATTGTAGCACTTATCCGTAAGCTCTACTATATGGCAGGGTTTTACCGAACGGCGATCCGTACAATCCGTATAAGGGGTAAGCTCCTTGCAAAATGTGCTTAGAGAGGGGGTTATACGGGAAAGGGTAGCTACTAGAGTAAAGGTTAAGCCTAAACTGGATTTAGAACTAGTAGTATAGCCGGTAATCTGTGAGGGCTATAAAGCCTAGCGTTCCTTGAACCTTCGCTAGCGGTCCTTACAAGCAATGATTCGTCGGAGTTTTAAATCTAGGGAAGAGACATTAGCTGCCAATTCGGTATATAAACGGAGCTTAAGCAAATTAGGGGCTATACCCCGTTAAAGGGCCGGCGTAATCCGATTATACAAGTCCATTTGCAAGCTAGCTTAAGGGACCTCGGCCTCTCTTGCCAAAGGAAGAAAGTAGTTTAAAATTCGGCGAAGGTTTAATCCCGTCTTATAACTAAAGCATTATAATTATGCCTAGCGTCCCGCATACGGTTTAGATTTGTATAAACCGAGGCCAAGTAATTTAGCATCTCCTCGGCTATAGTAAACTATATAATCGAATTTTCATTAAACCGGGGCTATAAATGCTTTTAAGCGTCCCTTAAAGTTTGCTTAAAGACGTGAAGCATATGGTCCTCTTTTATAAGGAAATGGTCGGCGTTCTTATAGAGCTTTCCGCGGATTAGGATCCTTTAGCTAATAAATATAGGGTCGATATTATCTGTAAGTTCCTTGGAATCGGCAATCTTCTTAGATAGCCTAGTTTTACCGGATTCGCTCGGACCTTCTAAAAAATTACGTTTTATAATATGCTACACTTAAGGGGTAATATCCCGCTAGAAGCCGGGATTATTTTAACTAGCTAAGCTATTGCCTAGTACTGTGATCCGCTAAAAGATTTGTTAGAGTATAGCCTCTATAGTTACCTGGTTTTGTTTTAGTTCTAGGATTTGATAGCGTACAAAACTGTCTTGTTTTAAGGTATTATCATATTCGGATTCTAGCTAGCGTTTAAGGTCTTAAACGGCTAGAAGTTGAGGGGTTTCTTGCTATATGGCAAGGGGATTAAAGGCCGCGGCCTTCCCCTTAGTGCCTCTAGTCGCTATTATATTATATAACTATTAATAGCTTTGTTTTTTCGGTATAAATAGTAACATGTCTAGGTAAAGTGTATATAAGGAGTAACTATATCCCTTAAGTATCTAGGTTTATATTATACGAAAATGACGGATCTTCCTAATTCCTTTTAAGGAGCTTAGCGGCTAGGAAATTAGGGCGTTTCTTCCACAGCTTATCAAAAGACTATAGGCGTAAGGGATATTATAAGAGGCCTTCCTAGGCAGAGTAAGAGAGAGCTTTAGATAATGTGACAAGCTTACGAGGTATGCTAAGATACACTTTACTAGAGGAAGAGGTCTTCACCTAAACTTGTACAATTGGGCTATATGCGAAGATTTAAAGCTAAGGAGAGAAGAAGAGGGTAAAGGAGGGGAAGGTGAGCTATATACACAGTGAGTGGTCAGGTGATATAGCGTGGCCCTAGCCTAGCCTAGGGCCTGTACAGGATCCGTATAGTACCCGTATAGTAAGGTGGCAGCCGGAGCTGTCACAATTATTGCATATCCCTTGCTTTCAATTACATCCTCTAGCTTGCAAGTAAGACGCTTAGTCAAATATCTCCAATCTTCAGGCTTTACTTCGCTTTATAGCTCTTTTAACACTTCTTTTATATCTTCCTTATTTTTTGGCACAAATTCTAGCTTGGTGATTTCATGCTTTATCTAGCGCTATATCTTTTTAATAGGATTAAGATCTAGGGAGGAGGGTGGCTAATTAAAGCCCTTAATTTTATAGTTTAGTTGCCAAAGTTGTGCAGCTCTTTAGTAAACCTTTGCGCTATCCTCTATAAGTATGAACCTCTTTTGCTCTTCTAGACTTAATAAGGCGTAATAAGGGCCGATAATTGCTTCGAGAACTTGCTTGGTATATGCAATATTGCAAATTCCTTTCTTTCCTTTCTCTTTCTTAAAGAATATTAACTTGCTCTTTTAATCTTAGCCAATTGCTGCCCAAACCATTCCACTAACCCTTCCACTTTTATACACTAATTAAATACAATCAAGGCAATTCCTTTTACTTAAATAGCAAGTAACCTAAACACGTCCCCTCTTCCTAGTCTTAAAGGTTGCTTTATCACTCCAAGCAACGCATCTCTAATCCTCCTCTCTTTTCTAGTCTTTAGTTCCTTACTACTGGTATTTTAAGGCAAAAGCCAAGCGTTTTGCTGCTTGCTTCTCTAAAATGAAGGGCTAGCAGCAAGTAATATAACAGCAAAGACTATATTTCTTTATAGTTTTGCGAATAGTTGTTATTAAGGCTTTAATGTGGAGTTTTGCCTTAATGCAAGCCTAAGATTTGTAATAGTTAGTCCAAGATTAAGAGACAAAGACTATAATTTGCCGGCAATCTGCTTCTTTAAGGAGTTAAGGCTTACAAACCTTGCCTTTACGCATTATTCTTGAGGATGCACCCTTACAAATTTGTTGTACTAAGGACTTGGGGACGCTAGTCTCCTTGAAAATAGCTTTATAGCCTAAGCCGCTTTGCTTAAAGGTTTATACAATAAATCTAATTAAAGTAGGCTATTATTTACCGGGTTTATAATCCTTTTTAATAGGGGAAGAAAGGATAAAGTCCTCTATCTTAAGAGAGCGTGTTTTTTGATATATTTTCAAGAGACGCGTTAAGGGAAAGACGCGTTAAGAGACGTGTAGGGGGTAATCTCGCTTAAGGGTGCCACAAGTAATGCCGCAAGCTCTTACTATGTTGGCATAGACGTATGATGGGGAGAGTCCGATTCGATTCGGATGCATCAGACCAAAAGAAGGGGTACAACACTTGGTAGGACGGCTCAATATACCCAAGTAAGCTCCATAAACTTTCGTAGAGTTCATGCCTTGCTTTGATTTGTGTTCAATCTTTACATGCTAGCTGCAGTCATGATCCTGCTGTTATTCCATTCGATCATAAAACCCCGACATGTTCTGTTCAGATCTGCTGAGCGCGCAGTCTCGTCAACCCGCGCGGAGCTCCAACGGGTCTCCGAGGAGACAACGTCAATTAGCAGAAAGATCATCTTCATTTGATCACGGTTGCCCAACCAATTCACCATCCCAAGGTACGAGCACCAACATAGCGAACGCTTTTCTCGCACAACCGAGAACATAATTACATCACATGCATTGTGAAGCACTTTCGAAATTCTTTTACATGTTTCTTATTCTCCCGAATGCTATTCTGCGGAATCATCTTCGTCAGATAAAAGTTTGACACTCTCATACTATCCCCGGACCATTCGACCGAAATCAAACTGTTAATACCCATCAACACAAGTTGAAATGAATGAACTCGGTGGCTCTATCCGCGCATTGTTTTGATTCTCTCCATGTATACCATTAAACAATCGTCCAAAGAAGCCTGCATATGATTCTCGGATTGGCTAACGAACAAGAAGCTCGATTCTAATTGTGCTCGGACTTGCAATACTTGCGCCAATGACCCTTCTTGTCACAACCAGTGCAGAATGGGAATGGGCGATTGTTGCGATATTCCTCTAGAAGTTCCGGATGCAGATCAAAGCAGCACTCCTCTACGTGGCCAAATCTGCCGCAGTAGAAGCAAACTGTGGGAACTTTGTGCTTGGGCTCTGCAAAACGGTTGCTGTGTCCACCTCTCTTGCAATGCTCGCAGTAGTCGTCTACCACCTCATTGTCGAAGGGATTTGCAACAAAAGCCGCCACGGCAGATGCTATACCATCGTCGTGAGAGCTGAGTATCTCCGACGTATGGATTGCAGAAGCGCTACCGTCCACGCCATCGTTTCCATAAAGGTCTTGTGTCTCCATCTCCTCCCTGGCACCATTAACATCTGCAGCGTAGATAGTATCTCTCATCCACAAGAATGCTTGGTTATTTGATGCTCGCAGTTCATCCTCTCCAAGCTTAAAGAGTTTGTCATTTTCTGTCTCTTGGAGCCACAAGGCAGCCTCGTGTCCCTGAAGCTTGGCATCGACAGCGAAGGTTTCCATGACATCCTTCAACTTAGAGTTGAGCAGGCGCTCAAACCGGAATCGACTTTTAAGGTCGGCGAGCTTCAGCTCTTGTCTGCTAATGTCTGAGAGAGTTTTAGTCTGGCACTAGAATAAGACTGCAGATCGATTCTTCTTACCTTTATCGAACTCATCGTGCTTTGTTTCTTGCTCACCACAATTCGTATCAACCTCCCAGTTCTGTGAGATGTTTGACACGGGCAGCATCATTCCTACTTTGACAATATATGCAGCTTTGCCATTTTTTGCCTCTTTAACCTTCGCAAGCGCATCGGCTTCTCTAGCTTGGATGTCCTTAACCCGGAGGAGCTGCTCCCGCTCGAAGTCCAGGACTTGGAGACGCAGCTGGTTGGCGCGAACAACATTGGAATTTATACCATTCAAGCCAATAATGTTCGATTTCTGTTTCCATGTCGATGTGAGCCATTGTTCAAAGATGGGATTAATGGAGATTACCTTTGGCATTGAGATACCGGAACGCTCAATGACGAGTTCTTTCATGCCCATCTCCAGAATAGCGAGAGCACCCAATTCCGGGAAGAGCAATTGGGCAAGATGCTGGTGACGCAATAGGGTTTCGGGAGAAGGATCGGGCTCTCCAGAGGACATCTTGGGGTTAGAAGACATGACAAAGTTCAGCGAAAAGTGAACACGCTGACAGCAATCTGTTTATGTTGTTTACTATTAGCGAAAAGCACTGCTGCCGTCTGATCTATAATAATGACTTACTCTGGTTTTGTATTAAAAAGAGGAAACCACGCGCAGGGTGGAGCGGGTTCTTCCAAGAGGGAAGTTTGTTAAAGAAGGGAGAAAGAAAAGTGGAAGGGTTGAGATCGAGGGGAAGAATTTATGCGTGGGGAAGTCGCACTAGCGCGAGGTTACTTCACGGGGAAAGATCGCACTAAGGACAACGTAAACAGATTCACCTGCTAGCAGTTGCCCTATATTAACAGCTATACGCATTATTAAGATGTGAAGGGTGAATTATTTGGGAAGGGATGAGCCACATGTTAATGCATAAAGCAAAGGTGAACATGCATGTGCATCTAATCAACAATTGTTAGATGCTTGAGGCAAGAGATCGGCTTTCCTTACCCGTCCTCTTTCACCCAAGGGATCACTCGCTTTTTCACGTTGCCTAAGTCACAACTGATAATTAGCTGGCTATCTACCCTACAAACGTCTAAGCTTATACTGTCCCAAAATTGAGTCAAGAAAGTTTACTCTATATCTAGTATCGCTTGCCTAGCAAGAGCAAATTTACTAACAATGGATTGCATTAATGTCGGATTTTGCAATATTCAAAAGCAGTCTTCCTTTTATTTTATAAGATGCCCATATTAAGTTAGGCCAGCTCGCATTGTCATAGGAAATCTCTCTCGTCACAAGACTCCCTTGCCTCTAGATGCTATTAGTATCAGATAATAATCAAATATTTGATAACGCTAGGCTTTACAAACATCTTATCTAACAATACTGCAATGTATTCCAGACAATACTTTCACTTCTATTTTCATTGATATAAAGGACCAGCGATGATTTGCTCTCTTTTTCGCTAAGGCTTTCGGCATCTTTAGATGACTAAAAATTGCTAGCAATGGATGTCGCAACCCACCATTAAGTGAAGGTATTCCCAACACCTCACTACATTGAGAGTATGCTCCTCTAGACTCTATGCAGTGCTTGATCGTTTTTTTTTTTTCGCCAGTCAAGAAGCTTCTCTATAACAGCGATTAACGTATCTCCGTCCTGACTAGGCACTAAGCCCATTCTGCAACCACGTCAAGGTGTCAAGGTTGTGCAGGAGGACGCAGCTTGGCGGACTGCGTCCCTGGAGGAATCGGAAGGCTTCCATGATTCGCATATTGCAATCGATCGTGACTATTCTCGAGGTGCTCAGAGAGCCCTTTCACCGTCCCAATCCCCCCGGGGCCTCCGGATCTATCATTGTCATCCTCGCGCGTTTTCGCATCTGCACATTGACTATACACAGAAGTTCTTATTTGATAAGTCATTTTACATTATCTACTCTCTCCTACTTTCTCGCCGCATCCAACTCAAACCTCGAATTCTCCTTCGCAGAAGACTGCATCTCCTGACTTGGCTGTACATACGCCGCCTCCGGATGAGGAGCCTGACTCATCCCATCCCTAGGATTATTCGCTCCAACGTTTACATTTCCCTTCGGCTGCCTTCTCCTCCTAACATACCACACCGCAAAGAACGCACACAGAATTCCCAACGTCCCCAAACTAACACCAACACCAATTCCCACATTCCTACCAATCTCATCTTTCCCGGGCGTAGGAACGCCACCAGCTCCTGACGAGGTACTGCTTGTCGTCGACGGAATCGAATTCGTTGGTGATGATATTGAAGAGAAAGACGTTTGAGCAGCGATGTTCCAGCCATTCAAATGCACAGCTGACATGTACGATCCTGCGGAAACTGTTGATACGGAAGTCCCCCATACCGAAGCAACGACGCCGCCGCTTGTGATATATGTTATTTGTGCTACACTAAAAGTCTGCCCTGGGATGATAGTTGAGATGCACTCGCCGATATCTCCTGCACTGCTGCTGGCTTTGAAAAAGTATGATCTACCTCATCAGTACACAATTAGTATGTACCTTCCAGGACTTCTTTATAAACTTGTCTAGAAACTAGTTCCTAGAATGGTTTCATCTCTCGGCAGGCAAACTCACGAAGGACAGCAAGCAACCCACGTACTCCCCGTAGCCTGTGTACTCGTAATAGCCGTAAAATACGCACTCGGACAAACAATCGGGCCCAAATTAAGTGTCGTGACACCATTATTCGGTTGTGAAAGCCACCACTGCGTAGCTACGGGTGGGAGACAAGTGAGCTCATGATCAACTGAGATGCCATAACCTGGATCGTCGACGTCGTTGTATTGCGTATACACCGGGTTGTTCCAGACGATAGTTTGGCACGCAGCTACAGAGGGCCAAGCTGAGGTTATAGGCAACCAGGAGGTTACGACACCGGAAAGGGTGCTGGGGGCGTAGGTGCTGGCCATTGTTTGAGGTTGTGAATGTGGGAGGGCCGGGAGGGGGAAAAGAGCATTATCGGGGTTGAGGATGTTGGCGATGAGGTAATAAAAATGCGGCTGGGGAACTCATGACTTGAGGGAGGTGCAGACGATGTGACCTGGCTTGGCAACAATTCCCGAGGTAACGATTTCGAATCGATAACGAATGGTATTAATAGAACCATTTCGCAGTGGATTTCTTACCTTATGTAATGTCAGCTTTCGCAACCCAATTAGGCTAGAAACACATCCAAGGTTGCTGATCAAGACACCCAAAACACGGTTTCGTAACCACTTTAAATAGCCATTTCATACTTCTAAAAAAGGGTAATGTTAGACTTTTCGTGGCGCTGTAAGCCCCTGTATTTAAATAAAGCTATTCATGACGACGAACTTCGTCGTCAACACGCTTTATTGCCAATAGAGTCCTTAATCCTGCTCCTATTGATTCTAGGCTCTACTATCGCCCTAAACAAATCGCGACGTGTTAAAATCGAAGTTATAAAGGAGTATATTGCGTAACAAGACCCTAAGAGGCAGTAAAGTAGTTATATACGCAAAGGGATATATATTCAAAGCACTCGGAATAAAATAGTAGAAGTATGGCAACGGAATCAACAATATTTATTAATTTTTCATAAAGATACACTATTATATATATAATATTAATATATTAATATATTTAGTTTATATAAATAAGCTTTAGTATACACGTATTAAACACTTACATATACTCTATAGAATAGGGGTCTTTATCTATTACTCTAGCTAATTAAAGTATTTGTACCTATATACCTACCTACTAACTATAGCCGTAATACTTAGTTAAAGCATAAAATCTTCTAGAGAATTAAAGAAGGGCAGCCCACGATCATTTTGATATACTTGCCTTATTATTTAGAGACCTGGTTGTGATTTAATAAGTGGGTGACTAAATCGTAGTTCCGCGACGTGTTTTTCGTCGCACGTCGGAAAATGCTGTTTTTAACTGTACGATGTGAAGAACTCTGGGGACCTGACATCGCGTCCTAGTCCAGCCATGGCCGATACTTGCCTGCATTGGGTATCCCGTACTTGCTTGTAGATGCCATTGAGATACGCTGCTGAAAATCGTCACAATGAAATGCAAGAATGAAGTGTGCTATCTAGGGGTTGAAGCTTAGGAAGTTTGAAGCTCAAAAGGGTATAGCCGGCACGG
>Ga0302325_10029536_pt1 | contig 11324 bp, 5 predicted proteins | sample Palsa_T0_2_FD_201948 | JGI IMG/M metagenome (GOLD analysis project Ga0302325, IMG submission 201948) | Peat permafrost microbial communities from Stordalen Mire near Abisko, Sweden - Palsa_T0_2 | ecosystem: Environmental > Terrestrial > Soil > Palsa > Peat permafrost | place: Sweden: Abisko...
GTGGAATTCGGAGGGAAGGGGCAAGCCGGAAAGGCGCCGAAAACGGGGACCAGGTATTGAACTCGAGCTCGAAATTCAACTTGTTCGGCAATAAGCTTTGCGGCGGAGCGATACGCGATTTTCGCTCTCGGGTGGAATGCCGGCCAATTTCATGGCTCTATTCCTGGAGAAAAATGCTGATTGAGACCGACTTCTTGAACATGGGGATGCCGCTCGACGATTGTAGACACCTACGAGCACGCATATGCGGGGGTCGCGTGAACTGGCGTGTGAGTTGACCATCCTGGTCGGCGAGGTGCGGGAAGCATTTTAATGAGATTAATTTCGATCATTTACAGCAGCTCGGCAGCGATGCCCTTCTCTGAAGGAGACCTGGCGAGTTTATTAAAGCAGAGTCGTGAGAATAACACGCGCCTCGCCATCACCGGTATGCTGTTGTATAACGCCGGAGCGTTTTTGCAGGCCCTCGAGGGCGAAGAACAGACGGTGGAGAAAATGTATTCCACAATTGAAAAGGATCCAAGGCACTTCGGTTGTACGCAAGTGCGGTGGGAGGCGCTTAAGGAGCGCCGGTTTCCTGACTGGTCCATGGGCTTTAAGAATCTTCAGAACGTCGACCTTCGGCAGACACCCGGTTACAGCGAGTTCATGAATGCGCCTCTGACGTCCCCAATTTTTCAGGCAGATCCTTCACGTGCACGGAGGCTGCTTCTTACCTTCGCCGAGGAGCACTAATCCCCGCGCAATAGTTGGCCTTCACACCGTCATAGCCGCTGTTGTTGAGGTGGTTCTCAGAATTGTCAGGGAACGGCTATCGGTCGGCGATTGGCCGCCCAACGTTCTGTTGTACCTCGGCGCATGCAGTGCGACGGGTCAGCGCATGGCGGGCTCGTACGTTGGGACCACGTTCCCAGAGTTGAATGATTTCGTATAAACGACGGCGGGTTTCCCCGCCGCCGCGAATGAAGCGATCACACCGCCGGCTACCAGAGTATCTTGAAGACTAGCTCCACTTGGCGTCCGCTGTTGAACGCGGAAGTTGCCGCCTGGGCGCCAAACGTGCCGCCGGGAGAACCCTGATAGAGTGCCTGCCCGAACGTGGAGTCGTAGACGTTGGTGTCCGGATCGCCGCGGTTCAACTTATTGAGGGCGTTGTAAGCCGTCACCTTGAGCTCGGCGCGGACTCTCTCGATAATGTGGAAGGATTTCGCCAGGCTCGCATCCAGGTCCCAGAACTTCGGACCCGTCAGACAGTTGTATTGCAGCGGATTCGTGCGCAACACGTAGGTGTTCGCCGGAATCGCCGAAAAGGCCGCTGTATTGAACCAGTGATCCGGCGTAGGATTCGATACACACGGATTGCCGGTTACGATCAGGTTCCCGAATTGCGGGAAATCGCCCGAAATGTATTGCAGAACCGGAGTGATCTTCCAGCCGCCCACTAAGGCGTCCACAACCCGGGGAGCGTTGTTCATATAGGTGCGCCCTCTCCCGAAGGGGAACTCGTACGTGCTCACGATGTTCATGCGGTTACGGGGCTGGTTGCTGTCCTGCCACTGGAACGTGTTGCTGTAGTAAGTCTCGTCGTTGAAAGTATTGATCTGCGACTTCTCATTGACATACACGTAAGTAAACAGGAAGTTGAATCCGTGGCTGAAGGCCTTCTGCGCCTTCAACTGGAAATTGTAGTAGCGCTCGCCCGCGCAACACGCGCCGATCTCGTACAGCGGGCCGTATTGCGGACGCGGCACCAGCAGGGATCCCAGAGACACCGTCTGTTGGTTGTACAGCGGGCCGTTGTTAATGGTCGTGTTCAGGTAGTGATAGAACGGGTTAGAGACGTTCTGGGCCAGATAGGCAGGGTCACTCGCGTACTGTTCCTCTATGGCGGGGTTGATGGCGTTCAACTCCTGCGTATAGTGCTGATGGCCGACATTGAGGAAGAAGGTACCCGAAACTACAAACCCACCGCGCAACTGGCGCTGCAGGTTGAAGTTGAAGCGGTCGTTGTAGGCCTTCTTGAAGTTCTGCGGATACCAGAGCAGATTCTCGCCTCCGATACCGACGTACGGCCCCAGAGCCTTGCCGTTTACGGGACCGAAGTTCGGAAGCAGCGGATTGGTCGACGGATAAGGATTCGAGAGCGTCTCTTGCGGCACGCCCTGCAGCGTGGGCGCCGCAAACTGGTAGCCGGTCATACCGAAGAACGGAGGCTCCAGGAAGTTGACGTCTTCGAAACCGGCCACCGGAGCGGCCGTGAAGTTATACTCTGTCGGAATCACGTAGCGGGCATATCCGATGCGCAGGGCCGTCTTGTCGTCCAGGCGGATGGCTGCGCCGACGCGCGGCGCGAGCGCTAACGACGGCGGGTTCCACATGCCCGGATGGCTGGCGGTGGTAAACTGCCATGCGCCGGTCCACTGGTAGAAGTTGCTTCCCACCAACGAAGTGGCCGCGGACGGCATATTCGGCGGGTTGGCCTGCATCGCGGCGATCGGAGTCGTCAGATTCATGGCTTGCGAAAGAAAGTGATCCGCATCTTCCCATGCTGATTCGTATTCGTTGCGCAAGCCCAGGTTAAGAGTGATTCTACGGCTCACTTTCCAATCGTCCTGAACGAACATGCCGTAGAAGCTGCTGATGGAGATGGGCACCGGCCCGCCGATCATTTCCGTATCGTTGCTGAGGGCGCCGAGCAGGAAGCTGGCCCACTGGTCGCCGTTGATCGCGGTATTCGGGTTCGAGTACGTGCCCGCGGTCATGGCCGTATCGGAATAGAAAATCGAGGTGTTCGATACATACTCGGGACCCCAGGTTCGGCGATACTCAACACCCGCCTTGAGATAGTGCGAGCCCATCTGATGCGAAATCTTCGCGCTATAAGCCTCGCCCCTGGGATTCTGGTTCCAGTAAAAACCGCGCCCACCGAAATTCTGACCGCCAATGGTCAGGTCCGGATAGTAAACCGGCGTGCCGGGGGAGTTGGCGAAATAAGGCTCATACCACTGATTGCTGCCCCAGAAAGCGCTCCAGCCGCTGGATGGCAGGGGCGTGGAGTTATAGGCGTCTACTACACTATCGTAGTCGGCGTGGAAATCCAGGACCGTCCGCGCATTGAGCGTCCAAACCGCGTCTGCGTTCAACTGGGTGCCGTTGCGAACCGTTCCCGTCGGCTGAAACAGCGGAGAGTCGTTGGGGGTCGGGTTCGATGTAATATCCGTCGTGTGGTAGTGGCCCGCGTGAGCGAATATTTTGAACTTGTCGTTGACATTGTAATCCAGGCGATCGGCCCAGTTGTAATAGTTCCAGGCGTCGGTATAGCCCTTCGAGAAGTTGTTCACGCCCGTGATATTCTGACCGGGATTGTTGGCCGGCCAAAACTCTTTCATGAAGTTGGCTGCCACGGGGTCGAAGCGGCTGGCCGGGATAATATTGCCGGGAAAAGGCGTTGCCGTAACCGTGCCGTTAGCGCTCGTGACCGTGGTCCACGGATCGTAAACCGTGCGAATGGTTGGCGAGCCGTTCGCCTGGAGACCGTACGACTGCGAGAAATTTCCCGCCGCCTCAAGGGGGGTTGGCACCGTCTGGACGTAACTGTCGGGATTGGCGACTTTCCAGTACTCGAAGGACGCGAAGTTGAAGACCTTGTTCTTCCTGATCGGGTTCCCCAGCGTACCTCCCATGGTGTTCTGGCGCTGTGCATTGGCGCTGAATGTAGTGCGGTCGGCCTCGGCGTCCAACCACGGATACCGTCCCAGGTAGAAAGCGTCGCCATGCCATTCGTTAGTGCCGGCCTTGGTGGTCATGGTGATGACGCCGCCGGCGCTGTGGCCCTGCTCCGCGTCCACGCTGTTCTGCGAAACCGTGACTTCCTGCACGGCATCCATGTTCGGCGGGAGGCTGTACTTGTGCCCCAGGCCCACCGGACTGCCGTCCACCTCGAGGTCGTTTTTCAAGTTGGTGCCGCCGCCTAAGTCCACGCTATTGGCGGACCAGGACAGGAATGGCAGCACCTCCCCGCGTGTGTTGATCGCCTCGGGAAACAACAGGCTCATCTTGAACGGATTACGATCGAAGCGCGGCGCCTCCGCCGCCATGGTGGAGTCCAGCGTAAGATCCTGATTGGTAGAGTTGAACTGCACATCCACCGGAGTTTCCGCGACAGTAATGCTTTCCTGCACGCTTCCGGTTTTTAGAGTTGCGTTGACAGTAATGTCCGCGCGCATCTCCGCCGCGATGTTTTCTTGAATGAACCTGCTGAAGCCGGCCGCCTCGATGGTGACCGTATAGTCGCCCGGTTCAACCAGATCGAACAGGTACAAGCCCGTGTCGCTGGTCTGCCGGACAACGCGAATTCCGGTCTTGGTATTCAGCAGCGTTACGTTCGCACCCGCGATCGACGCCTTGCTTTCGTCAGTGACCACGCCCTCGATGCGCGCCCTGTCTTGTGCCAGCCCCGATGTGGCGAAGAGCAAAACTAGCCCAATGGCTGATCCCCACGTGGGGAAAAACCGACGTTTCATTTAGACACCCCTTTCACGTTCAACGGAGAACCATCACTTTGCTTTTTGCTTGGCCGAGTTCCCGGACGGGATCTCAGCGCGAGACAAACCCCACTACAGCGGCTCCCACTCCCTTTTTAGTGACTTTCAAAATGTAAAGCCGGTCCTGCCTGAAAGCAAGGGAAATGCCCGTGCTTTCTCGCCGCACTTACGTAAATTCACGTGAAGGATGTCCTAAAATCAACAATTTGGAGGCCACCCGCCTGGCTGGTCGTGGATTTTGTGAACGCGTGGTAGTATGCTGTGTAACGTATAGGGGTCATTTTGTTCTGCATCAGAGGAGCGTCGCTTTGAGTGAACTGCTGAGCCACTCGGAGCCTGCCGCCACGTCCGCGCAAGACACACGTTGGGCGCTCGTCCTGCGCGTGGCCTCCAGTCGCCACCTGCTGAAGGCGCCCCAGCTTCGGGAGATCCTTCTTTACCTCTCCCGGCGGGTGTTGACGGACAATCCCGCCGCCATTAGCGAACAGGAAATCGGCTGCAAAGTTCTGGGACGGCGGGCGGATTTCAATCCCAACGAAGACAATATTGTGCGCGTGCAGGTCCGTCACCTGCGCAAAAAACTGGAGGAATATTTCGGCTCCGAGGGCCTCGAAGAGCCGGTCATCCTTACTATTCCCAAGGGCGCTTATCTTCCCCACTTCGAGCCGCGCTCCGTGCAGTCCTTGCCGCCAGCCCCGCCCGCAGCCATCGCCCGTACCGTTGCGCCGGCCATCAGGTTCGCGCCATCCCGACGGGCGGTCATGCTGATTGCGGTAATTCTCGCGGCACTGGTGTCTACTTCGCTGATCTTATGGAGGCAAAAGGAGACCCTGCGCCGCGCCGCCGAAGAAACCCAGCCTGCGCGGCCCGATCCGCTTTGGCCTCGCCTCTTCGCGCCTGGGCGGCAGACCAGTATCGTAGTGGCCGACACCTGCCTGGTAATGGTGCAGGATCTGTTGGACGTTGACATTCCCCTCAGCGAATACGTGACCGGCGGCTATCCGCTCAAGCTGGTGCCGTCTGTTCCCGATCCGCGGCTGCGCGCGGCTTTGCAACTGATCGCTTCCCGCCAGTACACCAGCTTCGGCGATACCAATATAGCGGCAAGATTGATGGAAGTGAGCCGCCGCTTTGGGGCTCAGACTAACCTTCGCTACTCGCGCTACATAACCCTGCGCGAGTTTAAGATGGGAAGCTTTGTCCTTATAGGCAGCCGGCGCGGAGTACCCTGGGTGCAGCTGTTCGAGCCGCAGATGAACTTTTCCATGGAGGAGGATCACGCCACCCGGCGGTTCTATTTCCGCAACCAGGCGCCCCTGCCCGGAGAGCAGGCCGTCTATGGCGTCACGCGCGACAGTGGCAACAGCCAGCAGACTTATGCGGACATCGCTCTGCTGCCAAACACCTCGGGTAACGGAGTGGTGCTGGTGCTGTCCGGTATCGACATGGAAGCTACCGAGGCAGCCGGCGAGTTGGTCACCAGCCCCGATTTCCCCACGGTGCTGAGTGGATTGCTTAAGTCGCGGGCAGGCCAGCCACCCGCATCTTATATCGAGATCTTGCTGCAGGCGAAAGCCATGGCTGGCACCACCCAAAGCTCCAAAATCGTCGCCCATCGTCTCCTTTCCGGGCAGCGGCCCGCTTCTTAAAAGCCATCGCGTGGCGTGGCGCACGCTTCAGCGCGCTTCAGCGTGCCGCGGCGAACTTCAGTTCGCCGGGAACGATCGTCCCAAATCCTTCGTCTTATCTTTACGCTATGCGGAATGACATTCGTTATGCCTTGCGCAGCTTGTTGCGCGAACGGGGATTCGCCGCCATGGTGGTGTTGAGCCTGGCCGTCGGTGTCGGCGCCAACACTGCCATCTTTTCCGTCGTAAACGGCGTGCTGCTCCGCCCACTGCCCTACCGCGATCCGGAGCGCCTCTTCACCATCCGCGAAGTGGTCCCCAAACTCGCCCACTTATACCCCAGCCTTCCCGTCAACCTGAATCATTATATGGAGTGGCGCAAGCGCTGCTTCGCCCTGGAGTCGATTGCCCTCATCGACCCGACCGCCATGAACCTAACCGGCACCGGCGAACCGGAGCGGCTCAACAGCGCACGCGTCTCCGCGAATATCTTCCAGGTGCTGGGCATCGATCCCCAGCGCGGCCGCGGCTTCCTGGTGGAAGAAGAGCCCGAAGGGCACGACAACGTGGTGGTCATTTCCGCTTCGCTGTGGAAGCGGCGCTTCCATGCCGACCCCGCCATCGTCGGCCGAAAGATCGTGCTGAATGGCAGCCCTGACTTAATCGTGGGCGTACTCCCGCCCGGCTTCCAATTTCCCGGCATTCGCGACCAGCCCGACGTCTTCAAACCGTTCGGCTACTCTAAAGATGACCTGGAAGACATTCAGGGCGATTTCAATTACGATGTGATCGCGCGCCTGCGGCCGGGCGTGGCGCCTTCGAAGGCCATCGCCGAGCTCAACGTGATCCAGGCGGAGATCTCCGCCCGTATGCCGGAAAAGATGGACATGCACGTGGCCGTCACGCCCCTGCATGAGGATATAACAGACCACGTGCAGCGTGGCCTGCTGGTCCTGCTGGGAGCCGTGGGTGCCGTGCTCCTGATCCTGTGCGTCAACCTGGCGAATCTTTCTCTCACCCGCGCCGCCGGCCGTGCGCGGGAGTCCGCCATCCGCACAGCATTGGGCGCCGGCCGCGTCCAACTGGTCCGGCAGACGCTGACCGAGAGCCTTCTGCTGGCGCTCCTGGGCGGCGCATTGGGAATCGCGCTGGCCTGGTGGGGTATCGACCTGTTGGTGCGCACGGCTCCCGCGGACCTGCCCCTCGTCAGCGCCGTCCACCTCGACGCCCGCGTACTGGGGTTCGCCTTGCTCATCTCCCTGGCAACCGGCTTGATTTTCGGCATCCTGCCCGCCCTGCGCAGCGCCGGCGCACAGCCGCGCGATGCGCTGAAATCCGGCAGTTACACCGCCACCGAGAGCCGCCGGGGCATGCGCGTGCGCGATCTGCTGGTGGCTGCGGAGGCCGCCCTGAGCGCCGTACTCCTGATTACCGCGGGCCTGCTGATGGGCAGCTTCCTGCGCCTGATGCATGTCGATAAGGGTTTCGATATCGAGCGGGTGCTCACTGTGCGGCTCTCGCTGCCCTCCACCAAATACACTCAGGACCCCCAGATGGCAGCCTTCTTCGAACGCGTACTGGATAGGACCCGTGCTTTGCCTGGCGTGCTTTCGGCCAGTTTCGTCTCTGCGCTCCCGCTGCAGGGAGAAACGTGGATGGACCTGGTTGCCCCGGAAAACGATCCGCGCCCTCTGTTTGAGCGGCCCATGGTAAACGTTCGCTTTGTGACTCCTGGCTATTTCCAAACCCTGCGCATCCCGTTCCGCGAAGGCCGCACTTTCGAGGATAGCCAGCGCCAACGCAGAGTGGCCATCATCTCCCAAGGCACTGGGCGGCGTTTATGGCCAGGCCAAAGTCCACTCGGCCGCCGCATGCTGCACAACGAGGAGATCGTCGAGATAGTGGGAGTCACCGCCGATATTCGCAGCACCAGCCTGGACCGGGAACCCGTCCCCATCGTCTACCTTCCTGACTGGCAGCGCCCCCGGCTGTCGGCTTCGCTGTTGGTGCGCACCGCCATGGATCCGCGCGGTATCGCGGCTGCCGTTCGCAAGGTTATACGATACGTAGATGCCGACGTGCCAGTCCCCCGCATGCGAACCATGCAACAGGTGCTGTCCGACTCGGTGGCCGAGCGCCGCTTCCAGATGCTGCTGGTGATGCTGTTCGCTTCCGCCGCCCTGGCGCTGGCTGGCTTCGGGATTTACGGCGTAGTGTCCTACTCGGTCGCCCAGCGCCGGCGAGAGATGGGCATCCGCATGGCTTTGGGCGCGGCCGCGTCCAGCCTCGAACGCATGGTGCTGTGGCAAGCCATTCGTCCCGTGGCGGCGGGCCTCGCGCTGGGCATCGCGGCAGCGCTGGCGGCCGGGCGCGTGCTGAGCAGCCTGCTGTTTCAGGTCAGCGGGCGCGACCCGGCGACCATCGGCGGTGTAGCCCTGGTGCTGCTTGTAGTGTCCGCGGCGGCAGCTCTAGCGCCGGCCCGCCACGCCACGCGCGTGGATCCTATGAGCGCGCTGCGATTTGAATGATGGCAAGACGCTCGTACAGTTGTGGCGGTCGCTGAAGCGTGCGCCAAAACCGCGGTCCGGCTGTCACTGTATTATGCGAGCCTCAACAGTATGCATCGAGGGCTGCGGCGAGGCTCGCCGGCTACATCTGTGAATCACAGTCACTGACTTAGTGCGCCTGTGTCACCGCGGAAGTGGTTTATCGAGCGAATCCCAGTTATACGCGGAGGCGACACGCGCTTCGATTTCGTTGATCAGTGCGCTGCCGTTGTCCCCATTCGTGAGAATCGCGACCCCATAACCCTTACGGACGTGCCCCAGAACGTCGCCTCTGCATCCCCAGTTCGAGCCGCCGTGGCTGAAATACCATCCTTCGCCACGCTTATCGATGGAGAGGCCGACTGCGAAAGGCCCGACGCCGACCGGGCAAACCATCGCGCTAGCGGCGGCTTGCGTGAGCACGGCGCCCTTGGGACCGCGCACCGCCCGCTGCACCTCGATGATGAAGCGAGCCAGATCGCCAGGCGTAGTCCAAAGGCCCGCCGCGGCCTGTTCGGGATAAACGTGCCACGCGACACCCATCGATTTTCCGTCTCCGTCATGGGCTCTGGCGGCGCGGGCGGCGAGCGCGGCGGGCAGCGGCTGTTGATAGGAGCTGTCCTGCATCCCCAACGGATCGAGCACCGTTGAACGCATAAATTCAGCGAACGGCTTCCCGGTGAGATCCATGAGTGCCAATTGCATGATGATCACGCCGCCGCCGGAGTATTTGTATGCTTGAAACGGCGGCCGCGCAAAGAGTACCGGACCGACGTTTGAGGGCGGCTTGCCGTCCAGGATCTGAACCAGGGTGGGCCGCGGCGCGGAGGGATCGTATCCCGGAAATCCGAAGCCGTCATCCGCGCCCGAGGTATGGCTCATGAGCGAACGAGGCGTCACCGAACGGGCGGGCACGCGCCACGATTTCAGGATGGTGTTGATGTCGTCGTCAAGCGAGAGGCGGTGCTCATCCACCAGCCGCATCGCCGCCATCGCCGTCAGCGGCTTACTGATCGAGGCCGCTTGAAACAGCGTATTCGTCTCGACCGGGCGGTGCGATTCGACATCGGCGATCCCATACGCCTTCACCCAGTGAATCTTGAAATCGCGGATTACGGCGATGCTGAGACCCGGCACGTGCAAGCGCACCATCAGTTCGGGCAGGGCGAAGCTGTCAAGGCTCCGGCGATTCGGAGTTTGGGCTCCTTCGATACGGGCGATCAGCGGCGCAGCCTCGTCCTGGGCACGCAGCGCGATTACGGTAAGGCTGGCGATCAGCAGCGGCAGCAAACATCTTCCCGCCCGATTCTTTCTCATCACGGACACCTCGTATTATTGATGATAAATGTGATGATAGCGTCAGTTCACTCGTGCCGTACGGCAGTCATCGGATCGATTCGAGACGCCTTGCGCGCAGGCAGGTATCCCGCAAGAAGTGCGGCGCCTAGCAGAGTCATCGGCGCCAGGGTCAGCGCCAGAGGATCGTTGGCCTTCATGCCGTACAAAAACGATGCCACGAATTTTGCCGCCCCCAGCGCGGTCGCCATGCCGATCGTCAGCCCCACGGCCGCCAGCACCAGGACTTCACGCAGCACCAGCCGCACCACCCTGCCTCGTTGCGCTCCCAACGCCATCCGGATGCCGATCTCGCCAGTGCGGCGCGCGACATTATAGGAGACGGTTCCGTAGAGACCGACGCAGGCAATTGCCAGCGCCAGGATCGCGAAGCCGCTGCACAACTCGGCAAATGCGATCTCCTGGTTGATAGTACGATCGATGTCCGCTGCCTGGGTTCTTACTTCGTACACGGGCACACGCGCATCCGCCTGGCGCACTATTTCGCGTACTGAGTTGACATACCGCAGCGGGTCGCCCACCGTACGCAGCGCGTACACTATCTGATCCGGGCGCGGGTACCCTTGGTTATACGGGATATACGCGACCGGCGGGATGTTACTGGTCAGTCCGCCATAGCGCGCATTCCTGGATACCCCGACAATCTCAATGTCGCGCGCGAGACGCTCTCCTGGGCCCGGCTCCCGCAAAGTCAGGTGCTGCCCTAACGGATTGCGATCGCCGAAGCTGGTCTTGGCAAACACCTCGTTGATCACCGCAACGGCCGGCGAGCCGGGCCGGTCGTGTTCTTCGATATCACGGCCCGCCAGGATGGGAATCTGCATGGTCGCAAAGAACGCCGGTCCGACGGACAAAATACGATTGTCGTCATTGGACGGCGCGCCGGATACGCCGAGGGGCAGCCCAGTCCCGGCTTGGATGAGCGAATCCTCCGAGAGACTGGCGCCGCGCACGCCCGGGATGGCGCTGAACCGTCTGCGCAGATCGCCGTAAAACACTGCAATCTCCGGATCTTTGTGTCCGGCCTTGCGGGCGTCCAGCCGGAACAGCAGCACGTCCTCGCGATTGAAGCCGAGTTCGATCGAGTGCAGATTCGAAAGCGTCCGCACAAACAGACCCGCCGCCACCAGCATCAGCAGCGAGATAGCGATCTGGGATACCACCAGCAGGTGACTCAGGCTGACCGTCCGGAAAGCACGCATCGCCCGCGGCTGACCCGCTCGAGCTTCTTTAAGGGCCGGCATAACGTC
>Ga0302325_10029539_pt1 | contig 11324 bp, 7 predicted proteins | sample Palsa_T0_2_FD_201948 | JGI IMG/M metagenome (GOLD analysis project Ga0302325, IMG submission 201948) | Peat permafrost microbial communities from Stordalen Mire near Abisko, Sweden - Palsa_T0_2 | ecosystem: Environmental > Terrestrial > Soil > Palsa > Peat permafrost | place: Sweden: Abisko...
GGAATCCCGCGCTCCATGTTCACGGTGATGTTCGCGATTGCGCGTACCGCCGGATGGGTCGCGCATTGGCAGGAAATGGTGTCTGATCCGGATATGAGAATCGGCCGGCCGCGCCAGCTCTACACCGGTCCTACGCAGCGAGATTACCAGCCGATAGATAAGCGCTGATCGATGGCGGCGCAAGCGCACGCGACGTTCTGCGCACTGGCGGCGCTCATTCTTGGCGCCGCCGGGAACCGTGCCCTGGGAGAGGACCCGGGAGCGGGCACCGCCGAATCGGCCGCCGCCGCGGCGCCGGAGAAAAACTTCTGCGAGGCTCCGGGGGGACCGGTCGCTCTCGGCAGCGCCCAATGGAACGGCTGGGGCCGCGGTCTCGAGAATACGCGCTATCAGCCGGAGCCCGCGATTCGCGCCAGCGACGTGGCCAAGCTCGCGTTGAAATGGTCGTTCGGCTACCAGAGCGGCACGGAGTTCGGTCAACCGACCGTCGTCGACGGCCGCGTGTTCGTCACGAGCTCGGCCGGACGGGTCTACTCGCTCGACTCCAAAACGGGCTGCACTTATTGGACGTATGACGCGCCCGCCGGGCTTCGCTCCCCGGTCATCATCGGCGAGCTCGCGCGCGGCAAGATCGTGGCATTGCCGCGCAAGCTGAAGCGCACCCTGGCGCATCTCGACGTCATCAAGGCGCCGAGCGCCGCATTCTTCGGCGGCGATGCCGGCATGGTCTATGCCGTGGATGCGCAAAGAGGCACTCTGCTCTGGAAAACTCAAGCCGACGCGCACCCATTGGCCCGAATCACGGGCGCGCCCGTGGTGAATGGCGACCGGGTGTACGTCGCCGTGTCATCGACCGAGGAACGCGCTGCCGCCGACCCTGGCTATTCCTGCTGCACTTTTCGGGGCAGCGTCGTCGCGCTCGACATTGCCACGGGCAGAATCGCTTGGAAGAGCTACACGGTACTCGAAGAACCTGTGCCGACCCGGAAGAACAGCGCCGGCATCCAGGAGTTCGGGCCGGCGGGCGCGGCGGTCTGGTCTTCTCCGACCATCGACATCGATCGCAATGTGTTGTATGTCGCCACGGCAAGCTCTGCGACCGGCGTCGAGCAGGCCCTGACCGATGCGATCGCGGCCTTCGATCTCGGCGACGGCAAGCTGCGCTGGGTCAAGCAATTGCCGCGTCCGGACGCAGGAGCGTTCGGCGCCGGCTTTACCAGTCCGCCAATTCTGCGGACCCTGGGGACCGGCAATCAACTGCTATTGGCCGGACAAAGGTCGGGCCTCGTCTACGGCCTGGATCCGGATCACGGCGGGGAGGTTCGCTGGCAGACGAAAATCGCCGACTCGGCGGCCCCGGGCGCCGGCACCGCGGGCGGGATCGCATGGGGCAGCGCCGCGGATCACCGCAATCTGTATGTCGCGGTCTCGGGATTCCTCGCGCAGCCCGCGAATCCATTCGGAAGTTTGACCGCGCTCGATATGACGACCGGGGTCGCGCGCTGGCACGCATCGTCGCCGGTTCCGGCCTGTATGTGGCGCGAGCGCCCCTGCTCGCATGCGCAGTCGCAGGCCGTCACCGTCATGCCGGGCAGCGCATTTTCAGGATCGATGGATGGGCATTTGCGCGGCTATTCGACCATCGATGGAAAAATCCTCTGGGACTTCGACACCGCAAAGGATTTTCAAACCAAGAACGGCATCAAGGCAAGCGGCGGACCCTTGGATCGCGGCGGCGCGACCATCGTGAACGGCACCGTCTACATCAACTCGGGCAACGCGCTGCTCGCTTTCTCGGTCGATGGAAAATAGGACTCTAGAAGACATGACATCACTCAGGCGCCTCGCATTCCAATGTTTCTGTTCACTGATTTGCGGCATGCATCTCTCCGCCGCGGGCGGGGCGGCCCGCGCCGCCGATGCGGACCGCGCGCCCGCAATCGAGAACTCGGTGGTCAAGGTGTTTGCAACCATGCGCTATCCGGATCCCTTCAAGCCCTGGACCAAACAAGCGCCCAGCGAGGTGACCGCATCCGGGGTGGTGATCGAGGGCAAGCGCATATTGACTAATGCCCATGTGGTTCTGTACGCGAGTCAAGTGCAAATTCAAGCGAACGCGGCCGGCGACAAGCTGCCGGCGACGGTCGTCGCCGTCGCTCCGGGCATCGACCTGGCCGTCCTCGAGCTCGAAGATGCCGCCTTTTTCGACACGCATCCGGCGCTCGCGCGCGCGAACAAGTTGCCGCGGATCAAGGACGCGGTATTGGCCTATGGGTTTCCCACGGGCGGCAACTCGTTGTCGATCACCAAGGGAATCGTGTCGCGCATCGAGTTCGTGGCCTACAACTACCCGGTGTCCGGACTTCGCATCCAAGTCGATGCGGCGATCAATCCCGGCAATAGCGGCGGCCCGGCGATCGCGGGCGACAGGATGATCGGCCTCGCGTTCAGCAAGCTGGGGGGCGACACGCAGAACATCGGCTACATCATCCCCAACGAGGAAGTCGAATTGTTCCTGAAGGACATCGCCGACGGACACTACGACGGCAAACCTGCGATGTACGATGAATTGCAGACATTGGAAAATCCCGCATTGCGCGAGTACCTCAAGCTGGACAAGAGCGTCGAAGGGATGGTCGTCCACCGTCCCGACAAGAGCGATGCGTCTTATCCGCTCAAGGAGTGGGACGTGTTGACGCGCATCGGCGATACGCCGATCGACAATCAGGGAATGATCAAGCTGGATAAGGATTTGCGGGTGAGCTTCGCCTACATGATTCAACGTTTGGCGAACGACGGCAAGGTGCCGATGACCTTGGTGCGAGCGGGCAAGACCCTGCAGGTCGAGCTGCCGGTCTCCGCCGTGCACCCGACCTTGGTCACCGACCTGCACGGCGGATATCCGTCCTACTTCATCTACGGCCCGCTGGTGTTTTCGGCCGCGACCTGGCAATTGGTGTCGAGCTTCGAGAACAACGTGAGCCTGCTGCGGATACTGGGTGCGGTAAAGAGTCCGCTGGTCACGCGGGCATTGGATCCGCCCGATGCCGACACCGAGGAACTCGTGGTCATTTCCTCGCCCTTCTTCCCGCACAAGCTCGCCAACGGCTACTCGAGCCCGGCGGGATCGGTGGTCTACTCAGTTAACGGCACGCACGTGAGAAGCCTCAAGCACCTGGTCGCCCTGCTGCGCGACTTGAAGGATCCCTTCGTCACGATCGAATTCGATCAAAAGGGCAACGAGGCGCTGGTGTTCTCGCGCACGGCGATGCTGGCAGCCACCGACGACATCTTGACCGACAACGGCGTGCGGGCTCAGGGCTCGCCGAACATGATGGCGATTTGGCAGGAGAAGGCAGCGAAGTAATTCGCTGCCGAGGCCTCGCCGGTGTGCTCATCAATATCGGTAGGTGGCCGTTACGCCGTACGACCGCGGCTCATAGCCCCGCCCGAAGTAATTCGTGGTGAAATCGTACGGATACCCATTCGCCGGCGACGTCGCCAGATCGCGCGAGACGAAAAACGGCGTGTGGTAGTCGAGAGCATTCTGTGCAAATAGGGACAGATCGAGACCATTGAAGCGCACGCCGGCGCGCACCGAGAGGATGCGAATTTCCGGCAAGCCCGGAAGCGTGGTGTCGCTGTTCGGAGCGTTATTTTGGTTGAGGTACGGCGTCAAGCTCCGCTGCGGCGTCGCGTACTGGTAATCGAGGCGAAGGTAGGGCTTTTTCTCGACTTGGTTGAAGACGTATTCGAGGTTGGCCGAGACATTCCACGGTGAGGCGGGCAGGTGATCGCCTTGGCTAACGAGGTTGACGGCCTCGCCTGCGCTCGCCAGCGCGACCGTGCCGTTGAAGTACGAATCGGTGTATGCGCCGTTGAGCCCGAACGTGAGATCTTCGGTCGCCCGCCATGAAATTTCGATGTCTCCGCCCTTGCCGGTGACGTCGCCGAGGTTGGGCACGAAACCGAGGCCGCAGACCAGATACACGAACTGCTGGATGTTCTTCCACTGCAGATAATAGATCGAGGCATTGACCTGCAGACGATGGTCGAGCAGCGTCTGTTTGGTTCCGAGCTCGTATTGCCAGAGCGAATCGGGATTGAATGTGCTGGGGATGGCCGCAGGCAGGCCCGCGGTGCACGCCGTCGGCAACTGCGTGTTGACACCGCCGGGCCGGAAGCCTTTCGCGGCGCTTGCGTAGTACAGGCTCTCGTGAGAGGGCTGGTAATTGAAGACAAAGCGCGGCGTGACCGGCTTGTCGCTCGCCGAGTTCGTGCTGTTGACCACGAGACCGCCGAGCAGCAAGCCGCTTTCCTGAGCAACGCCGGTGTAATCGATCTTCGAGGCCCGCACGCCGGCGGTGAAATTCAACGTGTCGGTGAACTTGAAGTTCACCTCGCCGAACAGCGCGATCTGCTTATCGACCATGCTGAATACCGGTTGCGAGTAGATGAGACCGCCGGGCAGCGGAGGAAGACCGAGATCCGGCGCAAGCTGCGGATCGATGATGGTCTCAGTCGTATTTTCTTTCGCGTGCGAATAAAACAAACCGCCGTTCCACGTGAACCGCGCCTGCGGATCGACCGAGCTCAAGCGGATTTCCTGCGTGAAATTGTCTTGGCGGTCCTGGAAGTAAGCGGACGCGTAATCGCCGATCGGTGGATACTGGTTGTAGAGGAACACCGTATCGATCCACTGCGTGTAGTCCGAGGTGGAATGTTGGCTGCGCGAGAAGTACGAGGTGTTGGATACCACGTGCGCGAACGGCGCGTTCCAATCCACCTTGATCGCCCCCAGATACCATGGATCTGTGGTCGGATCGCGCTGCGCGTTGCCGTTGTTGTAGCTGTCGTCCGCTGGATTGGACAGAAAGTTCCAGTAGGCGCCCGTGTCGTTGTAATGCAAGCTCTGCACGTACACCGACGGCGACACGGTCAAATTGTCCATGGGCACCCACTTCAGCGCGAGCCGCGCGGTCTGAGTGTCATGCCAGTTGGAGTTGCGCTCGGTAATGCCGTCCGCAACCGGCGGCGCCGTGTAGACCGTGGCGAAGTCGGGGGCGGTATATGAGGGAGGCCGGATATAGTTGACGCGGTTGACCCAGCCGCCCTCCTCTTGATAGGACACGCTGAAGCGGAAGCCAAGGACGTTGTCGATGATGGGGCCGCCGACGGCCAGGCCCGCGCTGTAGTTTTGGCCACCGGACTCGATCTGGCCGAATTCGGCTCGCGCATAAACCTGATAAGTGGTGAGGCTCGGGTCGGGAGTGATGAAACGGATGGTGCCGCCCTCCGAGCCCGCGCCGAACAGGGTGCCTTGCGGACCCTTCAACACCTCAACGCGCTCAAGATCGAAGAGCGCCGGGTAGGGATTCACGGTACCGAACTGCAAATGCCGGGTCTGGATCGGCGTGTCATCGATATATATGCCGGTTGTAGAGGCGCCGGCAGTCGAATCGATGCCGCGAATCGAGATGTCGGAATCTTCGTCATTGTAGTTGCCGCTCGAACTCATGCCATTGCGCATGAACGTCACGCCGGGACTGAGCCGCACCAGGTCATCGATGTTTCGCAGACCCTCTTGGTCAAGTTTTTCCTGATTGAACGTCGTGATGCTCATCGGCACGTCCTGCAGTCTTTCCGTGCGTCGCTGCGCCGTGACCACGACCTCTTCGAGGGCGCCGCTAGACGTATCGGCGTCGCTGGCGGCCATCGACATGGCCGGCCACAGCAGTTCCGCCGCGATTGCCACGGGCCAGAGGCATCGTTTCATGGATTCCGAACGCATTGCGCACCCCTTCAAATGTTGCCTTTTCCCCACATCGCGAGCCGGATATTGTAAGTTGTTGTGGCTATCCGTTGCGCATCCTGGCATCCGCCGACGTCGCAGAGCTTAATACGTCTCTTAACGGGCGTTCAAGAAGTTTTACCCCTGCTAAACCAATCGGCCGAGAACGGGCGACCGAGCTTAGGTCCTTAGGGATCAATTGCCGTCGACCAGCTCCGAGACTTCCCGCGCATCAGCCCTTTTCATGGGCCGGCCGTCGACGGGGGAATAGGGCGATTGGCGGATCCCATCGATCGGGAACACGGTGGCATCGACGGTTCGTCCGTTGGCCTCGAAACGCAGCGCAGGGTAATTCAGGCTACGCTCGGCATCCATCTTTACCCGCCGCTCGTAGAACTCATGGGGCACGCCGATTTCGAGCAGCCTAATGGCGACCGACTCGGAACGGTCGGCAAACAAGTGCAAATTGATGTCGCTGTAATTCGTGGCCGTGCCGGTCAGCACGGATCCCACCAGCCGCGGTTGAAACTCGTCCAGCATGCGCATGGTGTCCAAGGCGATGCGCCGCTGCTCCTGCAAGGAATGATGGTGCGCGTCGCGGCCGAAGAGCCGCTGATGCTCGCGCAGCGCGGATTCGATTTCGATGTTTTTCGGCAACACGGCGACGTCATTCACTCCCAGCCGGTCCGCCGCCTTGCGCTTTGCCTGGAGAAAATCCTCGATACCGTGTTCGGCCATGATTCGCGCGGCTTCCTGAGCGAGCGCGCGCCGCAAATCCTCCGCGCGCTGCGAATACTTCTTAGGCATGCTCGTTAGAATAGCGGCTTATCGCCGTCGTTCATCGGGTTGGTTTGATTGGCGCCTTCGTAGCTTTCAGACTTGGGCAAGTTGCCCTCGATGAATTTCTCCATGATTCCGTTGGGATTGTCGGAACTCGCGAGTAGACCCGATTCCGGCGAGATACGCACCGTCACGATGCCATCCGGTACAGGAACCCCGTGTCTAGGAGCACCGGCCAGGGCCTCGTGCATGAAATAGGTCCAGGTCGGGACGGCGACGTGAGCGCCTTCCTCGCCTTCGCCCAAGGAGCGCTCTTGATCGAAGCCGGTCCAAACGGTGGTGACCAGATCGCCGTTGAAGCCGTTGAACCAGGCGTCACGAAAGTCGCTGCTAGTGCCCGTCTTGCCGGCGACATCCTCGCGGTTGAGCGACCGCGCCCGCACTCCCGTGCCGCGGCGGATGACGTCGCGCATCATGTCCGCCAACAAGTAGGCGATCTGTGGTTTGATGATTTGCGGCGCCAGATTTTTAGCTGGAATCATGGACTTACCGTCGTGAGGCGCCTCATCGAGCTGGGCACCGCGAGAGCCTGCGGCCGCAGGCGCGAGGGCGGTCCTTCCCGCCGAGGGATCGCTCTGCCGGTCGCACTCGAAGCAAGCCAGGGCGGGATTCGCTTGCTGCAGGACTCTTCCGCTCGCGTCCTCGATTCGATCGATGGAATACGCGCTGACCTTGTAACCCCCGTTCGCGAAGGTCGCATAGCCGATGGCCACCTGCAGGGGACTCAACTCGGCCGTTCCCAATGCCAAGGTGAGGTCATTGGGCAGCTGCGACTTGTCGAAGCCAAAGCGAGTCACAAAGTTCCAGGTGTAGTCCCCTCCGATTGCCCGCATGAGGCGCACCGAGACCAAATTTCGCGAATGAACCAGCGCCTCGCGCAGGCGAATGGGGCCGAAAAAGCGGTTCTCGATTTCCTTGGGACGCCACGCCTGTTCCATGCCGGCATCATCGATCACAATGGGCGCGTCCAAGATCACGCTGGCGGGCGTGTACCCCTTGTCGAATGCCGCGGCGTACACGAAGGGCTTGAAACCGGATCCGGGTTGGCGCCGGGCCTGAGTTACTCGATTGAATTTGCTCTGAAAAAAGTCGAAGCCACCGACCAGGGCTGCCACCGCGCCATCGCGGGGATCGACCGACACGAGCGCGCTTTGCGCTTCCGGAACCTGCACGAAGCGTAGGGTTTCCGCGGTCCGTCCGACGGTGTAGATAATGTCGCCGCGTGCCAGAATCTCGGAGGCCTGGGTGGGAGAGCGGTCGGTTTTCTCATCCGGCAGTTCGCGTCTCGCCCAGGAGAGCTTCTCCCAGGGCAGAGTCACTTCGCCCAGGTCCTTGGCGTAGATTCTGGCGCTTCGGGCTTCGACCTTCTCCACGATGGCAGGCTTCAGGCCGCCGATGACCGGAAATTCCTCGAGCTGGGCCTCGAACTCCGCCGGCGAGGATATCTTGGACATATCGACCTTGGCGGTGGCGCCACGGTAGCCGTGGCGCAGGTCGTATTCCAAGAGTCCGGTCCGCAGCGCCACCGTGGCGGCGGCCTGCAGGCGTGAATCGATGGTGGTGAAAACCTTGTATCCGGCGGTATAGGCGGCATCCCCATACTTGGCCTGCATTTCGTTGCGAACCATCTCGGCGACGTATTGCGCATCGACCTCGATCGATGACCCGTGTAGCCGGGATTCCATCGGGCTATTCTTGGCCTCATCGTATTCGGCCTGGGTGATGTAATTGAGGTCGAGCATCCGGCCTAGCACGTGGGCGCGTCGGACTTTGGCGGCTTCGGCGCTGGCGACGGGATTGACCACGGAGGGAGCGGTCGGAATCCCCGCCAGGGTCGCCATTTCCGCGATGGTCAACTGGTCCAGGCTCTTGCCGAAATACACTTCGGCGGCCGCCCCGACCCCGTATGCGCGCTGACCCAGGAAGATTTTGTTGACGTACAGGGAAAAGATCTCTTCCTTGGTGAATTCGGCCTCCATGAGCAGCGAAATGTAGATTTCGCTCATTTTGCGTTTCATGTCGCGCTTCGGGGTGAGAAACATATCCCGGGCGACCTGCATGGTGATGGTGCTCGCTCCCTGGCGTATGCCCCCCGCCTTGAGATTGGCCACCGCCGCGCGCAAAATCCCTTGCCAATCAACACCATGGTGACGAAAAAAGCGGTCGTCCTCGGTGGCCAAGAAGGCCTGAATGAGCTTGTTGGGCAGCTGCTCGTAGCGCACGGGGATGCGGCGCTGTTCGCCGATGGCGGCTATCAATTTGCCGTCGCGAGTGTAGACCCTCAAGGGGACCTGCAATTGCACGTCCCGCAGGCCGTCGACATCGGGCAGGGCAGGCTTCAAATAGACATAAGCACAGACGTTTGCGAAGGTAATTAGCGCTATTGCGCCGACCAGGGCCACGCAAATGCGCGAGATGAGAACTAGATAACGTTTGGCCACAGAAAACCGTTCTAACTTATTGCGCCGGCGATATAGCGCATGCATATTACCGCCGGTTACGAGGGCATACTCATCGAAAGATGAGGACGCAAAGCCACCGGTCCTTGAGGGAGAGCCAAAGGACAGCGGGGTTGCCAGACCAAACTTAACCAAATCGCCTGTTTAGTCGGTAGAGGTCTGATCGGATGACTCGACGCCTTACTCTCGGACGCCGCGAATTTGTCGCAGTTCCCACTTTGGCCGCCATCCGCTGTCTGGCGGTGATTACCGTGAGTAGCTTCACGTTCTATTTAACAGTTTCTTGCTAAGTTTGACGGGCGTAGTTAGATTCATGCACCAGTTTCGACCTCCAAGGCACTGAGCGAGAAAGGAAAAAAATCTGTGTGGTCGTTCGGCAAAAGATATCGTCCGCTTTTGGGACTTGACATAACCACCTCATCGGTGAAGCTCATCGAGCTCACCATGTCGGGCGGCCAGTACCGGGTTGAGTCGTATGCGGCTGAACCCACTCCGCACAACGCCATCAACGAGAAAGCCATCGTCGATGCGGAAGCGGTCGGCGAGGCGATTCGGCGCGCGGTGAAGCGCTCCGGCGCCAAGAGCCGGCTCGCAGCCATTGCGATCAGCGGTGACGCGGCGATCACCAAAGTGATTCAGATGCCGAAGAATCTCGGCGAGAACGAACTCGAGGGCCAGGTCGAGATGCAGGCCGACCAATACATTCCTTTTCCGATGGAAGAAGTCAGCTACGACTACCAAGTCGTGGGCCCTTCCGAGAAGGATCCGGAAATGCTCGACGTGCTCCTGGTCGCGACGCGAACCGAAAACGTCGAGCAGCGCCAAGCCGCGGTGCAGGCCTCGGGCTTGACCGCTCACCTCGTGGACGTGGAGGCCTTCGCTCTGGAGAATGCCTGCGCGCTGATGCGTCACCAGATGCCGGATGGCGGCCTCGACCGCACCGTCGCGGTGGTGGATTTCGGCGCGAGCAGCACCACGTTCAGCGTGCTGCGCGATTTGCGGGTCATCTATACCCGCGACTTCGCCTTCGGCGGGCAGCAGCTCACTGAAGAAATCATGCGCACTTACGGCCTTTCCATGGAAGAAGCCGGACGCGCCAAGAAAGAAGGCGGATTGCCGAGCAACTATCAGCCCGAGGTGCTCGACCCGTTCATCGACGACATGACGCAGCAGGTCAGCCGCTCGCTGCAATTTTATTTGGCATCCGGCAGCGGCCGCTCGCAACCCGATCAAATTTTGATTTGCGGCGGCTGCGCCAACATACCCGGCGTCGCGGACGTCATTTCAAGCCGTGTCGGCGTGCCTGCGGAAAAAGGCGACCCGCTCGGCAACATGAAAGTGTCGTCCAAGGCCAAAGCCCAAGCCGTGGCGCGCGACGCCACGGCATTACTCACAGCCTGCGGCCTCGCGCTGCGAAGCTTCGACTAAAGAGCAGCCATGCCGCGTATCAACCTACTTCCCTGGCGCGAACAAGAACGCAAAGTCCGACGTCGCGAATTCATGGTCGCCGCCGCCGGCGCGGTGTTTGCCGCGATCGTCTTCGTCGGTTGCGGCAAGCTTCTGTACGGGAGCTGGATCGATTCCCAGAACGAGAAGAACAATCTGCTGAAAAAAGAGATCGTCAAGCTCGACGCGCAAATCGCGGACATCCAGGATCTCGAGAACCGCAAGCAACGCTTGGTTGCGCGCATGGAAATCATCGAGAAGCTGCAGCGCAAGCGTCCGGAAATCGTGCACCTGTTCGATGAACTGGTGAAGACGGTTCCCGAGGGCATTTACCTGACGGCGATCAAGCAGACCGGCAATAAGCTGGAAATTCACGGTATCGCGCAGTCGAGCACCCGCGTGTCGACCTTCATGCGCAATATCGATGCCTCGGCATGGATGGATAACCCGGAGCTGCAGGTGGTCGAGTCCGCCAAAGACTCCCCGACGGGCGGCTCCAATTTCACGCTGACCACCAACGTGGTGGGCGTGGATCTCGAGCATGGCGGCGAAACAACGGTCAAGAAGGTCGCGGCGAAATGAACTTTTTCGATCAGCTCCGTACTCTCGATCCGCGCGATGTCGGCCGCTGGCCGCTCCCGGTGCGCGGTTTTTTCATCGCGGTGGTCTTTGCGGTGTTCGCGGCCCTCGGCTGGTATCTGTTCGTATGGAACGACGACCGTCCGGTGCTGCAGAAGGCCGAGGCGGACGAGCAGGATTTGCGTTCCCAATTCTCGACCAAGCAGCAG
>Ga0302325_10029544_pt1 | contig 11322 bp, 13 predicted proteins | sample Palsa_T0_2_FD_201948 | JGI IMG/M metagenome (GOLD analysis project Ga0302325, IMG submission 201948) | Peat permafrost microbial communities from Stordalen Mire near Abisko, Sweden - Palsa_T0_2 | ecosystem: Environmental > Terrestrial > Soil > Palsa > Peat permafrost | place: Sweden: Abisko...
GACCTCACCGCTCTCCGCCGCCGACGCAGGCTCGGAGGTAGGCGCAGCTTCTGAGGCACTCGCGTGCGGTGCCTCAGAAGATGCGGCTGCCTCCGAGTCACCACCACCACGCCCACGCCGACGACGACGCTTCGGCTTCTCTTCTTCGGGCGTCATCGCCGCTTCCCAGTCGAAGCATGGCCACGATAAAGACGTGTAGGCGCGAATTCTCCAAGCTTGTGCCCAACCATCGACTCACTAATAAACACCGGCACATGCTTGCGCCCATCGTGTACCGCGATCGTGTGCCCGACCATCTCGGGGAAGATCGTCGACGCCCGTGACCAGGTCTTGATCATCCGCTTCTCGCCCGAGGCGTTCATCGCCTCGACCCGGCCGATCAGTCGTTCCTCAACCCACGGGCCCTTCTTACTCGAGCGGCTCATCGCTTCTTACCCCTTCTCCGGCCGCGCACGATGTAGCGATCCGATTGCTTGCGCTTCTTTCGAGTCCGGTAGCCGAGCGTCGGCACACCCCACGGCGTGACCGGGTTGCGGCCCGGCGTGGTCGAGCCCTCGCCGCCGCCGTGCGGGTGGTCGACGGGGTTCATCGCGGTGCCGCGCGTCTGCGGGCGGACGCCCATGTGGCGCTTGCGGCCCGCCTTGCCAATCTTGACGTTCTGGTGCTCGGCGTTGCCGATCGTGCCGACGGTCGCGCGACATTCGGCGCGCACCATCCGCATCTCGCCCGAGGGCAGACGCAGCGTCACGTAGTCGCCGTCCTTCGCCAGCAGCTGGACGCCGACGCCGGCCGAGCGCGCCAGCTGCCCGCCACGTCCGGGCGTCAGCTCGACGTTGTGCACGACCGTGCCGGGGGGCATGTTCGCGAGCGGCAGGGCGTTGCCGACGCGGATGTCGGCGGTCGGCCCGGACTCGACGGTCGCGCCAACGCGCAGCCGGCCGGGCGCGAGGATGTAGCGCTTCTCGCCGTCGGCGTAGTGCAGCAGCGCGATGTAGGCCGAGCGGTTCGGGTCGTACTCGATGTGAGCGACCTTCGCCGGCACCCCGTCCTTGCGCCGCTTGAAGTCGATCACGCGGTACAGCCGCTTCGCCCCGCCGCCGCGGTGGCGCGAGGTCTTGCGACCGTTCGAGTTCCGACCACCGGACTTCTTCAGCCCTTCGGTCAGCGACTTCTCAGGCGAGGATCGTGTGATCTCGGCAAAGTCGGGATACGTGACGAACCGCATTCCCGGCGAGGTTGGTTTTGGCTTGCGAATCGGCATTTCAGATCATTGGGTGCAATTTGCTTCCGCATAGCGGAACTAGATTGCCTCTCATCGACATCACTCGGTCCCCTGCAGTCCGAACACGGGGATCGTCTGGCCCTCGGCGACCTGCACGATCGCCTTCTTCCACTGACGGGTCCGGCCCGACGTCTGCCCGCGCCGCTTCGGCTTGCTCTTGACCGACGCCGTGCGGACGTCGACCACCTTGACGTCGAACAGCTCCTCGACCGCCTGTCGGATCTGCGTCTTGTGCGCCTTGTCGTGAACGCGGAACGTGTACTTGCCGGCCTCGGCAAGCACGAAGCTCTTCTCCGAGACGACCGGTCGGATGATCACCTGGCTCGCGTCCATCAGCTCGCCTCCTCCTCGACATCCGACTCCGCACCGGAATCCGGTTCATCCTCGGGGGTGTCGGTGGTGGCGGCGGCGGCCTCGGGCTCGGCGGCGGGTGCCGGCGCTGCCTCGACGGCGGATTCGACCTCCTCGACCTCGCCCTTCTCGCCCCTCGCCCGCGCCACCAACGCCGGCAGCGCGGCCTCGGACACGAGCAGCGACGCGGCGCCAATCAGGTCGGCGACGCCGACGTCCTCGACGGGCATCACGGTGACGCGCGCGAGGTTGCGGAACGATTTGCCGGCATTCGCCTCGTCATCGTGCAGCAGCACGAGAGTCGGAAAGTCCTGGCTCCAGTCGTCGAGCAGGTCGGCAGCCTTCGCGGTCGACGGCGCATCGAACCCAGTCGCGTCGAAGACCGCTAGCGACGACCGCCCGGCGTGGACCGAGAGCGCGCCGCGGAGTGCCGCGCGCCGGGCCTTGCGGTTGACCTTCACGGTGTAGCCACGAGGCGTCGGTCCGAACACAACCCCGCCGCCGGTCCAGATCGGCGAGCGCGAGGAGCCCGCGCGCGCGCGGCCTGTCCCCTTCTGGCGCCACGGCTTCGCGCCGCCGCCCGACACCTGGCCGCGCGTCTTTGTCGACGCGGTACCGCGCCGGCGGGCGTTCAGCTCAGCGCGCACGGCCTCGTGCACGAGCGGCATGTTGAATCGGGCCTCGAACGCTTCGGCGTCGAGCGTGACCGAGCCGCCACCGATAACGGGGGCGCTAGCCATCGGAGCGCACCTCCACGGTGCCGCCGGTCGGGCCGGGCACGGCGCCGCGCACCAACAGCAAATTCCGCCCGGCCATCACCTCGACCACGGTCAGGCCGCGTTGGGTGATCCGCCCGCCGCCCATCCGGCCGGGGCCGCGAATTCCCTTGAACACGCGCGAGGGCGTCGCCGAGGCGCCGATCGATCCAGGCGCGCGGACGTTGTGGGAGCCGTGCGACTTCGGACCGCTGGCGAAGTTGTGGCGCTTGATCGTGCCCTGGAAGCCCTTGCCCTTCGACTTGCCTGAAACCTTCACCTTGTCGCCGGGCGAGAACACGTCGACCTTGACCGTCTCGCCGACGAGCAGCTCACCGGCCTCGTCGCGGAACTCTCTCAACACGCGGTGCGCTGACGTATCGGCCTTCTTCAGATGCCCGAGCTGGGGCTTCGTGAGCACCTTCTCTTTGCACTGGCCGAATGCAAGCTGGACGGCCTCGTAGCCGTCGCGCTCGAACGTACGGATCGCGGTCACTGGACACGGGCCGGCCTCGAGCACGGTCACGCGCTCGACCTTGCCGTCCTCGAGGAACCGCTGCGTCATACCGAGTTTGCGAGCGAGGATCGCAGCCATGACTTCTCAGGAGGCCAGGCGGATCTCGATATCCACGCCGGCCGGGAGGTGGTCGAGTCGCTGGAGCGAGTCGACCGTCTTCGGAGTCGGCTGGTGGATGTCGATCAACCGCTTGTGCGTGCGGATCTCGAAGTGCTCGCGCGAGTCCTTGTCCTTGAACGGCGAGCGGATCACGCAGTAGACGTTCTTCTCCGTCGGCAGCGGCACGGGACCGGAAACGGTCGCGCCGGTGCGCGTCGCCGTCTCGACGATCTCTTTGGCCGCTGTCTCGATCGCAGAGTGATCGTAGGACTTGAGCCTGATTCGGATTTTGTTTTGGGCGATAGTTGCCATAACACAGTGAGAGGGGCGGCTCCCCGGGTTTCGGGGCCCGCCCCACTCGGTCGTATCTCGTTTGCGAAATAAACGGGCGGCGGGCCGAAGGCCTCGCCGCCTCCTAATTACTGAACGACTTCGGTGACGACCCCCGAGCCGACCGTGCGGCCGCCCTCTCGGATCGCGAACCGCAGTCCCTGGTCCATGGCGATCGGCTGGATCAGCTCGATCTCCATCTGGACGTTGTCACCCGGCATCACCATCTCCGTGCCCTCGGGCAGGTTGGCGACGCCAGTGACGTCGGTCGTGCGGAAGTAGAACTGCGGCCGGTAGCCCGTGAAGAACGGGGTGTGACGACCACCCTCTTCCTTCTTCAGGACGTAGACCTCGGACTTGAACTTGGTGTGCGGCGTGATCGAACCCGGCTTGCACAGCACCTGACCGCGCTCGATGTCCTCGCGCTTGGTGCCTCGGAGCAGGCAGCCGACGTTGTCGCCGGCCTGGCCCTGGTCGAGGATCTTCTTGAACATCTCGACGCCCGTGACGACCGTCGTCTCGGTCGCCTTGATGCCGACGATCTCGACCGTCTCGCCCGTCTTGATGATCCCCTGCTCGATCCGTCCGGTCGCGACCGTGCCGCGGCCGGTGATCGAGAACACGTCCTCGACCGGCATCAGGAACGGCTTGTCGAGCTCGCGAACTGGCTCGGGGATGTAGGTGTCAAGCGCCTCGGCAAGGTCGAGGATCTTCTGCTCGTACTCCTTGTCGCCCTCGAGCGCCTTCAGCGCCGAGCCGGAGACGAACGGGATGTCCGCGCCCGGGAAGTCGTACTCGGACAGCAACTCGCGGATCTCCTCTTCGACGAGCTCGATCAGCTCGGGGTCGTCGACCATGTCCACCTTGTTGAGGAACACGATGATGTAGGGGACGCCGACCTGGCGGGCGAGCAGGATGTGCTCGCGCGTCTGCGGCATCGCGCCGTCGGCCGCGGACACGACCAGGATCGCGCCGTCCATCTGCGCCGCGCCGGTGATCATGTTCTTCACATAGTCCGCGTGCCCGGGGCAGTCAACATGCGCGTAGTGGCGGTTCGCGGTCTGGTACTCGACGTGCGAGGTCGCGATCGTGATCCCGCGCGCCTTTTCCTCAGGAGCGTTGTCGATCGACTCGAACGACCGGACTTCCGTCCCGCCGTAAGCCTCGTTTAGCACCTTGGTGATGGCCGCGGTCAGCGTCGTCTTGCCATGGTCGATATGACCGATGGTGCCTACGTTGACATGGGGCTTGTCGCGCTCGAACTTGGCCTTCGCCACTTTCCTGTCGCTCCTTCTTGTTTCAGAGTTGTGTCCGTCTGAGGACGAACTTTTCAAAGATAGTTGATTTACGTCCGTCGGTGCTGCTAGGCAGGCTGCAGCTCACCCACGAGCTTCTCGGCGATGTTCGCCGGGACTTCCTCATAGCGGTCGAACTGCATCGTGTACGTCGCCCGGCCCTGGGTCGCGGACCGTACATCAGTCGCGTACCCGAACATCTCGGCGAGCGGGACGTTCGCGGTGATCACTTGCGCGTTGCCGCGCGCCTCCATCGCGTGCACGTGTCCGCGGCGGCGGTTCAGATCTCCGATCACGTCGCCCATGAACTCCTCCGGCGTGACGACCTCGACCGCGAAGATCGGCTCGAGCAGCACCGGCTTGGCGCGCCTGACCGCCTCCTTCAGCGCCAGCGAGCCGGCGACCTTGAACGCGATCTCGCTCGAGTCCGTGTCGTGGTACTTGCCGTCGGTCAGGGTCACGCGCACGTCGACCATCGGATAGCCCGCGCGCGGCCCGTTCTCGAGCGCCTCCTCGACCCCCTTCTCGACCGCGGGGATGAACTCGGTCGGGATCGAGCCGCCCTTGACCTTGTTGATGAAGTCAAAGCCCTCGCCGGGCGCCGGCTCGATGTTGATGTAGACGATTCCGTACTGGCCCGAGCCTCCGGTCTGGCGGACGAACCGGCCTTCGACCTTGTCGGCCGTGCCACGGATCGTCTCGCGGTAGGAAACCTGCGGCCGGCCGACGGTCGCGTCGACCTTGTACTCGCGCAGCATCCGATCGACGAGCACCTCGAGGTGCAGCTCGCCCATCCCGGAGATCTCGGTCTGGCCGGTCTCGTCGTTGGTGCGGACCTGGAACGTCGGGTCCTCCTCCGCGAGGCGGGACAGCGCGGTCGACATCTTCTCCTGGTCGATCTTCGTCTTCGGCTCGATTGCGACCTTGATCACCGGCTCGGGGAACACGATCATCTCGAGCTTGATCGGCCGGTCGGGAGCGGCGAGCGTGTCGCCGGTCACGACCTGCTTGATCCCGACCGCGGCGGCGATGTCGCCGGCGTAGACCTCTGTCAGCTCCTCGCGTTCGTTCGCCTGCATCATCAGGATCCGGCCGATCCGCTCGGTCCGTCCGGTCGAAACGTTGAGCACGCGTGAGCCCGCGGTCAGCTTGCCGGAATAGACGCGGAAGTAGGTCAGCTTGCCGACGTACGGGTCGGCCATGATCTTGAATGCGAGCGCCGCGAACGGCTCGTCGTCGGAGGCCTTGCGGATCGCGGTAACGCCGCCGTTCTCCGACGCCTTGTTGGGCTCGATGCCTTCCACCGGAAGCACGTCGAGCGGGCTCGGCAGGTAGTCGATGACGGCGTCGAGCAGCGGCTGCACGCCCTTGTTCTTGAAGCTCGAGCCGCACAGGACGGGGGTCATCTTGTTTGCGAGCGTGGCCGCGCGGATCGCCTGCTTGAGCCGCTCGGGCGAGATCTCCTGATCCTCGAGGATCATCTCGACGATCCCGTCGTCGTAGTGCGAGACCTCTTCGAGCAGGTGCTCGCGCGCAGCGGCCGCCGCGTCGGCGAGCTCGGCCGGAATCTCGATCTCGTCCTGCTCCTTGCCGAGCTCGTCCTTGTAGACGATCGCCTTGTTGGAGACCAGGTCGACGATCCCGAGGAAGTCTTGTTCTGCCCCGATCGGGATCTGGATCGGGACCGGATGCGCGCCGAGCCGGTCGATCATCGTCTGCACGCCGCGCTCGAAGTCAGCGCCGATCCGGTCCATCTTGTTGATGTACGCGATCCGCGGCACGTGGTACTTGTCGGCCTGACGCCAGACCGTCTCGGACTGCGGCTCGACGCCGGCTACCGAGTCGAACAGCGCGATCGCGCCGTCGAGCACGCGCAGCGAGCGCTCGACCTCGACCGTGAAGTCCACATGGCCGGGGGTGTCGATGATGTTGATCCGGTGGTCGGCCCACTCGCAGGTGGTGGCCGCGGAGGTGATCGTGATCCCGCGCTCCTGCTCCTGCTCCATCCAGTCCATCACCGCAGCGCCCTCGTGAACCTCCCCCATCTTGTAGGTCCGCCCTGTGTAATAGAGGATGCGCTCAGTCGTCGTCGTCTTACCGGCGTCGATGTGCGCCATGATCCCGATGTTGCGAGTCTTCTCAAGGGTGAACTTACGAGGCATGAAGTCTTCTTCTGGTTTGGGGCTGTTCCGCGGCCATAAAAAAGGGCCCATGGGGGCCCTTCACGACGCGGATGTCGGCTCGGGGCGGTTGTGTATTACGTCGGCGTATCCATCGCAGGGATCCGGGCCCGGGAGCGAGCACAGATGAACGCCACACCACCCGAGGCGAGGGCCGAATATAGCAGAGGCAGGGCCGATTCCGGTGTGCCTGGGGCTCCCTCGTTGGCGGGGTCCTCGCGGCTCGGACGAAGCGTCCCGGGAGCGGTCCTCGCAACAGGCCTCCTGGGCGCCGCGCTGCTGATCGTCTCCGAGTTTACGGACCTCTACAAGATCCACGTCGCGACCCAGCGAGCGGCGATTTCGTCGGTCACGGGCGGCTCTCACAACACCTACGCGTTCGTCCCGATCGCGCTCCTAGCGGTGCTGCTCGCATACGGCGCGGCGCGTGAGCGCAGCCGTGTGGCGCTGCTCGCACTCGGCGCCCTGGGCGTCATCTCGCTGCTGATCGCGCTGCTTGGCGACCTCCCGGATGCCAAGTCGAGCGGGCTGCTGATGCGGGGCGGCCATCTCGTGACCGCCAGCTCCAACCCTGCGCCCGGCCTGTACCTCGAGACGCTCGGCTCGATCGTCCTGATCCTCGGCTGCGGCGTCGGGCTCCTGCTCGGCGGCCCGCCGCCGCGACGCCGCCCGGCCCGCCGGCCACGGGCGCCGCGCCCATTGTCACCATCCTGACATTACGAGGGCTGGCTGATACAGCCGCTCACGCGGACGGTTAGATTTACGGAACGCGAGGGTTGTCCCGCCGCAGCCCCCGGTCCCGTGCGGCGGGCGGCCCTCGTGTTTTTTTTGCTTCCAGGGCATTCCAAGGGGAAGTGAGGGTCGTCCGCCGCTGCCCCCGGTCCCGCGCGGCGGGCGGCCCTCAGTTTTTTGGCGCCGCGACCCCAGAGCGCCGGGCGAATTACTGTTTATCGGCGCGTGCCCCGGGGGTAGCTGATCGATCTGAGGCCCGTCTGCCGCAACCCCCGGTCCCGTGCGGTAGGCGGCCTCATTTCTTACGGCGCTATCTCCCGGCGTCGTGTCGATCTGCCCAAGGGCGGGTAGGACAAAAATGAGGACCGTCTGCCGCAACCCCGGTCCCGTGCGGTGGGCGGTCCTCAGTCTTTTCGTGGCTCGCCGCCGCCTACTGGCGGCGCGACCGCTACCAGCGGTAGTGCGCGAACGCTTTGTTCGCCTGCGCCATCCGGTAGATGTCGTCCTTGCGCTTGAACGCCGCGCCCTGCTGTTGCTGGGCGTCTAGTAGCTCGTTCGCGAGCCGCTGGGCCATCGTCTTCTCGCGACGCTGGCGAGAGAACTGGATCAGCCAGCGGACGGCGAGCGTGCGCGCGCGTCGCGTCGGGACTTCAACCGGGACCTGGTAGGTGGCGCCGCCCACGCGACGACTACGGACCTCGAGCACCGGGGTCAATGCCTTGACCCCCGCCTCGAGTTGCTCGACCGGGTTCTTGCCGCTCCGCTCGCCGAGGATCGCAAGCGCGTCGTAGACGATCTTCTCGGCGGTCGACTTCTTGCCGTCGAGCATCACCTTGTTGATCACCTGCTGGACGAGGCGGTTGCGGTGGACGGCGTCGGGCTCGACCGGCCGTATCTGTGCTGCTGCGCGGCGGGGCATCTAAAGGAGGCTACTTCGCCTTCACGCCGTACATCGAGCGCGACTTCTTGCGATCGGTGACGCCGGCCGCGTCGAGCGTGCCACGAATCACCTTGTAGCGGTAACCCGGGAGATCCTTGACGCGACCTCCGCGGACGAGCACGACGGAGTGCTCCTGGAGGTTGTGGCCCTCGCCGGGGATGTAGGCGTTGACCTCCATCCCGTTCGTGAGCCGCACGCGGGCGACCTTGCGAAGGGCGGAGTTGGGCTTCTTCGGCGTCGTCGTCTGGACACGGGTGCAGACGCCCCGGCGCTGTGGCGCCGCGACCTTCTTCTTGCGCCCCTTGCCGGACTTGAGGCCCGGCGTCGCGAGCTTCTTCGGTGGCGCCTTACGGCCCTTGCGGATCAACTGGCTGGTGGTCGGCATGCGCTGGGCAATGTAGCAGGGGAGCAGCCACAGCCAGAATCAACGCCTTTGGTAGCGTTGCTATCAGTGAAACGAAGGGTTGCGAACTGCTGCGTGGTTATCAGTGTTCGTAGTTTCGGTGGGCGTTGATCGGTGGTCCGGTCGTGGGGTTGGTTGGTGGTTCTGTCCGCCTCGTATGAGAACGTGTGTTCGTGTTGGTGTGTCAGGCATATCGGTTCGCGTTGGATCCCTCGCGCGTGCACGAAAGGCTGCAGGCGAACGGGGCATCACGTTCCCGCAGCTCGTTCGCGTGGCGCTCGAAAACGAACTGGGCGTTAGTGAGCCGGCGCCGCTGTCATCGACCGGAACGGTCGACACCGGCGGCAAGGCGCGCCCGTCGATCAGGTCTCGGCAGCGCTCGTGGTCGGGGTCGCTCCGGTCAACAAGCGCAAACGAGCGGGCCGGGGCCGAGGATCAGCGCCGCGGCCGAAGTTCGGATCGTCCCGGTTTGCGCGCTGGTCAAGGTCGAATATCAGCTTCGCCCCCGGCGGGTTCGCGGGCCTGATGACCAACATCCACGCGGGCCGGCTCGACGCTCACCTTCCCGACGATTCGGAACTCTCGCGCGCGGGCGCGCTCGTTGCCGAGTACGCCGACCTGCCGCTCGGACTCGTCGATGCGACCGTCTTAGCCTGGGTCGAACGCCGCAGGGAACCGAAGCTCGCCACGCTCGAGTGACCTGCTCGCACAACTCCCCCACGACCAGGCCGCCGCGATCCGCGCCCACGTGCTCGAGGAACGCGGCTATCCCGAGATCGCCGCCGAGCTTCAAACGTCCGCGTTCGTGATCCGCAAGCGCGTCAGCCGCGGCCTCGCGACGATGCGCCGAGCGCTCGAGAAGGAGGGAAGGCAGTGACCGTTCTTCCAACAGTGCGACGGCAGATCGAATTTGCTGCCGAGCGGCTCGCGACCGGCGTCGAGGTCCGAGCACCGAGCGAGCGAGCACGTCGTCAACGTGTCGTCGGGTGGGCGCTCGCCGCCGCCAGCGCGGTCGTGGTGGCGGTCGTGATCGTCGCCGTCGCGCGCGGCCATCATGCCGCCCCGGCCGGGCAGCCGACCGCCACACCCGCCAGCGGCGGACACGGTCTCGCGGCACCCGTGCTGGCGCCCGGTCAGGCGTGGTTCTACGTCGACATCGAGCAGCAGACGACGCCATGGCAGCCGCCGTCGAACGTCAACCAGCTCGCGCCACCGTCGACCGTCGTCAACGCGGCCACGCACGCCGCGGTCGTCGACCGGGCCGAGTTCCGGAACTACATCCTCCAAGGCGGCGACGGCCGCGGCGACGTCCACGCGCTCGGCAGGCCCAGGTTCATCGGCAGCGCGAGCGAGCGCAGGCTCTGGAGGGCCGACGGCAGCCGCCCCGAGATGACGTTTGGGTCCGGCGTCTCGACGACGATCGGGAACGGATTCCAGATCGGCAACCGCACCTTCAGCTACGCGCAGCTGCTGCACTTCCCGACCGACGCGGCCGAGATCCTGGGCATGTTCCCGCCGACCAAGACGTATCCCGTCCAGAACCAGATGAACGAGATCGGGAGCGCGTTTGAGTACGCGCCGCTGCCCCCGGCCGCCCGCGCGGCCCTCTTCAACACGCTCGCGAACCTCCGCGGCGTACAGCACCTTGGCACCGTACGCGACCCGCTCGGCCGCTCAGGGATCGCGTTCGCGACCAGCATGCCCGCGGAACAGGCGCCGGCCAATGGCCCCGGCGCGGGCACCGGCGCCTCGCTGCCGCAACGCGCCGAGCTGATCTTCGACCCGACAACCAGGGCGCTGCTCGCGTCCGAGACCGTGCTGCTGAAGTCGACCCCGGTGCCGGAGATCAAAGCCGGTTACGCGATCTCGTGGACGGCGTACCTTACGTCCAGCACGCTTCCCGCCTCGGCGGTCCCGAAGATCACGCCGCCGCCGTGCCAACCGGGCTCGGTCCGGCTCTCGCTCGGCGAGCGCATGGCGGGTCAGACCGGCGAGCACGCGTACGTGTTCGCACTCACGAACCAATCGTCATCCGCCTGCACGCTCGATGGCTACCCCAACGTCACCCTCAGCAGCAACGGCCACGGACTCCGGTTCGCCTACCGGCACGGCGGCCCGCCGTACGCGACCACGAGCAAGCCGGGGAGCGTCACTCTCCAGCCGAACGGCCACGCCTACTTCCTGCTCGCCAAGTACCGCTGTGACGTCAAGATCCAGAACACCGCGACCACGATGTACGTCGCCCATCTCGGGCTCGGCGGTATCGCGACGCTCCAGCTTCAACCCCTCCACATCACCGACCTCGACTACTTCGCGCGCTACCGGGGCGACAGCCGAGTCGACCCCGGCAACTACGTCGACATCTCACCGTTCGAGCGGACGATCGGAGCCACGATCGCGCCCCTACCGTAGGCGAACGCCCTACCCCGCGACCGCGA
>Ga0302325_10029545_pt1 | contig 11322 bp, 11 predicted proteins | sample Palsa_T0_2_FD_201948 | JGI IMG/M metagenome (GOLD analysis project Ga0302325, IMG submission 201948) | Peat permafrost microbial communities from Stordalen Mire near Abisko, Sweden - Palsa_T0_2 | ecosystem: Environmental > Terrestrial > Soil > Palsa > Peat permafrost | place: Sweden: Abisko...
TCCCGACGTGGTTGCGCGTGTCTCGGAGGGGCTGGGCGAGGCGATGGTCGGCATCTCGACCGCGACGCTCGACCGTGCGCAGCTGCTCGAGACCCGCGGCTGGTAGCTCTGCCTGCCCGCGGAGCTGGGCTGGTAGCTCTGCCTGCCCGCGGAGCTGGGCTGGTAGCTCTGCCTGCCCGCGGAGCTCTCGTGCTGCGGATCTTCTCAGCGGATCTTCTCGGCAGATCTTCTCGGCAGATCTTTCTCAGCGCAGCCCGCCCCGCTCGAAGTGCGCCCTGAAGAAGTTCTCGCTGCCCGCGGTCGCCATAGCGGCCGAGGCGCTGATCTCGAGGCAGAGAGCCGCGGCGGCGGTGATCTGGGCGAGACGGTAGACGCGTCCCGGCCCGGCACAGTCGATCGCCGCGAGCCAGTCGCGGGCGGAGGGCAGCGTCGTGCCGCCGCCGACCGTGCCCACCTCGAGGCCCGGGAAACGGATCGCGGCCTGCAGGCCGCCCTCGACTTGGCGCACGGTCCCGTGTGCCATCGAGGACGTACCGACCATGCCGAGATCCTGGCCGGTCGCAGCGAACACCGCGGCGACCGCGCTCGCGGGGGTGAATGCGAGCGACTGCATACCGGAAGCGAGCGCGCCGTGGGTTCCGGCCCAGGCCAGGGCCTCGATGTCCTCGGCGGTGGTGTGCAGCACCCGTTCCAGGCGCTCATCGCTGAGGAACGCCTCGGCCAGCACCGTCTTGCCGTGGCCGGAGTGGAAGTACTCGTGGGAGGGCTTCTTGTCGCCCCCCATGTTCGCCTCGAGGATGGCTCGCTGCGGCCTTGTCGGGGCGCGCCGCATGACGTAGCCCATGTTGAGGGCATAGGCATTGCGGGTGATCATGTTGGAGCCGACCGCGTCGCCCGTCGTCCACGCCCACAGGGTGTGGCACATCGGTCCGACGACGTGGGTTCGCACCTCGCGCAGCCGGGCGTGCCGGGAGAGGCTCGGCTCGCCCGAGCTCTCGAGCCAGGCGCGCATCTCGGGGAGCTGCGCCTCGAGCCAGCGCCCGAGCGCGATCGCCTCGCCGCTGTCGGCGCAGACGAAGCACGACGCGCGCGTGATCCGGTCGGCGAGCACGTAGGTTCGCACGAGCCCGGCCGCGGTCGCGCCCCGCGTCATCGAGAGGGTGAGGCTGCCCTCGCTGTGGGCGAGCGGCACGTGGACCGTCTCCTGATGGCGTCCGCTCTCGACGAGATCGCCGGGCTCGGAGAGCGCGTAGGTCGCGAGTTCGACCGTGACCGGGCAGACCGAGACCGGTATCACGGCGACACCCGTGAGGGCCTCGGCGGCCCCTACGAACGGCTCGAGTTCGATCGAGATCGGCAGGCCGCCGACCCCGACGATCCTCTGGCGGGAACGGATCGAACGCGGATCGTTCTTCCTCGGCCAGGCCACCAGCGGAGCCTACTGGTGGCGCTTTCGGGGCGGGCCGATCCGGCCTTTCCCGCGCGCGGCGCCCGCGGAGGAGAACGCGCGCCGAAGCCCGCTCGCGCCCCGCTGCCCGGGGCAGCGCAGGCGTGCGCCTCCCGCGACCGCGAAACCCTGCGTTTGCAAGCGCTTCCCGCAGTTTGCAAGAGCTTCTCGCATTGGTATGGTTGGGCGGCTTCGCCGGTCCTGCGGAGCCATCCAGAAAAAGCACATGCGCAAGTGAAGGAGTAGGACAGTTGGCTGAAGGCACCGTAAAGTGGTTTTCGAATGAGAAGGGTTATGGGTTCATTGAGCGTGAGGGCGGGGACGACGTATTCGTTCACTTCTCTGCCATCACGATGGACGGCTACAAGTCGTTGACCGAAGGCCAGCGCGTGTCGTTCGAGGTCGTGCAGGGTGACAAAGGCCTGCAGGCTGCGAACGTGCAAGCGGCCTAGTCTCTCTCGGAACCCGATCGCGCGAAGGGCTCCGGGAGGAGCCCTTCGTTCTGGAGGAAGGAGAAGGATGGAGATCACACGCGACGAGGTGCTGCGGGTCGCCCGGCTCGCGAGGCTCGAGCTCGACGACGCGGAGGTGACGCGGTTTCAGGAGCAGCTCTCGGCGATCCTCGACGCCGTCTCGAAGGTCTCCGAGCTCGACCTCTCGAGCCTCCCCGCGACCTCGCATCCGCTCGAGATCGGGAACGCCTGGGCCGAGGACGAGATCCGCCCCTCGCTCAGCCTCGAGGAGGCGTTCGCGAACGCCCCCGACCGTGACGGCGACTACTTCCGGACGCCGCCGGCGTGAGCCGCGAGCAGGGCGCGACGACGGGTGGCGCCGCGAGCCCGGGGCCGGCGTGCCCGTGAGCCTCGGCGGCGTCGACACGCTCCGCCTGAGCGCGGAGGAGGCGAGCGCGCTCCTCGAGCGAGGCGAGCTCGCCCCGGGCGAGCTCTTCGCCTCCTACCGGGCGGCGATCGAGGAGCGGGATCCCGAGCTGCACGCCTTCGTGACCCGCGTCGAGGAACCGGTCGGGGAAGGGGTCCCGATCGCGTTCAAGGACATCATCTCGACGCGGGGCATACGGACGACGGCCGGTTCGCGGATGCTCGAGAACTACGTTCCGGTGTTCGACGCGACCGTCGCCGCGCGCTGCAGAGCGCTCGGGATGCCGGTGCTCGGCAAGACGAACACCGACGAGTTCGCGATGGGCTCCTCCACGGAGAACTCGGCCTATGGCCCGACGCGGAATCCCTGGGACCTCACGCGCGTCCCGGGCGGCTCGGGCGGCGGCTCGGCCGCGGCCGTCGCCGCGGGGCTCGCCCCCTGGGCGCTCGGGTCCGACACCGGCGGTTCGGTGAAGCTCCCGTCGGCCTTCTGCGGCAACGTCGGACTGCGTCCCACCTACGGCACCGTGTCACGCTACGGGATCATCGCGTTTGCCTCGAGCCTCGACCAGGTCGGACCGGTGACACGCAACGTTCGCGACAACGCGCTCCTCTACCGCATCATCAGCGGTCTGGACGCCGACGACTCGACGACGGTCGAGGTCCCCGCCGTCGAGCTCCCGACCGCGGATGAGCTCCGGGGCGTGCGGATCGGTGTTCCCCGTCAGCTGAACGAGGTGGCGGGGATCGAGGCGGGGGTGCGGGATGCCGTGCGCGCTGCGATCGAGCTCGCCGGCCGGCTCGGCGCCGAGATCGACTCCTGTGAGCTGCCGCTCTCAGTCGACTACGGACTCGCCTGCTACTACCTGATCGCCCCGGCCGAGGCCTCGGCGAACCTCGCGCGCTACGACGGCGTCCGCTACGGCCTTCGCAGCGGCGGCGCCGACTTCGAGGAGATGATCATGCGCACCCGTCGCGACGGCTTCGGCGACGAGGTCAAGCGGCGCATCATGCTCGGCACCTACGCGCTCTCCGCCGGCTACTACGACGCGTTCTACGGCAGCGCACAGAAGGTGCGCACGGTGATCAAGCGTGAGCACGATGCACTGTTCGAGCGCTTCGACGTGCTCGTCTCGCCGACATGTGCGACGACGGCGTTCCCGCTCGGAGCGAAGGCCCAGGATCCGCTCGCCATGTACCTCACAGATGTCCTTACGATCCCCTCGAACATGGCCGGACTCCCCGGGCTCTCGATGCCCTGCGGTCTCGCCGACGGGCTTCCGGTCGGGCTGCAGCTGGTCGGACGCCAGTTCTCGGAGAACACGCTCTTCCGGATCGCCCACGCGCTCGAGCAGGCGCTCGGCTTCGACCCGGTTCCCGAAAGGCTCCGCTGAGCTGGCAGCCCGTCATCGGCGTCGAGATCCACGTCCAGCTGAAGACGAGGACGAAGATGTTCTGCCGCTGCGAGAACGGCTTCGGCGCCGAGCCCAATACGCACACCTGCCCGGTCTGCCTCGCGCTGCCCGGCGCGCTCCCGCTCCCCAACCGGCGTGCGATCGAGGAGACGATCAGGCTCGGGCTGGCGCTCGGTTGCGAGATCGCCGAGCGGGCCGTCTTCCATCGCAAGAACTACTTCTACCCCGACCTGCCCAAGGGCTACCAGATCTCCCAGTACGACGAGCCGCTCTGCCGGGGGGGTCGGCTGGTCGTGCCGACCGCGGAGGGAAACGTCGAGGTCGGCATCGTGCGCACCCACCTCGAGGAGGACGCCGCGAAGAACGTCCACGTTGCGGCCTCGGGCCGTATCCACGGGGCGACCGCGACGCTCATCGACTTCAACCGCGCCGGGACCGCGCTGCTCGAGATCGTGTCGGCGCCCGAGCTCCACTCGGCCGACCATGCAAAGCGGTTTCTGCAGCTCATGCGTCAGACCGTGGTCGAGCTCGGGCTCTCGGACGCCGAGCTCGAGAAGGGGTCGATGCGCTTCGACATCAACGTCTCGGTTCGCCCGGTCGGCTCGCAGGAGCTGCGCACCCGCACCGAGCTCAAGAACATGAACTCGTTCAACTTCGCCGCGAAAGGTATCGAGCGGGAGATCGCGCGCCAGATCGAGATCTACGAGGCGGGGGGGAGGGTCGAGCAGGAGACGCTCCACTTCGACCCCGGAGACGAGAACTCGCCGCCGCTGCGCTCCAAGGAGGAGGCGGAGGACTACCGCTACTTCCCCGAGCCCGACCTCGTCCCGGTCTCGCCTCCGCGCGAGCTCGTCGAGGCGCTCCGTCAGAAGCCCGGCGGGCTTCCCGGCGAGCGGATCGAGCGCATCGCCGGCCTGCTCTCCTTTTCCGAGGCCGAGGTGCTCGTGATGGGCGGCCTCGACCGCCTCTGGTCGGCGGTCGTCGAGGCGGGCGCGGATCCCAAGCCGGCGGCAAACGTGCTCGCGAATGCCTTCCTCGCGGCCGGGATCGATCCGGCATCCGTGGATCCCTCCGAGCTCGCCCGGCTCGTGCAGGCGCGAGCGGAGATCCCGCGCGCCGCCTTCGACGAGGCGCTCGCCCACCTCGGCGAGGACGGGTTCAGCGCTGACCCCTACCTCGAGCGGCGGACCGTCAGCGACGTGGGAGCGCTCGACCCGGTGATCGACGCGATCATCGCCGCGAATCCCGGGCAGGTGGCGCAGTTCCGCTCCGGGAAGGAGGGGCTGATCGGCTTCTTCGTCGGACAGGTGATGAAGAAGACGGAGGGGACGGCCGATCCCCGCGTCGTCAACGAGCGTCTGCGCGAGCGGCTCCGGGCCTAGGCCTGCCGGCAGGGGCCCGCTCGACGCGGCGGCGCAGACCGCGCGGCAGCGGCGCGCGCCGAGGTCGCGCTAGCCTGGAGCCATGCGCAAGAGCTACCTCTTCAGCCCCGGCCCCACACCCGTACCGCCCGCGGTGCTCGCGGCGAACGCGGAACCTATGGTGCACCATCGCGGGCCCGACTTCCGCGAGGTCTACGAGCGCACCCTCGCCCGCCTGGGCGAGGTCTACCGTACCCAGAGCCCCGTGCTGCTCTTCAGCGCCTCGGGAACCGGCGCGATGGACTCGGCGGTCACGAACCTCTGCCGGCCGGGAGAGCGGGTTGCCGTCGTCGTCGCGGGCGCATTCGGGGAGCGCTGGGCGAAGATGTGCAACCACTACGAGCTCGACGTCGCGCGCATCGACTACGCCTGGGGTGAACGGCCGAACCCCGACGAGGTCGCCTCGGCCGTGCGCGAGAGCGGGGCCGGCGTGGTCTTCGCGACCCAGTCGGAGACGTCCACGGGCGTCGTCACCGACGTCCAGGCGCTCAAGAGCGCCGTCGGGGACGCGGTGCTCGTCATCGACGCGGTCTCCTCGCTCGGCGCCGTCCCGCTCGAGACGGACGAGTGGTCTCTCGACGTCGTCGTCTCCGGCTCGCAGAAGGCGTTGATGTGTCCGCCCGGGCTGGCGATGGCCTCGGTCGCGGAGCCGCTTTGGGATCGCCTGCCCTCCTCCCGGAGCTTCTACTTCGACTGGAAGGCGACACGGAGGGCGCAGGAAGTCTTCGACGCCGCGTTCACTCCGGCGGTCTCGCTCATCCGCGGTCTCGACGTCGCCCTCGGGCTGCTGCTCGAGGAGGGCCTCGACGAGGCCTGCGAGCGCCACATGCGTCTCGGACGGGCGACACGCGCGGGGATCAAGGCGATGGGCCTCGAGCTCTTCTCGCCCGACGACGACTCCTCCGCGGTCGTGACGGCGATCCGGACGCCCGCCGGCATCGATGCGCCGAGGCTCCTTCGCGATCTGCGAGAGCGCCACGGCGTGACCCTGGCGCCCGGCCAGGGGGCGCTCAAGCCGGACGTCTTCCGGATCGGCCACATCGGCTGGTTCGACATCTTCGACATCGCCGTCGCGCTGGCGGCGGTCGAGGTGGGGCTCACGGAGCTCGGCGCCGAGATCGAGCGCGGTGTCGCCGTGGGTGCCGCATTCGAGGCCTACGAGCTGCCCGTCGCGGCCGCTTAGCGAACTCCGTGTGGCCCGAGCCGGTCGAGCGGGTCGCGGCCGAGCTGCGCGCAGGTGCCGTCCAGGCGACGATCCAGGAGTTCCCGGAAGGGACCCCGACGGCCGAGGCTGCGGCGCGAGCCATCGGCTGCTCGCTCGGTGAGGTGCTGAAGTCGATCGTGTTCGTGTGCGAGAGCAGCGTCGTGCTCGCGCTCGTGCCGGGAGACCGGCGCGCCGACGAGGCGAAGGTCGCCGCGGCGGTCGGTGCGGGGACGGCGCGGGTCGCCTATGCCCGTGAGGTCGTCGCCGCGACCGGATTCGAGCCGGGCGCGGTCGCCCCGTTCCGCCTGCGCTCGGTCGATGTCGTCCTGCTCGAGCAGCTGGCGCTCGCTCACGCGAAGGTCTGGATCGGCGCCGGCTCCCCGGCGCACATGGCGGGCCTCGCCCCCGGCGAGCTCCAGCGGCTCACCGGCGCACGCACGGCCGACATCGTCGCGCTCCGCTGACCCGGAGCGGAACCCGGCGCGGCGGTAGAGTTGGAACGGCGATCCAGGAAAGGAAGGCAGGGATGCAGGCCACCGAGAAGATCTGGATGAACGGCGAGCTCGTCGACTGGGACGACGCGCGCATCCACGTGGGCGCACACGGGCTGCACTACGGCTCGGGCGTCTTCGAGGGGATCCGCTGCTACGACACCCGCAAGGGCCCGGCCGTGTTCCGCCTCACCGACCACATGCGTCGCCTCCACAACTCCGCGCGTCTCATCGGCATGGAGCTGCCCTACTCGATCGACGAGCTCAAGGCGGCCTGCAACGAGATGCTCGCCGCAAACGGCCTGCACGAGTGCTACATCCGTCCGATCGCCTTCTACGGCTTCGGCGAGCTCGGCGTTTCTGCACGGGGCAACCCCGTCGAGGTCGCCATCATGGCCTGGCCCTGGGGCACCTACCTGGGCGAGGAGGCGGTGCGCTCGGGGATCCGGGCGAAGATATCGAGCTGGCAGCGGATACCCGCCAACGTCGTTCCGCACGCCTCGAAGGCGACCGGTGTCTACCTCAACTCCATGCTCGCCGTCACCGAGGCCCAGAACGCGGGCTACGACGAGGCGATCCTCCTCACCCCGGAGGGGACGATCGCAGACGGCCCCGGGGAGACGATCTTCGCCATCAGCGACGGCACCGTCTCGACGCCGGACCTCTCGACCGGGATCCTGCATGGCATCACCCGCGACTCGATCTTCACGATCGCCAGGGATCGCGGCTACGAGGTGCGCGAACGCACGCTGATCAGGTCAGACCTCTATCTCGCCGACGAGGTGTTCATGTGCGGGACCGCGGCCGAGGTGACTCCGCTGCGCTCCGTCGACGACCACGAGCTGGGTGTCGGACCGATCACGCGCGAGCTCCAGAAGGCCTACCTCGAGGCGGTCCGCGGTGAGAACGAGCACTACGCGAGCTGGCGCGAGCTCGTGCCGAGCATGACCCGCGCCGCGTGAGCGCGCTCGCGAACGCGATCGCGCTCTCGGCGCCCTGGATCGACGAGCACGACGAGGAGCTCGTCCTCGAGGTGCTCCGCTCGGGCCGGCTCTCGCTCGGCCCGGCAGGGCCCCGCTTCGAGCAGCTGCTCGCATCCTCGGTGGGAGCGCCCCACGCGGCCGCGGTCGCGTCGGGTACCGCCGGCCTGCACCTCTGCATGCACCTGGCCGGGGTCGGGCCGGGCGACGTGGTCATCACCTCGCCCTACTCGTTTGTCGCATCCGCCAACTGCGCCATCTACGAGGGCGCGACGCCCGTGTTCGCCGACGTCGACCCGCGGACCCTCAACCTCGCGCCGGCCGCCGTCGAGGCGGCGGTGACCCCGCGCACCAAGGCGGTCGTCGCGGTCGACATCTTCGGCTACCCGTGCGAGCTCGACCCGCTGCGCGCGATCTGCGAACGCCACGGCCTCGCGCTCATCGAGGATGCCTGCGAGGCGCTCGGTGCGCGCTACAAGGGACGCCTGCTCGGGTCGCACGGTCATCCGACCGTCTTTGCCTTCTACCCCAACAAGCAGATCACGACGGGCGAGGGGGGCGCGGTCACGACCGCCTCGGCTGCCGAGTTCGAGCTCCTCGTCTCGCTCCGGAATCAGGGCCGGCTCGAGACGTCGAGCTGGCTCCAGCACGGACGGCTCGGCTTCAACTACCGCCTCGACGACCTCTCTGCCGCGCTCGGGGTGGGCCAGCTGCAGAAGCTCGAGCTGATCCTCGCCCGGAGGCGCGAGGTCGCCCTCTCCTACGGCGAGCTGCTCTCGGGGGTCGAGGTCGAGCTGCCGTGCGATGACGACGCAGACCACGTGCGCTCCTGGTTTGTCTACGTGGTCAAGCTCGCGGCCGCGCTCGACCGCGACCGGGTAATGGCCGCGCTCGCCGCGGACGGGATCGCGTGTGCGCCCTACCTGCCCTCGATCCACCTCCAGTCCTACATGCGCGAGCGCTTCGGCTTCGCCGAGGGGCTCTGCCCGGTGAGCGAGGATGCAAGCGCGCGCACGATGGCCCTTCCCTTCCACGCGCGGCTTGCGCGCGAGGATCAGGAGCGCGTCGTCGAGTCGCTGCGGGCGGCGATCCAGGCGGGGTAGCCCTGGCGGCGCCCCCCGGGCGGCCGGGGTACCGTCCCACACGGCACCGTCCCACACGGCACCGTCCCACACGGCACCGTCCCACGCGGCCCGCGCAGGCAGGCAGGCGTCCGGCCCGCCGGTGCGCGCTCGAGGGGGCTCGCGGTGTGCGCGGCGCCGCTCGCTCGAGGAGCGCCGCGGGCGCGCGCGCTGTTTAATCCCGCCATGGCGGGCGGCGCGGCCAAGATGATCTTCCTCGGATTCGGGAAGTACGCGCGGAGCGACCGCATCTATGCGCTCGAACCGCTTCCGGAGGGCGAGCGCGGGCACGGGGCGCGCACGCGCGTCTGGGTGGAGGGCATCCCCGAGCCGATCGTCGCGTCGAGGACGGAGCGCGCGATCATCGCCGCGATGGGCGTCGATGCCGGCGCCGAGGCGAGCAGGATCCTCGACGGCGCGCTCGATCTGGCCCAGCGGGTCGCCGAGGCCGCCGAGAAGGGGCGCTTCGATGTGGTCGACCTCGGCCGGCGGGCGCGCCGGCTGCTCGAGCCGACGGCGGCTGCGCCGAGGCCGGAGAGCCTCTTCTGACTCCGGACTCGCCGGGCGCCCGCGCCGGTGAGGCGCGCGCTCCGGGCGCCGAGGAGGGCGCGCCGCTCCGGCTCGGTCGCGCGTTCTTTTCCCGTGACGTCCACGAGGTGGCCCGCGCGCTGATCGGGGCGGAGCTCCTCGTGGACGGGGTGGGAGGGGTGATCGTCGAGCTCGAGGCCTACGAGTCCGGCGATCCGGCATCGCACGCCTATCGCGGCCGTAGCCCGCGCAACGCCTCGATGTTCGGCCCGCCCGGCCGCGCGTACGTCTATCGCTCCTACGGGCTGCACTGGTGCCTGAACCTCGTCTGCGAGCCCGAAGGAGTCGCGAGCGCCGTTCTCATCCGCGCCCTCGAGCCGACCAGGGGGCTCGAGCGCATGCGCACGCGCCGCGGCCTCGACGACGCGCGGCTCCTCTGCTCGGGCCCGGGACGGCTCTGCCAGGCGCTCGCGGTGACAGGAGCCCACGACGGGTTGCGTCTCGACCGCCCGCCGTTCGAGCTTCGCGGAGCGCCGGCCGGCGCGCGCGTGCTGACCGGCCCGCGCATCGGGCTCAGCAAGGCGGTCGATCTGCCCTGGCGCTACGGCCTCGCGGGCTCCCGCTTCGTCAGCCGCGCCTTCGCGGCGCCACGGTGACGCGCTCGGTCAGGCCCGGCGCCGCGGCGACCCCCGCGGCGGGATGCTGCGAGACGATCTCGCCCGCTGCGCGGGCGGGCGCGCGCAGCCGCATCCTGAGCGCCGCGAGCCGAACGCGCGCGCGCGGGAGCGAAAGGCCGACGAGGTCGGGGACGACGCCGTGGCGCGGCCGAGGCAGCACGAGGCGCACCTTCTGGTAGGCCGACAGCCCCCCGCTCCGGGGTGTCTGCGCCTCGACGATGTCGAGACGCTGACCCGGGCTCGCCGGCGTGTAGCGGATGTCCCACTCGAGCGGCTGGCCCTGGAGAACACTCTCGGCCTGTGGGAGCGTCATGCCGCGCACGTCGGGGACCTCGACCTCGTCGGTGAGACAATGTGCGACCGTTGTCGGAGCCTCACCGACGAAGAAGTCGATCGAGGCCGATACGTGGCACTTGCCGTTGTCGAGCTCGAGCCCGCTGATGCCGTAATCATCGCCGAAGGTGACCGTCGCCGGGCTTGCCGCGGGAATCGTCGCGGCCGGGAAGGGCGCCGGGGTCTCGTGGAAGTAGGCGAGCGCCTTCTCCATGTAGTCCTTCCAGATCAGGGCGGGATAGGTGCCGCCCTCGACCGGACCCCCGTGGAACTGGGTGAGCATCGGCACCAGCCTGTTCGGGTAGCCCACCCAGACCGCGGTCACGAGCTGGGGGCCGTTGGCCGATCGTGGGGTGAAGCCCACAAACCAGGCATCGCCGTAGTTCTCGGTTGTCCCGGTCTTCCCGGCGACCTGCCAGCCGGGGATCTGCGCCGCAGTCCCCGTGCCGTAGTCGACGACGCCCTCGAGCAGCTGGTCCTCGATCGCCGCGCCCCCGTCGACGAGACCGGGTACCGGGACGTGCTCGACGTGATCCACGAGCGTCGCTCCGTTCGCGAGCCTGACCGACCGCACGGCGAGCGGGGCATCCCCGAAGAGGGAGCTGTCGAGGCGGTAGCCCCCGTCGGCGAGCGACGCATAGGCACGCGCCATCTCGAGCGGTGTCGCGGGCTCGGCGCCGAGCCCGATCGAGAAATAGGGCTGGAGGGGGGTCGTGATCCCCATCGCGTGGGCCTCCTTGACCACGGTCGAGGGCCCGACGATGTTCGTCAGCTGCGCGAACACGGTGTTGTCTGAATAGGCAATAGCCTCGCCGAGGTTGATCGGC
>Ga0302325_10029546_pt1 | contig 11322 bp, 11 predicted proteins | sample Palsa_T0_2_FD_201948 | JGI IMG/M metagenome (GOLD analysis project Ga0302325, IMG submission 201948) | Peat permafrost microbial communities from Stordalen Mire near Abisko, Sweden - Palsa_T0_2 | ecosystem: Environmental > Terrestrial > Soil > Palsa > Peat permafrost | place: Sweden: Abisko...
GTTCCACACACGAAAACGTGGATCTCCGCGGCGGTAGCCTGGGCGGGCACGACTGTGGCCAGTTTTCTGGCAGGCAGCAGCAAGAAGACGGGAAAGGGCAAAGACGAGAAGCCGATCATCTCCTGGTTGGACGTAGTTGCCATGGTGGGGCCGCCGGTGTTTATCGTCGGCCTGTTGATTGTCATCGCAACCCTGGAACAGATCTTTCTGGCGCACTTCGGCAGGGGCTTCCCTCTCAAAGCGATGGTTGATTTACATGGATATTGGCGTGCGCTCAATCCCCGGCCTCTGTGCACTGGCAAAAATTGGTGGTTACTGGGCTCCCTGGGTGGTCTGGTTGGGGGAGGACTCATCCTGGCTTGGCGGGTAGACATCAATGAATTTTCTATGCACCACTTCTATAAGAATCGGCTGGTGCGATGCTACCTGGGCGCATCGCACGCCCAGCGAAAGTGCAATCCATTCACCGGTTTCGATGAGACGGATGACTTCCCGCTGAGCCGGCTGAAGGCGGCCAAACCCGGCAAGGGTGCTCCTTACCAGGGGCCATATCCAATCATCAATGCGACCTTGAACCTCTCTGCCGGTAAACAATTAGCGTGGCAGGAACGGAAGGCAGCGTCCTTCGTTTTCACGCCGTGCTTTTGCGGGTTTGACTATCCGCATACGGCGGCAGAGGTACCGCACCCAGACCTTACGAAAAAGAAAGAAGAAATCAAGGATTGTGCGTACCGGCCCACGCTGGGGTATTCGCAACCGCAAGGGCCTCGTCTGGGAACCGCGGTATCGATCTCCGGAGCCGCCGCCAATCCCAACCAGGGTTACAACACGTCTGCGGCGGTGGCATTTTTGATGACGATGTTTGACGTAAGGCTTGGCTGGTGGATGGGCAATCCGAGACGGGAGTCGGAGTCGATATTGTCAGGACCGCGCTTCGGTTTGGGAGCCCTGATCAGCGAATTGCTGGGGCGGACCGACGATGAAGCGAAATTTGTCAACCTCTCGGACGGGGGCCATTTCGATAACATGGGCATCTATGAGCTGGTGCGTAGACGCTGCAAATTCATCGTGCTTTGTGACGCTGAACAGGATGCCGCGTACAAGTTCGGCGGGCTGGGTATGGCAATCCGCAAATGTAGGGTGGATTTCGGAGCCACGATTACGATTGACCCATCGCGCATTGCCCCGAAGCACGGGAAGAGCCAAAGCCATTGCGCCGTAGGGACGATCGATTACCTCGACGGGAGCCGGGGCACGCTGGTTTACATCAAAGCCTCCGTGACTGGGGACGAACCCGAAGACGTGATCGAATACCACGCCAATCAGCCGCACTTTCCCCATGAGTCGACTGCGGATCAGTGGTTTGACGAATCGCAATTTGAAAGCTACCGCGCGCTGGGATATCACGCGGCCGATTCCACGTTGTCTCCCTCTGAACTATGGCGTCCCTGGGCGCCCCAAATGGGCTCGGTGCAAAAGTTGTTCGAGGGCCTGCGAGATTATTGGTATCCGGTGAATCCGAACATAAGGGAGGGCGCCACTCGGCTTGGGGAACGATTGGCAGATTTGCTGCAGACAATACAAAACACACCGGAGCTTCAGGAGTTGGGAGCTGAGCTCTTCCCAAAAAGCGGCATTGTCTCTACCGCCAAGCCCAACCGGGTGGCCGAGTTCTATTTCTGCATGTCGGTGCTGCAATTGGTCGAGGACGTTTATTTCGAACTTGAGCTCGATCGGGAGCAATGGTTTAGTGATCCGAGGATCGGTGGGTGGCGCACCCTGTTTAAAACCTGGAAGAAGGTACCCGCGATGGCTTCTGTTTGGGCCGCGCAGCGGTCGACTTTCCGCGAGGATTTTCAGCAATTCTGGATGAAGAGAATCGAGTGACGCTACCGGTGAGTGACCGGAGGGTCCCGACGATCGGCCATCGCGGGGGTGCCGGATACCCCTACGAACCTGTCCGGGTGCCCCATGTTCGCATCAGCGAACGTGGGCCGAATATGATATTTTTCGAATGCTTTTACATCCTTGATGTAGAAACGGTCGAAGGGCTTCGCCCGTCTTTTTCGGCCCACGTACGCTGATGCGAACATGGGGCACCCGGACAGTTACGCTTGGTCCCGCACTGTTCATTCCGCTCTCAACGGCCGCAGCCAAGTCAGTTGCGCAGATAACAAACAGCTAGGCGAGGAGCGCATCCCAGGTTTGCGGGCCAACGGTGGCGTCTGGCTTCATGCCTGTCTTGGTTTGAAATTGGGCTACCAGGGCCTGGGTGAAGGGGCCGTAGATGCCGTCTCCTGCGTTCTTGTAGCCGGCGTGGCTAAGCGCGGTTTGCAGCGCCAGAACGTCGGGACCTTTCATATAAGGCGTGGTGGGGCGAAGGATGGGATGGGTTGGAGACGCTGGGTCAGGGGCGGATGCGCGCACGGCCACGGGCGCGGCGGCCGCGGCGAAGGTATCTGCTGTGATCTGCACCTTTCGTACGATTAACGGAAACGCGAGATCCCACTTGTCGGCGGCGATGAGGGCGTCAAAGGCGTCCATGCGATAGCTTGTGCCCGGTAGAGGCGGAGCACCCGCCCTCAGGAAGTCGCGGCGAGCGTCGACGTACTTGCTCACCCAGGTCTTCTCCGGGCAGGCCGCTGAAACCTTGCCGACTGAGGAGATCAAGCGAGTCGAGATGGTTCGCCATGCACCCTGGATGTTGCTGTCATAAGCTTGATGGTGGAGCGGTCGACAACCTCCCCATGCGCGGCGAGGTTCTGTTGCGGCTTGGAAGCCTTGGGCTGGCTGCAGCCGTCCCAGGTTATGGGCTGAACGACTTCGTCGAAAAGAATCTGATTGTCCTGGGGCAGGCTGGTGGCGAAGTTTTCCCCGGTCAGGATGAGGGAAGTCGCGGCGCTGCCCCTGACCAGGTAAGTGGGCGAGAGGGAAGTGAGTATTGGCGCGGGCTCCAGCCGTTCTACATCCAGGTATTCGTTGCCGGTAAAGAGGCGATCGTCGACGTTCACGGAGACGCGGTGTTTTCCTAGGGGAACGAACCCGGGTGTGTTGGGCTTTGCGTCGGGGATCTGTACCCGGTAGTTGCCATTGGGATCGATGGTTGGTACGGAGATGGCGACTGCATCGAGCATCACCTGGACGATCTTCGCATCCTTGGGGGGAGCGGTGAGAGTCACCGTTACAACGGAGCTGCGGGCCGCAATCTGCGGGTTTACCGTAACCACTGAGGCTTGTTGGGCAGCGGCGGCGATGGGGAACAGGGCGAGAGGAAGTGCCGCTTTGACGAATCCTGTTTGCATGCGAACTTTCTACGATGATGCGCTCACGATCCCGGAGAGGCCTGGAGAAGAGAGCAATCTAGCATCGGACAGTTGCGATTACAACCGAATTTTTCGCAGAGGGAAATAATTACAGAAGTGTAATGTGTGAGGGTGTGGGTTACAGCAGTTTGACTTGCCGGCTGTCTGCAATCTAATCTTTGTCCTCGTAGCCGTAGGGAGAGATATGGCTTCCAGTTCATCTCAAGTAAGGCCCGCTCTTGCCGGACGGACGATTTTGATCCACGGTTACTCGGCGACGGGCGCAGATCTTGAACCTTGGAGAAGCCGCCTGTTGCAGGCCGAGATCGCACCCGTTTCGATCGATGTTGGCAACTACATCACCCTGAATAACGAGGTCACGCTAAAAGACCTTGGCGAAGCATTCGATCGGGCGCTACGGTTGACTGAATGGAGCTCGGGTAGCAAGGACGATGATTGGACCTTCGACGCTATCGTTCATTCGACCGGGATATTGGTGCTGCGGCAATGGCTGACTAGCGATCCCTTTCTGGGTAGCGATGATCCGCGGAGCCGCATCCGGCGATTGAAGCACATCATCGGTCTCGCGCCGGCAACTTTCGGGTCGCCCCAAGCCAAGCAAGGCCGGAGTTGGCTGGGAGCGTTGGTGAAGGGAAACAAGAATCTTGGCCCTGATTTTCTTAACGCGGGCAACCAGGTGCTTGATGGGCTCGAATTGGCCAGCAGGTACACCTGGGAGCTGACTCACAAAGATATGGTGTGTGACAAACCTTTGTACGATAAAGGGCCCAATACTCCTTATGTGGCGGTATTCATCGGGGACGTGCCGTACGACGGTATAGCCGCTGTAGCCAACCCGCCAGGTTCGGATGGAACGGTACGCTGGGCCGGGTGCGCGCTGAATACGCGCAAGGTAAGCGTGGACTTCCGCCGCGATCCGAAGCTCAGCGATCCGGCCGGTAGGGCCACGCGATGCAACATCACTCCCTGGCTGCAGAATCGCCAGGCCGCACCGATGATTGCCGTTGAAGGCAAGAATCACGGGACGATTGTCTCTGAACCCGACGACGGTATCGCGGGATTTATCAGCAGGTTTCTCTTTAAGGTTGCGGACGAGGAGAGTTATAACGAGTGGGAGACCGACGCCCTCGCGTTCGGCCAGAAAGCGATGCAGAAGATGAACTCCGCCAGCCAGGAGGGTGACTCGGGGGGAGCGGGTTGGCAACAGTTGGTGGTTCACATGGTCGACGACCATGGCGACGGGGTGACGGACTACAATTTGCAATTGTTCATCGGCGATAGTCTCGACCAGTCGGATGACCCGGCCTTTCCGTCGATTCCGATGATCGTGGATACGTATTCGAGCGATAGCAGCTATCGTTGTTTCTATGTCCGCCTGTCGCCGGCGATGCTGTCCATTAATGCTCCCGGATCGCGGAAGAAGCTGTGGCTGGAGCTGATCGCCTCGAGCGGTTCGGACCTGATCGAATATGAAGCCTATACGGATAACTCCGGCATTCCGCAGCGACTGACCATCGATCACCTCGGTGGCGAGCCGGTGAAACTGGATATGACCGCCCTCACGCAAGGCGATCAGGCGTTGCTCTATCCATATACGACGACCCTGCTGGAAATTTTTGTGGAGCGGGAACCGATGCCCTTGAATGCGGTCAGCCAGTTGTTTGGCTTCTTAAAGCAGCCATAGACTGATGCCGCCCCCCCAACAATTCGCCGGCCGGTGGACGATCGTGTGGTTGTTGTTCACCGCATCGCTGATCAACTACCTTGACCGCTCCAGCATCTCGCTCGCGTTGCCGTTGCTGTCCAAAGACCTCGGTCTGGGGCCGGAGAGTAAAGGACTCCTGCTTTCGGCGTTTTTCTGGCTGTACGCCCTGCTGCAAATTCCCGTCGGCTGGGCTTGTGACCGCGTAAACCTGCGCTGGCTCTACTTCACCGCCTTCGTGTTGTGGTCCGTGAGCCAGGGCTTGACCGGCTTTGCCGGCAGCTTGGGCGTGCTGATCATGTTTCGGATGCTGCTGGGTGTGGGCGAGTCCATTTACCTGCCGGGCGGAACGAAGATTGTGAGCATGCTGTTCGGGCCTACCGAGCGCGGGTTGCCGTGCGGGATGTTCGACTTTGGCACCCGCATGGGGCTGGTACTCGGAGGTTTGATCATCCCGTGGCTGCTGGTCCGTTTGGAATGGCGCGCGACGTTTCGACTGATCGGATTTGCGGCGCTGGTATGGGTTATCCCGTGGCTGCTGGCCACTCGAGGAAAGCTGGGTCATCGCCCCCGGCCGGCTGCGACGACCCGAAGCAATATACAGGAGATACGGTGGCTGCTCACCAACCGTAACCTTATCGGTATCTGCCTCGGTTTCTTTTGCTTCGACTACTACTGGTATCTTTTTGTTACCTGGCTCCCGGATTACCTGGTGACGGTGCGCCACTTTACCATCCTGCGGGCGGGGTTCTTTTCATCGCTGCCTTATTTTGTGTTTGGGGCCAGCGAGCCGCTGGGGGGATGGATCGCGGACCGGTTGACCGCTTACGGGTGGAACGAGACACGGACGCGCAAGGGAATTGTCACGGTGGCGTTTCTGTGTGGGTTATTGCTCATTCCAGCATCGCGGGTGCAGAGTGCGAATGCCGCGGTCGCGCTGATCGCTGGCGGTTCGCTGGTTGGACTTGCGACGGGGAATCTGCTCGTGATCCTGCAATGCTGCGCTCCGCTCGAGGATGTTGGGTTGTGGACCGGGATAGAGAACTTCGCCGGGAACCTGGCTGGGGTGCTTGCTCCGTTGCTTACCGGGTTGTTAATCAGCAGAACAGGGTCTTATGCGCCCGGGTTTGCGCTCGCCGCTGGGGTGCTGCTGGCGGGGATCTTCTGCTACTGGTTCATCGTGGGGGATTTGCGCGTGCGACAGGAAATCCCGATAGCGTGAGTTCGTAACAGAATCAAAGGGTAGGACGGAGAAATAGGTTAGGACGAATAAACATGGGGATGAAGAAACAAGGGGTGCCCCATATCTCGCGCTTTTTGCGAGATGTGGGTGGGATGCGCAGGGTGCAAAGATTTGCCTGAGGGATGCGTCAGACTCACCTGAGCCGGCTCATATTTCTTCGTCCTACCGGTTTCCTCGTCCCCTGTCTCTTAGTACCAAATCCCGCTGGCTAGTAGTAGGGAGAATAATATGCGCTTCGGGTTCAGAGACGGTGCAGGAGATGAGCGAGCCTGCAGGGATGAGTTGCTCGCCCGCAAAGCTGGTAAGCGGAGCCGCGAGCAAAAACATCAACAGAGTAGAGAGCTTGTTCCTCATGGAAACCTCCAGGGATCGTCTTGCTCTTACGTTGCCGATGATGATGGGTTGCTTGGTGTACGGCGGTCAACAACTCTGTCGGGAGAAATGGTTACGAAGAGAGCACAGCGTTATCAAGTGGGATCATTTGCGTCGCAAAACGAGACGGTTATACTGTCACTGTATTCGTTTCACTCTTACCGCCGTGAACTTTCTACCTCCGTGGAACGATCTGTTGCTTTTCTGTACGGCTGCCTTGGTGCTGCTGATTATCCCAGGGCCTGCGGTGCTTTATGTGGTGGCCCGTAGCTTGGATCAGGGGCGCAGGGCAGGCTTGGCCTCGGCCTGCGGGATCGCCAGCGGTGGATTGGTGCACGTCCTGGCCGCTACACTCGGCCTCTCGGCGTTGTTGGTCTCCTCGGCAGCCGCTTATGCCGTGGTGAAATACACGGGCGCTGCCTACCTGTTCTATCTAGGCATCAAGAAGTTTCGTGAACGGACGGCCGCGCCTAGCGAGGTGGTGCACGTGGAGCCGCTGCCCTTACGCCGAGTCTATGCGCAAGGTGTCGTGGTGAATGTGTTGAATCCTAAGACAGCGATTTTCTTTTTCGCTTTCTTGCCGCAGTTCGTCAACCCGGCGCGCGGGCACGTGAGCGCGCAGTTTTTTGCCCTAGGCATGGTGTTTACCGTGATGGGCTTAAGCAGCGACAGTGGGTGGGCGCTCACCGCCGGGTCTGCGGCGGGTTGGCTGCGGCGCAACCACAAGTTCATGCGCAACCAACACTACGTGACCGGTACCGTGTATCTGGGCTTGGGCATGGCAACCGCGGTGACCGGATCCCGGCACAAGTAAAAACCCCTCCTAATCGAGCCGAAATTTTCCTGCAACCTCCTTGACCCCAGTCCATCTAAGATATATCGTAAGATATATCAAAGATAGGATGGATTAAGAACACATGTTTGAACAAGAAAATTTTGAACACAAACGAGGCGGCCGTCATCACGGCAGGGAACATCATCATGAGCGTCACCATGGGCGGCACGGAGGCTTCGCCGGAGGCTGGGGCCCCGAGCGTGGCTATGGCCGCGGCGAGGGCCGCGAGAGGCACTTCGACAACGGAGAATTGCGGCTCGTGATTCTGCAACTTATCGCCGGCAAACCGAGCTACGGGTATGAAATCATCAAGGCTATTGAAGAACGGCTTTCCGGCGGTTATGCGCCCAGTCCTGGAGTGGTGTACCCCACGCTCACCCTACTGGAGGAAGAAGGATACGCCACCGTTTCCTCTACCGAGGGCAACAAGAAACTGTATGCGGCTACGGAGAGCGGCGTCCAATACCTGACGGAAAACAAGGCCGTCATCAAGGCGATTTTTGGCCGGATGGAACAAGCGGGCAAAGTTTTCGGACGGGGCAGATCTCCGCAGATTATGCGGGCCATCATGAACCTCAAATACGCTTTGCGCTTGCGGACGGAGCGCGGGAACCTGTCCCCGGAGCAGATTGGCAAAGTAGCCGAGGCGATCGATGCAGCGGCCCGGGTGATCGATGAAGTCTGAGGACCCGGGCCCGCAGACCGTGGGGTGCGACCCCCAAGCCTGCCTGCAGGCTCAGTGCCAGTGCCTGCAGTTGTTGGTCGGCGAGCTGTTGCTCAAGAATCAGGAGTTACGTTTCGAGGTAGCGCGCCTCTCGCAGGAGCTCAAATCCCCGAAAGCTCTGCATACAGCAGGCGGGGCTGGCCCATCCAGAAGCGGTTGCTTTCTCGGGTGAGGAAGCCGGGAGCGTGGCCACGGAGCCGTGCTTCGGCCTCATGAAAAGGGGCCACAAAACGTAAGCGCCCGGGAAGATGAGGATAGAGCCGGGGCAGCCACCGGGCGGCCCGGTCCACGGCTTGCGTCTCCGGCGCGCTCAAGTTGAGTGCGAATGCGGCACGCAGACGCGGCGGCATCCAATGAGCGGTCAACGCCTGGTACCAGTGCGGCGGACGAACCCAGGTGCCGGCGCCCGACAGCACACTGCGGCTGAGCGCGAAAGCGGTCGAGTCAACGTAGAGTTGCGAAGAATCGACCATCTCCGCCGTGTACTCCACAAAGGCGCTCCAACTCTCGGGCAGGGCTTCCGCGGGGATGCCGAAGAGCGCGGACATCCGTTTACTTTCCGCATAGTACTGTTCGCGCTCCGCGGACAGAAGCGGCGGCAAAACAAAGTCATACGCCAAAATCGCGCTCTCCACCAGCGTGGCGTACACCCAAAGTAAGGCGGCGACCTCGTTCGCCTCATAGTGCCGGCCTTGTGGGAGTTCGCCGCAGATGCCGGTATGCCGCTGATACAAGTGCTTCGAGGCCGCGATGGCCTGCGCGCGGGTTCCGAACAGCATGGTGTAGATCACGCGAAAACGTGGAATGAAAACGGCCGACCGCGTCATGCAGCAGGTTGGAATGTTGGGCCAACGTAGTCGCGACCCAAGGGTGGGCTAATTGCAGCAACGACGCGCGCCCCGCCGCGAGAAAGACGGCGGACTCCCGGTTGACTTGCCAGGTGATTGAACCGGGGCCGAAGAAACCGTTGCGCGGGTCACCCGTCCGCTGCGCAAGAGAGGCTTGCAGTGAGCGGCTGTCTTCTGGCGAAACGTACATGGGAGATGCTGCGTAGTGCTCCATGTCTATAAGTTTCAGGTGTGCTCTCGATCATCCAGAATCGCTATCCTGCATCGTTTTTCGCTCGTCGTCATTCGTACTCCATGAGGTTGTTGATTTTTTCCGAGCGGCTGCGGGCGGACGAAACGAACATCGGGGACGCTGCCTCTTGCTTCATACTTCATTAGACGTCAAACGGGAGGTGTGCTTGTCAGCTAAATCAGTAGTTCCCAAGCTTCCACGAGTTGTGATTGTGGGAGGCGGATTTGGAGGGCTTTACGCGGCCCGCGCTCTGGCCAAGGCCGCGGTCGCCATCACCCTCGTCGATAAGCGCAATTATCATCTCTTCCGGCCCATGTTGTACCAGGTGGCCACCGGGCTTCTCTCGGCCGACGAGATCGCTCCGCCATTACGGGTTCTGTTCGGCGCGCAGAGGAATGTAGATGTGCTGCTGTCTGAGGTGACAGGGGTCGATGTGGCGAACAAGAAGGTTCTGCTGCCAGAATGCGATCTGCCCTACGATTACCTCATTCTGGCTACCGGCATTCACGTCAATTATTTCGGCCACCCGGAATGGCAGTCGATCGCTCCGGGACTCGAATCGCTGGATCAGGCAGATGAAATTCGCAGCAGGATTGTTCGCGCCTTTGAGGAAGCGGAGCGCCTCCGCCGGTGCGGGAAGGAGGAGGAAGCGCAGGTTCAGGAGCTGCTCACCTTTGTTTTGGTGGGTGGCGGCACAGTGGGTGTAGAGATGGCCGGCACCATCGCGGAGATGGCTAGGATGGCGCTCGTGGGAGACTTCCGCTATCTGGCTCCGGGTTCGGCGCGGATTTTGCTTTATGAAGGTACCGCGCGGATATTGCCCAGTTTTGCTGAGCAACTTTCGTTGCAAGCGCACCGCCATTTGGAATCGTTGGGGGTGACGATTTACACCGGCACCAAGGTGGAGAGTGTGGACGCGGAAGGGATCGTGGCGGATGGGAAGCGGGTTCGGAGTCGCACGGTGCTGTGGACCGCGGGCGTGGAGGCTTCGCCGGCGGCGCGTTGGGTTGGAGCGGAGGCGGACAAGGCCGGAAGAGTCAAAGTGAATGGCGATCTCTCGGTTCCCGGGCATCCGGAAATCTTTGCCGTTGGGGATACGGCGCTAGTCATCGCCAAGACCCGGAACTTGTTGGGACTGAAAAGCGGGACTGGAGTGCAGATGCCGGGGCTGGCCCAGCCTGCGATCCAGGAGGGTGAATATGTGGCAAAGGTGATTGGGCGCCAGGTCGCGGGCAAGCCAGCGCCTGAGCCTTTCTGGTATTGGGACAAGGGAGACTTAGCGATCGTTGGACGGACGTTTGCTGTGGCCGACCTCCGGTTCTGGAAGTCAGCCGGGTTCATCGCCTGGGTATTGTGGGCGGGCGTGCATGTTTATTTTCTGATCGGGTTCGCCAATCGGTTGTTTGTCATGATGCGGTGGTTTGTGCAGTTCATTACCCGGCGGCGCGGAGTGGGGGCGGTTTCGGTGGATCTTCCTGAACGGGCCGAGACAACTAGTTCTGGTTGACAGCTGGTTCGAGGACGGAAGTTTGCTCGAGAAACTCTATCAACCGGGTGCGCACATGATCGATGTGGCTGCGCATAGCAGCTTGTGCGCCTTTGCGATCGTTTTCTTCGAGGGCCTGTAGGATGGCCAGGTGCGCGTCGGAGGCAGTGGACGAGGACAGGTCGTATGTCTTACATCGGCAAAGCCAGATTTGGTCCTGGATGTTCTTGAGCACGCGACACAGCTCGTCATTCCCCGTCGCGGTCGCTATGGCGCCATGGAACCAGGTGTCTTCTTCAATGTGCTTGGTCTTGTCGTTGGCTTTTAAGTGCCGGCGAGTGCGCTCCACACTCTTGGCCAAAGCGGCGAGAAGGGCAGGAGTTACCCGGGTGATCGATACGGCGAAAACCTCCAGCGTTTCTCGGAGGTCGTAAAGGTTCTTCACCTCCTTGACGGAGAATTGCCGGAGACGCGCCCCGCGCCGCGGCTCTATGTGAATCAAGCCTTCCGTCTGTAGGCTGTTCAAGGCTTCTCTTACCGGCGATTTGCTAATACCC
>Ga0302325_10029548_pt1 | contig 11320 bp, 15 predicted proteins | sample Palsa_T0_2_FD_201948 | JGI IMG/M metagenome (GOLD analysis project Ga0302325, IMG submission 201948) | Peat permafrost microbial communities from Stordalen Mire near Abisko, Sweden - Palsa_T0_2 | ecosystem: Environmental > Terrestrial > Soil > Palsa > Peat permafrost | place: Sweden: Abisko...
ACAAAGTCAGATATGTATGAGCAGGATATACGGAGGGGTCATCCCGTGCAGGATACCATATTTTCGTAGGGTGTAGAGATAGGACTTAGTTCCATCACGCTTGTATCTGGGATTGTGTTTTAGTTGTAGACGTAAGTGACCCTCCGGCTTTCGAGGCTTGCCGAAGGAAAAGAATTTCAGGAGTCCCATTGACGTTAGAAGAATAGACTCCTCAAAGATGTGCTGTCGAAAAGCTCGTCAGAAAGGTCGGCGGTCAGTTGGTATACGTAAGGGGCAGTTTGTCCAAAAAGGGATCGTTGAGATTGTTGTGGGATATGGCCGTACAAGATCGAAAGCGTAAGGCTTGCTTGCTTGCGAGGGATGGGGACTCAGAGAGAGTAGGAGGCGCAATAGGAACGAGACAGAAAGAAGCCCAGAGAGTTACGAGGCTCTTATTATGTATTGTTCTAAAGCGAAACGCACAGATCACAACTAATTACCGTTCCAAGGAGCGTGTCCAAAAACCGCGCATGGGGCGCAAAGCAGGCTTGCATTCCCGCAGTACGTAAAGCGATGCGCACGGCTCGGTTTATCGGCCCGCAGCGTATCCGCTCGAGTCTGCATAAAACAGGAAAAGCCGTTCAATAATCCCATTTTGACTCCCGTTCATTACCCGACGGTAACCCACCAGGTATCGATCTTTGATCACGGAGCGGAAACTTTATGTCCGGAAGATAGGAAAAATTGCCGACGAAGTTGGAAATAGGCTTTCACGACAACGACTGTAATTATGTACACGTCTCGTTTAGCGAAAACATTGCTGGAAACAAAGCAGCGCTCGCTCCGAGGTTGCGACACCCGTGATTTATGTAAAACTCCGATCACGGGAACCTTTTGGTGAGATTGCTGATCAGATCAGTTATATCTGATGATGATCTCCTACGAGATAGAGATCGGATACTGAGTTTGTCAATCATGTTTTTGTCACTCGTGTTTTTGTCACTCATGTTTTTGTCACTCGTGTTTCACCACACTCACTATTAAAACTCCGAATATCAACCAAGCTCTCCATCTCCTAACCATCGTTCGTCCAAATCAATATGCCACTTAAGAGCATCCTCCGCAACGCCACATCTCCATATGCATCCAAAAAACTGAAGGTCCGTTTCGATCTTCGCGCAACTCCTGCCCGCAGAAACACAAGGAAGAGGAAAGCAACAGCCATGCCAGATGGCGAGAAACATCCTTTATTCAAGAAGTTTAAAGCGGACAAGGATGCCGCGGCCGAAGAGGCTCGCGCCCTGGAAGCTGCCTACATCTTGCTCGCGATGAGTCGGTCTACGGACGGAGTCTATCGTCCTCTTCAAGAGCCGGAAACGAACTAAAGACAGAGTTACGGTTGGCTGTCCAGATAATTCCTAGTGAAAGAATAAAAAAAGGGGACTGTCTTTTCAGTCTGTAGATATTTCGTAGCAAAAAAAAGTCGTTATCCATTATTAGCCTTCCGATTTCCAGTGCTGTCTGACGCTAAGTTGAAAACATTCCGTTGGTTTACCATATAAAGGGCGTTACCGCGTCTCCAAGCGTGACGAAGCGGCTATCGACGAATTGTTCGACAAAGCTCGTGCTGATGGCCGTCTGTCAGCAGCTGAAGGCGTTGTGCCCGTCGGATGGCCAGTGTTCGTTGTCTGGAAGAATGGGAAACCTCGTCCCGTCGTCGATTTGCGCGGTTTGAACGAGCAAACAGTCATGGACGCTTATCCACTGCCAAGGCCTGACGATGTTACCGCCCGAATCAAAGGGAAACGCAAGATCTCACTCGTCGATTTACAAAAATCATTCTATCAGATGTATTTTGAGGAGCTTGTCCATGAACCGCTATACATGAGAGGGGCTACCGCATGCATTTGATTTTGTCGATAACTTTCTTATGTTACTTCGACAAACGAAGCCCCAGAATGCGGGTACATGGGTCTCGTCTGTAAACACATAAAGAATACAAGATAGTGGTTTAGATTTACGAGCATCCACAAAATCTAGCTGAACGGACCAAATAAACGGCCCCATTTCAGGGGCAAGAGATCGGCAAACAACGGCCGACCCGATATTTGTCCAATCGCGCCGACCAGCCACTTTGCCCAAATTCTCGAACGCGCTGCTTTCACACTCTGAACCAACTCCAAGTCCACATCATGGCGCTTACAGACTACGAAAAAGAACGACTCGAGAGAATTGCCAAAAACAAGGCGATTCTCGCTGCTCTCGATATCCCCAAGGCGATAAACCCTACACGGAAACGCGCCGCGAAATTAAAACCAACCCCCAAGAAACGAAAACGACGCGATTCTGACGTTGATGGGGACAATGCAGTGGATACAACGGATAGGCCGCCCTTAGGTAGACGAATCTCTGCGAGACTACAAAATATAGTGCGTTGTAGCGTCTGGGTTTATCTGATTGTAGGCGCGCCGGACATACGACGACAGCGACGACGATAAACCGAAATCGAGGCGCAAGAAGGCGGACTCGGATTTCGGGTCCGCAGATGAAGCTTCTGATGCCGACGAGGAAGACGATTTTGAAGACCCCGTGTCAGACGAAGACGAAGCACTTGAACACAAGAAGAAACGCGCATCCACGGCCCACGGTCTCGCGCGTCGAGTCGTGAACGGCCGTAACGTCGCCCATATCAGCAAAACCTTCGATCGACCTAATCCCAAGACATTCGGTGCGATCCCCGGAGTGGAGAACGGGATATGGTGGGCCACAAGGATGGAGGCCTCGCGCGATGGGTGTCATGCGCCTACTGTTGCTGGGATCTCGGGGAACGAGAAAGAAGGATGTTGGTCCATTGCGCTGTCAGGGGGGTATGAAGACGATGTTGATGAGGGGTATTGTTTCACGTACACGGGGAGCGGTGGACGGGATCTGAAGGGGACCAAAGACAAGCCGAAGAATCTGAGGACTGCGCCGCAGAGTGCGGATCAGACTCTTACGGGACTGAATCTTGCTTTGAAGGTCAGTTGCGACACTGCGAACCCCGTCAGAGTGATCCGGGGTTTCAAGGGCCAATCAAAGTGGGCGCCTTCAGAGGGATATCGGTAAGCACTGGCGGAGGAGTACGATTTGTTAATGGTAGTTATGATGGGCTGTATAAAGTGGTTAAACATTGGGCCGAGAAGGGGATGGCGGGGTTTTTGGTCAGATCCTTTTGGAGGTAACTGACGGAAAGGTTATGAAGTACGCTTTTGTGCGGCTGGAAGGCCAAGGAGATATCCGTCTGGACATCCGGACGGCAGAGGATGCCGAGAATTCTGAGAATGAAGGCGAACAAGATGAAGAATAGTTCATTTGAACTCGATTTTTGGAGGCTGCGTTCGCATATTTCACGGTTAAATAATGAAGCGCGTGACAAGAGACGCCCGTGAAGAATGTTAAAACTTGGGAGCGAGTTGAATTCTATGATGCCGTTGCTTTAGCGCCGCCGTTAGTTCGATATCCTATACTCAATAGCACATCAAACCAGTTACAATTAATCTATGATGAGATTAAATGTCCGGAAACGTATCATACGAAGAGGGAGACCAACGCACCATGTCCTGGTCCAAGTGAGATCTGTTGATTCTCTATATATATCAGATTGTCAGATGCTCCTCTTTCCTTGTCGATCAACAGTACCAAAGCTATGGATAGTTGGTTGGACATCTCTTTGACCGTAACGAAGTAGTCACTTGCGTGTGGCTTAAATGATTACAGTATGATCCCCCCAATCCGATTCGAAATCACACGCGCGCGTAAAACTCAGGAACCACCCAAACAAACCACAACCCCCGTCACCAGCGCCCCGACCTCCACGACCACGACCACCACGACTTCACCACGACCACGACCACCACGCAATGGCCCTACTGCCCAATCCCCCCTACCCTCCTCCCTCGACATTCAATCTCCGCCCCTCGACACACGCGAAGCGCAGCTACGGCCCCAGTGTGAAAGCCATCATGCACTCCCGCCACGCGAACACCGGACGCAAACAACTCAAGGTGCGGCATGACACTACCCCTGGTGGTGGTAATGGGGGGGATTGGATAGGGGAGGTAGTTGTTGTGAAGGTATATGATCAGAGGGATAGTTTGAGGGATGTTTTGGAGTTGCCGGCGAGGATACGTCCTGTGGAGGAGGAGGAGGAGGAGGATGTGCTGCTGCAACAGGAGCAGCAGGAGGAGGGGGAGATGGAGGGGAGCATTATGCAAAGGGAAGAAAAGCGATTGGTGTTGGGGCCGGGGAGTGAGACCCGGGGCGGGGGGATTGGGAAACGGAAACGAGGGGAGAGTGTGACGTGTTGTCCTGGAGCGGAGGAGGAGGAGGAGGAGGAGGATATTTCCGATGACGATGACGACGAGGAGAAACAACAAATCAAACGACGCCGACTCAATGAGAAACGCAATTACTCGCCGCCGGGTGAGAAAGACCAACCAACAACAGCAGCGCGACAAACAAAAATCGAAGTCGTCATACCACCTAAATCCTCAGGAACAGGAAACGTTCATCCCCCCTTTCCCCCGTGTGCAATTATCCCCACCCCACTCATACATACGTATACATATACCTGCGATTTGCTGTGAACGTGGAAACTGACTTGTGTTTTTTAGTCTTCACCAATAAAGGAAACATACAATCCAACAACGACAACGACAACAACCGCACTCGTAAGAACACAGAAAAAGAAGGAAGAGTATTATTCGTGGCCGGCGTTAATGGCCCGTGTGGATCATCACTTCGGAATACCTACTACTCCGCCAATCGACACGCCTACCTGATCTCTCCATCCCTCCATTCCTCCTTCGTGTTCGGGACGTTTTTATCTCACTCATCATACGCATACGCATACGCAGTTTATCGCCGGCAGCGCCGAAGACGATGGTATATTCATGTATCTTATCTTATCTCTCATATGCATTTCGATTGACATAATGGATTCGCATGCATGGGACTCAAAGGACAGTGTACTCTGGTCTGTATATACAGAGATTTATTTCAAACATTAGATTCCCGATATTTTATAAGTATGTAATGTTTCATAAGTATGCATTAGACACTTCACTCTTAGGGATATACAATAAATATGCTATTATCATTATTGAACTCGTCCGCCTCTCAGGTATTTGATATATATTTCTGTGCACGGGCGGGTTGTTACTCCTGACGGATACGGTGACTACTTGAAGGAATCCTCTTCTTCCTCGCTGCGATACGAAGGAGGTCGTCCGCGCCCGCCGCCGACGACAGAGGACTCCTCTCTCGATCGGGTGTACCTAATCTGTCCATTCCCCACTCCCACCGCCTCGGAATTATCTACCATCAGTACCAGAACCAAACCTATCCCATCCCAAGTCGTATGTGAAGCGCGAACATACCTAACGGCGAAACCGGCTCCCTGTTTTGAAGACAAACTCTCAAAGGCAGACCCACGATCCTGACTATCGTTCGCGATAAAATATCAAAGATAATCGCTATGCCGCTGACGAGGGCGATTACCGCGGCTGTTGCACCGGTTATCGCAGCGGCAATGAGACTGCCTAAGAGGGTGAATAGGCCTAATACAAGACCTACAGTTACTCACTGCCTTATATCCTGCCGCATACAAAATGGAGGTCTGGGGTATGGGGGGGAGGACTTGCGATGGCGGGGATAAGGACGATGAATATGGCGATTAACAATGCTGCTGCAAGGGTAAGCACAAACGCAATCTACTGTCACTTTCCACTCCCAGCATAACATAACAGGTCATTGGGGACAGGAGGAGTTACGCTCATTCCGCAACCAAGGCCGTGGGGATCTAAGCCTGCGGCGTCACATAATTTCAAGATATCGGAGATTTCTTTGGTTACGTTAGGGAGCTGGGTTTGGACTGAGTCGACGAGAGGGAGATCGGTGAAGGGGGCTTGGAGGGCTGGGTCTGGGGTTGGTGGGAGATACATGACTTGTGGTGGTGGATGGAGGTGAACTTGTGATAGGGGATGGTGGGAAAGGAGATGGGGCGTGTGGCTGTGCCAAGACTGGTCGCTCGTGCAAAGATAACCTTATTTCGCTGGTGTGCGTCGCCGATCTTGTCGAGTTCGCTCCTGAATGATTGACTATCACTGGGGAGAGTGCGATACATGACTATTTCGTCATGAGTACTTTCCTTTTTTGGACATATAGCACACGTGAAGACTTCACCACCTTGATTACAAGATCCCAAGCAACAATGTAATAGTATCTCATGTGAGAAGGACGGGGACAGGAAGATCGGTTTTTAAAAATATGCCGAAGCATAATACGTCAGATACATTAGACAATATTGTAAATAATCTACATCCATGATCCCGCGCCGCAGGTATACTCTCCAAACGCAAATACATCTCAACGCCCAAAAGTGTCCTCCATGCCCGCCAAAAGATAAGAAAGATAGATAGATAGATAGATATGTTTTTCAAAACGAATGAATGTATGTTAATTCGTGGTATTCAAGCCGACGACGGTCTCTGCGGAGAGATCGATTGTGATGCCGGTATTTGCATCTTGGACGAGTGTGACGCCGGCGTTGATTGCGCTTGCTAGCAATTGTTGGACGGCAGCGGCTTTGGAGACGCCTGATTCCTGGACCACGGCGAGGAGGACACAGCGGCCGAAGACGAGGCTTCCGGGGGTGAGGCCGGTTGGTGTGGCTGTGGCTGCTATGGTCGTTGCTGCGGTCGTGATTGTTGATGAAGCGGTGACGCTTGTGGTGACGGTGGTTGAAGTTGCTGTCGTGAAGCTCGTCCATGTCGATGATGAGGTGACCATGAAGGGTATAGTCGTAGTAAAGGTTAACGTGAGTGTAGTGGTGACGGTAATTGTATTCCAAAACTCCGTATTGATGACTTTTATGACGGGAGCGCCCAGGTCTCCGTTCCGTACGACGACATCGGCAGTGGTACTTCCGTTTAGGTTCACGAGACTATTCTGCAGCGTGCAACTGACGTTACTTGCTGCAAATTGCTCGACGAGTCGCTCAGATGACAGCGTAAATTGACTTGAGAAGTTGCTATTAGCAACCGCAATAAGGGGCTCAATTGCACTCCCAATGGAGGTTCCATTGGGCCCTGCAGGGACACATGACGAGTCGAGACTCTGGCATTGAGTCCCAGTGAAGCCTCCCTCGCATAAACATGCGCATCGAGGGGGAGTCTGTAAGAACACGCTCGCTCCGTTATTTTGACATGGCAGCACGGTTGGACACTGTGATGCCGTCAACAATGGCACTTTATTACGATTCCGCAGAAGAAGGATCGGTGTGACCGTCGCGGCTACCACAATCATAATCCCAAGGAGAATGCTGATGAGAATGCATGTTCGTAAAGGTAATCCACAACATCGTCTTGCGGGCCGATCTTTGCCACCTGATGCACCGCCGCCCATCAGACGACTCGTAGGCGTACGATCGCCGGCATTGTACTTTGGAAATAAGAAACTGAACATTCCACGATCGGGAGAGGGTGTATCGAGTGTTCTTTGCGAGACGATGCCCCTTCCCAGTGTCGTTTGACGGAGGGGCGATTCGTTACGGGATTGGCGGCCGAGATTGGGACTTTTCACAGGCCAATTCAAGGGCCAGGAACTTCGTGGAGGGGTACCCACTGGAGCAGGGAAGCTCTCTATTATATCTCCTAGCGTTCCCGCTACGGTTAGTCATATTAAAGGACTCTGGATACCTCGTGATGGGTTGTCTCGATTACTCGCTCGGGAAGCATCTCGCGGAAGTGGAGGCAAGTCCATTTCGCTCATCATCATACTTGCGGTTCTCCCCGTAGACAGAACTTCGTGTAATCGACTAGCACGATCTAACAGATCGGGCAAGCTTGTTAAACTTCCTCTACTCTGAACTTCTGTAACAGCCGCCATATTAAGCGGTGGAGGACGAGGTCTGACTTTTCCAGATGATCCACCCGACGAGGATCCATTGGAACTGACGGAGCCAGAAGGTGATGGAGTCGTACCTCGCCTTCCATATATGGACTGAGTAGGTGATACACTGAGAAAACGGGGATCTTGAGATGTGGTCCCAAGGGGCGAGACGCCCGGGCTGCTTGGATGGCTATAGATGCTAGAGACTGGTCTTGGTTGGAATGGAATGGGCGATAGTCGTCGCAGTCGTACAGGTGGAGGCGAAGTCGCGCCGAGTCGTGAGAGTCGCCGAGATGAGCGTGGCGGAACTTGTGGAGGTGGCATTGGTGGCGGATTTGGAGAGGGCGCTGCTGCTCGGGGCGGCATCGATGGAGGCAGTGACGCCAATGGCTTCTGTGGAGATGCAGATACATCTGGTGGAGAGTTTGTTGTGCGAACCTTATATCAGCTCCCTCATAATGATACAATACCTCAGGAACGACGCTCCGCCGTGTCGCACTCGGATTTCTCACGATACGCGCCTGTCCACGTCGTACAGTGCTAACTTCTCGCATGAGTTGTCCAAATGAGGAATCAGTCGAGACACTTCCTTCATCCTCCGAAGATGAGTCTGGATCAACTTCAAGTGTTCCCACGCCCAGAACACCACTAGAGGCCACCGATACAGTTCGCACCTCGGCTGATTCTTCTCGTGTAGATGGGAGAGATGTCCGCGGCGATCCAGACGCCCGAAGCCGCGGATCGGTTCTGAAAAACGGCATCGGCTCCACTGGATCTGAATCGACAGATGATACCGTCGTCGTGCTAGGATAGAAGATGGCCGTGGGCGTCGACGCTGAAGCTGTTGTATCGCGTTGTTGATTCCGGCGCAACCGGCGAGGGGAAGGTTCTTCCATGATAGGATCGAAAATGTCTGGATCAGGTCGTACATTGCGAGCTCGTGGCGGCGCCAATGATGGGCCTGTTATAGGAACAAACGGCGCAGAAGTTGGAGTCGGCGGAGTAGGCACTCGAGGTGGAGGACGTGGATACTGATATCCCCCTCTAGGGGAAGACTGTGAGCCCGAATATCCTGTCCCTGACTCAATTCCAGGAGGTGGACCGAGTACTGAGCCTCGATGTCTTGCTGATCGAGGGGCTCTCCGTGGATCCCGCTGCGGTTGTTGGCTCATTGAGCCTTAAGTAAAACGTCTATCGCCGGGCTGTGTTCCGTTAGGCGACTTTAAAAAAGGAAAGATATTGTTGTCCTCTTTCGGAAATGGTTGTTATTCCTTGGCGAATGTTAATGACGGGTCCTGCCCAGCATCCCTAATGAATGGCGAAGTAAAAGAACGACTATGGCGACAAGGAAGTCAAGTTGAGAGGACAAAATTATTCAACGCAGCTGTCGAGTAAAAAGAGTGAAAGGGGAATAAGCACCCTGTGCGCTCTGCGCCGAATGACTGGGAAGAGGGAGAATGTCGAAAGAGTCTACTAAGCGCTGCTGTGTGTATCCTGCCCACTTTGCCTGCGCGGGTTGTGAAATTGGCATTGTTTTGTGTGTGCCCACCCTGCGTCACTCTGCAACACACTGCCAAACGTGCGGTCCGGTGGTGGATGTTCAGCATACGGGAGCGTGGCCATAAAATGAAAAGCGTCAGGGGCGTGAAAAGGTCCGAGCAACCTTTGTTTTAAGTTCCGACATGGGGGCTATCTGCCCCTGACTTGCCCCGGCCCCGATGATTTAGTTCCACCGGGAGTGTCACAGGCACGGCCTTCGTACCAGCGTTTCATGACGATGAGAAAATGTGCTGGAGAACTGTTGATGAGAATTCTTACTGTCAATTATGAGGATCCGGATGGGAAGCTCGACGGGATTGGGTCAAAGGTTTCGGATTGGACGCAGAGGCAATTTCGACCAAAATTAGATTAAGGGGCCGAATGAAAATATGTACACGTAACATATGCCTAAAGATAGCCAATAGCGGCCGAAAGAAATGACACCTTAGCTTATTTAGGCAGAAGCTAATGGCAAGGCCAAACGCTTTGTCCTCTATCTAGACTTGCATGAAATTAGAGCCAAACGGAAAAGGGGTGACATCTGCGTTATTTAAACTCCGGCGAGCCAGGATTAATCGACAAAATCCTTGCTCGCCAATGCACAAACTTACCAAGACGAAGGTGCAGGCAGAAAATTCCCAGCGCAAGTATCCCAAAATTGACCCTGAGTGGAGAACAAACTCAACATTGACGTTTCCCTGAGGCGTTCGATACCCAAGGCATCAATCGCCTCGAAAACTCAACAGTGTGGTTCTGAACTTGGAGGCGATTGATGCGTGGGTATCGCATGCATCTGTGAAACTGTCAATGTTGAGTTTGCCAGAACAAGCAACCTACACAGCATGAAGATCTAGATAAAGTCAGAAATTGGAACTTCATCGCCTCAGTCCGCCGCAGAGACTTTAGACATCTTCGGCTATTCGCGAAACCTTTGGCTTGTATATGTAGGTCAATATTGCTCCCCCTTTTCTCTTCGCCTCTTTCCAAGATGGCCAGTGCTCAATGTATATCCTGGAGTCAGCACTACTCTCGTCAATTTTCGAGATTTTGATATCTTGACTAGAGGGGCAGAAGCTTTGCGTGGCAACAAAGACGGCTTTTATTTGGAACTTTCGGAGCTTCATAGCAGCCCTGCTCAGCCCGAATCCTCCTTTACCAAATTCGCATTTTCGAGATCGGCACAAGGCGATCAGATCAAGTGAGACCCCACGCAGAGGATCACGAATGGAGCATCACATGTACTATAGCTAGTACCGCATAGACATCTAAAACGACGATCTTTCCACTAAACTCCGCCGCAACGCCTGTCTCTAATCCATCATCCAACTCGAAAACCTACCAAATGCTCTGCTTGATTCCTTGTTGTATCGGCACCCTCTTGGGATGCGCCATCGGTGCTGTCGTCAGACACGCAGTCAATAAAGACCAGGAGAAGAAGAAGTGGAAGAAAGATGGACCTGCTCTGATGGCTTCGATGAGGGAAACAGATCAGTTTATCCGCGAAATCGGTGGTATGGAGAATTTTTGTCGCTATCAAGAAAGGGAGATGGAAAGAGAGGCTAGGGAACGAGAGGGTATTGCAGAGTTTCAAGGGCCAGGCGGGTATATGGGGGCACCTCCTGCTTATAGCCCTGGATCACGAAATAGACCTTGTAATACATATCGAGGAGAGCGTTTTTATGAATAAACAGGGATTAGAACGGCATGTTAGACTAGAGATATCAATGTAACCTTGGCTTTGTCGCAATAAATTCCATTTCTACTCCGTTGGTGGTATCCGCTATGACTCGACTTTGCATCTGTACAGACCTATATTATCATCCCTTAATCTCTCCGTCGTTTCTTTTCCCGATCATTAGGATCATGCATCCCT
>Ga0302325_10029550_pt1 | contig 11320 bp, 11 predicted proteins | sample Palsa_T0_2_FD_201948 | JGI IMG/M metagenome (GOLD analysis project Ga0302325, IMG submission 201948) | Peat permafrost microbial communities from Stordalen Mire near Abisko, Sweden - Palsa_T0_2 | ecosystem: Environmental > Terrestrial > Soil > Palsa > Peat permafrost | place: Sweden: Abisko...
ACGCGCTCGGCCACGATGAAGGCGGAGTAGAAGCCCACGCCGAACTGGCCGATGAGGGTGGCGTCCTTGCGCTGGTCGCCGGTCAGCGCCTGGAAGAACTCGCGGGTGCCCGACTTGGCGATGGTGCCGATGTGCTCGATCACCTCGTCCCGGCTCATCCCGATCCCGTTATCGGCGATGGTGATCGTCTTCGCGTCCTGGTCGTAGGCCACGCGGATCTGCAGCGGGCCCTCGGCTTCGGGATCCTCGGACCGCGAGAGCAGCTCGATCCGCAGCCGGTCGATGGCATCCGAGGCGTTCGAGATCAGCTCGCGCAGGAAGATCTCCTTGTTGCTGTACAGCGAGTTGATCATCAGGTCGAGCAACTGCACGACCTCAGCCTGGAAGCTGAACTTCTCCTGCTCCTCTACCGCCATCGGCTCTGCGCCCTCCCGGTCATCCGCTGTCGTTACCCGCCCAGTGGTCTAGGCCAAGGTCACCTTAACGCGCCGGGCCAGCCGGCGACCACGCCTGCGATAACAGCTCGGTGTCCGTCGGATCCAGGGCCGCGAGAAGATTGGTGTAGTGTGCTCTCGTTGCCGGGGCGGTAGCTCAGCCGGTCAGAGCAGCGGACTCATAATCCGCCGGTCGTGGGTTCGAGCCCCACCCGCCCCACCAGCAGTTTTACCCTTCTTGATCATGGTTCCGTGGACCGGTTCGTGGACCGATGTCCTTGGTTCGACGTACCGTTATGTCATGGCTAGAGGACTAGCCGGACACATAGAGCGACTCCCCAGCGGATCCTGGCGCGTGAAGGTGTATGCCGGGATCGATCCGCTGACGGGCCGCGAGATCCGGTTCCGCAAGACCTGTAAGACCGAACGGGCCGCGCAGATCGAGCTCGGCAAGCTGCTCGAGCAGGCCACCGCGGGACGCCAGCCCGACTCGGCCGTCACCGTGGCCCAGCTGCTCGACCAGTACGTGTTGACAGCCGGATGGGACCTGTCCACCCTGCAGAGCAACCTCGGGTACATCCGCCGGACTATCAAGCCCGCCCTCGGGTCCACGCAGGTCCGCAAGGTCCGCGGCCCGCTCCTGGACACGCTGTACTCACGGCTGATGCGATGCGGCGACCTCACGTGCACCGGCAAGCCCTTCACCGAGCACCGCAACCTCCCGGACCTGCGGCCCGACCCGGCCGACCGGCGGCTCGAATGGGAGCAGGCCGCCGATCGCGTGCGGGCGGCGATCCGCTCCGGGCAGCTGACTCCAGGCGAGGCACTGCCGTCGGTGCCGGACCTCGCCCGGCTCCAGGGTCTGAAACCGGGAACCGTCCGGCACATGTTCCTGGCGCTCGCCGAAGAAGGGCTGGTGCACATCCGCCACGGGCGCACGACGACGATCGCAGGCGAACCGGCTGCTGATGACCCTGGTACGCGCCGACCGGTCACGCGTCCCCATCCTGGCCACGACTGCACGCTGTCCGGCTGCCGACCGCACGTCTGCAAGCCCATGGCCAAGGGCACCATCCGCGGCATCCACGCCATCTTGTCCGGTGCCTTCGAGGCCGCGATGCGATGGGACTGGACCGACCGGAACCCCGCCGCCTCAGCCCGGCCTCCCACCCCCAGCCGCCGGACCATCATGGCTACCTCGCCGGAAGACGTGGCCAAGGTGGTAGCCGAGGCCCGCGCCCGCAGCGATGCCCTAGGGCTGTACCTATGGCTCGTCGTGGTCACCGGCGTCCGCCGCGGCGAGCTATGCGGCCTGCAGATCCGTGACATCGACCTGGACCGTGCCCTAGTGCACGTGGCGTTCAACTACGTCGTCCGCGGCGGCCAGCGCGTCCGCAAGGACACCAAGACCCACCAGGACCGCTGGGTGGCCATCGATCCGGTCACTTGCGCGCTGATCGAGAGCCACCTAACGGTGATCAAGGCCGAACTCGCGGCGGTCGGCGTCACGCTACGAGATGACGCCTACCTGTTTTCCAACGACCCGGCCCACGCGCGGCCGTGGAACCCGGACTGGGTCTCGCACCGGGTCGCTGAGATCGCGGCCGGCGCCGGGGTGGAACTCGACATCAAGGGCGGTCGGCACTACACGGCGAGCCAGCTCCTCGCCGGCGGGTTCGACCTGCGGAACACCGCCGCCCGGCTCGGCCACAGCGGCGGCGGCGCGACGACGCTGCGGCACTACGCCGACCCGGTCCCCGAGGTGGACCGGCGCGCCGCCGCCTACCTCGCGCAGCTAACCGCCGGAACCTCAGCTCAGAACGACTGAGGCTCCTCGTCCGCCAGTCGGCCATCAGGTGAGAAGCCGAGTAATCCCGGCCGGGCGGCGGCCCGTCCAGCCAGCTCGGTGTCGATGGCGGCCATGCGGGCCCGGATCGGCACCTGGATGGGGGAGCCAGGCCGGGCCAGGGCCAAGCTCGCCGCCAGCTCGCGGCGAGCGGCTTCCAGTTCGGCCGCTGTCAGCCCGGCCACGTCGTGCTCACGCACCGGCGGCGGCGATCCTGGCGCGATCGTCCTGTTCGGCGATCACGCCGTCGAGGGCGGTTTGCAGGCTGGCCCGGATCGGGGGAACAGGTTCCTGCTTGTCCAGGAACGCGAGCGCGTTTTCCAGCCGGCGGCGGTAGTACGTCAGTTCGTATGTGGTCAGGGCGTACAGAGGATGTTCTGGCTTTTCTACGTTGAGGTTCTGCTGCGTGGCTGACATCGGCTTACGGTCCCTTGTGCCGGGTGGACAGGTATTTTCTCGCTTCCCAACGTGTCAGCCGGAGAGCACAATCAGCTATGTGCCGCAACCGAGAGGCACCATCCGGCACGTCCCCTAACCGCGGTGGCACAGGAAGGCACTGACGTAATGGCGAGTGACCGTGATGCCCGGAGCGACCTCGCCGTGTGGCTGGGTGAGGAACTGCGACGCGCACGGCTGGCCGCTGGCTATACGAGCCAGGAGCAGTTCGCCCGCGAGCTGGGATTCGACCGGACCGTGATCGTCAAGGCCGAGACCGGAGCCCGCCCGCCGTCGGACGACATGGCGGCCAGGATCGCGGAGATGTTCCCCAATCTGTGCAACGGGCTGTACGTACGGCTCGCGGAGATCGCGCGGAAATCGAACGGGCCGATCCCGGGGTGGTTCGCCGACTGGGTCGAGATCGAGGCGAGGGCGACCATCTTGCGCTGGTGGGAGCCGTTGCTGATCCCCGGGCTGCTCCAGACCGAAGATTATGCGCGGGCGGTCCTGTCGACCTGGCGCCGCGACAGCCCGGACGAGGTAGAGGCCAAGGTCGCCATCCGGCTCGCCCGTCAGTCAGTCCTCGCCAGCGCGGATTTCCGGGTGCTCCTGGACGAGTCGGTCCTGCACCGTCGCATCGGCGCGCCGGAGGTCATGGCCATGCAGCTCGAGCACCTGCTGACCATGGGGACACGCCCGAACATCACGATCCAGGTGATCCCGGACGCGGCCGGTGCCTACCTCGGCCTGTCCGGAGCGTTCGCGATTGCCGAGGTGCCGGGTGAGTCTGCCACGGCTTACCTGGAGACGGGCGTTCAGGGCATCACGGTCCGGGACCCTACGCTGGTAAGCAATACGGCGCGCTTGTTCGATGACTTGAGAGATGAAGCGCTATCTCGCTCCAGATCCCTGGAGCTGATAGCCGAGGTGGAGAAATCATGAGCGGATCAGATGGCCCGCGCTGGCGTAAGAGCACGTTCAGCGGCGCGAACGGCGGTGGTTGCATCGAAGTAGCCGACCACGACGGAATGATCATGGTCCGGGACACCAAGAACCATGGCCGGGGTCCGGTCCACCGGTACACCCCCGGCGATTGGCGCGCTTTCATCGCCAGCGTGCGCAACGGCGAGTTCGACGTGGACGAGTCAGGCCGCCTGCCGTAGCCGGTGGCAAGTTCCGGCGCGCCTTGTCACCAGGAGCGTCGGCGAGTGGCGCATTCCGGTACGCAGGCGCTGGTGATAGCGGCGATGCGGCGCATGGTGTTAGGGAGCCAGCGATCGTAGAACTCCAGGGCACGGGCCAGGTCGGGCCGCTGGCCGCCGTAGGCATGGTGCCAGGCGGCGGCCAGTGTGGACAGCTCCCAGACCGCGTGGATATGACTAGGCCAGCAGTCCGGCAACTCGTAGCCGGAGTAATGCTGGCGCAGTACGGTATCGGCCCACCGCCGCACCTCGGCGAGCTGGGCCATGTACGCCTGGCGGTCGAGGCCGATCCAGCAGGGTGCGGCGGGCCCGCGGGGCGCGGCGGCGTCCAATGCGTCGGCGACGGTTCCGGCGAGATCCTCAAAGCGGGCGGCGAGATCCAGATCACCGCGGATTCCGGCGCGGTCAAGACGGCCGTTGACCTTCGCGATCTGACCGCGCAGAGCGGCAACCTGGACCGCCAAGGCGGCCAGGCTCTCGCCGAGAGCCCGCGCGGAAGGTTCAGCCTGCGGGCCGGTCATCGTCTTCCATGTCGTCTCCATGCACGATCCGGATGACCGAGGTACGGGATAGGCCGAACGAGCGGCCGATCGCCACCGTCGTGTACCCGGCTGCGTCGGCGGCCAGGATCGCCCGGTCACGTTCCCGCCGCGAGTCCTGCACCAGGCGGGACCGCAGCGGGCGGCGTTCCCGTTCGGTCAGGCCGCCCCAGATGCCGTGGGTGATCCGGTTGCTGAGGGCGTACTCCAGGCACTGCTCGCGAACCGGGCACGCTGCGCAGACCTGCCGAGCGGGCCCGGCCGTCTCGCCGCGCTCAGGAAAGAACACGTCAAGGTCGACGCCGTGGCACGCAGCCAGCCGCCGCCAGCGCGCAGCGAAACGCGCTGGGTCAGCCAGGTTGCGGTACCGCGGCAGGCGGCTCGTCACGATGCGGGCGCGGTGACCCGCGCCCGCCAGGCTGCGGCGAAGACAGCCAGGTCGGCTGTCTCCAGGCCGCTGGCCGCGAACTCGTCGGCGAACCGCCGGGGATAGCGGCGAGTGGTCTTGCGGGTACCTTGGCACACCACGGTGTGCGGCAGAGTCCCGGCGATCGCCAGCCGCCGCACTGTCTCCCGGGAGACGCCGAGCCGCTGCGCAAGCTGCGCGGCGGTCAGGAAATCAGGAGTGTCCTCAGCTTCGATCGGTGCAGGGAGCCGCGGTGGCGGGATGAGCGCTGCGGTCAGTGCCCGGGCCAGTGCCCGGAGCAGTTCGGGCGGGACCTCAAGGTCGGTGTGGTGGTGGGTGTTTTGCGTGTTAGGTTTCGTGATGGGTCCTAATGCAGGGGCCTTGCCCCCTGGGTGATCTTGGCGGATGGTCCAGGGGGCCTTATCATGCCCGGGATTGCCCCGGAAACGGTCATTGGTAACGCTCGCGCAATCGTACGCCGGAACGCCCCAGAGCATCGGGCAGCAAGGCAGCCGCGGACGTATCACGGCTGCTCGGCAAGCGCGCATCCTCGTCGGCCAGAGGGGTCGGCAACCGGCGAATACAGCGCGCGAACTTCGCACAAATCGGGCCGCTCGGTCGGCTGTGACCGGTCCTGACCCAAGACGATTTCTCTTTCCGGCCATACAGCTTCCTGTCGGCCGTCGCCCCCTGGACTAATCCGCAAAATGTGCATTCCCCGGACGTACCGTCCGTGCGTGATGAGAAACAATCGGACACAGGCATCACGAACGATGAACGCGGAACGGGCCGCCAGGCGTGTCGACTAACGTCACCCTGCACGCCGGCCACGACGTGGCCTATTTCACCCGCGGCCAGCACCGCGGCGGCTGCGCCGGGGCCATGTCGTACTACACCGCGGCGGGGGAGCCGCCGGGGGAGTGGGCCGGGAAAGGCGCCGCGGCGCTCGGCCTGAGCGGTGCGGTGGACCCGGACGTCATCGAGCGCCTGTACCAGCACAACATCGGACCCGCCGGGGAGCTCCTGGTCAAGCGCCGCCAGGCCAAGGCGACTACGGACCGCGAGGCCGCTGCGGTAGCGGCCTACCGGGCCACGCACCCGTACGCCAGCGCAACCGAGCTAGCTGAGGTCCGCGCCGCCGAACGGGCCAAGGACCCGCGCCAGGTGCCGTACTTCGACCTGACCGTCAGCGCCGCCAAGAGCGTCTCAGTCCTGCACGCCTCCTACCGCATCGCCGCCCGCCAGGCCCGCCAGCGCGGCGACCAGGACCAGGCCGCCACGCTCGACATGCGCGCCGATGAGATCGAGGCCGCACTGATGGAGTCGGCGCGCGGAGCCGTCGCGTGGCTCGAGCAGCACGCGACCTGCACGCGCACCGGGCACCACTCGGCCCGGACGGGGGAGTGGCGCGACGGCGCCGGGCTGACCGCGAGCCTGTTCCTGCACCACCTGTCTCGCGACGGCGACCCCCAGTTCCATGTGCACGTGGCGATCTGGAACCGGGTCCAGCGCGCCGACGGCGCCGACGCCAAGTGGCGGACGCTGGACTCGCGCAGCCTGCACAACCAGCGGCTCGCCGTCGCGCCGGTCGCCGACCGGATCCTGGAGACCAGGCTGGCCGCCTTCGGCTACGTCATGGTGCCCCGCGCCGACGGGAACGGCGCCGAGATCGGAGGCGTCCCCCAGGACGTGAAAGACCTGTTCAGCTCCCGAGCGGTCGCCGTTACCGGCGAGCTTGGCCGTCTTGCGCGCGAGTACGAGGCGGCGCACGGCAAGCCGCCGTCACGGCGCACGTTGTGGCTGCTGCACCAGCAGGCCGGGCAGAACACCCGCCGCACCAAAGCCGAGGCCCGCCGCACCATCGCCGGCCAGACCGGTGCGGCCGAACCGACCCAGGCGCAGCGGCTGGCCGCGTGGGAGGCGCAGACCGCGCGGCGCGAAATGCAGGTCCTGTCGGCGGTGCACGAACAGGTCGCCTCGTTCGCTGCCGAACGTGACGGGCGTGCACCGGCTGTGCTGGACGATGAGACCAAGTGCAGGGCCGCCCGGATCGCGGTGGCCGAGGTGCAAAAGCAGCACGCGGTCTGGTCGATGGCCCAGCTCCGGTTCGAGGTGCACCGCGCGCTCCCGGTCCTCAAGGGGAGCATCGACGGCCCGGCGATGGTCGACGAGGTCGCCAAGCTGGCCGTCCGCGGCCGGTCCGGCACCGAAGTCACCCAGATCACCGCGCCCGACATCGCCGACGTGACCAGCCTGGGCGTCCGTGCCTCCGACGGCGGGAGCATCTACCGGCCGCCGAACGAGGAACGCTACTGCACGCTGGCCCACCTCGACACCGAAGAACAGATCCTCGCGACCGCGAAACGCACTGTGCCGCAGCTCATCAGCCACGAGCAGGCCCGTGTCGCCGTCGAGGACACCGGGCTGAACGCCGAGCAGCGCGACGCCGTGGTCATGATGCTCACCGCGACTGCGGCGACGACCGTGCTGTCCGCCCCGGCCGGGGCGGGCAAGAGCCACACCATGGCCGGGTTCGCCCGGCTGTGGACCATCTTCACCGGCCGCCGGGTCATCGGCCTGACCACCTCTACCAACGCCGCCCGGGTCCTGGCCCGCGAGGGCCTGGCCGAGAGCTACAACATCGCCCAGTTCCTCGGCAAGACCGAAGGCACCGACGAACTCCGCCGACCCATCCCACTGCACCGGGACGACGTCCTCGTCCTAGACGAAGCGAGCCAGCTCGGCACGGCGGACCTGGCCCTGATCGGCGAGGCGGCCCGGCAGGCCGGAGCCCGGATCGTTGCCACCGGCGATGTCGCCCAGCTTGGCGCCGTCGAAGCCGGCGGCATGTTCCGCCTGCTCGCCCAGGTGGTAGCCGCCGCCCAGCTGCACGAGGTCCGCCGGTTCGATGCCGCCTGGGAACGCCAGGCCAGCATCCGCCTCCGCGACGGCAACCCGGCCGCGATCGCCGCCTACGACCGGCATGGCCGCATCCGCGGCGCCGACCACGAGGCCGCTTACGACCGGGCCGCCTCGATGTGGCTGGCCGACCACCTGCGCGGCAAGGACGTCCTGCTGCTCGCCGGATCCAACGCCGAAGCCGCCGACCTCGCCCGCCGCGTCCAGGCCAAGCTCACCCAGCTCGGCACCATCGGACCGCCGCAGGCCGCTCTGGCCGACGGCAACCACGCCGGAATCGGCGACCTGATCCGCGCCCGCCTCAACACCCGCATCGACGCCGCAGGCCGTCCCCTGACCAACCGTGACACCCTCCAGGTCACCGCCTTCCGGGGACCCGACGCCGAAGTGCGGCGGCAGCGCCTTGACGGCACCTGGACCGCGACGTTCCGCGTCCCCCGGGCCTACCTCGCCGCCAGCGCCGAGCTCGCCTACGCCGGCAACGTCCACGTCGCCCAGGGCCGCACCGTCGACACCACCCACCTCCTGGTCAGCGACTCGCTGTCCCGGCAGTCCCTGTACGTCGGCATGACCCGCGGCCGCCAGGCCAACACCTCCCACGTCATCACCGGCACCACCGCCCCACCCGGCCACGAGCCCCACCAGCAGGCCACCCCCGAATCCGTCCTCGCCAGCATCATGAGCCGCGACGACGGCGACCTGTCCGCCACCGAGCAGATCCGCCAGGCCCAGGACTGGTCCGCCGGGACCGGCCACCTGCTCACCTTGTGGACCGCCGCCATCCGGCAGACCTTTCACTCCGGTATCGACCAGCAGATCACCGCCAGGCTCACCGAAACCGAAGCCCGGCGGTACCAGTGTGAACCCTCCCGCCAGGCCCTCCACCAGCGGCTCCGCGCCGCCCAGCTCGCCGGACACGACATCACCGCGCTCATCGACCAGATCACCACCGCGCCGATGGACGGTGCCCGGTCGATCTCCAGCGTCCTGCACGGCCGCCTGCAGCACATAGCCCTTCCTCGGCTCGCTCAGCATCACCTGACCTGGGCCCAGCGCACCCCCACCACCGCCCCTAGCGTCGTCCATGAACTCGCCGCCGCCCTTGACATCCGCGCCCGCGCTCTCGGCGACCAGCTGACCGCGCGCCCCGAACCCTGGCTCGCCCGCCACCTCGGCGTCCTACCCCCACAGGCGTCGCCCGCACTGCACGAGGAGTACACCCGTCGAGCGACCGTCAGCGCCGCCTACCGCGAAGCCACCGGGATCACCAACCCGCAGCAAGCTGTCTCACCCGACCCGCACCGCGGCGACCCCGAACTCGAAGACATGCGGCAGACCACCATCCGCGCCCTGGAAATCCGCGACGAAGCCGACATCATCCGCAGCCTGACCCGCGGCGAACTCGAAGCCCGCGTCTTGGACGCCGAACGTGCCCAGGCCAGCGCTCCAGCGGACGTCTCCCGCCAGCTCCAGCTCACCGCCCAAGCCGAAACCGACACTTGGCAGCAAGCCGCCGACGCCGCCATCCGGCACGACCACGCCCAGGTCGCGAACGCTCGGTCGCTGGCGAGCCAGATCACTACCGAACGCCAGAAGCTCGAAGCCGTCAACGCCCGCCACGAGGAATGGTCTGCCATTACTGCTTTTACTAGGGAGGCCGCTGCCAGGGCCAGGGCCGAGTTGAAACGCCGCGGGCTCTCTTTGCCGCCAGCCGGACAGCAGCCCACGCTCGGACACGAACCGCTGTCCATGGCCGGATGGTGGCAGCAGTTCGAAGCAGACCTCGCCACCACGGAGTGCGCCCTCGAACGTGAACGCCAGGCCGCTACCGCCGCAGGTCACCCGTGGCCGCCCCGCCGAAAACAAGAGCCGCTAGCCAGGGGCGCCAGAGTCCAAGAGCCTGACGGCCAGGCCGCTCAGCTTGACGAACTGCTCGGCCATGCAACCGAAGCGGCCGAGCATCTCGCCGCCGATAACTCTGAGCGTGGGGTCAGGGCAAAATACACCGCTCGCGTCGAGCGAGAAGCCCATACAGAACTGAAATCGACCCTACAAGCCCAAAACTACTACCAGGCAGAAGCCGAGCGGTAAACCAGACCGTGCTAGCACCCGGCGTTTAGGGCACTCGAAGCGTCAGCGGCATCGCCCTTGACCGGCCTGGACTGGAGAGCTACACAATCAGTAACGGAGGAAATCCCGCCGTGTTCCTCGGGATCTACGTACGAACGCATTGAGGGGTAAGGTATGACAGGGCCGCGCAACTACACCAGAAGCACTCTGATGGCACTTGCTCACCACAGCGGCGGACTTTGTTACTGGCCGGGCTGTACTGAGCCTGTCCTCCGCGAGGTTGAAGGGCAGATACGGTTTATCGTCGAAATAGCTCACATCTGTGCGGCCTATCGAAACGGTGCCCGTTTCGACGAGATGATGACTGACGATCAGCGTCGCGACTTCAAAAACTTGATGCTCCTGTGTGATCCGCACCATGATCTCGCCGACAATAAAAAGAAAGAAAATATTTACACTATCGAAGTTCTTACGCGCTGGAAGGCTCAAAGAGAGGCTGATCCCCGGGAGGCACTCAGCCGACTTCGAGAAGTTACCCCTTCTGGCCTCCGTAAAATTGTCGCTGAAGGGCTTGCCCAGCGTGACTCCCAGCTATTTGAGGCACTCAGCCGTCTGGAGAATAAGGACAAGGAAGCCGCAACACTGATGCGGACCTTGCTTGACGAGCTTACCGAGGCTTATTCACAGCTTAACAGCGGGGCTCTTAACCCATACCTCATATCTGAGTTGAGCGAAGCGGCCGTGACTCTAGACAGTCTTCGCGGGGTGCTTACTGGGTTCATAGACGCAATTGACAGTTTTGACTTCAGGAGCCTGCCCCGCAACTTCGAATAAACTTAGCCTAAGAATCCGACTTCTCGATCTGCCGGCTTGATTGCCGCCACATTCGCCTACATTGCGGCATCGAGCGGGAGAAGATATTCAGCGGTGAATGTTCCCTTGGCGCCTGAGGTGGAAATCGCAGGCTCCTGGCCAGTCTGAAACGCGACATCACCGCCAAGACCAAGTAAGCAGGCGAGCTTCTCCCGGTCATCGTCGATCCGGGGACGGTAGCTGACGCTAAAGGCTGGCTGCCCCCAGAGCGCCGTGAGTGAGACGGTTCCGGGCGAAGCTGATCCCATCCGTGTACCGCAGTAGCCGCAAAACAGTCATCTCTAGAGGTAGCGGGATCGCTGCTTGGGTTTCTCACCAGATAGCACCCGCGCCGTCATGATGGCTTGTACTGCCTCGAAGGTGGCCTCGTCCACGAGCGGTTCGTGCTGGTGAGGCGCGTGCAACGTGTATGCCAGAACGACTCCTGCCATCGCAGCCGTGACTCTTGGGGCGAGTGGCTGCAAAGGGGTGCACGACTGAATTGTGAGGGTGCTTGGTTAGTGCAGGCTGCGAGGCTAGTCTGAGTTATGTTGTAACTCAGACTACGGAGGTACCTGTGGCCGACTTCTCCGGTCGTGACCTGGCCTGGCTAG
>Ga0302325_10029551_pt1 | contig 11320 bp, 14 predicted proteins | sample Palsa_T0_2_FD_201948 | JGI IMG/M metagenome (GOLD analysis project Ga0302325, IMG submission 201948) | Peat permafrost microbial communities from Stordalen Mire near Abisko, Sweden - Palsa_T0_2 | ecosystem: Environmental > Terrestrial > Soil > Palsa > Peat permafrost | place: Sweden: Abisko...
ACCCTAACCCTAACCCTAACCCTAACCCTAACCCTAACCCTAACCCTAACCCTAACCCTAACCCTAACCCTAACCCTAACCCTAACCCTAACCCTAACCCTAACCCTAACCCTAACCCTAACCCTGAAGGCGACATAACATTGGGTTGTTCGAAATATAATTGTCCTCGAAAGACCATGTCCTCAGCGTCCTCAAATCCTCAATTTCACATCGACCATGTCCTCGGCTTGGATTCTCCAATCTCCAGCTCGTCCTCGGCGTTCCCATTCCCCATCATCCATCCTCCAGCTCGTCCTCGGCGTTCCCATTGCCCATCCTCCAGCCTCCAGCACGTCCTCAAATCCTCCATTTCCCATCGACCATGTCCTCGGCGTCCTCAAATTCGCCATCCTCCAGCCTCCAGCGCGTCCTCAAATCCTCATTCTCCATCGACCATGTCCTCGGCGTCCTCGGCGTCCTCATTCCCCATCGACCATGTCCTCGGCGTCCTCAAATCCTCAATTTCATGTCCTCGGCGTCCTCAAATTCCCCATCCTCCAATCTCCAGCTCGTCCTTGGCGTTCCCATTACCCATCAACTATGTCCTCGGCGTGGATTCTCCATACTCCAGCGCGTCCTCAGCGTTCCTATTCCCCATCCTCCAGCCTCCAGCGCGCCCTCAAATCCTCAATTTCCCATCGTCCATGTCCTCGGCGTCCTCAAATTCCCCATCCTCCAGCCTCCACCTCGTCCTCGGCGTCCTCATTCCCCATCGACCATGTCCTCGGTGTGGATTCTCCATGCTCCAGCGCGTCCTCGGCGTTCCTATTCCCCATCCTCCAGCCTGCGTCCAAGACATGGTGGAAACGGTGGAAGGGTGCAATCGAAATTCTGAGAATGACAGGCGATTACCTAGGGCGAAATCAAAATCCGAGAATGACAGGCGATTACCGAGGGCGAAATCAAAATTCTTAGGAATCCCATGGAATACCGGTGGATTTTTTTAGTCGGGCTAAATCAGAATAGTCGCCTCCCTCCGGAATCACGGCGAGCCTCCTTATAGGAATCCGAGGGGATTCCCACCTTATAATTTCAGGAATCCGAGGGGAAATCTGTTTTTGGTGGTTGAGACAGACCCACGTCCCACACCTTATAACTCAGGAATCCCCCGGGATTCCTGGGCGGCATACTGGATAGGTGATTGGTTTCTTTCCGTTGAATGGGGCCTGCACCGGCACGGAACTAGAGTCCCATGACCAATTTGTGTACCTCTGGAATACGAGTCCCGAGCCTAAAGCGCAAACACCGCCACCACCCAACGTGAATATATATATATATATATGTATGTATATGTGTCCGAGTCTGTGTCTGTGTCTCTGTGGTGGCACATTCCATTGATTGGTTGCAAAGATCAAGCGGTGTGAGTTTAAGGTTCTCCATATCAACTTTCGGGGACACGTATTAATCGTACCAGCTTATTGCTCGATTCATCACATTCGTATCAGGACATGGAACCTCCCACAAACTGCCGTTCAACAGGCGCACTTCAGCCCATCTGAGGATTCAAAAATCGTGCTTGGAATGTTGTATGAGCTACAATGTATCAGGAAGGACAATTTGCCGTTTGTTTGGAATCGAACATTTGGTTTAGCAATTGGAAAATTTTCTACTGCGAACATGTCGGAACAAATATGGCGGGGGGTAACATATCCACAGCAGTACTTATCGCTTACTTTGCAGCTGCAAAAGTAATTGAGGAACAACCCGATTACAAACTTTTCACGGACAACTGTCAAAACTTTGCCCGATACATCCTCGACGCAATAGTTCCCGGCTTGTTGTGTCCTGACACTAGAGATGCGATAGCAGGAGCACTTAAACCTAATCCGTCTTTTATCGATGTTATCTCTGGCACCGGCCAGCTTTATTCACAGTCTTATTGTGGGTGAGCGGTGTGCTGGTTGCCAAAGCTCTACAGAAGTAAGCTATAGGACCGCACCAAGCAATCCAAGTTTCAAAGCATCTGGTGATGCTTGGATTGTCTTTCAGAATGTAAATCCAAGTGAGGGTGCTCTCATCTCAATAATTCAGTCATTGCATTCCATTCAAAATATCTCGTCATCACTCGTCTCAGTCATCCCAATCTTTAACGTTTTCATAACTCCCTTCGCGGAAGCTGCGTTGCAACTCAACATTCTCAGGGCCCAAACTAACTTTTTCCAAACACCCCTCGCAATGGTTCCCTTGAATGAGCGTCATACACAAGGCCGTTACAGTCTCGTCTTCCTCTTCTCTGGATCCGCACGACCAACCATGCTACGATCGTATAAGGAAACCCGACCAAAGCGTAATCGGCGAGGATGATGGCGACAATTGCCTCGATCCATGTCCTCCAGTGTCTTTTTGTGCAAGAGTAACTTCGAATAAACTTTGTACTCGAATTAGAAATGTCCGAGGCTGAAATCGGTTGAACCTGGGGAAGACTCGGATTGGTGGCCCCAATAAGTGGTAGAATAGTTTTGTTGAGATAGGCATAGTAGATGTTGAATAGAGCTACATTCGTAAATATATTATTTGTTGTATGAAACGGAGTCGGGACACCGAAGCTGTTCAATGAATAATTCAACCCAACAGGAGCTGTCTGTCCAAAATCCATTAGCATGGTCCAGTAGATAGAGACGAAGATCCAATTTATCAACTCCAACATATTGTCGACAGTCACATTTGTTTGCACATAAAGAGCATTCTTGGCGCCTGACAAAATACCATTTGCAAAACTGATATCACTTTCAAGTGTAAGCCCACTATCGACGGAACCGTTCGGTAGAAACCATATGGGTGTAAGTGTTGAATTCCCTGGGCCGCTCAATGGTGTCGTATATAGATCTAACTCCCAACTGCCGTTTGATGATGCGGTCAAGTTGTCTGCGATTAGAGCGCATCCGTGCAAACTTGAAGTTACCAGAGTATGAAAATACCAGAGATGACAAGGCATTTTCTTGGAGACTTAAGTCGAAAATAGATCTTCCAGGCAATGTTCCGAATTGCGAAGTAACGGAACCCTGCAGCCCCTGAGGCGAGATACAAGTGAGTAAACCTTGTAGTACAGAAGCCCAGAGCTGAAGGGTGCACGTTAGATTAAGCGAAGGAGTGTCGGTGTCGAGACATCCAGCGTTAACGAATGCGGCAAGCATCGAATCTGAACCCCCTTGGTTGATGGGATCGGGCGAGGCCGCGCTCTGTTGGAGAACTAACATTTGCTTCAGCGTGGTATTGCAAGAAATCAGTTGCTCCAATTTCAGTTTCTCGTCATTTCGAGGGAACATACCAAATCTTCAAGCCGTGAATTTGGGGACTGGCTCAGCATAAGTTGCATGCTGCAATTCAAAATCGTGGAATCGTTGTATCCCAGTCCTTCTTCAGGACTATCAGGATCCAGGAAAGAGACCAGTTGGTAACCACGCCACAATTGGGTCTTTGTATCCAGTCCTATCTCTCAGTCATAAAGAAGAGTGAATGCGAACCATCACCAACTTTTATAATGGAACTCGCACACACATAGGACGGTTGAACCAGTCCCAAGGACGTGGGAATGAAGCGCTCATACCATAATCGGGAACTGATGAAGTTCGACGAAATGATAGGAACAACTTCGTAACCGGCAATGACCACATTAACAAGTGTAATGATCAGAAAATAAAAGACTCCTAAGACCAGAACGGCGACATTAAAGTGACGCAGACGTCCTGGGGGTAGACTGATATTGCGCTTGACAGGATAATCGAACCAGGAGGTTTCAAACCAAGATTGAATCCAAGAGGGCATCTTGTAGTTAGGGCGACACCAATCCGCGACTTCACTTGATTTATATGGCGCTGGAGAAGCCGATTAAGGGAAAGCCGATTAAGGGACCTTTGGCCATTCTAGGCGGTGGTAATAAACTTAAAATCCTTGGTTTTTGCCGGGATCCTTTGTAATTGGGCTTGCCACTCACGGAAATACGGTTCAAGACCAAAAGTGATAAAACCACACTCCCGACCTTGAAGCGCAATAGCGCAACACAATGACCACCACCCCACCGCAAGACGAAACATCAACCTTCTTCCTGCGTTGTCTCTACCCAAGGCGTGCCAATTAACATTTCTTAAATATATATTATATGTTTGTGTGTGTGGTTGCACAACCCATTGATTGGTTGCTGTTGACCGCGTTGATGCAAAGATAATAATACGGTGTGAGTTCAAGGTCCACAACCCGAAGCTCAAGAAGTAACGTGGGGCTAGCGGATCGCTCACAAATCACGCGGGTTTCTGCAATCCCTTGACACTTGTCCACTCTGATGTCTAATGTGGACGAGGCGCTATCAGACAAAGACGCGTCTGACGGATGTGGCGTGGTCTGCCGATCATGCCGGATGATTCAGCGGAGAATAAAGTTAAATGAGGCGAACCGTGTGCCTTAAAAATTAACGGAGACGGGAAAAGGGGCTTCACCACCGCCAGACATCATCGAAATCTTGGCCACGACATTCCTTATTTCCCATGTTCTCTCTGCCCAAGAGGCAGAATGAACCGCCACGGCGCCGTCATTCGCTCTTTTTCCTGTTCGCTTCGTTCATTGCTCTGGGAGGCTTGTTCGCGTTTTATTTCACCGGCGCATTCCATCTCCAATGGCAAGCGTTGGACTTGTCTTCCTTCCCTGTCGAGCAGGAGGCCTTGAAGCCACAGAGTACTGTCATTCACCTTCATTCTGGTACACAGATAACGGCTGTCGCGGAAGAGTTTGATCCCCATGGCCACCCAACGTTGCTGTCGGTTGCGGCCCCAACTATTCCCCCACCAGCAAAGACGCAAACTTCACGGGCGCCTCCAAAGCCTACTCCTTCTACGACAGCGGCAGTCGACTTCACTGATCCCCTTAATATTACCCGTAGTGTTTTCTATGGTACCTCCTTTCAATACACGACTAATTGATAGGCCCCTGGCGGGCCGAGATCCCCCAAACGGTAATCGCAGGGGAACAATTCGAAATGGTGTTTTTCTGTACGCATCCAGACCAATCTCTTTGTCCACCCTACTACAGAGTATTCTTCTTCGGTCCTTCCCGACAAACCGTCCTTCCTTTAAATTTTACCGAAGCCCAGCGCATGCATAATTCCCCCTACGATTACGGCAATGTCACCGGAACTTGGACAATCAGGGATCCGGGGGAATACATGGTCTACGCGTATCCGGAGTTCTCAATTTGTGGTATGTGGGCAGAAATGGAATGGCCTTGGTTTAAAGCTGCGGTTCAGGGAGTGCCCATCAAATTGAAGGTATTGGCTTCCACAGCGATAGATTTGGAACCAGAAGGGTATGGAGCATGTTCACCTGACGAGGTCACAAACGGTCGTTTCCTTTCAACAGATCCGTCGATATCACCCTCGAATTTCACCGATATGTATCGACACACAGGACGAGGGTTTGCATGGGCACCCTATACCTGCAAGATCCCCCGTCGCAATGTCTCAGAAGCACTCAAAGCAATCCCGCTGGCAAAACATTTCGTTTGGTTTGGTGATTCCACTAGTCGTGGGTCATTTTGTACAAGGGTATGGGAACATGTGCATGGGGATGTCATTGGCAGCGTATGCGATTACAAGAGCGGATTTGAATCGTACTGGGAAATGAGATGGGGGCACAAATCCACGCACAAGGTGTTCGAGATTGATGGAGAGCAGCGGAATGTTAGCTTTTCGTTGGTTTGGACAACACATACTTTGGACACGGTCTTAGCGCCGCTGTTGGAGTACAAAGGGCCTCCCCCAACGCATCTTATCTTTAATATGGGAATGTAAGTCCCGCGTGTATATCACTGACACTAGATGGATTGCTGACGCGGATTACGCCGACTTATATAGAAGATATTGGGACTTTTTGGACTTGATGAGAAAGCAGTACTCAGGTGTCGTTCAACATGTCATCCTGAAAACAACAGTCAGCGCTGTCCATGTATTCCGTCATTTTCCTCTTTGACTTATTGTAGCAAGTTCAATGCTACGATAAAGAGGTCGCCTACGACTACAACGACAAAGATAAACTCCAGGTCCCGGTGGAGTCCTCTGTCTATCGTTACGGTGAGTCGAAAGTCCGCTTCGCAATTTACAGTGTTGCCAAGAATTGGAATGCCATGTATCGAGAGAGCCCGCCATTCCGGGTCAGTGTTGTGGATGCATGGTTGTTGACTGATCATCGGCCGGAAACGACCAGTGAAGGAAGACATTGGATTGCAGAAGATGACAAATTCAGGATTCTAAGAAATGGAATCGGTGAGTCTGATGGTATTGTTCTCTGTTCCGAAACTCCCTAATTGATAGATTCGATACTTGATTTGATTTGGGATGAGTTTGTAAATGAGCGGATGACTTTTTAAAATGGAGGTGCTTCAGGGACTCGTGTAATAGATTTTGTATTCTCTCGTATTAGTGAATAATGGTCAGAAAGACTTGCTTCACACGGTTTATAGTGAAGGTGACGAGCTTAGCGCCCACGCACGCTAAAGCTATGGCGACGAGAATACTATCAAGTCCCTCACATCGTCGTTGGGACATCCAGTTGTGTTCCGGTTCGAGAAGTCCTGAGAAACGATTCGGTACAAGTCCGTTCCGCAATCCGGAATGGCGGAAGAAAGCAGAGAAAGCGGGATTAGTCCGAAACAATCAAATGAATCGAGGAGTTTTCTGGCAGACTGGAAATATTTAGCGAAAACGCCTCATTTTTCAAACTCCTGGCGTGAGGCAAAAAATTAGCCGACGATTGGCGCGGAAGGGACGGCGCAAATGGCGCATGAAATAAAGTGTTCAGGCACCATCGGACCAGCAGTGCTTGAACGAGGGAGCGAAATTAGCGCAGAGAATTATGGCTCAGTGGTAAGTGATATTTATAAATATCTGACGTGGACGATCACTTCGCTTCCTTTCCAACCCCCGCTACATCGGCAGAGGCAACAGTAAAGATGGACATGTCCGGAATGGATCCCAATGCTTGCAAAATTTCTGTACTTTATCATTGGAGAAGTTAGGCTAAGTGCAAGATGTTATGGAATTGGTACACAATCAATGCCTGTTTTCTCTCAAGCGGTTGGCATGTTCGGACCAAAGGTACATCCTTTTTCCAATCTCGGAGGTTCTGATACGTCTCTCCAGGAGGCTTCGCCGGAACCGTCATCGGAGTCTTCCTGCTGTCAGTGTTTTTAGAATTTATCCGAAGAGTCGAACGAGAATACGACTATTACTTGAAGGCGAAGAACGCAGGCGGCTCCGAAACCCCCATCTTCGTTGGCGCGACAAAGACTGTCGAATCTCCCGAGAGTATTCCTTGTGTTTCTCCCGAGGGGACTACTAGTGCCCCAGCGCCAGTTATTTTTCAGCCGAGTAGGGCGCAACATGCTGTTCGATCATTGTTGTATATTCTCCAGTTTGTCAACGCCTACTTAATCATGCTGTTGGCGATGGTATGTTCCTTGTATTTTCGCACGTTGACCGCTAGTATTACAATGGGTAAGACCGCTTTTAGTAAAGGGGACGCTAATCCCGTAGATACATTATCATTGCCATCTTCTTGGGCGTCTTAACGGGATATTTCTTCTTCGGTCGCGATAATCTTTTGGTAGGAATGAAGCAGGAGACCGGGACCAGTTGTTGTTGAATACCGCGCTGAAGAAGGCGTTGTTAAATACTATTTCATTGCACTCTAAAATTCTCGCCCGCCGCTCGTTTTAGGTTAGCTGATTTCCATTGGCTCATGCTCCAATTGAAAGTGAGACGATGCCGCCGCAGCCGCTGAGTGATGCAATTCCGCAACCACGTGCCCGATCACCAAGAAACTGCGGGGTCAAGCTTTGGTTGGTTTCCCTTCACATGGTTGGCCTTTCTTGTTTGTGGCGAGTGACGTACATTGCCATAGTCGTGCCTTTATCTTTGAGATACTCGCCTGTAGACTCTGCACACAAACAAGTACAATGACAACAGCAACCAGTGGAGTTCCCGATACCCATCCAAACGAGAATATCATCGCTGACACTGCTGGCGAGACGGCCTACGATATCTTTCGCGAGACAGCTCAAGGGTCCAACCTCCTCACTCGCTACTGCACCAACGTGAAGACTCAGGTAGACCCGTTTTTCACTTGTTCTCTAATGATCCCAGGAGGTGGCATATTACTGCGAAGTTACGCCCGAACGGGTTGCGGTCCATCGTGGCGACGGAAATGGACCTCTAATCGCGGCAACCGAATCGTTTCAAGGCAAGGACGGCATCACCGAGCTTGAAATGGTGGACACTGCGTCCGTTGTTCCGCTCCGGCATAAACATCACTCGCTCCCGCTGATGTCTGGATACGCTGCCTTCAGGGTCAACGATGAACAGTATGAATGGAAGAAGCATCGGGAATTAGTGGAAGTCGGCACGAAGGCTGTGCTTGCGAGATTTGATGCCAATAAAGATAAGGAGTCGAATACCAATGGACGGCTCATTGTTCTGGAGGCCGGGAGGGATATGATGGACCTGATTGTTGTTACGTGCCTGGTAAATCAGGAACGCAAAGACGAAGGCAAATACAAGGTATGTTAATGAATTGAGGTGTCTAATTCAGTAGCATCCGGAGGATACGATTCAACAGGAGGAATCAGGTGACTCTCAGCAGGAGACGAGGGAGTCTCATACACAGTCTTGATCTGATGAAAAAAAAAAAAAAAAATTGTAGCGTAGGTGCAATAGTATTGATATCCAGGGCAATTTCGATCAAGTACTAGTAGGTTTATAATATATTCCTTTCAATTCCTCATTTCGTAGCCGCCGGATTACTTGCCACAACGGTCAGGTTCTTAGCATCCACTGGAACCACGGTGACCTCTTCACTTTCCTTTTTCTCCCGAACCAACTCCTCCACATCTTCCTCCAAAGTCTCATTATACAACATCTCGGGATTAAATCTGAACGCTCCCTTCGGGATAAATGTATTGGCCATCACAAATACACAAATCACCGTAAACTGTGCCCCACCAAGATAAATCAATGCCTGGTGAACGTTCCCGTCCTCGGTCAGTACTTGGTCAAACATTTTCCCCAGCAACGGCGCAAGGACAGCATACAGCACAATCGTGCTGCTATACAAAAACGCCATGACGGCGCCCAACGCCGAGACATTTGGGTCCTTCGCTTCTTCTCTTGAAAGAACTGCTTGGATGTATGCCATTAGGGAGACATCACCTGCGCTCCAGCCGAGGGACACCGGAATAAAGAGCGCGGCCAGCCGCCAAGCGTAGATCGCCTGATTGGGCTCCGAGGGGAAGTATGGCACATACCATACCAACAAGAGCATGAGAGCGTCGAGACGGAGCCAGGGAATAGGTGTTTTGACCACATCTGAGAGGAGAAAGACTGCTATGGCGCCGAGGAGCTCTCCAAAGTTGGAGCCGCCGGCCATGATCTGGGAATATGCGGAGACATTAAAGACACGGCGGGCGATTGCTGGAATAATTGCCCCTTCCAGGTATCTCATAAGTCAGACATGAGATGGAGAAAGGAGATACTTGTGTCCATAAAGGGCAACGGAGTAGCCGCCCCAAAGCCACACTAACTTTCTTCGAGTACAGACTTGCTTTGCGCCCTTCCAGATAGATAGCGCGAACAAAGAAGAAGATGTCAGAAGAGCCTGAATCAGTAAGCATTGAATAGCTGGATACCTTGACGTATGTTGGCTGTTTCTCGAATAGATGTCCTTCAGCCTTAACAAACTCGATGTCCACGAACCACCAAGCGATCCCTGCAATTGCAAGGAACGGTGGAGTGATGAAGAATGAATAATTATTCCCAAATCGAAGGATCAAGGCGGTAGTAGCAAACGCAGCACCCGTTCCGGCAACCTCATTACAAATATGAACCTATTCAAGTCAGCTCAGAGGGCGGAGGCACAAAACAGCAGCATCCATTTTCCGTAGCTTTTGGATGTGTCCGCCGACAATGTCCCGAGGAATAACTCGTCGAATCAATTCAACCATTCCGAAGAAGATTCCTGTCAACATGTAGATTGGAAACAGAGCATTGGGATCCCAATTGCCGTAGACAGGAGTTCTGTCGCCGGCCGTTTTTGGCCGTCCACCGGTTGACCGATCGACTATCAGAAGGATACAGGTCATGAGTCCGAATCCCCATACAGCTATAGCCAGAACTGTTCTCATACGATATCGTTTTATAAGGGGTCCCTAAACTTAGATAACTTGACACGAAGACTTACGATGAGAATCGCACCGACGCATTGCATGGCCTGATTAAGACCGGTCAAGGCACCGAGGTTGGCAAACGTATTGACCGCTCTGAACCGATCCGTGGCCAATGTGATAATGGATCCATTGAAGGCTTCAATGCCAAATTTATAGAACACAATCCCCAGCGCGTAGACTGCAATATTCCTCCGTTCTTTCGGAGTATACAGCTTCCAACTCTCCACGAACACGGCGAACGAAATCCCCATTGTGGCTAGCAAGAACGGTGGTAACGAAAATCCGCCATGGCCGAGACTTTATATCTTTTGATCAACGAAAATTCGGGCGCAGATGGGTGGATGACATAAATGCCGCTTGTGCGTGGTCTGATCTGATTAGATCCGGGATCTGAAGTGGTTCGATCTTCCGTTTGGTGGTTAAGGGGGCGAGTGGTACCTTTGAGGGATTATCTGATCCGAAATGCGCCAATTTGAGCCATTTCAGCCCCGGCCACAACGCTTAACTGACTTAAAGTTCCAAGCGTGTGTTTCAGGGATCTGGTTCGGTTTTCTTCGAACCCGCTGCTTCCCACCGCTAATGTTGCGTCTCGGGTAGAGGACATGAACGTGCTATCAGCAAGGAGCTGGGCGGAAGGTCACTCCTCGGCGTTCATTGGGTCTAGTTGTCGAGAACGCATCCAGTCAGGCGGGTCAAATGACTCACCTCGCTAATTTTGTTCGGCACAGCGCGAAAGCTCGTTGGTTCATTGAGATCGCGGGCCTTAATTCCTAGACACCGATAATATTGTGAACGACTGTGCTGGGCCGTGATCATAGGTATTTAAATCTGCCGCCGGACCCTCGCCGACTCGGTTGATGGTTCAGCCTCGACGGTCCTACGCAAATTGAATATCTATTGAATGGAGTTGATAGTCATGATCCGTTTACCCGCATGGTTCCTTCGTATCATGACAATCAACTCCATTCAGCATTTACTGCAGGCCACAAAAACACCCTCACTCGGAGCAGAGTAACGCAAAGAATAGTAGATCTTATGAGATTTTTTTGAACCATCGACAGAATATACTGCTACTTTA
>Ga0302325_10029552_pt1 | contig 11320 bp, 8 predicted proteins | sample Palsa_T0_2_FD_201948 | JGI IMG/M metagenome (GOLD analysis project Ga0302325, IMG submission 201948) | Peat permafrost microbial communities from Stordalen Mire near Abisko, Sweden - Palsa_T0_2 | ecosystem: Environmental > Terrestrial > Soil > Palsa > Peat permafrost | place: Sweden: Abisko...
TCCCCCAGTGGCGAAAGCCATCCTAATGACAGTGGCTTTATGGCACGGCTGAACAGGCCGCTGAAAAAGTCGTTGAACGCGAGTTGTGCCGTCGGCTGAAGCCGACTCGGAATCGAAAATAAAGCACTTAGACGCTAGCCTAAAGGCTAGCTCTACCCGAACAGCGCAAAATCGCGACTTTTTCAGCGGCCTGTGAAGCCGCGCCCCTTCAAAACGTGGGAGCCTGATGAAAAATCGAGCTTCACGCGGTGCGGCGGGTGAAAAGACGATGGCGAATCAAAAGCATCTGGCAATCCTGAAAAAGGGAGTTGCTGCCTGGAATGACTGGAGGAAGCAGCATCCGAAACTCAGGCCGGACCTTCAAGAGGCGGACCTCCGCGGGGCGAACCTCCGCGAGGGGGTGGCGCAGCTCCAGCGGGCGAACCTCAGCCGGGCGAACCTCAACGGGGCGAACCTCCGTTGGGCAGACCTCGCTGGGGCTAACCTCGACGGGGCAGACCTCGCTGGGGCTAACCTCGACGGGGCTGACCTCAGCGAGGCGAACCTCAACGGGGCGAACCTCCGTTGGGCAGACCTCGCTGGGGCTAACCTCGACGGGGCTGACCTCAGCGAGGCGAACCTCGGCAAAGCGGTCCTCAACCAGGCGAGCCTCCGCAGGGCGGACCTCAGCGCGACCGACCTCAGCGAAGCCCTTCTCATTTCCACTGTCCTTGCCGATGTCGATCTAAGCATGGCCAAAGGACTGGATACCGTGCAGCATCAAGGTCCCTCCACCATCGGCGTAGATACGATCTATCGCTCCCAGGGCAAAATCCCGGAAGTCTTCCTGCGCGGCTGTGGTGTGCCGGACGACCTGATCGGATACATCAAGTCGATCGCAGGTGCGATACAGTTCTACTCCTGCTTCATCAGCTATTCGGGCAAGGACCAGGAGTTTGCTGACCGTCTGTACGCGGACTTACAAAATAACGGCGTGCGCTGCTGGTTTGCCCCGCACCATCTTCAACTGGGCAAGAAGCTGCATGAGCAAATTGATGAAGCCATCCGAATGTATGACAAGCTGCTCCTGATCCTGTCGCAAGACAGCATGAACAGCGAGTGGGTCAAGACAGAGATTGCAAAGGCAAGGAAGCGGGAGATTCGGGAGGGCAGGCGGATGCTGTTTCCCCTAAGCGTCGTGGCTTTTGAGACTCTCCGCGACTGGGAATGCTTCGATGCCGACACAGGAAAGGATTCGGCGCGCGAGATACGCGAGTATTACATCCCGAATGATTTTGCCGACTGGAAGGACCACGACTCATATCGAAAGGCGTTCGACCGGTTGCTGAAGGCCTTGAAGTCGCCGGATGCAGGCGCGAAATCCGGGTAGAGCGGTGCTTTAGCGCCGCATTGCCTGCGGCCCAAGCCTTATAAAGTAGGTAGCCTGGACGCCAGCCTGAAGGCTGGCTCTACCGATCTACGCAAACTCCCAAGCTAGAGTAGAAAAGCGCGGTGGGCGCCCGATTTATTGCTGTTGGGGTGCGAGCGCCCACCTTGGATTTGGGTTACAGCTATAGACGTGGGGCGAGAGAAAAAGTTCAGTGCAGATCGCGAACCTTGCCCGATTTTACAATTCTTCACAAAACGGGCAACCAGCGACATGGGTGTCCGAGACGAACCGCAGATCCTTCGACTCCGCGTCCGCCCGACCCGCAAAGACACGGATCGGAAATCTGGCGGACGCTCCGCTCAGGATGACAAGAATCAAGAGACCGGGAACGGCACGGCTGAAAGCCGTGCCCTTTCAAGACCGGATCAGAACAAGACTGGGTCAGAACGAAGTCACAGCCGCTGCGTCGCTCAGCCAACTCGCCTTGCCCGCCCCCGTTCCCAGACGAAATAGCAGAGACTCAGCAGCACGAGCCACGGAATACCGGATTCCAGCGTCACCCGCATCCCCTCGACCCACCACGTCGAGACGATAATCGCCAGCACAGCCATTCCGCCCAGGATCGTGGTGAATGGGAACCCCGGCATTCTTACTGGTAAGATTCGCCGCTCTAATCTTACTGGTAAGACGGAAGCCTCCAATCTTACTGGTAAGATTTTCTGCGAGTCCCAGTGTCTGCGGAAGCTGAGATGGGTGACGAAGATCATCAGCCAGACGAAAAGCCCGCCGAACAGCGCAATTCCGAACATATACACATAAGCCGAGCGCGGAAACAGGATGGCGAAGAAAGTTGCCAGAGCCAGGCCGCCGGCCGACAGAAGCAGCGCTGGAATGGGCGCGCCTTTCTTCGATACGCCGCCCAGGGCCTTGGGTGCATAGCCGCCGCGTGCCAGCGAGAAGATCATGCGGGTGCACAAATAGAGGCAACAATTCATGCCGGAGAGCGCCGCGGTCAATACAACGAAGTTGAGGATATCGGCGGCAATCGGTACATGCATTAAGTCAAAGACGCGCACGAAGGGGCTGACGGTAATGCTTTGGCCGGGCTCGATCTCGGTCCACGGAATTACGCCAACCAGGATGGTGATGGCGCCAACATAGAAAATGACCAGGCGCAACAGCATGGTGCGCAGCGCTCGCGGCACAGACCGCTCGGGATCTTTCGCTTCTCCCGCCGTGACGGCCACAATTTCAGTCCCAATAAAACCGAAAATGACGAAGGCCATCGCCAGCCAGACGCCGGTCCAGCCGCGCGGCAGGAAGCCGCCATTGGCATGAAAGTTGTCCAGCCCGATTGGCCGCCGTTGATGTATGCCGAGCAGAATGCTGGCGCCGAGCAGGATGAACACCACGATCGCGCTCACCTTGATGGTCGAGAACCAATATTCGAAGCTGCCGAAGGCGCCGACGCTGTGGGCGTTCACATAGATTAGAAGCGCGGAGTAGAAGATCACCCAGGCCCAGACGGGCGTGTTGGGAAACCACCAACGCGTGTAGATAGCCGCGGCGACCGCCTCGCCGCCGGCGGCGATGGATTGCGCCGCCCAATAAGTGTAGCGCACCACGAAGCCCGCCCACGGCGACAGGTACAAATCGGCATAGACGCCGAAGGAGCCGGCGGTGGGATGCGCGACCGCCATCTCCGAGAGGCAGTACATCAGCAGCAACGCAATTCCAGAGACCAGGATGTAGCTGATAATGACGCCCGGACCTGCGGTGCGGACGGCCAGCGCGCTACCCAGAAATAATCCCGTGCCAATCGCGCCGCCGATGGCAATCATGCCCAGTTGGCGCTCGCTGAGTTGCCGCGCCAGCCCTTGCTCGTTGGCGAGCGCCTGCGCGTGGTGGTCAGGAGGGCGGACGGGATCGGTGGCCATCAGGCAAAGGCCTTTGCGCGCCGGCGAACAAATTCCGCGGTCACTTCCACCAGCTGCAGCGCGGAAAATTCCTTACGGGCGTCGGCAATGGTCATAGGTGAACTCTTTACGAGGTTCGGCCATTGTACTGCGAAAGCTGTACGAAAGAATCACGCGCCGGCGACGATCTCGAAGGGCCGCATCATCTCGTTGTCTTCGTGCTCGAGGATGTGGCAGTGCCAGACATACTTTCCGGGATAGGTATTGAAGGGCACGATGATGCGGGTCACCATCTTGGAGTGGGCGGCAGCGGTGTCCTTCCATCCAGCCTCGAAGGGCTCGGGCGGGACGCGCGGCCCGAGGAAGCGGAATTCCTTCTTCGTCTGATAGGTCCAGGGCTCGTAGTGCTGGCGATCGAGGATCTGGAAGCGCACGGCATGCAGATGGATAGGATGAGTGTCGTCGGTGGGATTTATAAAGCTCCAGATCTCAGTGCTGTTCACTGCCGGCTTCTCGCTGATGGGATCGTGCCAATAACTGCCGTTCAGCAACAGCATGGTCGATTCGCCCGGGAAGTTTCGATATTCGTCGAGGGTGAGCAGGCGGGTATTTACCGCGTCAGATTCGGCAATCTTCGGAACGGGACGCAGCTGCTTCGGCAGGGAACTGCTGTCGCTGACCTTGTTGGCCGAGACCCGGAACTGCATAATGCCGACCGCGTCGTTCTTGAGCACAATGTGCTCGCCGCGGCTGTCGCTGAAGTCGATGACGATGTCAGCACGTTCGGCTGGCGCCAGCTGAGTGCCCTTGAGCGAAACCGGCTCCGGCAGTAGTCCCTGGTCCGTGCCGATCTGATGAAGCGGAAGCCCGTTATGCAGGGAAAGAGAATAGAAGCGCGAATTCGAGGCATTGAGCACGCGAAAACGATATTTGCGCGGCTCGACTTCGAGATAAGGAAACAGCTTGCCATTGATCAGGACCGCATCGCCAAAAACTTCAGGGACCCAGGGCGCGCGCGGCTTGTCGGAGATCGGGTAGTAGAGCTGGGCATCGGGTGTAATCAGCCGATCAAAGATGGTCAGCGGGATTTCATACTTGCCGCTGGGCAGATTGAGGCCCTCTTCAAACTGATCCCGGATGATGGCGACGCCGAACAAGCCGGCATAAATATTCAGCCGGTTGATACCCATGGCGTGGTCGTGATACCAGAGCATCGCCGGGTCTTGCTGGTTGGGATAGTGGTAGAGCACGGACTTGCCGGATACGAACCAGTCCTCGGGAAAGCCGTCGCTGTCGGCGGGAACGCGCGCTCCGTGCAGGTGGGAGACGATGCGCACCTGCGGATTCCTTGCTTCTGCGCCGTGCAGGCGGTAGTCGATAGGCAGGAAATGCTGTTGCGGGAGTTCGTTGGCCCATTCCATCAGCACGTCTTCGTTGCTGCGCATTTCCAGTGTCGGGCCGGGAACCGAAGGCCCGAAGGACCAGAAGCGAGTGGGCTGGAGATCGCGGTGAATCTTGACGGTGACTGGTTGCGCAGCGAAACGATAATAAGGAGCCTTCGATTTCGGTGAGGAAGCCGGCGCTCGGGTTCCGATCGGTTTGGCGACGGGTGGAATTGGCAAGGGATCGACGAAGTTTGCCAAGGTGCTGACGTTGAGGGTGTTGGGCTGCACCGGCATGGCATGCATCATGGCCGACGCCACCTTGGATCCATCCAGCAACACACCGCCGGCGAACATGGAGGATTGCCGCAAGAAGTTTCGACGCGAGGTCACCAGGGGGCCTTTCGGAATACACAATAGATCATAAAGCAGCAATGGATGCAGGCGGTGCCGCATCCATTGCCGAGTTAACGCGTGGTTACAAAGTGTCGCAGCCAGGTCCTACGGAGCGGCACAGCCTTTAGCCGTGACCTCGCCCGTTTGGTCGTTCAGCAACACGTAGCGGACGCAAGTGTTCGGCTGAACTTGCAGCATGGAGGCGACGGAATTGGTGATGGCATCGAACGAGCCACCTCCAATTCGCTGCCCGCCGAGCCAGTTATCCTCGATGAATCGAATCGTCGAAGACTGATCCAACAAGGTGTGATCGACCTGATTCTGGCGAGCGTACGGCGAAATCACCATAATCGGAATGCGCGGACCGTAGCCGCAGCGTCCCTGGACACTGGCGCCGTTGGGCCCACCGAGCGGAGGCGGCACGATGCCGCAGGTGCCGGCGCCGGTAAGCGCATCGGCAGAGGTCTGCGAGGTTTCGAGGATGGGGCCGAGCTGGTGATCGTACCAGCCGTCCGAATCGTCATAATTGATGACGACCATGGTGCTGGCCCAGTACCCGCTCTGCATCAGGAAGTTGATGGTGTCGACGACAAAGGTCTGTTCATCCAAGGGATCGGAATAGCCTGGGTGCGCATTCTGATAGCCCGGCGCCTTCAGGAAATTTACCGCCGGGAAGTTGCCGGCGTTGATGGCGTCGAAGAAGTCGTGAATGTCGTAGTTGTGGTTGCCGGCATCGCCATTCTGGCCAATGGTTGACACGGACGTCGGACGCGTGTGCGGCCAGTTAGCAGTTGAGGCGTAGTAGTTGAAGGGTGAGTGATGAGGAATGTAGTCTTTCTCGGTCACGCCCGTAATCGTTGACGTGTGGGAACGGTTGCAGCCGGTGGTGCCGTTCGGATTGGTAATGGTCAGGTCAAAACCACCCTGGAACCAGCCCCAGCTGACACCAGCGGTGCTGAGCAGGTTGCCGATGTTCTGTCCGCTCATGTCGAGATTTTCGCCCGACGAGGTAGAGCACATGTCGCCATTCGGATCGGAGTCGCCAATAAGCGTCAGGCCGCCAGTGCCGTCAGCGATGACCGCGCCGGTGCCGCGGACGTTGTTGATAACGCCGTTGGTCTGACCGGAGACCAGGTTGATGGCGCCCACCGTGGAAGGACCAAAGTTGGTGCCGTAAGCGTTGTCATTCAACGCAAAGTACTGAGCGTAGTTCCACATCGCGGTGACGGTGTTGCCGTCGTAGTAGCCCATGGTCAGGCCTGTGGTATCCACGATGCCGCCGCCACCAGGAGGAGGTCCGGCAACGCCGACGTTAGCCGGGAACAGGTCCATCAACCCTTTATCGAAAGCCGCCTGTTCAGGCATGTAGTCGTGATTCTGGTCGGCGGTTGCTGCCTGCCCGCGGTCCAGGCGGAATGGATTGGTCGCACCAGTTCCGTTCGCAGGATTGAGATTCGGATTGAGGATGCTGAGCTCGCCCTGAATTCCGTTAACAGTGGGCGTTCCGCCTATTGGTGTGAACGGCGGTTCACCTGAAGGATTGGTGGCATTGGGATAGGTGCCGAAGTAGTGATCGAAGGAGATGTTCTCGCCGTAGATCACCACGATGTGCGTGATGGGACTTGCTGCGGGCGTATGAACGGCTATCGTTTTGGTAGCCGGCTTAGCCGGTGCGGCGTTTGCGTTCACCAGCGGTCCAAACATCATGACCGCCATTAACGTAGTTGCCAGAAACTGACGCATAGTTTTCCTCACCCTTTCCACTCCTCAGGCATGGATTCTGAGGTTGTACCTTCATAGCTTGTACAGATCAATCTCAGTTGAACCGCACATTAAATTTTGATGAACGACAGAAGGGAAGCCGGAATTGGACAGACCCCGTAAATGCAGACGGCAATTTCCCTGCGCCATGAGCTCGGTTGCCGGGACGTTAAGATAACACACATGCCGCCCGCTACATCAGCGTTGAGGAGGTCAACCGTTCGCGGGCTGGCGCTTGCCGCTCTCGCTGTGGTCGCGCCGTTCAGCGTTCGCGGCATCGCGTGCGGGCACGATCTCACCTTCCACATGAATAGCTGGATGGAAGTGGCGCAGCAGTGGCGCGAGGGAATTCTCTACCCACGCTGGGCCGCGTATGCCAACTACGGCAGCGGCGAGCCGCGCTTCCTTTTCTACCCGCCGCTGTCGTGGATTCTGGGCGGCGCGCTTGGCAGCGTTCTTCCATGGACGTTTGTCCCGGCTGCATTCGATTGCTGTGCCGTGTTTCTTGCCGGGTTGGCCATGCACAAGATGGCGCGCGAGTGGTTCCAGGACCCGGACGCGACCCTGATCGCCTTGGCCTATGCGGTGAGCCCCTACATGCTGCTGACAATCTATGTTCGCAGCGCTTTCGCTGAGTTGCTCGCCGCTTCGTTCTTGCCGCTGCTGGTGCTGTGGATCGTTCGCGAGCGTCCCCCGCGCGCCATGTTTGTCCCTTTGGCGCTGACCACCGCCGGAGTCTGGCTCACCAACGTTCCCGCGGCAATCATCGCGTCTTATGTAGCAGTGTTACTGCTGGCAATCGTCACCATCCTTCGCCGCAACGCTCGCCTGTTTCTTTATGGCTGCGCTGCGATGGCAGTGGGACTGTTGCTGGCCGGGTTCTACATTGTGCCAGTCCTCTACGAGAGGAATTGGATAACGGTGGGACAAGTCCTATCCGCGGGCGTGCGTCCAGCGGAGAATTTCCTCTTCACGCGCATTGGCGAGCCCGAACATGATGCGTTTCTACGAACTTTGTCGTGGCTCGCTATTGTGGAATTGGCGATTACCGGTGTGGCCATGTTCGTCGCCCGCGGATGGCGCAGGAGCAATCCCATACTGTGGTGGCCGCTGGTAATTCTGGCAGGCGTATCGCTGGCGTTGATGTTGCCCATCACCAGTCTGGCTTATCGCTTGATGCCCGATCTGTGCTTCCTGCAGTTTCCCTGGCGCTGGTTGATGGTCACCGGCATCGCCTATGCCGTCTTCGTAGTTACGGCTGTGCCACGCTTTCCCGGCAAGGCATCGCTCTACGCTGTCTTGTTCATCACGCTGATCGCGGTCTGCAATCTGGCGCTGCAACCGCAATGCGATCCCGAAGACACTCCCTTTATGCTCTCCAGTGTGTTCCACGCGGGCTATGGCTACGTGGGAACCGACGAGTACACTCCCGCAGGCGCTGACAATTACGAGATCAAGCCGGACTCTCCCGAGTTTGTGATTCGCGGTGAAAATGGCCACGCACTGGCTACGAACGCTCGTCTGACACACTTGCACACCAGCCCGTATCGCAAACAATTGATCGTGGAGTCTTCGCTGCCGGTCGAGATCGTGCTTCGCCTGATGAACTATCCCGCATGGCGAGTCGAATTGAACGACAAGCGAATTACGCCGCAGTCGGACGATCCCACGGGACGCATGATGATCGCTGTTCCCGCCGGCCACAGCAAAGTCGATGTTCGCTTTATCCGCACGCCGGACCGCTGGCTGGGCGATGCTCTCAGCCTCGCATCTCTCCTGTTTCTGTGGGCATTCTGGTACGTTGAGCGAAGAAAGCAAGCGTAATTTATCACCACAGAGACACACAGCTATATTCTAGATTGTTTTTTTGATCGCACATAAAGCTTCGATATTGCAATTAATGCTTTGACCGTGGACATTTGCATCTCTACTTGAAAAGCGTAGACGCGGTGCCCCAGACCACCTTGCCTTTATCTTCTCTGTGAACTCTGTGCCGATGTGGTGAAATAGAATTTCCATGAAGCGTGTACTCGTAGCTACCTCAAATCCCGGCAAGATTCGCGACCTGGTCGGTGCGGCCATCGCTCACAACGTGCAGATTGAGATGCTGCCCGGCTTCGCGTCGCTGCCCTCTGTCATCGAAGACGGCGCCACCTTCGAAGCCAACGCCGGCAAGAAAGCCGAGCACTACAGCAAGTACGCGGAAGGCGAGATCGTCATCGCCGACGACTCAGGGCTGGAGGTCGATGCTCTTGGCGGCGCGCCTGGCGTGCGCTCCGCGCGGTATGCCGCCGACGAGCACCGTCTGTCCGAACCCCCTGCGCCCGAACAGGCGGGCAACTCTGACGACGAGGCGAACAATGCGCGCCTGCTGCGCGAGCTGCACGACGTGCCCGACCAGTTCCGTACCGGCCGGTTCGTTTGTGTAATCGCCGCCGCGCGCAACGGCCACACGCTCGCGACATTTCACGGCAACGCGGAAGGAATTATCCTGCACGCGGCGCGCGGCTCCAACGGCTTCGGCTACGATCCGTTGTTTTATTTTCCGGAGATCGGCAAGAGCTTTGCCGAGATTACTGCCGAAGAGAAGGCTGGCTACAGTCATCGCGGCGCGGCCTTTCGCGCCTTTCTTCAGTGGGAAGACGAGAGCATCGATCGCCATCCCCACCAGTAAGGGTGAAACTGCGCGGTGAATCGCTGATTATCCGCCCCACGCCCACCTGACCAATCGAACGGCGCCCATCAATGCCGATAGGAGCATGCCCACCACAAGGCAAAAGCGAATAGTGAACGCCATGGGATGCTCGCTATAGATGACACTTCGGACGAAATACAAGGCGGCTGCAAGCAAAAACCATTCCCACCACTGCAATACCCAGGGTGACATGACTGCCGAGATTATAACCGCAAGCTATACGATTTTGACTCATGTTTTGCGATAGACCTACGCGTCCGGCTCGACCTCGGTTAGCACCGGTGCCGCGCTGCCTTCGTGCACTTTGGCGGTCGTGACCAGCGCCACTCCAGCAACGATGATCACCGTTCCAGCCAGCACGAATGTGTCAAGCTGCTCGTTCAGAACCAGCCATCCCAGGGAAAGCGCTACCAGAGGATTGACATACGCGTAAGTCGCCACTTTCGGCGTCGGCACATGCTTTAGCAGCCAGATATACGCCGTGTATCCCACCCAAGACCCGAAGACCACGAGATAGAGCACGGCCAGCATTCCACGACGAGTGATCGCGATACGATGCACCTCGCCGGTGACGACGGCGACGAGCGCGTTACCAATGGACGCAAACAGCATTTCCCAGCCAGTCGCCGTGAAGGGATCGACCTTCATTTGCCACTTGCGCGACAGCACCGAGCCCACCGACCAGCTGAACGACGACAGCAGCAAAGTGCTAGCTCCCACCAGCGGCATGATGCCCAGCGTGGCGCGGTGCTCGAACCTTGGCCAGAACAAGACGGCGACACCTGCGATGCCCAGCGCAACACCGAACAGCCCGCGTTGCGACAGCCGGTCACCGCGAAAGACAAACGTCTCCAGCAGCAGGAACCAGATGGGCGTGATGGCGATGATCAGCGCGGCAAAGCCGGTTGGCACCCACTGCTCCGCCCATGCCAGGCCGAAGTTGCCGCCCACCAGCAGCAGCCAACCGATGGCGGCCAGGCGCACGGCCTCATGCAGTGTGATCCGTATACTGCGGCCGATGAGGGCGCGGACCGCCAGCATCAGCGATCCGGCGATAGCAAAACGGATTGCGCACATGACCGCCGGCGGCAGGCCTTCCTGATCGGCAATGCCGATGGCCAGATAGGTTGAGCCCCAGAAGATGTACACCAGGGCAAACGCGAAGACCACTTGCAGGCGATGATGGCGATCGGAGGACATGAAAAAGTTGTCAGTTGTCGGTTGTTAGTTGTCAGCATACCTGAGGCGAGCGGTGCTCTAACTGACAACCAACCTGACCAATGGCTACTGGCTACTGGCTACTGATTCTTTGCGCAGACGGTGTCCCGTTACCAGGACGTAATGCACTCCAGAGACGGTAGCGAAGGTGAAAGTCGCATAAAGAAAAAACTTGATCAGCAACTTGATCCAGTGCGCCTCCACCACTTGCGACAGGACGACGAAGAACACGGCAGAGATCTGGCAGGCAGTATTCAGCTTGCCGTAGATGCTGGGACGGAAGTCGCGAAAGCCCACGGTGGCGTACAGCACAACGGCAGTGGCTACAATGCAGAGGTCGCGGCTGAAAACCACTATCGTGAACTTCCACGGAATCTTCTTGACGAACGAGAGCACCAGAAACAGTGAGCTCAGCAGCAGCTTGTCTGCGATCGGATCCAGGTACTGCCCCAGCAGCGTCTGTTGATGCAGGGTGCGCGCCAGCAGCCCATCAAGAGCGTCGCTCAATGCGGCGGCCACCAGCAGGCACAGTGCCCACCGCCAGTGGCCATCGAACACCGCGATAATCACAAAAGGGATGAAA
>Ga0302325_10029553_pt1 | contig 11320 bp, 10 predicted proteins | sample Palsa_T0_2_FD_201948 | JGI IMG/M metagenome (GOLD analysis project Ga0302325, IMG submission 201948) | Peat permafrost microbial communities from Stordalen Mire near Abisko, Sweden - Palsa_T0_2 | ecosystem: Environmental > Terrestrial > Soil > Palsa > Peat permafrost | place: Sweden: Abisko...
TGATGATATCGTTTGGCTCCAAAGGCAGATCGCCGGTTACTGAGCGGCCGTTCAGCAGGTCCGCAACATTCACCTTGAGAATCTGGCTTCCAGCCCGAAAAACCCGCGCCTCAAGCAGATCGGCATCCTTGGCGGCAACCATTCCGGAGAGTGCTTGGCGGAGGCCGAGGCTGCCCACAATCTCGACGGACCCGCCCGCCGTCGCATTGCTTGCGCCGATGACGAAAACCCGCCTGGCGACTTCTGACTTCAATGTCAGGAAAACTTCTTCCGGCTTCACCAGACGGTTCATCGACTGGCGAAGGAGCCGCTGAGCCTCGGGGATCGTGTGTTGGGCCACCAAAAGCCGGCCAAAACCAACTCCGTAGATCGATCCGTCGGACTGGACAGCGAAATCCCCGGAGTAGGCCGAGGAGAGACTTGGCGCGGTCACAACGATCTCCACAACGTCGCCTACTGCGAGTTTGAGATCTTGACCGAAGCCAAGCGCCGCCAAAACCAACATGAGCAGCGCGACACAAAGCCGCCCTGCTCTCATAAAAGCTGCCAATCCGATTTTCCCCTTTTGCGGACGCCTGTCATGGTTGACGTTCGCCGCTTTACAGCTATTGGAACATAAACGCGCGATTCTTGTTCGCTCGGCGGTTTGCAAAAAAAAAAGACCCGACTGGGTCGGGCCTTTTTGAGTGATGTGAGAGTTCTTCTTAGGCCGTCTTGCGTCGGCGGCGTCGAATGAGAAGTCCGCCGAGGCCCATACCGATCACGGCGATGGAGCTGGGCTCCGGCACCGGCTTGAAGGTCCCGGTTCCGTAACCGGTGACCGAGGTGGTCTGGGTCGGGAACAGTGACAGATCGTTGACGGACAGAGTGAAGGATCCCGAACCGGCACCGTTGCTGTAGGTGAACAGTCGCGGCGAGTTATCGAACTGGATATAGACGCCACCCGACTTGCTGTTCGTCACGTCACCCTGGAGGGCTGCCGTGTAGGTCGTGGAGTTGCTGCCTGCGATCCCGGTCGGGACGTTGAAAGTCACGTCCAGGGTGAACGCGGTGGCAGGGCTGCTGTAGTTGGTCGGGGTGCCGGAAAGGCTGAACGAACCAAGGTTGTTGAGGTTGATCGTCCCCGCGTTTCCGCCGAGGCCGAAGAAGCCGCCTGCGGTGTTGACGTTGAACGTCGAGCCGGTGTAGGACAGCCCACCGTAGGTCGTGCTGGAGGTTCCATTGAAGCCTCCCGTAACCGAACCTTGGAGGTTGAGCTGGCCGAACGCGCTCGTGGCGCCGACCGTCAGGAGGGCGAGAACAGATGTTTTAATTAGTGTCGACGAAGGCATAGTCTCTCCTATGGAGTCAAGCCGCCTCTGAGGAAGCGTCTCTCAACGTAAATCCATGAAGATTCGTGCCATTCGGCTCGCAACTATTACTGGATTCCCGTAAATTCACGTTTGGGCGGGCGCATCGCAAAAACACGGGTCTTTCAGGCAAACCCTCATACGGTCGATCGGCCGCTGTCACCAGAAGTCGGTCAGGGAGTGGCAAGCAACTCGGCCCGAGGACGCCGGGCCGTCGTGAAGGTTGTTCTTAGGCGGTCTTGCGGCGGCGTCGAATGAGAAGTCCGCAGAGGCCCATGCCGATTGCGGCGACGGAATTGGGCTCCGGCACTGACTTGAACGTCCCGGTTCCGTAACCGGTGACCGAAGTGGTCTGGGTCGGGAACAGCGACAGGTCGTTGACGGACAGAGTGAAGGACCCCGATCCGGCAGCGTTGCTGTAGGTGAACAGCCGCGGCGAGTTGTCGAACTGGAGATAGACGCCACCCGACTTGGTGTTCGTCACGTCGCCTTGGAGGGCCGCCGTGTAGGTTGCGGAGTTGTCGCCGGCGATTCCGGTCGGGGCCAAGAAGACCACGTCGAGAGTGAACGAGGTGGCAGGGCTACTGTAGTTGGCCGGGGCGCCGGAAAGGCTGAACGAGCCGAGATTGTTGACGTTGATCGTCCCCGCATTGCCGCCAAGGCCGTAGAAGCCACCGGCGGTGTTGACGTTGAATGTAGAGCCTGTGTACGACAGGCCGCCGTAGGCGGTGCTGGAGGTTCCATTGAACCCTCCCGTAGCCGAACCTTGGAGGTTGAGTTGACCGAATGCGCTCGTCGCGCCAACCGTCAGGAGGGCGAGAATTGATGTTTTGATGAGTGTCGACGAAGGCATAGTCTCTCCGATGGAATCAAGGCGTTTCCGAATGGACGCGCAAATTCACGTTCTCTCATCATTCTTGAGGATGGTGGGGCAAACGCTCCGGCAAAAACACTGGTCTTTAGCGCAAACCCTCAGGCAAGCAGTCAGGCACAATAACCAGAAGAGTTATGGGTGTCCTAGAGGTTTTAGAAAACGATCCGAAAGGTCTGCTGACGCACGAGTGCAAGACCATTCCCAAGGCTTCCCTGGTCAAGCCGTCCCCGACCTTCATCGACGACGTATACGCCGCGACAGACCGCAATCCTCAGACCTTGCGATCGCTGTCGGCGCTCTTCAACCACGGACGCCTGTCCGGCACCGGCTACATGAGCATCTTGCCGGTGGACCAGGGGATAGAGCATTCGGCAGGCGCATCGTTCGCCAAGAACCCCGAGTATTTCGATCCGCATAACATCGTCAAGCTCGCGATCGAGGGAGGCTGCAACGCGGTCGCTTCGACGTTGGGCGTGCTCGGCTCTTGTACCCGCAAGTACAGCCACAAAATTCCATTCATCTGCAAAATCAATCACAACGAGTTGCTGACCTATCCGAACAAGTTCGACCAGATCCTGTTCGCCCACGTGGAGCAGGCGTGGAACATGGGGGCGGTCGCGGTCGGGGCGACCATCTACTTCGGCAGCGAGGAGAGCGGCCGGCAGATCGTGGAGATCAGCGAGGCGTTCCAGCAGGCCCACGAACTGGGCTTGGCGACGATTCTTTGGTGCTATCTGCGGAATAACGAGTTCAAACAGGACAAGGACTATCACCTCTCAGCCGACCTGACCGGTCAGGCGAACCACCTGGGCGTGACCATCGAGGCGGACATTATCAAGCAGAAGCTGGCCGAGAACAACGGCGGCTATCTGGCGCTGAATAAGAACGGCTCGTACGGCAAGTACGACCCGCTGATGTACTCGAAGCTAAGCAGCGACCACCCGATCGACCTTTGCCGGTACCAGGTCGCCAACTGCTACATGGGCCGCGCCGGGTTAATCAACAGCGGCGGCGCCTCAGGCGCGCACGACTTCCAAGAGGCAGTCGAGACGGCGGTCATCAACAAGCGCGCCGGAGGGACGGGGCTGATCAGCGGTCGGAAGGCGTTCCAGCGTCCGATGGAGGAAGGAGTCAAGCTCCTGAACATGGTCCAGGACGTCTACCTGGACGATTCTATCGACTTAGCCTAACTGCCATCCGGGTAGCCGCCCCGGTGTAAGACTAGGGGATAGTTTGGGAGACAGAACGGGGGACGGATGTTGGCTCGCCAGTTGGTTGGGTTGGGTTTAAGCCCCTCGAACAAGGGCGAGGTCGCGGCGGCGCCGTCCCCAGTGATGCGGTACAACGCCGTCTTCAATCCGTCGATCGTATCCTCGCCGAATCTCTCCCTCCAGCCACCTTCGATCTTCGCCAGCCGTGAGCGGGCGTCTTCCTTCACCTCCTTCCCCTTCGCAGTTAACGTAACGATCTTCAGCCGGCCGCCTGGATCTGTCACGACCTGGCCGTAGCCGTGCCGCTCGATGAAGCCGGTCGCCATTGCAATCCCTTCCTTGGAAACACCGGCCGCCTTCGGCAACTCGCTTACCGGAATGCCCTGAGGAGGCACCAGTCGAAGCGCATTGGCATATAGCGGGAGCGAGATCGGAAAGTTGTGCTCGAACCGGAGGGCCAAGGCAATCAATGGCCACTTGAACAAGGTGTCAAGCGAGCGGGCGCAGCGTGAACTGCCGTGTTTCTTTTCAAGGCCGGCCAGCACAGTTTGGAATCCGTAGTGGAGAATCGGCATCGAGTCTGGAAGGTCGTATTCGAAACGACTGCCCAGATAAGTCAGCCTTTCCCGAATCTCGGCGACGAGAGGCTGCCCAAACCGGGCCGCCCACCGTTCCTCAACTTTCCCAAACAGGGGTGTCCAGACCTCCCGCGCCTGCAAGCCAGAGACGGTGGCCCGGATCATTCGCTCCCGATCCGCCTTTTCGCACTTGGGCTCAATAGTGACGTAGCGCCAACGCACCATGCCTTGGAGATTTGTGTCGGTCCTCGCGAGTCGTTTCAATTCACCTAGGGTGATTCCCTCCGCATCGACGTACCGCATGCAGTTCCAGTACATTGCCGCCGAGCAGAGCCACGTACCTTCGACCCGGCCGCCGGATCGCGTTGTCCAGTGCTGAATTCTAAGCTCCGCCTCGTTGTCCAACTCAATGGTGAACCCCACGAACGCATAGGACAATAACGAGCAGAGACCCGGAAGCTTGGAGGGATTCATGCGCCTCCTTTTCTAACGGAGCAAGCAGGTTATCCGGCGGCGCGGCGGGAGACCTCGGCCGCGAACTCCAAGGTGGAAGCGGTGCCGCCAAGGTCTTTCGTCAGGTGGGTGCCTTCCTTCGCAATTGAAAGCACCGCGCGACCGATGCGATCCGCAATCGGCGCGTGGTCCAGGTGGCGCAACATCATGACGGCACTGAACAGCAGAGCGGTCGGGTTCGCGATCCCCTTCCCCGCAATGTCGGGCGCGGAACCGTGCACTGCCTCGAACACGGCGCATTTCTCGCCAATGTTCGCGCCTGGAGCAAGCCCCAACCCGCCGACGAGGCCGGCGCAAAGATCGCTCACGATATCGCCGTAAAGGTTCTCCGTGACCAGCACATCAAACTGCTCCGGCTTGGTCACAAGCTGCATGCAGCAGTTGTCGACGATGATATCGTCGGCGATCACATCCGGATACGAAGACGCGGCCTTGTAAAACTCCTCCAGGAACATGCCGTCGGTAAGCTTCATGATGTTCGCCTTGTGGACGGCGGTGACCCTCTTCCTTCCCTGCTGACGCACCATCTTTAACGCGTACTGGCAAAGCCGCTTACAGCCGGGCCGCGTGATCACCTTGATCGCCTGCGCCACATCTGGGTGCGGTTGATACTCGATGCCGGCATAGAGATCCTCCGTGTTCTCGCGGACGATAATCAGATCGATGTGAATACTACTGAATAGGCTCTTGAGTCCCGGAATCGACCGAGTGGGGCGGACGTTGGCGTACAGGTCGAGCGCCTTGCGGAGCGCCACGTTGGCGCTCACGTGTCCCTTGCCGGAAGGCGTCGTGGTCGGACCTTTGAGGGCGACCCCAATCTCTCCAACCGCATCGATGGTCTCCTGAGGCATCGCGGAGTTGCCTTTGTCCAAGCTGGCCTTGCCGCACTCTAAGAACTCGTAGCCGGCTTCGAACCCTGCCTCGGTAAGCACCTGCAGAACGGCGTCCGTGATTTCGGGGCCGATGCCGTCGCCGGGCAGGATTGCAATACGTTGCTTGGACATCGGCCCGAGTGTACTTGGCGGGTCAGATTCTTGAATTAAGGCTTGTGGAGATGGGCAGGTGCAGGCGCGGCCGGCGACGGCCTAAATTTGGGAGGTGGAGGCTCCTTCGCAGTCACCCGCGTCAGGTCGACCCCGAGGACGCACACCACCAGGATCATCACCAACGCCGCTCCCACCGCAGTCACCAGTTCTTGTAGCCGGATGCTGAGCCGGCGACCCCCGCGGACCATTTCGGCAAGCGCGACCACCATCTGCCCTCCGTCAAGGGGCACGACCGGGAGGAGGTTGAAGATGCCGACCGAGATCGAGATGATGGCAGCGATCATCACCACGTCGCCAAAGCCGCCCTGCACCGCATTCGAGGTCGCCGTTACCATGGTCACCGGACCGCCAACCGATTCCTTGGCGAGCGACGGGTGTTTGACGATGCCGAGCAGACCGACCACGTCTTGAACTGGAACACGAAGCGCGGTGAGAGCCGCCTGACCAAAGCCAAGATGGACCGGCAGCCGGTTTCGGGCAACCCCCATCATGCCGAAATAGGCAATTTCGCCCGTCTCTTCGAGATCTGGGCCAACCAACGGCATCGGCTCCGGACTGAGGTAGGGCGTAACAGTGGTGGTCTTCACCTGGCCGGCGTCAGAATAGACGAACTTGAGGGGGATATTTGGGCTCGACTCCACCCTCTGCATGATCTGGTAGAAGGTTTTGACTGGTTGGCCGTCGATTGACAGAATCCGGTCGCCCTCACGTAGCCCCGCGAGGTCCGCCGACTTACCTTGCATGATAGGGCCCAGGACCGGATCGTTGGACGATCGCATGTCGCCCTGCACCATAAACACGGGGATCATCGCGGTCACCCCGGCTAGCACGCTGAAGACAGGCCCTGCCAGCAGGACGATAAACCGCTGCCACGCCGGTTTGCTGTAGAAGCCGCCCGGCACATGAATCTCGCCCCCATCCAATTGGGGCGCCATTCCCTTGATCCGTACAAAACCGCCGATAGGCCAAGGCCGAATGGTGAAGTCGGTGTATTCCTCAAGCTCCGGTCCGGTCGGTCCGTCGATCACCACGACTGGCCGCTCGGTATCAGAACTTTCCAAATCGAACCCCGCTGGCTTGGCGGCTTGGTGCGGATCTTCGCCTGGCCGAAGCTTGAGGCGGTAGGTTCGGCGTCCCCAGCGCAGGAGCGGCCGGCGACCGAACATGCCAACCGCGAATTCCTCGACCCCCATATTGAACGTACGCGCAAAGACGTAATGGCCAAATTCGTGGGCTGCTACAAGAACAATCAGGAGCAGCAAAAAGGCAGGAATGCCCTCCACGTAGAAAAGAATCCTGTCCATAACGTTAGGAAGCGGCTTCTGACATCAGTTTTCGGGCAAAGCTTCGGGCGTGCCCATCCGCACTCAATATAGCTTCCAAACTCGCTTTTTCGATGGGAAGTTCCGCGATAGCGCGACCAACGACCTCCCAAATCTGAATAAATTTTAATTCGCCGCGCAGGAACCCGTTTGCAGCTTCCTCATTGGCGGCGTTTAGAATCGCCGGCATCGTCCCGCCGATCCTCAGCGCCCGGCGGGCCAGAGCGATGCTCGGAAACACAGTTTCGTCCAACTCTTCGAACGTGAGGCATGGATTGGCGGTGGGAGACCAGCGCGGCAGGTTCGTCTCCAACCGCTCCGGATAGCTCAGCGCGTATGCGATCGGCATCCGCATGTCCGGAAAACCCATCTGCCCCAGCACACTGCCGTCGGTGAAACGAACCATCGAATGGACCACGCTTTGCGGATGGACGACCACCTCGATCTTCTTCGCATCCACGCCGAACAGCCAATGGGCTTCGATGAGCTCCAGCGCCTTGTTCATCATTGACGCGGAGTCGACGGTGATTTTGCCACCCATGCGCCACGTCGGATGATTCAATGCGTCCTCCACCGAAACGTCGTCCAATCGGGCTTTGGCACAACCCCGGAACGGTCCACCGCTCGCGGTGAGGATAAGCGAGTCGACCTGGTCCGGCCGGTACCCCTCGAGGCACTGGAACAGGGCGCTGTGCTCGCTGTCGATGGGTGTGATGCGCACCCCCTTGCGTTTGGCCCGCTCCATCGTCAATTCGCCTGCGGCAACAAGCACCTCCTTGCTGGCAAGGGCGATCTGACGACCGGCTTCGATTGCCCGAAGGGTCGGCAAAAGACCTATCACACCGGCGACCGCGACCACCACGATGTCCACGTTCTTTAACGTGACGAGTTCCAGGAGGCTCTCCATCCCGTGGGGAATCCCATCGGAGCCGTCTCCGTCGAAGAGGGCGATCTTTTCGACTCCAAACTGGGAGGCCTGCTCCACCAGGAGCTTTTGATTTCGGTTCGCGGCGAGGCCGACCGCCCGGAACTTGTCGGGCCTTCGGGCAATCACGTCGAGGGTCTGGGTCCCGATGCTCCCGGTGCTTCCCAAGACCACCACGTTACGCATCCTCTGATTCTAGCGTAGGCGGAAATGGCTCATACTTATGGGAATGTTTGCCCCGCCGGTAACGGACACGCGGTTTCGGCTGACCCAGGATCAGTCGGACCGGCTTGCCGCCCAGTTTGGTACTCCCCTTTATGTGGTGGATGAGGCGCACTTCCGCGCCCAGCTTCGACGCTACCGAAACGCGGCCATCCAGGCGTGGGGCAAGTCGGAAATATCGTTCGCGACCAAGGCGAATTCGACGGTCGCGCTCATCAAGATTGCCGACCAGGAAGGCTGCTTCATCGACGTGGCGAGCGAAGGCGAGCTTCGCGCTGCAATGGCAGCCGGAGTGAGTCCAAGCCAGTGTCACCTTCATGGAAACAACAAAACCAGGGAGGAGATCGGCTTTGCGGTGAGCGTTGGGATCGGTCATATCGTGGCGGACCACTTCGGCGAACTCGATATGCTCAAGGAGATCGGGGGCAACTCGAAGGTCGTCCTGCGGCTCGCTCCGGGAGTCGATCCGGTGACCCACCACAAGATTTCCACCGGGCAGGCGGATACCAAGTTCGGCTTCAACATTACGGACGGGTCGGCCGAAAAGGCGACCAAACGTTGCCTGGAGCTTAGTCTCAATCTGATCGGTTTTCACTGCCACGTTGGTTCCCAGCTCCTCGATCCGGAGGCGCAGGTTTCAGGTGGCGAGCTGATTGCGCAGTTCGCCTTGGACATGCACAATCGCCACGGCTTTTCCGCCCACTACCTCAACGTGGGCGGCGGCCTCGGCATCCGCTACACGTCCAAGGACGAGCCGATGCCGGTAGAGGGCTACTGCCGGATGATCGCGGAGTCAGTGATGAAGGCGCTTGATGGCTCGGGCCTTGACGTGGTGCTTGGCCAGGAACCAGGCCGATCGCTCATTGGCGAAAGTGGGCTAACCCTGTACCGAGTCGGCGTCGTGAAGACCGTTCCCGCCAAGAACATCGGCTACCGAACCTATGTCGCGGTGGACGGGGGCCTTAGCGACAATCCCCGGCCCGCGCTTTACAGTTCGGTTTATACGGTGGAACGGGTGTCGCCACCTACGCGTGGCTCGCTCTCCAGCTTCACCGTGAGCGGCAAACACTGCGAGACCGACAAGCTATTTCCAAACGTGGAGTTGGCGTCCGACATCGCCTCCGGCGACTTGATCCAGGTTTTGTGCACAGGCGCTTACAACAGCAGCATGGCAAGCAACTACAACCGATACCGGCGGCCCGGCACGGTGTTGGTAAGAACCGACGGCAGCTTCAGCCTCATCCAGAGACCTGAAACTTGGGATGAGCTTTTGAGCCGAGACCTGTTACCCGACAACCTGGCTGGCACGCTTTAATGTTTGGCCGCATCTCGCCGACTGAGGTCGCCGCACAGCTCATCGTGCTCTTTTTCGCCATCGGAATCCACGAGTACGCCCATTGCAAGTTCGCCGATCTTGCCGGCGACCCGACCCCCCGTTACTACGGGCGGGTCACCCTTAACCTGTTCAAGCATTTCGAGCCGACCGGGACGATTCTGATGATCTTTACGGTCCTCGCAGGTTTCGGGATCGGCTGGGGAAAGCCCTCGCCGGTGGACCCGCGAAAGATGAAGAACCCCCGTTGGGATTGGTTCATCTCGGTAGCGGCAGGGCCGGTCTCCAACTTCATTCAGGCCGTCATATACGCGATTCTTTATCGACTCGAGATGCAAATGCGTTTCATTGAAGCGATAGGGGATCAGTCGATCGCTCAGTTCCTGTTCTTCTGGATATTCTTCGGAGTCCTCATCAACATCGGACTCTTCCTCTTCAACCTGATCCCGTTCGGACCGCTGGATGGGCATTGGTTGGTAGGCCTGCTGTTGCCGGAGAAGGTTCGTGTCGAGTGGTTCAGATTTAACCGCACCGTCGGGATGCCGGGCTTAATCGTGCTGGTGTTGGCAAGCCAGTGGTTTGGCGTCAACCCGCTCGTAAAACCGGCGATGTATGTGTTCCACATTCTGGCCGGGCCTTTGCCTGTGCCACAATCCTAGCCCGGTCAACCTCCATGGAAGGTCAACAGCAACGCATTCTCAGCGGCATGAGGTCCAGCAACGGACGCCTCCATATCGGTAACTACGAGGGTGCCCTTAGAATCTGGGTCGACCTGCAGAACAAGGGCTTTAAAACGTTCTGCATGGTCGCCGACTGGCATGCACTGACCACGATGTACGAGGAAGCGCGGCAAGTTAGTCTCAACTCCCGGGAGGTCGCCAAGGATTTCGTTGCCGGAGGCATCGATCCCAAGATCTCGCCGGTCTTCATCCAATCCCATGTCCGAGAGCATGCCGAGTTGTTCGTCCTATTCAGCATGATTACTCCCATCGGCTGGTTGGAGCGAGTGCCCACCTACAAGGAAAAGCAAGACGATCTCGGCTCCGCCGAACGCGAGCCGTATGGTCTTCTTGGCTATCCGGTCCTCCAGACGGCGGACATCCTGCTTTACAAGCCGTACGGGGTCCCGGTTGGCCGGGACCAGGCGCCCCACCTGGAAGTGGGCAACGACATCGGGGCGCGCTTCAACCGGCTCTACGGCGCCGAGGTGTTCACCCCTTACAAATATCTTATTCCGGAGGACGAGGCGCGCGCGAAAGTGCCGGGGCTGGACATGCGCAAAATGTCCAAGAGCTACGACAACTGCATTTACCTAAGTGACACGGCCGATGAGACCGTTGAAAAGGTGAGGAAGGCGTTCACCACCCCCACGAAGATCCGCAAGACTGACCCAGGTGAGCCCGAGGGCTGCGCCGTCTGCCAGTATCTTCGGATCTACTCCGCCAGTTGGCAGCTCCAGTGGGAAGAGGACCGGCGCGGAGAGCGGGGCTGCATGCAGAACAAGAAGGAGTGCGCGGAGGCGATCAACGAATACCTCCGGCCGATGCGGGAGCTACGGGCTCGGCTCGACGACGCGACGATCGAGCAGATTCTCAGAGACGGGGCGGATGAAGCGAGAGGAGTGGCGGCGCAGACCCTCGCCGAGGTGAAAGAGGCGATGGGCCTCTACTGATGCCAAGTCGGTTGGCCGGGGTGACCGGTATCTACTTCGACCTAGATGACACGCTCTGCACCTATTGGGCAGCGGCCCGGTCGGGACTGAAGGAGGCTTATCGGCTTCACGCTGCCGACTCTGCGGATCAGCTCATCAAACACTGGGCGGCCGCGTTCCGGGAGCTTCTGGCGAATATCCATTCCGAGGAATGGTACGGGCGCTATCTCAAGTCGGGGGACGAGCCGCGCACGGAGGTAATTCGCCGGTCCTTCCATCGGCTCGGGGTGACTGAC
>Ga0302325_10029554_pt1 | contig 11320 bp, 7 predicted proteins | sample Palsa_T0_2_FD_201948 | JGI IMG/M metagenome (GOLD analysis project Ga0302325, IMG submission 201948) | Peat permafrost microbial communities from Stordalen Mire near Abisko, Sweden - Palsa_T0_2 | ecosystem: Environmental > Terrestrial > Soil > Palsa > Peat permafrost | place: Sweden: Abisko...
ATGCGAGGTTTGTTCCCGGCGCCCGAGAAACCCAGAGGAAGGCCCAGAGTAAGGCTCGACGGAAGACCCCGAGGAAGACCCCGAGAAAGAATGTGACGAGCCCCCCGAGGCCACCTCGACGAAATGAATTTCCAGATCCCACTCGTCTTGTTCCCACCGATCTTCCCGCCACCAGTCTCCGGAGGTGCGCCATGGCCCGGAAGCGGCCGCTACCTCGCCGCGCAGGCCGCGAAAAGAAACGCGCGCGGGACGGCCGTCGCGCAGCATAACGTTCGCCCGCGGAGCAGGCCGGAAAACGCGGAAGCCGGCCCCGGGCGCGGTTTCACTTTTCCGGCGATTCGACGCAGCGCGAAGCGGAAGAAACCGGCTGACGCGGAATTCTCCAGGCCGGTGCGTATCCACCAGTTCGGGCGAGCCGATATTTCCGTCGCCCACCAGGTTCGTCAGACGCGCAATCGTCAGCTCTAATTTCTCCGGGTCTGGACCACGCGGAAGAAATAATCCGCCTCGCGTCACGCGGGGCCGGGTGGGATCGGCCGCCAGCACGAGTTTCAGGATCGGGGCGGAGGGAGGCCCGGCCTGTAATTGCAGCCGAAGCAATTTCAAAAGCATTTTGGAATCCCGCATGGGCACGGGCAGATGCAAGACCTTCTCAAATGTGCTGGGAGGAGAACTCTCCAGATGAAACCGCAAACGAATGGCGCCGGCCGCCAGCGAACGCGCCGCAAGCCGCGCGCACAACTGATCGAGAAGCCGTCCCAGAAGAAACGCCAAGGGCTCCAGTTCCGCAACGCCGTTCTCCAGTTCCATCTCTTCCACGAAGTCCAGGGCCGGCTCCGCCAGCACCAGCGAACGCGACCGCGCCCCACGCGACCATTCGTGCAGGCGGATTCCTTCCTGCCCCAATCGTTCCGAAAGCTCGAGGACCGGCAATGCCGCCAGCGCCTTGCAAGTGCACACACCCCAACGTTCCAAAGTTTCGAGGGTTTCGAGCGCTTCGGCGGACGGGCAGAGCACGCCGACGGGCAAACCACCCAAACGCTGCGCTTCTTCTCCCGGCGGAATCAAGGTGATGCCGGGGAACCCGCGTGCAGCATGAATGGCGACATCTAGTTTCGCGGCGACGGCGACCTGCGCCGTCAATCCGAAGAGGGAGGCGCGCTGCGTTAGTTGCTGAGCGATCGCTTCTTCAGAACCAAATAAGGAGTCGAGGCCGGTGAGATCGAGACTGACGGTGTCCGGCGCGGTGTCTTCGACGCGCGGGGAAACCGACCAACCGAGATCGAGCAGTGCGGTGTGGGTGGCTTCCTCCTGCCCCCGCGAGCGCTGGCGTATTTCCATGTTGCTGAATTGTTCGACCTGCTGTTTGGCCATGCCCAACTTGATGCCCGCCTGCAAGGCAGCTTCGTTGGCCGCCACCACACTCCACAGCGGGGGAATTCCGTCGATGAGCGCGATCGCGCGGCCGCGCAGAGCGGGTTCGGTGCGCACCACTGCTTGCACCAAGAAATCGGGAACGTAGATGGAAGCAAATGCCATAGCGGGTGTGAGCTCGACGGAGAGCCCAGGTCATCGAATGTTCACCGTGTGACGGAGCGTCATTTCACCTTCGATTCGATCTCGATTCGCTCTTCGATTCACCCTTCAATTCACTCCGCGCAATGGGCACACCGCTGAAATAGCCCCACAGCGCTTTGCTGGCAAAAATTCCCGCGTGGTCGGCCGGACCTGCCGCAGCCATCCACGCAGCGCCGGGCGTCTCGATGGCCGGTTGCATACGAGAACTGATCACCTCGGCGCGAGCCTCGAGACCGTCGAGCAAATACGCCGCTGGATGCCGCAAAAGAGGCGCAGCGTGCGCGTCGGGCGTCAGGAACCAACGAGCAAGCCCGGCATGCAATCGCAGAACTAAGGAAGCGCACGTCTTGGCGTTGGATTCCTGCTCGAGAAGCATCAAAACCGTCGGTGAATCTTCCACGGCGCGCCGGAAACGGAACCAAACGTTGAGCGGAACATGGCGGATGGTTTCGGGCGGGATATCGCTCAGGTCCACGGCGATCAAACCGAATCCTCCGCCCTGTAGAAGCAGGTCGGTAGCGCGGAGGGTCTGGTCGATGTTCCGGCATCGCACCCAAAGCAACTGCTTCAGCTCCACGCCGGCCGCTTCCGCGGCGTGGGGATCGAAGCCGTCGCGGCCGTCCACGAGCGCGCACACTTCCGCCTCTGCCGTTCGCAAGGCCAAAGCGGAAAACAACAGACTGGTTCGCCCGGAACAGGGTGGGCCACAAATCTCCGTAAGGCCCCCGCGTGGCAGGCCCCCCGCCAGCGAATCCACCGCCGGGATCCCAGCGGAAACCGTTTCCATGACCTTGCGGTCGCGATAGGTAAAGGGAGCGGGGACGCGCCCGGCAAGAGCGGATTCGACCTTCGATCGTAAGGCGGTGAGGGTCATGGCCGAAAGGCGAGCGGAAAAGGGCTAAATTACTTTCGCTTTTTATTCGCCTAACGGGGATTCTGGCAGAGTGCTGCCGCGATTGTCAAGCCGCAGATCCGCTGAGGATAAGAAGCGAGCCACCGCTACTCCGCGCGCCGCAACTCCGGAAAGCCCAACGCCCAGAGCGCCGTCACAAGCAGCGTCCCAATGCCTCCCAGCACCACCGCCGGAACGGTTCCGAACCAGCTCGCCGTTAGCCCCGACTCGAACTGGCCAAACTCATTGGAAGCACCGATGAAGATCATCTCCACCGCGTTGACGCGGCCGCGCACCTCGTCCGGCGTGGCCAGTTGCACGAGCGTGCCACGAACCACGACGCTGACCATGTCCGTCGCGCCCACCAGCAGCAGCGCCACCATCGATAAAATCAGGCTGCGGGAAAGTCCGAAGACAATCGTAAATACGCCGAACCCAGCCACGCACCACAACATCGTCGCTCCCACCCGCCCGCGCAGCGGCCGATGGGCCAGGAGAATCGCCATCCCCGCAGCGCCGATTCCGGGAGCGGTGCGCAGCAGACCCAGCCCCCACGGGCCAGTTCGCAGAATGTCTCGGGCATACACCGGAAGCAGCGCCACCGCTCCGCCCAATAAAACCGCGAATAGATCCAGCGAGATAATGCCCAGGATCAACTTCCGTTGCCAGATGTACTGCAGTCCCGCGAGAACGGTGCTCCAGGCGACCGGTTCACGCGGCCGCGCTTTCCCTGTTGTCTGGATCCGCAGTGTGGAGGCGAACGCGAACAGGGCGGTCATGGTCGCCAGCGCATAAACGCCTGATGGCCCTCGGAAGATCGCGTACGCCAGCCCTCCAATCGTCGGCCCCAGAATGGTTGCGGTCTGAAAAACGGTCGAGTGCCAGGCAATGGCATTCGCGAAATGTTCCTCGACAACTAACTGCGGCAAAATAGCTCTGCTCACCGGGCCGTTCAGCGAACGCACCACGCCGACGAGCACCAGCACTGCGTAGATGGCCGCGACCGCGCGGACCCCGTGCCAGGCGATGCCCAGCAGCAAAGCCGAGCACAGCGCAAACCCGGAGTAGCACACGGCCAGCAGCTTGCGCCGTTCAAAGCGATCCGCCGCATGGCCCGACACGAGAAATAAAAGCACGCTGGGAAGAAACTGCGCCAAGCCCGCGAGGCCAAGATCAAACGGCCGCCGCGTGAGGTCGTAGATTTGCCATCCGACCGCGACGGATTGCATTTCGAGCGCCAGGGTAATGAAGAATCGCGCATATTCGTAACGCGCGAAATTCGGATAGGTGAAGGCCACGCGCCCGGCGCGCCCGGCACGTATAGGATTTTCAGGTGCAGCCATGGTCTCCTGGGCCCAAAAAAAAGTGGGTCGCTCGTCGCACAGACGAGCGACCCATCTTAACGAACGTACTCGATCCGACTCTATCTGGGCCCGCGTTTACGATGTCTTCGGGTACCAGTCGAGCAGGCGAACCTCGATCTTGGTGCCTTCGAGCTTCGCCTTGAAGGCGTTGAGATCCATCGCCGGCATGCTGCGGTAGTGGTACGGGATCACCACCTTAGGATGAAACGACTTGACGAAATCGGCGGCTTCGTCGGTGGTCATCGTGTAGGGCAGGTTCATGCAAACGAACGCCACATCGATGTTCTTGAGCGCCGCAGTAATGTCCGGCTCGGCCTCGGTGTCCCCCGAGAAGTAGAATTTCTTGCCACCGTAGGTGATCACGTAGCCATTGCCGTTTCCCTTGGGATGATAGAACGCTCCGGCCTTGGGACCCCGCACCGTGTTGTATGCCGGGACCGCTTCGATGGTGAACTTGCCCCACTTCTTGGTGTCCCCGTTGGCCATCACGCTTGCGGTGGTCACGATTTTTTGCACGGCGGCCGTCGTCCAGATTTCCGTGCCGTCTTTCTTCACGGCATTGATCGACGTCTGGTCCATATCGACATGGTCGCCGTGTTCATGCGTAATGAGAATCAGATCGGCTTTGGGCAGGCCGCTGAAGTTCCCAGGCTTGGCCGGGTCGACGTAAATAACCTTGCCGCCCGCTTCCAGGAACAAGCTGGCGTGATACACCGGCGTAATCTTGACGTCCCCAGCGGATGTCTTGAACGTCTGCACCGGCCCAGCCTGGGCGTACGCGGAAGCCGCAAACGCCACAAACCCAAAGCACAGCGCAATCGCTAAAACTAGTCTTGTATTCTTCATGAATCTCCTCATTTTCTGCATTCTTTTGCAGTGCCGGGATGCTAGCACACGCCTCCCAGAGGGTCAATCTAGGGCTCAGGCCCCCGCCGGAAGTGCAACCCGCCGAGCTACGATTCCTCGCGGGGGCTGGCGACGCTGGAGTCGGGGGGCAGGACGAAGCGGTAGCCGACCCAGGGTTCGGTGAGGATGTATTTGGGTTTGGCGGGCTCGGGCTCGGTTTTCTTGCGCAGTTGGTTGATGACCACGCGCAGAAGCTCGGTTTCTTCGCCGTAGTCGGGGCCCCAGACGGCTTGCAGCAGGCGGCGATGTGAGATCGGTTTGCCGCGGTGCGTCACCAGCTCGCGGAGCACTTCAAATTCCTTGGGCGTAAGGTGAACCGGCTTGCCGCGAACGGTGACTTCGCGACTCTCGAAGTCAAAGCTGAACCCTTTGGCGGTGACCACGTTCTCGAGTTCGCCGCTCGGGGACCGGCGGAGCGCCGCGCGAATCCTGGCCAGCAGCTCCTGAATGCCGAACGGCTTGACGATGTAATCGTCCGCGCCGGCATCCAAGGCGCGCACTTTATCTTTTTCGGCGTTGCGCACCGTGAGCATGATGACCGGCACGTCCGAGCCGGCGCGAATGGCCCGGCAGGTCTCCAGGCCGTCCATCACCGGCAGGTTCATGTCCAGGATCACCAGGTCCGGGCGCTCGGTGCGTATCTTCTCGAGGGCTTCCTGGCCTTCCCGGGCTTCAACGATCGCGTACCCTTGCTGGGTGAGCGTGGCGCGCATCACGCGGCGAATTTGCGGCTCGTCGTCCACCACGAGGATGGTCGAGGTCATTGCGCCGGCACTCTGCTGCGATCGAGCGGTAGCGTAAAGGAGAAGACAGAGCCGTGCCCGAGCTGGCTGGTGACGGCTATGGTGCCGCCGTGTGCCTCGACGATGGCTTTCGCGATCGGTAGTCCCATGCCCGTCCCTTGTACCAGATAGCGCTGGTCCTTGCCGCGATAAAACTTATCAAAAATCAAACCCAGCTCGACCTCCTCGATTCCCGGCCCGCGATCGGCCACGCTGATGGCCAGCTGATCGTTCACGACCTCGGCGGTGATCGTGATGGGCTCGTCACGCGGCGTATAGGCGTTGGCGTTCTCGATCAATCGCACCAGGACATCTTTTACCCGAGCGAAATCGGCCCGCACCGGGGGAAGATCCGGCGCAATGTTAATGTGAACGGGACGATGGCCGATCACGCTCTTGCAGTGTTGCAGTGCCGCCGCCACAATTTCCCGGATCGGATTGGGCTCCAGCCGCAACTCGAATTCGCCGGCGTCGAGCCGAGCCATCTCGGCGGCGTCTCCCACGAGACCGTTCAAGCGGTCGCACTCCTCGTCAATGACGGTCAATAATTCTCGTTGCTGGCCGTTGATATGGTCCGATGACGAAAGCAGGCTGGTGACCGAGGCCTTGATCGAGGTCAGCGGCGTGCGAAAGTCGTGCGTGACCGAGTCCAGCAGAGCGGACTTGAGCCGCTCTCCCTCCCGCGAGGCTTCCGTTTTTCCCAGCTCCTCGACAGCACGTGCGCGCTCGAAGGCGATGCCGATCAGCGTGCCCAGCGCTTCGAGCGTGTGCCGGGAAAGCAGCCGCCCGGATATTCCCAGGCTGCCGATGGCGCGCGTTCCCATGCGCACGGGGACGAAGCTGAGGCTGCGGCTCAGGTCGATGATCGGCTCTTCTCGCGCAGTTACCTGCTTCATCTCTTCTTCGCTGATGGGACTGCCGACGCCGGAGCGATAGAACTTTTGCTTGTAATCGAGATAAAGCGCGGCCGCCCCTACGCCGAAGGTTTCGACGATATGGTTGGGGATGGCGTTGAGCAAAGACAGCACGTTCCCGGAAACCAGGAGCCTCTGGCTAAAGCTATACAGGCGCTCGACTTCCATCCGCTGGTGCTCGGCCTCGTGCGCTTCTTGTCGCGCTTGTGTTCCCAGCTGGCTGGCAATCAAGGACGTAGCCAGGAAAACAAAAAGTGCCACCCAATTCTGTGGGTCGGCGATGGCAAAGGTGTTGATCGGGGGCAGGAAAAAATAATTGAACGCCAAGACGGCGATCACGGACATGAAGGCGGAGACCGCGAATCCCCAAAACGTGGAAACTGTTAAGATCGCAAGAAGAAAGGTCAGCGCCACCGCGGTCTGATTGACGGTAAATACATCCTTATAAAGGAAGACGATCGCAAGTATGATGCCCAGCGCAGCGGCATATCGCGGTACCCGGAGGAACAGCCGCCGAATCATGCAGGCATTCTAGCGCAGGCTGCCCCATGCCTGCAGGGGAAACCCGGACTATGGCCAATAAGCCCGAAGAATGGCTCGAAAAAGTGGCGCCGCCGGAGAGGACCAAGGGCAATTTCAAGCTCTTTCTCGGGTACGCGCCGGGCGTGGGCAAGACCTTCAGCATGTTGAGCGAGGGGATCCGCCGTCACGGCCGCGGCGAAGACGTCGTGATCGGAATTATCGAGACGCACGGCCGCAAGGGCATCATCGAGTTGGCTCAGCAGCTGGAGGCGGTTCCACAGCGTAAACTCGAATATAAGGGGACGATTTTCGATGAGATGGACGTGGACGCGATCATTGCCCGCCATCCGCAGGTGGTCCTCGTCGACGAGTTGGCGCACACCAACATTCCCGGCAGCAAACATCGCAAGCGTTATGAAGACCTGCAGGAAATTCTCGCGGCCAAGATCGACGTGCTCTCGACGTTGAATATCCAGCACATGGAAAGCATCGCGCCGACGGTTCAGACGATCACCGGCATCACCGTCCGCGAGACCGTGCCCGATTGGGTCCCGTTGATGGCCAATGAAACCGTCATGGTGGACCTAACCCCGGAAGCGCTGCAGAACCGGCTCCGGCGCGGCGACGTCTACAACCCACAAAAAGTGGACCAGGCGCTCAAGAACTTCTTCCGCGGCGGCAACCTGATTGCCTTGCGCGAATTGGCCCTGCGGCAGGTCGCTGAGCACGTGGACCGCAGCCTCGAAACCTACATGGCCGCCAAGGACATCGGCAACAACTGGGCGGTCCGCGAGAGGCTCGCCGTCTGCATCAGCTCGAACCCTACGGCTCAGTTCCTGATCGCGCGGGGCGCACGCATGGCCCGGCGTCTGGATGCCGAATTCTACGTGATCTACGTGGACGTGGGGGCCGACGCCGCCGGTGAGCGGCAAAAATCGCTCGCCGCCAACGTGCAGTTCGCCGAGGATCTGGGGGCGAAGGTCGTCAAGACGCAAGGGCGAAATATCGCCGACGCCGTGGCGGAGGTCGTTCGCCAGAAACACATCACCCAGGTCATTTTCGGGCGCTCCGCCGTGAAGGGCCTGCACAAGCTGTTTTATTTGTCAGCGGTGCACCGCTTTTTGCGCGAAGCGCCGGCCGTCGACGTCCACATCGTCACGCACGACGGTGGCGGAGCCTTCTGACCGCTGCTTCTCCGCGCTCCTGGCGGCGAAACGGGTTCGACGACGTGTCTGCAAACTCCGCTTGTCAATCGGGTAATAATTTAGTTTGAATTTCGTTCGGGGCTGTAGCCTTTGTGGAATTTTGGTGCTAGGCTAGCCTAGCCCAACCTGCCCAGCTCTGTGCGTCAAGGAGCCGATCGGAGTGAGTCTGTGCTCCACAAACTGCGGGATTTTCAGCCGTCGCTCCGCTGCGTTCCTTACGATCACTTTGCAAGTACGCGACACTAGTACGATAGTTCTATTCTGGCACATTTTGGTTCCCAGTACGCTGGTTCCGTTAGACCAGTACTCTAGCCGGCCTGCAGTTTTCGGTTCTGTACCCAGTCGCGACAGGCGCAATCTCGCATCCAACAGAAGGTCGGCGGGATGCCCACGACGGAAACAGAATCTTTAGGATAGGCGACACTACTTATGTCCATGACGGTAACCGAACTGACGCAGGGCAATCTTCAACTCAGCTCCCGGCCGGCCGGGGCGCCAAGCCCCAGTCCGGAAGCTTGGCGGAGATTGATCGGCAAAAAGCCCGTCAGCGCGCGCTTGGACACGCTGCCGGAAACCAAGCCTCGCTTGAGCGCCTTGCTGACGAGCACGATTTTTCAGGTCGCCGTGGCAGCCTTCCTGGTCGCCATTCCGATGTTTTTTCCGGACAAGCTGGCGACGAAGATCGCCTACGAAGTGATGCCCATCGCTGCGCCGCAAACTGAGGTGCAGTTGCCGCCGAAGCCGCCGGTGGTTCATGCCAGGGTTCTCCCGACGCCTCCTCCGATCGAGGAGCCGCCGCAACCTGTGCGTGTGGCGAAGTTGATTGCGCCGAAGCCGCTGGCCGCCCCCAAGCCCAAGCCCGCGGAGGTTCCGGACGTCAAGCCTCCGGAACTGCCCAAAATTAACCAAGCCCTTACCGAAGCGAAGTTCGAGGCTCCGCCGGAACCCGCTCGTCCTCGCGAGCCGGTGAAGACCGGCAATCTCGCGACGGGCAGCGCCGCTCCGGCAACGATCAGCAAGCCCGTCGACCAGGTTCAAACGGGTGGGTTCGGCGATACCAAGGGGCTGCCCGGGCCGAGCAATCCGAATAGGGCTCCCAACATCGGACACTTTGGCTCGCCGGCTCTTCCGGCCGGCCCGGGTTATGGGAACGGCACCGGCGGCGCCAATGGCGCTCGCGGCACGGTCGCCAGCTCGGGTTTCGGAAACGGCGTGGCAATTGCTCCTAGTCAATCCGATTCGGGCGCTAACCGAGGCAATGTGAAGTCCGGCGGTTTCGAAACCGCAGCCGCTTCCGCCGATGCGCCGAAGCAGAAACAGGCCGACTCCGGGTCAGCCGTGCAGGCGGTAACGATCTTGGACAAGCCCAAGCCGCAGTACAGCGACGAGGCCCGCAAGCTCGGCATTGAGGGCGATGTGCTCGTCGAGGTCGTGTTCCCGGCATCCGGGCCCGTTCAGGTCATCCGAGTTACGAAGGGGTTAGGGCATGGATTGGATGAAGCGGCGATGCGGGCCGCGCAGCAAATTCGTTTCAAGCCGGCTCTCCAGGACGGCAAACCGGTGGACTTTCCTGCCACCGTGCATATCGAGTTTCAACTCGCATTCTAAATTTTTCGGAGGCACCATGAGAGTTTCGAAGGTTCTTTTTGCAGTCCTGGCGCTTTGCGCGATACCGCTGGCCGCCCAGACGCCGCAGACCGCGCTCGAGCAGGTGGTCGACAAGATCATTACCCAGGAGAATGCCGACGTTCAGGGGCTCCGCCAATACTCGCCCTTGGTGGAAACCTATATTCAGCAGCTCCGCCCGGACGCGGCCTTGGGCTCGGTGCCAAACGGCGACCGATACTTCCTCGGCCGGGCCGAGTTGGCCAAGGGAGTTGAACTTGAGCCGCTGACGGGGGAACCCAAGAAGAAGTTCTTTGGCGGCCTGAGCAACGTTTTTTCTTTGCAGATGGAGTTCCTGCCCCGCGGCTTCTTGCAGATGATCTATGTCGATAACGAAGGCTTCAGCCGCCAGAACTACAAATTTGACTACGTGCGGCGGGAATTTCTAGGCGAAGTCCGCTGCCTGGTTTTTGACGTCACTCCCCAGCTCAAAGCGGGCAAGGGACGTTTCCTCGGCCGCATTTGGGTCGAGGACCAGAATTTCCATATCGTCCGATTTAATGGCGCCTACACGGGCTCGTCGAAGACCAGCTATTACTTCCATTTTGACAGCTGGCGCGTCAACGCCGGTGCGAATCAGTGGCTGCCGGCTTTCATCTACAGCGAAGAGGGTGACGTCCATTATGCGCTGACGAAGTCGCTGGCGTTCAAAGCGCAGACCCGCCTCTGGGGCTACAACCTCGGCCAGGCCCGCGAAGAGCAGGAACTGAGCAAGGTCCTGGTGGAATCGCAAACGCCCGTGAAGGATCAGACCAGCACAGCGAACGATTTTTCGCCCTTGCAAGCGCAGCGCGCCTGGGATCTGCAGGCGGAAGACAACGTGATCGATCGCATGGAGCGGCTGGGCCTGCTTGCGCCTCCGGGCGACGTGGATAAAGTTCTCGAGACCGTCGTGAACAACATCGAGGTCACCAACAACCTCAATCTCGAGCCCGAAATTCGCTGCCGCGTGCTGATGACCTCGACGCTCGAGTCCTTCACCATCGGCCATACCATCGTCCTGAGCCGCGGCTTGATCGACGTCCTCCCCGACGAGGCCAGCCTGGCGACCATGCTGTCCCACGAGATGGCCCACGTCGTACTTGGCCACCGCATCGACACACAATTCGCGTTCTTCGATCGCATGCTGTTCGATGAGAAAGACACGTTCCGCCACTTCGGTTTTGCCCGCACTCCTGAAGAAGAGCAGGCGGCCAACACCAAAGGCGCTGAGCTGCTGAGGAATTCGCCCTACAAAGACCAGCTCGGCACGGCGACGCTCTTCATGAGAGCATTGCAAAACCGCAGCAGGGAAATTCCCAATCTGATCAGCCCACACCTGGGCGACAGCGTCCCGACCGCTTGGGCGCTAGCCTCTCCCACCGCCCCCGGTGCGCAGCCGGTTACCGCCAGCGCCACCACACCGCAGGGTCAGGCGACCGTCATTGCCGCACTTCCCCTGGGAGGGCGCATCAAGCTCGATCCGTGGACCGATCAGTTGGAGATGCTTAAA
>Ga0302325_10029555_pt1 | contig 11320 bp, 8 predicted proteins | sample Palsa_T0_2_FD_201948 | JGI IMG/M metagenome (GOLD analysis project Ga0302325, IMG submission 201948) | Peat permafrost microbial communities from Stordalen Mire near Abisko, Sweden - Palsa_T0_2 | ecosystem: Environmental > Terrestrial > Soil > Palsa > Peat permafrost | place: Sweden: Abisko...
CAGGGGAGCCGCCAGGCTCCCAAGGGCCTGCGGGTGCTGCCCGGTGACGACGAACCAATCCTCCGTACCGTCAGCCGCCCGGCGCGGCGCACCCGAACCGACCAAGTCCCGCATTCCGGTCGCCCCGACGACATCCATCCTTTCAAACTCCAGGCCATCCGCTGAGATCGCCGCCAGGGACCGAACATTCTCGGCATGCCAGTCGCGGTCGAGGCGCGCCATGCGGACAAGCTCCGCGTCGTCCGGCCTCGCAACCCGTTCCATAATTCCCGCATCCGACAGGCCGCCCAAGAACGAATCGGCGGGTTCCTTGCGGGCCGCCCAAGGACAGTAGTGAGTCACTCGAACGCTGCGGACGGCCGCAACCGCGTTCATGAAATTCCCTTCGCCGCCGCCATCTCGCGGATGGCCGCCGCGAAGCGCGCTGCTTGGCCAGGCCGGTCGCAAAGCACGGAATTCGCCATGGCGTCCCGCAAATTCTTGCGCGTGGCCACGAGGCCCGGCCGGTCCGAACCAAAGTCCACAGCCCTCGCGACAGTGTCGTCGGCGTTCGCGGCCACCCACTCCGGCCGTCCCACCGCATGAAGCAGGCTGGCCCCCACCCGGCTCGCATGGCGGTCGCCGCACTGGCTGATGACAGGAACGCCCATCCACAGCGCCTCGCAGGTCGTCGTGGTTCCGTGATACGGATAGGTATCCAGGGCGATGTCCACCTGCGCATAGAGCGCCAAGTGCTCCTCGATTGTCTTCGTGCGCTCGACCAAGGCGAGGCGCGACGGAGCGATGCCCGCCTGGGAGGCGCGATGGAGAAATCCGGAACGGATCGCCTCAACGGACAGGCCCTGGCCCTTGAGAAGAAGCCGGCTGCCGGGCGTCTTCTCCAAAATGCGGGCCCACAGACGCAGGGACTCGTCGGTGATCTTGGCCGGACTGTTGAAGCATCCAAAGGTGAGCGGTTCCCCGCGCTCTGCGGGTCCCGGTCCGACAACCGGGGCACTCGCTGGCGGCGCATAGCACCAGGCCGTGGGCGCAAAGCGGAGGAGGCGTTCGGTCGCGAAAGCATCCGCCTGGCCCGGCGGATCGGTGATGGCATCGACCAGCCTGAAGTCCATCTCATCCAAACCCGTGGTGTCGGGATAACCCAGGTAGGTGGCCTGTGCGGGAGCGAGCCTTCGGGCGAAAAGGTTCAGCCGGTTGACGCCGGTATGGCCGGCGAGGTCAAAAAGAACGTCCGGAGCATCGGCTCGTATCGAGGCTTCGACGACATCGTCCGAAAGTCCGGCGGTGACCTTCCATTGGGTCGCCAGGGACCGCAGCCGAGCGGACATCGAATCGCTCACGGGCTGATCGTGGTAAAGGAAGACCTCGCATTGCGAACGATCGAGGCCTTCAAGGAGCGGCTCGAGAAAATAGGCCACCGAATGCCTGTGAAGGTCCGGGGATAGAATCCCAACCCGGATGAGCCCGGCCGCGCGCCCGCCTCCGGAGACCCTCCCAGCCGGCAAAGCGGCGCTGCGTGAAAGCGCCTCGGCCGAAGCCTCGGCGCCAAAACGCCGGTGCTCCGCAAAAATTTCGGCGCTGGCCGCGGATCCGTCGAATTGGAGTTCGTAGAGGCGCGCGCTGCGGGCCTGGTAGTGGCGCGAGTCGATGGCGATGGCGCGGCCGTACGCCTCGACCGCAGCGCCATGCCGGTAACAGCGGCTCAATGCGAAGCCCATTCCGGCATGCGCCTGGGCAAGGGTGGGATCGAATCGGAGGGAGTTTCCGAAGGCATCCATCGCTTCGCCGATCCGTCCAAGGTAGGTCAGACAGAGCCCGAGATTGCACCACGCCATCGCCCTCTTTGGCTCGATCTCGGTGGCTCGCCGCAGATGCGGCTCCGCGGCCGCGTGGCCTCGGGCATTCGCCAGAAGAGCCCCCAGTTGATCGTGCGCCTCGGCAAAGTCCGGACGCGCCGCCAGAGACTTTCCGTAGGCCGCGATGGATTCGTCCAATCGTCCCAGTCCCCGCAACGTGCGCCCCATATGGAGCCACGCGTCCGCCGATCCCGGATCGAGCGCAATGGCCTGGTGAATCGCCGCCTCAGCCTCGGGATAGCGGAAGAGTGCGTTGAGCGCGATCCCGTGCCGCATGGCACCCATTGAGGAGCGCGGATTGAGCCGGCGCGCTTCGGCGAGCGTTTTCGCCGCCTCGGCCATGCGCCCGCGCTGGAGCTCGAGCGTTCCGGCGAGGTGCGCGGCATCGAAGTTGGAGGGGGCGCGCGCGCGGATCATGGCATAGAGCTTCGCCGCCGCGTCGAAGCGCCCGGATTGGTGCAAAGCAAGAGCCGCCCGAAGCGACTGGTCGGACTGGGTGTGTGTCATAACCGCGGCATACCCTGCAACGGCACGATTGATCGCGACTTGAGTGAATTGCGCTCAATTGGCCTCCCGACTGGCCGATGAGGAAATCCACCCATGCCGACCACGCTCTTGCCTCAGGAAGCTCCTTCGCTCAGCCGAATCAGTGACGAGGAGATACAGAAGCGCCTGGACGCCTGCCCCAAGCTTTCCTCGCTGCAGAGTGTCAACCAGGCGCTGATAAGCCTGGTAAACGCCGAGCAGAGCCTGACCTCCCAGATCGCCGAGATCATTCGCAGAGACCCGTCCCTCTCAGCCCGATTGCTCCGCATGGTCAATTCGGTCTATTTCGGCCTCTCCGCGGATATCATGAATATCGAGGAGGCGGTTTTCTTCCTCGGTCTCAGGCAGATACGGGAATTGTCGAGGGCCACGCCCGTCATCGAAGATCTCTCACGGCTTCAGTCGACGCGTTTTGCCCCTCAGCTGTGGAAAAGCCTGTGGGCCCACAGCCTTGGCACCGCGATCATCACCCGTGAGATCCTCCAATCGGCCCCCGTGCTGGTCGATGAGGAGACAAGTTATCTGGTCGGACTCCTCCACAATCTGGGCAAGATCATCATGGGGCATGCCTTTCCGGAGCATCTGATGAAGATCATCAACACCCAGGCGCAAACTCCCGCCGAAGTCTTCGCCCTGGAGCGCGAGATCATCGGTTGGGACCACGCCCAGATCGGCGGCTACTTCCTGGAACATCACCATTTGTCCGATGAAATCGTCACAGCCGTTCGCTACCACAACGAACCCGACTTGGCCCCCCGGCATCAAGCCCTTGCCGCCGCGGTCCAAGTGGCCGATTACATGGTGCGTCACGTGGGGATCGCCGGTGGATTTGAGCAGGTCGAGCCGGTCGCGGCAGGCGCCTGGGTAAAACTCCCCGGCTGGAAGATTCTGTATGGCCGCGAGACGCCCGAGTCCAAGATAGGGCGTGCGTCGATTGAGAATACCTTGGACCGCCTTCCCGAAATGTTGGGAGGCCTACTCTAAGCGGCTCGTGCAATCGTCTGCTTTGAAGATGGATCAGGCGACCGAGGATCCCTCCTGGGCTCCGGAAGTCTGGCTGGGGGAATGGACCCACAGCGCGGCGCCTACCTATTGCCGCGATCTCACCGGCTGCATGCTGGCGGCCAACGGCGCCTTCCTGCGCCAGTTCGGCCGCCCGATTGGCGATATTCGCGGCGCGTCGGTCACGCACTTCATCCATCCCGACGATGTCGAATCCTATGCGCAGAGCGCGCGAAACTTCGGACCCCGGCAGGCGGAGGGCGCGCAAACCCACCGGTGGAGAACCCGCAGAGGCTGGCGATGGTTCACCTGGGAAGAGATGCTTCTGCCGGCCACCTCGGAGCGGTCCGCGGTGGTGCGGGCGGTCGGCCGCGATATCACACGGCAACGCCTCGCGGAGGAGCTCTATTTAAAGCTATCCCGCGCAGTCGACCAGTCGCCGATCCCCATCGTCATCACCGATGCCGACGGACGGGCGCAGTACGTGAACCCCAAATACATCGAGGTTTCCGGCCAGACGCTCGAAGACATCATCGATGGCCGCATTCCGATCCTGCGGGAGGGCCACGAAACCGATGCGGCCTACCGCGAATTCTGGGCGACCGTCAGTTCCGGTCGGAAGTGGCGGGGCGAACTCGCACGCAAGACGCCCGCGGGCCGGATGATCTGGGAGTCGGTCCAAGTCTCATGCCTGCGGAGTCCGGCCGGCGAGATCACCAACTATGTCTGCATGCGCGAGGACATCACCGAGCGCAGGCATTTGGAGGAAGAGCTTCGCCAGGTCCAGAAGATGGAAAGCCTCGGAACGGTCGCTGGTGGCATCGCTCACGATTTCAACAACATCCTGGCGGTCATTAACGGGTACGCCGATATCGGGCTTCTCCGCCTCGACGACCCCGCCCTTCTTCAGAAGAGCCTCCGGGAGATCAAGCGCGCCGTCCAGCGCGCGAGCGGGCTCGTGCGCCAAATTCTCACCTTTAGCAGGAAGGCCGAGGTTCATTTCGGCCCCGTGGACCTCAACCAATTGGTGTGCGAACTTTCCGGCCTCCTGCAGGAGACCTTTCCAAGAACGATCAATTTTGGGCTCAATGTTCAGGACGGGCTCCCGCCGCTGATCGCCGACCACAACCAGCTCCAGCAGGTGGTTCTGAACCTTTTTGTGAACGCGCGCGATGCCATGCCTTCAGGAGGGACGATCTCGGTATCGACCTCCGGCTGCCACGGCCGCGATCTTGCGCATGCCGACGCAGATCGGACGAAGGACTATGCGCGGCTCACGGTCAACGACACGGGCATCGGCATGACCCCGGAGGTGAGAGCGCGGATATTCGAACCGTTTTTCACCACCAAGGCCGTCAACCGCGGCACCGGCCTGGGGCTGGCTGTCGTCTATGGGATTGTCGCCAGCCACCACGGCTTCATCGATGTCGAGACCGCTCCGGATGCGGGAAGCACCTTTCACATCTACCTTCCGCTGGCGGTGAGCGGGGAAGCGGCCCCGGTCCCTGTCCCGACGAACGATTTTCCCGGTGGAACCGAAGCGGTTCTGGTCGTCGATGACGAGGACCCGCTGCGGAACCTGCTCAAGACCGCCCTGGGCCACAAAGGATACCAGATCACCTGCGCTTCCGACGGACTCGAAGCGATCGATATGATCTCGAATCCGGAGCGGAAGATCGATGCCGTCCTCCTGGATTTGAACATGCCGGGAGCCTCGGGGCTGTCGGTGCTCAAGGTGATCGAGAGCCGCCGGCCGGACCTCAAAGTGCTCATGATCAGCGGCAACCTCTCCTCCGAGGCGCGAAGTGAGCTCGACGGGATGAAAAACCATGATTTTTTGCACAAGCCGTATACCCTGGGCGAACTTGGCCAAAAGCTTCGACACCTTCTGGATACGTAACGGCGGGCCGAGATCGCCCATCATGCCGCGGACAATAGTTTGGCTAAGGCCTAAAGAAGGCCCCCAGCCCGCCGATCTCGAACATCGGGCAATTAGAACGCGCAGTCTCATGGACCGCTGTATTCACAATGAATCAAAGTGTACCTCTGCCGCCGCCGGCAAAGGCGCGCAGGGCTTGGCTTTTGGCCTCCCTGCTGCTGTCGGCGCTCGCCGCGAAGGTGGCGCAGAGCACGGTCCTTCCCATGGACGAAGATTCGGACGGAATTTTCTCGCTGAACCCGCGAAGGGGCGAGCAATCCCGGCCCTATCTTCAGTTTGTAGGAGCTCCACCGCTTCGCTTCGAGGAAGCGCCGGCGTCGCCCGAACCTCCGGTTCGGGTTGCGTCGAACGCTTCATACAATGCGAAGGCGCCACCGCTTCCGGAAGCTTCCAGTGGACCTGCCAGGGTCCTCTCGGCGTCGGCAGCTGTTTCAACGGTCAAGTCCGCCGCACCCGATGCATCATCCACGAATCAAAGCACTGCGAAGGTCGGCTCTCCGCCGACCGATTCGCCGCCCGCGATTCTTCCGGACGATGCGGGTTCTCGTGCGAGGCCAGAGGATGTTCTGCCCTACTTCCAGTTCCCCGGGGAGGGGAGCCGGCTGCTTGGGACGGATTCGGTCCCACAAGGACCATCCGGCTCCAGGCCGCTTGATACGCTCCCACCCAGCACTGCGACGTACAAAGAACGATGATCCTCAGCCACGCGTATTCGAGAAAGACGGCGTTTCCAACCGCAACCCTAGCCGCCCTGGCCTTTCTGGCCGGGGCGGCCGGGGTGCGCGCGGAACCTGCTGCAGCGACCCCGGCCGCCCATGCGGCCGCGCCGACAGGTCCCGCGCAGACCGCTTCTGTGACGATCGCTGCCGCGACGACGAAGCCCGCGGCGACAACGCCCGCGGCGATGGTTCCCGCCAAAGAAACCGATATCCAGGGGCTCATGCGTCTGGGTGCCTCCCTCACGGCGCGCGGCGATTGTTCCTCCGCGGAGATCGCCTACTGGCAGGTGCTCGAAGATCCCAATTTACGGACCGAGGAAGAAACCACCGCGCTGCTCGCCCTGGCCCGCAGTTATAGGATTGGGGGCAAACTCACGCAGGCAGCCGCGATCTACGAGAAATTCCTCAAGGACCATCCTTCCGATGAACGGGTGCCCGACGCGCTCCTCGCCCTCGGCCGCACGCTCCGCGACATGGGCACCTACCGCGCCGCCATCAGCCGATTCTACAGCGTCATCAATTCCACCCTCAAATTCCCATCCGCTGGAATGGAGCATTACGAGCTGCTTGCGAAAACCGCTCAGTTTGAGATCGCCCAAACCCATTTCGTCGCGGGCGAATACGCCGACGCGGCCAAATACTTCGCCCGCGTGAATCTGCTCGAGCTGGCGCCGTCCGACCGCTCGCTTGCCTTGTTCATGACGGCCTTTGCCCAGCAGCTGTCCGGCGACCTGGACACATCGGTGACCACGCTTCGTTCGTTCCTGGACCAATGGCCGCAGGACGAGCGCGCCCCGGAAGCCCGCTACTTGCTCGCCACCACGCTTCGCCAGCTGAAGAGGCCCCAGGAAGCCCTCGCGGTGACGCTTAACCTCCTGCGCGATGCGAAAACGAAGAAAGGAGCCGATGCCAAACGCTGGTCCTACTGGCAGCGCCGCACCGGCAATCAGGTCGCCAACGAGTTTTTCCAAGCAGGTGACACGCTCAACGCGCTATCGGTTTATCGCAGTCTCAGCGAGGCGAACGACGATCCGTCGTGGCGCGTCCCCCTGGCCTATCAGGTCGCGCTCTGTTACGATCGCCTGAGACAAATCGGCGAAGCGAAAGCGGCCTATCAAATCGTCGTCGACGCGGCCAAGGCCCGCCCCGGCGCGGCGGCGCCGACCGAGCAGGCCACCGAGCTGGCGCAGATGGCGGCGTGGAGAATTGGACATCTCGAGTGGTTCGATGCGGAAGACCGCCACCTCGATGCGCTCTTCAAGGTCGAGCTCGCCGCGCAAGCGGCATCGATCGCCGCGGATATTCCCCCGCCCAAGCCGTTGAAGGCCGCGGTCGACATCATCCATCCCGCCGCGGAGGCGCAAGGGGCTCCCGCCCCAAAAGCCTCGCCCGCTGTACCCGCGCCCCTTTCAACGATCACTCAGCCTACCAGCAGCGCTCCTTCTTCATGATCGCTGCCGATCTCCGCACGGACGATTTCGAGTTCATTCGGGCCTTGGTCTACAGACGGAGCCGGATCCGCTTGACGCCGGACAAAAAGGATCTGGTCGCGGCGAGGCTTGCGCGGCGCGTGCGCGCGACGGGAATCGCCTCGGTGTCGGAATACTGCAGGCGGCTCCACGATCCGCAATGCGCCCAGGAGCTGACCCACCTCATCGACGCGATCGCGACGAACCATACCTCCTTCTTCCGCGAGAACGCTCATTTCCAATTTACGCGCACGCAGGCCGTGCCGGAATTTCTGGCGCGCGCCCGGCCCGCGCATTGGCACCGCCTGAACGCCTGGAGCGCTGCATGCTCGACGGGCGAGGAACCGTACTCACTCGCCATCGTCCTCGCCGAAAGCCTAGGCGGCCGCCTGCCCTGGCGAATCGAGGCGAGCGACATCTCCGAACGGGCCCTGGCGACCGCCCAGGCGGCGATCTATTCGTCCGAGTCGCTTAAAATGGTTCCAGGAGCCACCGCTCGGGCGCACTTTCAGCGCGGAGTGGGCAGCCATGAGGGCTCCTTCCGCGTGAAGGCGGCCCTGCGGGCCGGCGTCCATTTTCACCACCTCAACCTGCTCGGCGACGAGCCGCCGTTCCGCGAACCCTTCCATCTCATTTTCTGCCGCAACGTGATGATCTACTTCGACCCTCCCACGCGGGAGGAGTTGATCGAGCGCCTCTGGCGGCGCCTGATTCCCGGCGGCTACCTCTTCGTCGGACTTTCCGAGAGCCTCGCAGGCATTCACCACGGCCTGGAAACCGTCGAACCTGCGATCTACCGCCGCCCGATGCGGCCCGCTGCATGACGCGCCGCAAAATACGCGTCCTGATCGTCGACGATTCGGCCATGGTGCGCCGGCTCGCGAGCGAGGCTCTCTCATCCGATCCGGGTATCGAAGTGGTGGGGACCGCCGCCGATCCCTACGACGCGCGCGACCGCCTCAAAGAGCTCAAACCAGACGTGATGACGCTCGATCTCGAGATGCCCCGAATGGATGGACTTACCTTCCTCCGCTGGCTGATGGAGCAGCAGCCCATGCCCGTCGTCGTCGTGAGCTCAATGACCGCCCGCGGATCCGACTTTGCGATCGAAGCCTTGCGGCTGGGAGCTGTCGATGTGCTCGGAAAGCCCGCCGGGCCCTATTCATTCGCCAGTCTGGAGCGGGAGTTGATCGAGAAGGTCCGCATCGCGGCAGGCGCACGGCCTTTGCGTGGACTGGATCTCCCATCGCGACCGGCCCCCCTGGCCGGCGGGACGGACGGACACGCCTCCCAACGCAGCTTCCACCCGCGTTCCCTGATTCTACTGGGCGCCTCCACGGGGGGAACCGAGGCGCTGGCTGCGGTCCTATCGGATCTGCCTCCCGATCTGCCCCCGATTGCTATCGTGCAGCACATTCCCGCCCGCTTCTCGCGCTCCTTTACCGAGCGGCTCAATCGGATCTGCCGGATTCCAGTGGGGCAGGCAATCGACGGCGAGCCGCTGAGACGCGGGACTGCGACCGTCGGCCCCGGGGACTTTCATTTCCGCCTGCGGTGGATCAACGGCGAGTATGTCGCGGGCGTCTCCGATGGCCCGGCCATCTGGAACCAACGTCCGGCCGTCGACGTCCTCTTCAAGTCGGCCGCCGAATGCGGCGCCGGCCCCCATGCCGTGGCCGGCCTGCTGACCGGGATGGGACGCGACGGGGCGCAAGGCATGCTAGAGCTGCGCCAAAAGGACGCCGTCACGTTTGTCCAGGACGAGGCCAGCTGCGTCGTTTACGGCATGCCGCGAGCGGCGTGGGAGCTCGGCGCGGCCCAGAAACACGTTTCTCTTTCAACGATCGCCGGCCATATCTCCAACTCTGTTACCGACATTGCCGGGCCGCTGGCGATGCAACCCAACCACCGATGAGCCCGACCCCGCCCCGTGTTTTGATTGTCGACGACGAGCCTCTCGTCCTCTCGACGCTTCAGCAGACCCTCGAGCGCTCCGGCTTCCATGTCGTCGCGTGCTCTTCGCCGCGGAAGGCTCTCAGCGTCCTGGAGGATCAGGATTTTGCGGTGATACTCTCCGATCAGAGAATGCCGGAAATGTCCGGTTTGGAATTCATGGTCGCCGGGAGGGAGTTGCGCCCGCACGCGACGCGTATCCTCATCACCGCGGTCCTGGAGCTTCCGACGATCATAGCGGCCATCAACCGCGGCGAGATCTACCGCTTCGTGGCGAAGCCCTGGCTGCGCGAGGAATTGCTGGCCACCGTTCGCGAAGCCGTTCAGCGCCATGAAATTTCGTCCCGCAAGGCGGAGCTCGAACGCCTCAATACCGCCCTTTCTGGCGAGCTGGCCGAGGCCCGCGCTCAAATGGAACGGCAGGCCTCGGCTCTCAACGATGAGCGGAGCCGCTCCGCGTCGGCCCAAAAGGAGACGGCGCTTCTCTGGGAGGGGACACTCTCGATGTCGGGCCGACTCCTCACCGACTTCGATCCAGTCCTCGGCATTCACGCCAGGGATCTCCGAGATCTCGCGGGCCGCATGGCCAAGGCCGGGGCATTTTCCCAGGAGGAGCGCCGCATCCTCGTATCGGCGTCGACCCTCTGCGATCTCGGCCTGGTCAGTTTGCCGCGCGAGTCGTTGGGATCGTCCCACGGGCGCATCGGATCCCTGACGGAGGCCGACCTAGAGCTGCTTCGCAAGCATCCCCTCTACAGCCAGTCGCTCGCGGCTCTAATCGATCCGTCGCGCGAACTCGGAGAGGCGATCCGCGCCCACCATGAGCGCTTTGATGGCACAGGATATCCCGACGGGCTGCGAGGCGACGCCATACCCTGGACGGCCCGGTGCCTGGCGGTCGCAGCAGAATTTGTCGGATGCGGCCTTCCACGGTCCGCGGCGATAGAACGGATTGCCAGCGCTGGACGCGCACACGACCCGGAAGCGGTGCGCCTGCTCCTGGGCGCCCTGCCGACGAAGCCGGATCCGCAGCGGGCGGCCGGCGGCTCCGCGAACCTCCTGGTCTACTCCTGACCGCGGCCGGGGCGCGCGGCGCCCGTCATGCCGCTTCGAGGAGGGCGGCAGGATCGAGTATCAGGGCGATGTTGCCATCGCCGAGTATGGCGCCGCCTGTGACGAACGGTATCCCATCCAAATAGGTGCCGAGGTTCTTGATGACCACTTCCTGCTTGGCCACCATCTCATCGACCAGAAGGGCGCAGGTCCTGGTGCCCGATTCGATGATGAGAGCGATGCCGTCATTGGGTTCCGTCGCGTTCGCATGGATCCCGAGCTTCTGCCCCAAGCGGATGAGCGGAAGGATTCTCCCCCGCAAATCCACCACTTCGCCCATGTCGGGCATGCGAGAGACGCAGCCCAGAGGGGGCCGTATGGCTGTCTGAACCGATACACTCGGCAGGATGAAGGAATCGGCGCCGACTTTGAGCACCAAGCCGTCGATGATCGCCGTCGTGAGCGGAAGCTTGATCCTGAAGACCGATCCGGACCCGACCTCGGATGAGATCTCGATGCGGCCGCGCAGCCGCTCGATGTTGCGTTTGACGACATCCATTCCGACGCCGCGGCCGGAAACCGAGGTCACTTGCTCGGCTGTGGAAAAGCCAGGGAGCAGGATGAGCTCAAGGATCTTCTCGCGCGCCGGTTCTTCGTCGGCGCCGACTAGGCCGCGCGAACGCGCCTTCGCCAGCACTTTGACCGGGTCTATGCCGCGGCCATCATCGCGCAGATCGATCACGACTTGCCCCCCCTGATGATAGGCCGCGGCATAGACCCGGT
>Ga0302325_10029556_pt1 | contig 11319 bp, 9 predicted proteins | sample Palsa_T0_2_FD_201948 | JGI IMG/M metagenome (GOLD analysis project Ga0302325, IMG submission 201948) | Peat permafrost microbial communities from Stordalen Mire near Abisko, Sweden - Palsa_T0_2 | ecosystem: Environmental > Terrestrial > Soil > Palsa > Peat permafrost | place: Sweden: Abisko...
CCGAATAGAAGCCGACGCCGAACTGGCCGATGAGCTGCGAATCCTTCTGCTGGTCTCCGGAGAGCGCCCGGAAGAACTCCGCCGTGCCGGATTTGGCGATGGTGCCCAGGTGCGCGATGGCCTCCTCGCGGGTCATGCCGATGCCGTTGTCACGGATGGTGAGGGTTCCGGCGCTGGCGTCGGCATCCACCCAGATCGAAAGTTCGGCGTCGCTGGCAAGGAGTGCAGGCTCGGCGATCGCCGCGAAGCGCAGGCGGTCATTCGCATCGGAGGCGTTCGAAATGAGCTCGCGCAGAAAGATCTCCCGGTTGCTGTACAGCGAGTGGATCATGAGCTTCATGAGCTCGCGCACTTCGGCCTGGAAGCCGTGCGTTTCTTTTTTCGTATCCGCCATAGCAAGCAAGTCCCGTGTGATCGCGCGTGTGCGCGATCTTGGGAGTCAGCGGCGGATTTTCAAGCCGAAGCTTGGGTTTCTAACGGTGCGGGTGCAGGAGCTTGCGGTAGCCGCCCCAGAAAGTCGCCGTAAGCCCCAGGAGCGCGGCGTTCATATGCGACTGCGGCACGAGGAACCACAGGGCCAGCGCCGAGCTTGCGCTTAGGAGAGGCCCGGCAAGGAGTGCGACCTCTGCGGCGGTCGAGATGGCCAGATGACGGCCCGCCCCCGCCCAGTCGTCGAGCTCGTCCCACAGAAAAAGTAGGCGTTCCATGTTCACGGGACTGTACGGACTGCCCCCGAAATCAGGCGTGCTCGACCTCACACTCATCGCAAGGAAGCCATGCACCTTGCGGTGCCAGCTTGGCTGCGGGTAGGCTTGAAGCGCTGACGTAATACATAAGGTCACCATGCAACGCATCGTCGTCCTGAACCCAAAGGGCGGATCGGGCAAGACGACCATCGCGATCAACCTCGCGAGCTATCTCGCCTCAAGAGCGCACAAGCCCGTCCTCATGGATCTGGATCCGCAGGGCTCATCCTTTCGCTGGGTGCGCAAGCGCCGCACCCACCAGGCGCCGATCCAGGTGGTGGCGGCCTATGAGAACGATGGCCGCACGACGCGCAGCTTTCAGCTGCGCGTGCCGGCGGGCGCCACCCACGTCATCGTCGACACGCCCGCGGCGCTCGAGGCACCGGAGCTGCCCGACATCACCCGCGGCGCCGACAAGATCCTGGTTCCGGTGCTGCCGTCGGATATCGACATTCACGCCTGCTCGCGTTGCATCCGCGATCTGCTGCTGGTTGCCAAGGTGCGACGCGAGGATGATCGCATCGGCGTCATCGCCAATCGCATCCGCAGAAACACGCTCGTCTACCAGACGCTCATCCGCTTCCTGCAAACGCTCGGGATCCCGATCGTCGCCACGATTCGCGACTCACAGAACTATGTGCGCGCCGCCGAGCTCGGCATCGGTGTGCATGAGATGAAAAGCTATATCGCGCGTGAAGACGTGGAGCACTGGGTGCCGCTCATCGAGTGGCTCGAAAGGCCGAAGACGCGCAGTGAGGATCCGGGGGCAATTGCGCCCGCCGCCGCTATCGCCTGACGATGCGCAGGCTTAGGGTGAGGACTATTTCTTCTCGTCGTCCCAGGTCGTGCGCATGCGGTCGGCCCAGTTCTTGTAGTTCGCCCAGGAATACAGGTTCTGGGTGATGGCCGAGTGGCGCGCGCGTGCGCGCTGGGTGCGGTCGAGCCAATTCGTATAGGAATCCGGCGCGGCTGGCGGGAACGCCTGCGGCGCATCGGCTCTCGGGACCACTGGTTTCGCGGGCGCGGCGGGAATGCGCTCCCGGTTTGATGAACTCATTTTCCGCTCCTGAATATGTTCGTAGTAGAGACTAACGGCTTCGTCGAGCCCGCCGCAGGAACTGGTTCACGGGCTCGCGGGGCTCGCGCGTTATGTCAGGCGACGAGGCGATAGCAGGGGCGGTAGATCGTGCCCGGAAGCTTCATGCGCCGCTGGGCGACGAAGGCGGACAGGAGGTCATCCAGCAGCGCCATGACCGCAGGATCGCCGGCAAGCTCATAAGGCCCCAGGCGTTCGATCGCGCTGATGCCGTATTCCTTGACGTTGCCCGTCACGATGCCGGAGAAGGCGCGGCGCAGGTCCGCGGCGAGGCGGTGCATGGGCTGATCGCGGTTGAGTGCGAGCGCGCGCATCGAGGCGTGCGTGACTTCGAACGGGCGTTGGAACTCAGGGGCAACCGACAAAAGCCAGTTGAAGCTGTACGAGTCGTTATGCTGCTTGCGGTACTGGCGCACCGTGTCCATGCCGCGCGCCAGATGCCGCGCGACTTCCGCCGGACTGCCGGTGATCACCGTGAAGCGCTCGAGCGCTTCCCTGCCGAGCGTGCCGCGTATGAAACGGGCAATGTGCTCGAAGTACGCGGCGCTCTCGCTCGGGCCGGTGAGCACCACCGGCAGGGGCTGCGCGGCGTTGGCGGGGTCGAGGAGGATGCCGGCGAGGTAGAGGATTTCCTCGGCCGTGCCCGCTCCTCCCGGGAACACCACGATGCCGTGCGCCAGGCGCACGAAGGCCTCGAGGCGCTTTTCGATATCCGGCATGATCACGAGCTGACTTACGATCGGGTTCGGCGGCTCTGCGGCGATGATGCCGGGCTCGGTGATGCCGAGGTAGCGCCCGTGCGCGATGCGCTGCTTTGCGTGGCCGATGGTGGCGCCCTTCATCGGCCCTTTCATCGCGCCGGGTCCGCAGCCGGTGCACACATCAAGCCCGCGCAGGCCCATCTCGTAGCCCACCTTTTTCGTGTACTCGTACTCCTCGCGGCCGATGGAATGGCCGCCCCAGCAGACGACGAGATTCGGCGGCACCTTCACTTCAAGCAGGCGCGCATTGCGCAGGATTTGAAAAACGGCATTCGTCACGCAGGTGGAATCAGTGAGGTCAAAGCGGCCGCTCGCCATGATCTCGTTCGAGATGTAAACGACATCGCGCAGCACGGCGAATAAGTGCTCCTTGATACCGACAATCATCTCGCCGTCGACGAACGCGGAGGCCGGCGCGTTCTTCAACTCAAGCTTGATGCCCCAGGCGTGGCGGACGATCTGGATCTCGAAGTCGCGGTGGCGGGCGAAGATCTCTTTGGCATTGTCGGTGTCGGCACCGCTGTTCAGAACGGCGAGAGCGCACTGACGGAACAGCGCGTACAGGCCGCCGTGGCTCGAATCGAGGAGCTTGCCGATCTCATCCTGCGAGAGATTTTCCAGGCTGCCGCGCGGGCCGACGCGCGCATCGACAAACTCCGGCATGACAACGGTGGCTTCCACGCGCGCCCCTGCGTCGCTGGCGCGCATTACGGACGAATGTCGATCGGAGTGTTATCCGGCGTCAGCAGCCAGATCTCCACCATGTCGGCATTGGTCACGGCAATGCAGCCGTCCGTCCAGTCGTGACTCTCGTAGTACTGCGGCGGGTGCTTCATGGTATTTGGGAGGCCGTGAATCATGATGCTGCCGCCGCTCGGCCAGTGATTGCGATGGGCGAGCGCAAGATCCGCATCGTTCGGGTACGACACCTGGATGGACAGGAAGAAGTCGCTGCGCGCATTGCGGCGCGATAGATAGTACGTGCCTTCAGGCGTGCGGAAGTCGCCCGAGCGTTGCTTCTGTCCGATCGGGTTGAGTCCGAGCGCTACGTGATAGGAGCGCAGCACGCTGTAGCCGCGCATGAGATCGAGGCGACGCTCGGCCTTGTGAACCACGATGCGGTCGGCCATCGGCAGCGTCTCGTTGGAGCGGATCATGACGCGTGTCAGCGCGGGCGGTGCATCCCCATAGGCACCGGTGATGAGAACGCCTGCGGCGAGAAAGCTGACGAGAAGGCGTAATGGGGATATCATCTTTAGATTAAACAAGCACTTGCATAGCTATCTGGGATTATAAGCGCTCCTGGGGGCACAGGCGATGTGCATCCATCACAGCTCGGTTTCTATAATCATGACTGCTCATCGGGACACGCGTGTGAAGCGGAACCACCTCGCAAACATTCTTCTCCTGCTGCTGTGCGCCTGCGCCTCAGCTCCAGGACCTGCAGTGCATGACAAGCTCGACGCCAAGACGGGAGCTACCGTGAGCGTGATCCCCGAGCCGATGGAGTTATTGACCTCAGGCTACATCGGCGTCCACACCGGAGCGTTTGCCTACCTGGGGCCGTTTGAGATTGATCAGATGGGCGCGCGCAGCCTGTACCTGTGGGTGTTGCTGCCGAACGATGTTTCCGCGTCCGTCGTTCCCGTCATTCAGTGCGACGACACCCCGGTGACGCTGCCTGTGCAGCCCGGTGGTCTTGCCAGCATGAGCCTCGCCGAGCCGCCGTATGCGCCGCCTGACCCCTGGGGCGCGCAATGGTACTTCGCGCTCGATGACGCAACCCTTGTGTGTTTGGCGCACGCGCATCGCATCACCTTTGACATACCAAACGCTCGCGGGGAAACGGTGCGCTTCACGGCCGAGAGCGCCAAGAATGTTGCCGGCTTTCCCGTGCTCGAAACCTTTGCCGAGCGGCGCGGGACGAAGGGCCTCTAGCCCCCGGCGGCACTCACCTCTTCTATCTTGGGCACGATGATCTGGGTGCCCGGATGCATCTCGGCAAGATCAAGGTCAGGGTTGTACTGCTGCAGCAGCCACAGCGGCAACTCCGCATTGTGCTGCGTCACCGTCCAACCCGAATCGCCGCGGCGCGCAATATAGACCTCGGTGCCGAGGATGCGGTGCGCTGCGAAATAGCTCGCCTGCTCCGTACGGTGGTATTCGCGGCGCTTCTGCTCGAAGTCCTCGCGCGACACTTTGGCGAATTCAAGCTTGATCTTGTGTCCGATCAACACCGGCTTCTTGAAAGCCAGATGATTGAGCGTACGCAATTGTGCGGCGCTGGTATCGAGCCAGTCGGCGTAATGGCCCAGCGTCTCCTCGGCCGCCACCTTGATGGTGTCGTCTTTGGCGATTGAATAGTCGGTGGGATCGGGGCTTACCGATATCTCAATGCCGGGGCCGAGTGCGGGGCTCAGGGCTTCAGCCTGCGCCGCCGATACGGGCTCGGCGCGTGCAGCAGGCCGGCCGACCTTGGCAATCTGTTCGGCGTCCTCGTCGCTCTCAAGCTTGGCGGCTTCGACCGGAATGGCGCCCGTCGGTCGGTTCGCTGCAACGACCGCAGCAGGAGAAGCCTGCGGCTTGGCCGCCGGAATCAAGGCCAGCCGCACTGCTGCGCTCGGCGGCGCGTTCGCCGGAGGCGGCGCGGCGGCTGCCGGCGGCGCCGGTGCGGCCGCGGGCGCCGGAGCGGACGGGGTCGCTTTGGCCACGGGTGCTGCAGGGGCAGTTTCGGTCTGCGCCACCAGCGTCACCTTCGGCTGCGTCGATGGCACCACGAGCGAACGGCCCGGGCGCAGTTTGGCATTCGGCGCTATGCCGTTCAGCTGCGAGAGTTCCTGAGTGGTGACGTTGTAGCGCGCGGCGATTATTGCCAGCGACTCGGCGCGCTGCACGCGGTAGCGGCGCGGCTCGAGCTGCGCGGCGTAGAGCTCGCGCTGTGGCAGGCGCGCGCTCAACTCCTCGGTGGTCCACTTCTCGCCCTCGAGCGGCAAGCGCAGGTGATAGCCCTTGGGCACGTGACGCTGGCCGTTCCACACCGCCGGCAGCAGCGATGGATTAAGTGCCTGCAGGCGCTCTTGATCAATCTTCAGCGCATGCTCGAGCGCCGCGAGCGGCACGAACGCCGGCAGCACGACTTCCTGGAACTTGATCTCGTGATTGGGCTCGATGTCGCCAAAATACTTCTCGGGGTTATGGTCGATCTCGAGCGCCGCGAGGAATGACACGTAGAAATTTCGCGAAGCAAAGCCGAACGTGCGCCCCTTGTAGTTGCGCAGGATGGTCACGATGTCATCGGTGCCGAGGGTCTCCTTCGCGCGCCGCACGCCTTCGGCGCCGTGGTTGTAGGCGGTCAGTGCCAGAGGCCAGGTGCCCAGGAGATGATAATTGTAGGCGAGGAGCTGCGCGGCCGCCTGCGTTGAACGAAACGGATCCAGGCGGTCATCCACGGTGCTGTCGATGTGCAGATAGCGCCTGCCGGTCGAGCGCATGAACTGCCACAACCCCGCCGCGCCGACTTTGGAATAGGCGGCAGGATTGAATGAGGACTCCACGTGCGGTAGCACGGCAAGCTCTGCAGGCAGTCCCATGTTGGCGAGCGTCTCGGCAATGTGCGCCTCCCACGCTCCGGAGCGTCTCAAGCCTTCGCGAAAGCGGTCCGACTGCCCGAGTTGAAATCGTATGTGGTCGGTGGCCTCGAGAAGGCGCTGCGGCGTGGCCTCCGCGCCCCACAGGGCGCGGACGCGCTCATCCTCGGGAGATACTGGTCCGGTGACGCCCGCAATGCGCCGCAGGATTTCCACGTAATGATCGCGCGCAGTCTCGACGATCTTCTGCCGCTCGTGCGGGGCGGAGTTCGGTGCAAAGTGCAGCGTGTCGTAGACGACGGCGAGGTTCTGGTCGTCGTGAATGAATCCGGAATTGGTGTCGATCTGCGAATAGACGCGGACCCAGAATTGCACGTCGTGCTCAAGCTCGGCAGGACGCGGCATGGGATTGTCGGCGCCGAAGGCAGGCGCGGCGGCGAGCCACATGAGCACAGCGGCGGCGAGGATTAAGTCAGCGCCGCGAGCTCTCAAGCGCGGTAGGGAGTCTGTCGGATTCATTTACAGCCTAGCGACTTCAATATTCGGTGTGCATTCAATGGCTTGTGCGCAGCGAACTGCGGGCTGGCCGCGCACCGGGGAATTGCTGTCGATTAACCTGACGAACCACGAGTTTGAATCCCTGCACAAGGATGCCGCGACGAGGATGCAGGGTCGCATAACGGGCATCGTGTCACAGTTGAACCGCGTCGCAGACAGCACATGTCACATCGGCGGCCCTATGCCGGCGCTTGGCATAGGCGTTGCAATATCCAATACAACGGGCCAAACGGCCCAATGCGGAAGGAAGGCTAGCGGTTTCGACAACAACAATTGCCGGTTGATGCGGCCCTCCACCCGCAGACAGTCGGCGCGTCGGATAACTATAACAACATCTCTTTACGCACGAGCAACTTCAGCCCCGCACCCGCGGGGCTTTTTTCTGCGCTTTTCAGCCACATTTGGAGTCGCCGCAGTTGAGGCAGGTCATGCAGTTGTCCATCATGACTACTGCCGCGGTGCTGCACTTCGCGCACAACTGCGCGCCGTCCGGGAAGTGTGACTTCGCAAACGCATCGGCCTGCTTGGCGCGGGCCTCAAACTCGGCGCGCTTCTCATCGATGAGCTTCTGCTGGTGCTCATCAAGCACCGGCTTGCGCAGCAATCCGATGCTCTGCAGATGCCGTTCGATCACGTAGCCAAGTTCGGCGATGATCGACGGCATGAACTTCCCGCCGGGCTGCCAGTAGCCGCCGCGCGGATCAAACACGGCCTTGAGCTCATCAACCAGGAAGGTGACGTCGCCGCCCTTTCTGAACACCGCGGAGATGATGCGCGTCAGCGCGACGATCCACTGGAAATGGTCGAGATTCTTCGAGTTGACGAAGATCTCGAAGGGACGGCGCTGTTCGTACTTCGTGCCTTCATTGAGAACAATATCGTTGATCGTCACGTACATCGCGTGATCGGACACGGGCGTCTTGATCTTGTAAGTCGAACCAATGAGGACGTCCGGCCGCTCAACCTTCTCGTGCATCCGCACGACTTTCGCCGTACGGCCGTTCTTGTCCTGGAACTCGTCCGGATCGGCAACCAGGACGGGCTTGACGTCCGCGGGTTTCTCGTCCGGCTTCTGGACGTTGTATTTGACGATCTTCTTCGCAATCTTGATGGTCATGGCTGTTCTTCTCTATATAGTTCCGTCAAAGGCGCCCGTAATATCCGTCGCGCATCGCGTCAAACAGATTCGCGGCGGTGTGGATCTCGCCGTCATAGTCAATCTCTTCATCACCGCGCGCCTCGATGACCGTGCCATCCTCGAGCGTAAATTTATAGACCGTATTCTTGAGGTCCTGTTCCTTCACGAGGACGCCCTGGAAAGCCTCTGGGTTGAAGCGAAAGGTCGTGCAACCCTTTAGGCCCTGCTCATAGGCGTACATGTAGATGTCTTTGAATTTCTCGTAGGGGAACTCCGTTGGCACATTCGCCGTCTTCGAGATCGACGAATCCACCCACTTCTGCGCGGCGGCCTGAATATCAACGTGTTGCTTCGGCGTAACGTCGTCGGCTGCGATGAAGTAGTCGGGCAGCTTTTCAGCAACTTGATCGGATGCGGGCTTAGCCTTCGGATTGACGAGCTCGCGATAGGCGAGAAGCTCGAAGGAGCAAACGTCAATCTTCTCCTTCGACTTCTTGCCATCGCGGATGACGTTTCTGAAGTAGTGGTGTGCGAATGACGGCTCGATGCCGTTTGACGCATTATTCGCAAGCGAGAGCGAGATCGTGCCCGTCGGCGCAATCGAGGTGTGATGCGTGAATCGCGCTCCGACCTCCGCAAGCTCATGAACCAGCTTTGGAGCGACTTCTGCAATGCGCTGCATGTAGCGGCTGTATTTTGCATGCAGCAGGCGCCCGGCGATCTTCGCGCCCGGCTTCCACCCATCGCGCGCCATGTCGGGCCGCTTGCGCAGCATTTCTTTGGTCACGACGAATTCCTCGTTCATGATCGGCGCCGGGCCCTTCTCGCGCGCGAGCTCCAAAGCAGCCTCCCAACCGGCCACCGCCATCTCACGTGAGACGTCCTCGGTGAATTTGACCGACTCTGGCGAGCCGTATCTCATGCCGAGGAGAGTGATCGTGCTGCCGAGGCCCAAGTAGCCCATACCATGGCGGCGCTTGCGCATGATCTCGACGCGCTGTTGCGCGAGCGGCAGTCCATTGATCTCGACCACATCGTCGAGAAGGCGAGTAAACACCTTTACAACTTCGCGAAATTCGGTCCAGTCAAATTCCGCGAATTCGCTGAACGGGTGGCGTACGAACTTTGTGAGATTCACCGAGCCCAAGAGACACGCACCGTACGCCGGCAAACTTTGCTCGCCGCAGTTGTGCGCGTGCAGTCCATTTGCATCAAACGAATTGATTCCGGGTACCTGAACGTCGTACACATCCTCCACGCCATCTTCAACAACGCTCGCTACTGTCGCGATAAAGCGCTCACGATTCAAAGTCCGCTTATATTTCGCGAGCGCCGCATCGAGACGCGCGCGTTTGTCCGTGTCTTCAAAGCCCACGCGCTCACGAAAAAATCGCAGGTTTTCACCACTGATAATGAGCTCGTGTTGCGCGCGAGTGGGATAGTAGCTGCGGCCCCCGCGCCCGTCCGGCAGAAGGGTCGACCCTGCGGGCCGTCGTTCGGCATAGATGGAACTTACAATACCTAAACGCAACAACATGCGCTGCGCAGCTTCTAGTAGTGGCAATTCGGACTGCGCTAGCCGTACGGAAATCCCCTTGGCGTGCGTTCCTTGGACGGAACCATCGGTGTCAAATAGCCCGCGCAAAAGCCCCCGATAGAACTCGCTAGATGCGCGCTCGATCTCTGAGGTTATAGTTTTATGACCCGGGCTCAGTCCTAGTTGATGGGCCAAAGCGCGCAAGCCGACGAGTTGCATGCGATATTCGCCACGGCCTGCAATCGGATGCCAGCCAGCAAAGTCTGCTCTATGAGGGAGCAACATTGCGGCCCGTAACGCGGCGTCCATTATTCCCTGAACTCCAGAGGGCAAACCGCGGCTGTCGTTTGCGGCAGCCGCCATCTCCCAAACGGACAATACCGCTTTGTCATCCGACAACACTCCATCCCCAATGAGCAGGCCGATCAGATATCCCTGCTCGTGTGTGTAATCGCCCTCCCATTTCGCTGCTGCACGATGATCGTTAAGGAGAACTTGATCGCCAGGATGCAGCTCGCTCGCAGCGCACCACTCGGATTCGCGCACCCAGCGCGTCAGTTTTGCAATGCGCCGCACACGGTGATCTGCCGTGAGGCGCAGCGCATGCCCTTCAGTGGTAGCAACCCGTACCACCGGCTTGCGCGCCGTGCGAAAGAACCCTTCGGCCGCGCTCCAATGGTCCCGCCCATCGACACGCGCTGGAAACGGCTGCCCGATCAATTGCAGCACTTGCCGTGGTCCGGCAGCAGTATGAACCCAGGTGTCTGCCGTCACGCACGGGTTGGTGGCGCGAATGTTTTCGCACCACCAGTTATTGTTCATCTCGTTGACACGGTCAATGAGAATGAAGCCCGGCTCGGCGAAGTCATACGTGGACGTCATGATGAGATCCCACATACGCCGCGCCGGAAGCGTCTTATAGATTTTGCACGCAACCAGGCCTTCGTCGTTGACCACGTAGTCCTCGTGAATCTCCCACTCTCTCCACAGGAACTTGCTGGCGTCCGTCAGATCGGGCTTTTCCGCATCGAATTCCTTAAGCGTGATCGGAAAAGCTAGCTGCCACTCTCGATCCTCGCGGACGCTTTGAATGAACTCATCGGTGACAAGTAGAGAGAGATTAAATTGCCGCAGGCGGCCGCTCTCGCGCTTGGCGCGAATGAATTCCATGGCATCGGGATGGCCGACGTCGAACGTGCCCATCTGCGCGCCGCGGCGGCCACCCGCGGATGACACGGTGAAGCACATCTTGTCGAAAATATCCATGAACGACAGCGGGCCCGACGTGTACGCACCCGCGCCGGTGACGTACGCGCCCCGTGGGCGCAGCGTTGAAAAACAATAGCCGATCCCGCTTCCCACCTTGAGCGTAAGACCTGCCTCATGGACCTTTTGCAGAATGTCATCCATCGAGTCACGGATTGTTCCCGACACCGTACAATTGATTGTCGAGGTTGCAGGCTTGTGCTCAAGGGCGCCGGCATTTGATGTCACGCGCCCCGCAGGTATAGCGCCGCGCCTAAGCGCCCATACAAAGCGCTCATACCAGTGCTCACGCACTTCTTCTTTCTCAACGTCGGCAAGCGCTCTTGCAACGCGCTGATAGGTGTCGTCCATCGTTTTATCGATGGGCGTTCCATCTTTCGCCGTGAGGCGATACTTCTTATCCCAAATATCGAGCGATGCTTCCTGGAAAGGAACGGCATCGATGTCTTTTGGTTCGAGCTTCATGACGGTGTTCATGAATCCGTGGCACTCCAAATATTGTGTTGCCGACAACGGATCACGGGAAAGCGCGCGGATAAAACCGCGCAAACGACTGACCGAACAGCGGTAGCCAAAAGGCTGCTGTCAGACAGCCGGTTCCCCCGAAAGACCTACCCCCCGAGCGCCGAC